>ENA-OSEO01001588-OSEO01001588.1-sediment-metagenome-genome-assembly--contig:-NODE-1588-length-39597-cov-5.432338_pt1 | contig 39597 bp, 28 predicted proteins | sample MGYA00237883_ERZ534232 | MGnify/ENA metagenome assembly ERZ534232 | reverse complement strand
GCGCTGCCCGACCTGGGCAGCAACATCAAATGCGGCAACTCGCTCATCGGCCCCGACTTTTTCCAGGGGCGGCAGACGAGTCTCTTTGATGAGGACGAGTGGCAGCGGGTCAACCCCTTTGACTGGGCGGCCGAGTTCCCGGAGATCATGGGGAACGGGGGGTTTGATGCCGTCATCGGGAACCCGCCGTATGTGAGGCAGGAGTCCCTGGGAACCGACAAAGAATACTACCAGAAGCACTATCAGGTCTACAGCGGCACCGCCGATCTGTACGCGTACTTTATCGAGCGGGCTGTGACACTGCTGGCACCCGGTGGCCTATTCAGCTACATCGTCGCGAATAAGTGGATGAGAGCCAACTATGGTGCACCACTCCGGGCCTGGCTGTCTCGGCAGCAGGTTGAAGAGATCATCGACTTTGGCGAACTCCCCGTTTTCAGAAGCGCGATGACATACCCCTGCATTCTGCGAGTCGGTAAGCCGTCTGGCAGTAGCAAGCAATCTGAGACGATCAGCGCTTGCCTAGTAGATACGCTGGAGTTCGCCAGTCTCGACGATTACGTGCACACACATAGCTTCGCGATTCACCGAACGTCGCTAGGCGCAGATACCTGGAGTCTGTCTACAACCGAGGATGAAGCCGTCTTGCGTAAGATTGGGGCCATGGGAGTGCCTCTCGGAGACTATCTGCACGGCCAAATCTACTACGGGCTGAAGACGGGCTTGAACAGAGCATTCGTAATTGACAAGGCAACTCGCAAAGCGATTCTCGAAACCGACCCACAGAGCGAAGAACTGATCGTCCCGTTTCTTGCTGGCCGAGACCTGAAGCGCTACGAACCTCCGCCCGAGCGACGCTGGCTCATCCGTATTCCCAAAGGCTGGACGCGTGAGAACAGCGCAGGCGCAAAGAACCCATGGCAGTGGCTCCACACGCACTTCCCGGGCGTTGCCGAACACCTCGCGCCATTCGCGGAGGCTGGACAAAAGCGGTATGACCAAGGGGAGTACTGGTGGGAGCTGAGGGCCTGTGACTACTATGACCAGTTCTGCAAGCCCAAACTTATCTTGCCAGACATCGCCGCACGGGGACAGTTTCTGACTGATCTCGAAGGTAGGTTTTACTCCGGTGACACCACGTGCATCATACCGGTGATGGACACCTATCTGACGGGCATACTCAACTCGACCCTGGTCACGTTCTTTTACAGCCACCTCGCAGCGTCCTATCGTGGCGGGTACCTGCGCTTCAAGTACCAGTACCTTGTTCAGATCCCCATCCGCACCATCGACTTTTCCGAGCCCGCCGACGTCGCGCGGCACGACCGGATGGTGGCGCTGGTCGAGCGCATGCTGGCGCTGCACCGCGAGCTGGCCGCGGCCGAGGCCGGCGCCCCCGCCCGCGTCACCCTCCTCCAGCGGCAGATCGCCGCCACCGACGCCGAGATCGATGCGCTGGTGTACGAGCTGTACGGCCTGACGGACGAGGAGATCAGGATCGTGGAGGAGGGGACGAAGCGCTAGTTCCCCGGAGCGGGCTATAAGCCCGCGGTCCAGAAGATGCTCGGACCGCGGGCTTACAGCCCGCTCCGGTGCGGGCGCAACCCGCCAACGCTCCCATCCTGTCACCGCTGTACTCAGCGGCCCTGGGTATCGCTATGAGTTGCCCCTAGCCCTGCCCGCGCGCTATACTCGCCCGGTGCAGGAGGCCGCCTACGTTCACGAGCGTATCGCGATGCCCGATCCCGCCGCCTCCTCACGGCTGCCTTTGAGCCCCTACGGCGACAAGTTGGGCCGCTATCTGCGGCCGCAGGCTACTGCTTAACCAGTCTGCTGGCTACGCTCCTGCCACCCCTGCTCACAGCGCCACCCTCACGCGTTCGGGCCCTACCGCACTACCAGCGGCAGGTACACGCGGAATCCCTGTTCGCCAGTTTGGCCGAAATTGTTGCTGCCCCAGCAAGTCCAGGCGCCATCCGCCTTGAGGCCGCAGGTGTGATAGCCGCCGGCGCTGATCTGAGCGAAGGTGCCGGGCGGCGCGGTTGCCTGGCCGTCAACGTTGTATCCCCAGCAGGCCAGCGTGCCGTCGGTCTTGATGCCGCAGGTGTGATAGCCGCCTGCGCTTACCTGTGTGAAGGTTCCGGGCGGTGCCGTTGCCTGGCCGTAAACGTTGTATCCCCAGCAGGCCAGCGTGCCGTCGGTCTTGATGCCACAGTTGTGATAGTGGCCGGAAGTGATCTGGGTGAAGGTGCCGTCCGGAACCGTCGTCTGCCCGTGGGGATTCCAGCCCCAGCAGGCCGGCATGCCATCGGTCTTGAGGCCGCAGCTGTGACCAGCGCCTGCGCTGACCTGCGTAAAGGTCCCGGGCGGCGCCGTCGCCCGACCGTCATCGTCGAATCCCCAGCAGGCCAGCGTGCCGTCGGTCTCCAGGCCGCAGCTATGATGGGTTCCGGCGCTGACCCCCATAAAGCTGCCGGCTGGTGCGAGCGCCTGGCCTTGACCGTTGTGTCCCCAGCAGGCCAGCGCGCCGTCGGTCTTGAGGCCGCAGGTGTGATAGCCACCGGCACTGACCTGGGTGAAGGTCCCGCCCGGTGCCGTTGCCTGGCCCTCAGAATCGCGACCCCAGCAGATCAGCGTGCCATCGGTTTTGAGGCCGCAGGTATGATAGTCGCCAGCGCTTATTCGGCGCTGCCCGAAGGTATCTGCGGGCGGCGTCACCTGGCCCGAGCTGTTGTCTCCCCAACAGGCCAGCGAGCCATCGGACAGGAGCCCGCAACTGTGCATGTCGCCTGTGGCAACCTGGGTGAAGGATCCCTCCGGCACGTCCGTCTCGCCGTGGACGTTGTAACCCCAGCAAACCACAGTGCCGTCGGACCCCAGGGCACAACTATGCTTGCTGCCCGCGCTCACACGGGTAAACTGCCCTGACGGCGGGTCCGACTGGAGGTAATCGTTCCAGCCCCAGCAGTCCAGTGTGCCATCGGTTTTGATGCCGCAGGTGTGCTGAAGGCCAGCGCTCACCTGCGTGAAGGTCCCGGTGGGCGCTGTCGCCTGCCCCAGATTGTTAGCGCCCCAGCAGACAAGCGTGGCATCGGTCTTGATGCCGCAGCTGTAGTACCCGCCGGCGTTGACTTGCACAAAGCTTCCGTCCGGCGCGGTTGCCTGGCCGTACACGTCCAAACCCCAACAGGCCAACGTGCCATCGGTCTTGAGGCCGCAGCTGTGGTCGCCGCCGGCGCTGACCTGCGTGAATGTGCCGGGTGGCGGCGTCGCCTGGCCCACATCGTTTGTACCCCAGCAGTCCAATGTCCCATCGGGCTTGAGCCCACAAGTGTGGGAGTTGCCCGCGCTAACCTGGATAAAGGTGCCAGAAGGCGGCCCCTCCAGGCCGTAATTGACAGCCCCCCAGCAGTCCACCGTGCCATCGGTCCTCAGGGCGCAGCCATAATTCCCGGCTGCGGTGATGGTCTCTTGGAACCAGGGTGACTGCAGGGCGGTCTCCTCCGCTGTGGGGGCTGCGCCGGCGGGACCGGCCATCAGAATCGCCGCGAGCATCAGGGTAACAAGGGCCACGTGGCGAAGCGTGCGACGCAAGATCATTGTTGAGCCTCACTTTGTTTAGATTATCCCCATCCACATCGCCCGGAGCACACATCGCGCCCCGGGACAGTCCGCGGCGTCGTCGCCCCGGGGTGCCCCCGTGAGCGCTCCACGTCGCGGCGCTGCACGCCGTTGTGTATACCACAATAGTCGTCACCGACGCCAGCGGCATAGCGGGCTTTACAGGTTGTGGCGCATGTGCAGGGCGATGACGCATAAGCACGGACCTTGCCATGCTACACGGCGGGCATGGACTCGGACCAGAGTCTGCGCTCCCACGGATGTCCCAAAGTGCTTCGACACCCCGTCCTTGCCCCGGCTAGAGCTGTATGCTGGTGGCCCCAGCCTGGCGCCGCCTGCACTCGGCCTGCACTCGGCCTGCACTCGGCGAGAGCGCAATGGCCGATCACGACGCATCCCAACGCCTGTGCTTGAGCGCCTGCCGCGACCTTGCCGCCGCCCAGGCCGGCGCTCCCGCCCGCGTGACCCTGCTCCAGCGCCAGATCGCCGCCACCGACGCCGAGATCGATGCGCTGGTGTACGAGCTGTACGGCCTGACGGACGAGGAAGTGCGGATCGTGGAGGAGGGGACGAAACGGTGAGCATGGCCATTGGCCCCCGTGCCTGTCCGGTGGGGAAGCACAACGTGTACAATATGCTGCGATCTTGCCGTCTGGTGAAAGGAGTAGTATCGAATGCATGTCGGCGAATACTATGGCGTGATGGCAGATTTGCTCTCCGCATCATCGAGCTATCTGCTGGCGATCGTTGCAATTGCTACCGTCTATATTGCGGGCCTGGAGCTCGGCAAGTGGCGGGCCGAACTCCTCGGACGAGCCAGTCACGACGCAGCAAAGAAGTTGTACAACGCCGCAAAGAGGTGGCAGTATGCGTACCACGGGGCCAGAGTTCCATTGCGTTACATTAGAGACGACTCGCTCGAACCGAGCGCTAACGAGACTCCTGTCGAACGGTCTCAGCGCCTGAGCCGCGAGCAGGAATTCCAGCTGCTTGAGAGTCTACGCGTAGCGACGCTAGCTGTGGAAGAAGCCAATTGGGACGTTGAGACCTCCAGCGAGATGGACATCAGCGAGTTAGTTCGGCACCTAGTTGGCGACTATGGCGATCTACGCAACGCAGTCTACGAGTACTATGATCTGCAGGACCTCAAATCTAGAACGGACGCCGACGTGAAACAAAGCAGCGAACTCCGTCGCAAAGTCTACGGCCTAGAAAGCGATGTGCTTGGCCAGACCGTACAGCGGCACGTGGATGCACTGCTTACCGCAGCCAGATTGCTCGCCCTCGGGAAGACTCCAAGGAAGTAGGAGCGCGCCGAACGGTCGAACTATCGGCTGGTGCGCACCTGCCCGTTCTGCGCTACCCTGTCGGCTAGGCGAAGCTGACGACGAGGCACGAACCCAGCCGACGTCGCGCGGCAGGACCGGATGGTGGCGCAGGTGGAGCGCATGCTGGCGCTGCACCGCGAGCTGGCCGCGGCGTCCCCGGCGCCCCCGCCCGCGTGACCCTCCTCCAACGCCAGATCGCGGCAGCCCGCGCCCGCCGCCACCGACGCGTGCGATGTACCCATCGCCAGCGACGCCCTGGTCTACGAGCTCTATGGCCTGACGGACGAGGAGATCCGGATCGTGGAGGAGGGGACGAAACGCTGACCTGGGAGCGCAGACATGTGGCGCTGCCAGCGGCAGCGCCACTGTCTGCTCCGCAATAGAGATTGCCAAAGTGCAGCGCCGTTTCCGTGCAGACAGGTCCAGCCAGCCGAGCCGGCCTGGACCATGTCTGCGCTCCCATTGACGCTGCACCTGCGGCCTCGTGTGTGAGCTCTACGGCCTGACCGCGGAGGAGATCAGGATCGTGGAGGAGGGGACGAAACGCTAGCCTGGGAGCGCAGACATGTGGCGCTGCCAGCGGCAGCGCCACTGTCTGCTCCACAATAGAGATTGCCAAAGTGCAGCGCCGTTTCCATGCAGACAGGTCCAGCCAGCCGAGCCGGCCTGGACCATGTCTGCGCTCCAAGGACGCCCCAGGCGCGCCCTGGTCTACGAGCTCTACGGCCTGACGGATGAGGAGATCAAGATCGTGGAGGAGGGGACGAGGAGGTAGCGGCACCGGAACGGGCAAACCTGGCCTGTCCAGACCCTGTTCTGGACCGCGGGCTTACAGCCCGCTCCGGATCAGCCAGCGGCCCTCGCCGTGTGCGGGCCACATGCCCGGCGTCCGGAGCCCGTTCCGGACCGCGGACGTTGCCGCTGCCCGGGGCATCGGTCGTCCGCTCGGGAGCCGGCGAGACGCCGGCGGTCCGGGGCTGCCGCCCGTCCCCGTAGGGGCGCACGCGGCACAGGGCGCCGCCCTAAAAGTCGTCGTCAAAATCGTTGTCGTCCAGCTCCTCGTCCTCGTCTTCCTCTTCATCCGGGAAGATCGCGAACTCGGCCTCGTCATCGCCCTCGTCATCGTCTTCCAGCTCAAAGGGCCAGTCGAGCACGATCGGACTGAGGCTCACCACCTCGAGCCGCGCATCACACCAGCGGCACGTGACGATATCTCCGATATCGGGCATATCGGCGAGGCGAATACGTTCATCACACTGCGGACAGGTCGCAAAAGGCATCTGACACCCCCTCAAATGGCAACGCGTGCCTGTGCTCACGATGGAGCACAACTCCATTATAGCAAACATGACGCATCGTGCGCACCGAGATTACAAGCCCCGCGCATCCCTGCCAGACGTGTCCTGCTATAGTCCGCCCGTCGCAAGCGTTGACAATCGCTACCGCCGGCTGCTATACTGATTATGACAAACCGGTCCGCAGGGGCGTGGCGACGCGCAGGGGAGGACAACATGACAGGTGAGATTTTCAAGGTCTGGCTGATCCGGCCCACCGAGGCGTACTATACGCTCCCGCCGGAGGAGCGCCTGGGCGTGTCGGCGAGGGCGCGGGCGGCGTTGGCCGAGGCGGGTGGCGAGTACCTGCTGATCTGTGACTCTGCCTGGTGCTCGGAGACGTGGCCGGCCTGGGGCGTCGAAAAGTTTCCGAGCATAGAGGCGGTCCAGCGCCATGCGCGCCTGTTGCAGAGCAACGACGCGCTGCGCTATTTCGAGTCCATGACGCTTCTGGGCACCCAGGCGGCCTGATTCGGGCGGCCGTGCCTCAGTCGTCGTCCTGAGTATATTCGAGCTGCATCAGGATAAAGGGCAGATCGCGGGGGGTGATGATCCCGATGAAATCCTGATCGGGGCGGGCATCGGCCGTGATCAGGATGGCATCGAGCCGGTGACCGTCGCGCTGGTGGCTCTCAAACTCCCACAGCGCGTCAAAGAGGGTCGCCTCCGGCCGGAGAAAGACATAGTTGTCCTCGCTGTCGGCGAGCCGGATCACCTGCCCCACCGTGACGGCATCCAGATCCACATCCCCGACCACGTCCCCGCCGTTGCCGCGGTTGGTGGGCAGATCGAGCGCGCCGAGCCAGCGGGCGATGGTGGCGCCGGTGAGCAGGGCGATGCACTTGCCCCGGCGGTCGCGCACCGGCAGCTGGGAATAGCTGCGCTCGCGCATCATGCGCACCGCCCGGCGAACGCTGTCATCCACACGGACGGTGCCCACATGCCGCGTAAAGCGGCTGCCGATCCGCGGAGGGTCCGAGATCAACCGCAGGTAACGCTCGATCTCCTGCACCACGTCGTCGTGCGGCTCGGCGATGGGCAGCAGGCGGTCGCTGTGGACGAGGGCGTTGCGCAGTTCGGCGAGCTCGCGCAGGTCCCCCTGGATGTGTCCCACTATCGGCTCGCGCCGTGAGGCTGCCCGCAGCTTTTCCCCGAACGAGCGGTGATCCTCAACCCGGCCGATGTCCGCCAGCCGGTGCTCGATCCGGTTGAACGCCAGCAGAAAACGGTTGGCGTTGGACTGTGCCTCGGAATCTGATGTCATCGCTGTCGCTCCCTCACCTGTCTCCCCCGGTATAAGACAGGCGCATCGTACCACGAGAGGGGCACGGCTGCCACCTGCCTGCACAACGGACAGCCCGGCCAACACGCCGGGCGCGTGCCCCTGCCGAGCGACAGCCCATGCTCGGCGAGAGCCCATGCGCGACGTCCACACGCGGTCCAGGTTCCGGACTGGAGGGTCAGCCTCCGGCTGACCCTCCAGGGGCAGGCTGTAAGCCCGCGGTCCAGACGCCGTCCACGTTCCCGACTGGAGGGTCAGCCTCTGGCTGACCCGCTCCAGGGGCAGGCTGTAAGCCCGCAGTCCAGATTTTGGGGCCAGCCCATGGGCCGCGTGCGCAAGCGATGCACTCATCGCCAGCGCCTTTCACTCCGCGTGGGGCGCGCACCGCCCCTGCCTGGCGCCCAAGGCGCGACCACGTCCATACGCTGTCGCTCTCAAACCCACAATGGGGTCGGCCGGAGTATGGGCCTCCGGCCCATGGGGCGCGTGCGCAAGCGATGTACTCATCGCCAGCGCCTTGCACTGCGCGTGGGGCGCGCAGCGCCCCTCCCTGGCGCCCCAGGCGTGACCACGTCCACACGCTGCAGCTCTCAACCCACCTTGGGGCCAGCCGAAGTATGGGCCTGCGGCCCATGGGGCGCGGAGTTTCACTCCGCGCCCCGAACGAACCGCACCCTCGGATGGGCGGCCCATCAGTGAGCCGTCAGAGCAGCGTCAACCCGGATTCCAGGGGGCTCTCACGCCCTTGCCACTCCAGTGAGGCGCTGCTCCAGGGCCAATCTTCCGCCACCTGCACCAGCCCGGCAGAGACAGGATTACTGTGGACGTACGCAACCGCCTGGTCATAATGTCGCGCATTGCGCACATACCGATCGTAGAAATCGGGCTGCCAGAATCGCCCCTGACGGTAAAGTAACAGGTTTGCGTGCCGCGCCGTGTGACGCTTCCACGATTGCACAACGGACGCCAGAGCGTATCCCTCGATGGTCTCAACCAGGACATGCACATGGTTGGGCATCACGACCCACGCCAGCAGGCGATACCGCTCGCCATCAAAGTAGAGTAGTGACTCCTGCACCACCCTGGCGATGCGTGGGTCACGCAGCGCGCACGAGCCGTGCCCTCGATCCAGGTCCTGCTGTATGCGCGCGCGCACTGCGCTTGCCGCGCGCGTTTTCGGCTCCTGTTCCACTGCTTCCGCAACATAAACGGGCAGGCTGTCTGCCAACCGAAAGGTCACCGCCTGAACAACACCAGGAGAATCAAAATGCGGCAAGTAATGCCTGGAGTACCATCCCTTGTGGGCTGTCATTCGGATTGTCCCTCCCGTCCGCGGAAACATGTACGCTCGCCGTCGTGCGGCCAGCAACACGAACCCATCCATCACCGATTTCTGAATACTGCCCATTGGCGGGTGTTCCCTGCCGGGCTCTGGACCATGCGCCGGGTGAGCGGGGCGCGTGCGCAAGCGATGTACTCATCGCCAGCGCCTTTCACTGCGCGTGGGACGCGCAGCGCCCAAAACCTTCGGCCCATACGGGCCGCGTGCACTGTACGCAGCCCCTGCCCACACTATTCAAGCCGGGTACGTACGCCGGCCACACGCCCGAGCTATGGGCCTGCCGCCCATGGGGCGCGGAGTTTCACTCCGCGTCGGGCGCGCAGCGCCCCTCCGTAACCACGTCCACACACTGTCGCTCTCAACCCCCCCTGGGGTCGGCAGGAGTATGGGCCTGCGGCCAGACGGGGCGCGGAGTTGTACTCCGCGTGGGGCGAAGCGCCCCTCTCTGGCGCCCCAGGCGCGACCACGTCCATACGCTGCAGCGCTCACCCCACGTTAGGGCCAGCCGGAGTATGGGCCTCCGGCAGGACGGGGCGCGGAGTTTCACTCCGCGTTGGGCGCGCAGCGCCCCTCCCTGGCGCCCCAGACGCAACCAAGTCCATACGCTGTCGCTCTCAACCCACAATGGGGCCGGCCGGAATATGGGCCTTCGGCCAGACGGGGCGCGGAGTTTCACTCCGCGTCGGGCGCGCAGCGCCCCTCCGTAACCACGTCCACACACTGTCGCTCTCAAACCCCCCTGGGGCCAGACGAAGTATGGGCCTGCGGCCCATGGGGCGCGGAGTTTCACTCCGCGTCGGGCGCAAAGCGCCCGTCCCTGGCGCCCCAGGCGTGACCACGTCCACACACTGTCGCTCTCAAACCCCCCTGGGGTCGGCAGGAGTATGGGCCTGCGGCCCTCACGGGGCGCGGAGTTGTACTCCGCGTGGGGCGCAAAGCGCCCCTCTCTGGCGCCCCAGGCAGTGCCTATCCTGTCCATCCTGTCTATCGATGTGAATGGTTCTACCGCTGTACGATCCTGAACGCGAGCGCCTCGTCGCTCGGGCGCTGGTCGGGCACGGTGATCTCCAGGCCGGCCGGGGTCCAGCGTGACTCCACGGCAGCGTCGGAGCCGAGGAGCGAGACGTGCAGCGAATCGGGGCGGCGTGGACGCCGCCCATCCGTATCCGCCAGCGCGGTCAGCGTCGCCGTGCTCCCAGGCACGCCGGGAACGATGGCGTACAGCACCGGACGGTCCCCCTCCTGCCGCGTCGTGTAGCGGATATCCAGCGAGGTCAGCGGGGCGTTGGTCTGCTCCGAAAAGTGCCCGCCGCCCACCGGCGTGGGGCCCTCGCCGTACGCCCGCCAGGGCCGCGTGCCATAGATCGCCTCGCCATTGATCGCCAGCCAGGCGCCCAGCGCCCGCAGGCGCGCCGCGGCCTCGTCGGGGATCGTCCCGTCCGGCCGCGGCCCCACGTTCAGCAGCAGGTTGCCGTTCTTGCTAACGATATCCACCAGGTCGTGGATCAGCGTCGTGGCGCTCTTGAAGGTGTCGTTCTCGATGTACCCCCAGGAGCGCTCGCTCACCGAGGTATCCGTCTGCCATACGTGCTCGCGGATCCCGGGCAGCTTGCCGCGCTCTACGTCCAGCACGGCCACGCCGTCGGGGAGCTTGTCTTTGTACTGCAGCACGACCTCGCGGCCCCAGCCCTGCGCCCGGTTATAGTATTCGGCCACCATCTGCGGCCGCCAGGACTCGAACTCATCGCTGTGCCAGCCAAAGTCGAACCAGAGCACGTCGGGCTCCAGGTGGTCCATCAGGTGCAGCGTGCGGGCGAACCAGTCTGAAAGAAAGTGGCTGTCAGCGCGCCAGTCGGCGGGATGGCGCCGGCCGTAGAGGCCTTCGTTGGCCGGGTCGACGGTGTCAAAGTCCTCGTCAAAGGTGTAATAGCGCCAGTTGTAGGCGCGGTGGCTGGAGACGCCGAATTTGAGCCCGCGCGCCAGCGTGGCCCGCATCAACTCCAGGCAGACGTCCCGCTTGGGGCCCATCTCGGCCGCGTTCCAGTTGGTAAAGGGCGAGGCGTACATGGGGAAACCGTCGTGGTGCTCGCCCACGGGCACGATGTAGTGCGCGCCTGCCGCCTGGAACAGGTCCAGCCAGGCCTCGGGGTCCCAGCGCTCGCCGCGGAACAGCGGAATTAAGTTCTTGTAGCCAAAGGCGCCCGGGTGCCCCCAGGCGGCCACATGGTGGTTGTAGAACGGCGCGTCCTCGGGGTCGTCGCGGCGGTACATCTTGCGCGGGTACCACTCGTTGCCCCAGGCGGGCACGGAATAGACGCCCCAGTGGATAAAGATGCCCAGTTTCGCATCACGAAACCACTCGGGGACGGCGTAGGCGGATAGCGACTCCCAGGTGGGCTGGTAGTAGGCGGACATGGCGACCTCCAGGAGGAGCAAGGGTTACAGGTTGCAGGTTGCAGGTTTCGGGTCAAAGGTCAGCCGGATCGGTTGACCGTCAGCCCCACTTTTTCAGACGTCTGACAACCCGATGGTACTCCGCAGGCGGTTTCACGTCCAGTGACGCCAGGAACATGGCCGCGTGCTCCCGCCGCGGTGCTGTCCTCGCCCACATCATCGAGCATGTGATGCTCAACAAACGTCCACACGTTCCCCCATTCGCCCGTCCGGACCTTCGACCTTCGACCTTTGACCTTCGACACGCTATCCCTGAACCGAGGACGGCTCTGACGTTCCGACGTTCAGACGTTAGGACGTTGGGACGTTCGCACGTTCGCCCGCCCCCGCACTTGCATCCCCGCGCGATGGCGCTATACTTGCGCCGAACTGAATAAGGCCGCAGCCGAATCCTCAGCGAACGGACTCGTTCGCCAACGTCGAGGAGCGGAGGAACCGCATCCGGGGTGTATCTGTGGGTCGCCAGCCGGCGCCCGGGCAGAGGGGCATCTTTCAGCCCTAACCCGTCAGCTAACTTCGCAGGCATTGAGAGGAGCGCCACCCCCCATGCCACTCTGGTGTTCGGCCCTGGCGCCGTCCGCCAGAGTGTTTTGGTGTGCCATGATGCGCACACAACGGCCGCCCGGCACCGAGACCCCGTGCAGCCCTGTATCCAGTACCAGAGCGCTGCCCCGGCCGAGGTATGCCCGGCGCGCGCGATTCCGGTTCGAGTACGAGAGTGTCCGCTTTGGAGGCGTTCTGTGAGTACCCAACAACGCTCACTGCGTCGGGAAATGGGTCTGGGTCAGGTCCTGCTGATGGGTGTCGCGGGCACCATCGCCGCGGAGATCTTTGTATTGACCGGGCACGTGGCCGGCATCGGTGGCCCCGCCTCGATCCTGGCCATGCTCCTGATCGGGGTGCTCTGCTACACCTTTGCCCTCAACTATGCGGAACTGGCGGTGGCCTACCCCGTCACCGGCGGGGCGCTGACCTATGTGCGGCAGGCCTACGGCTACGGCCCGCTGGCCTTTCTGGTGGGGTCGATGGACTGCCTCTCCTCCGCCTTTTACGCCTCGCTGAGCGCCGTCGGCTTTGCCTATTCGCTGCGCATCTTTATCCCCGGACTGCCGATCGTCCCCGTCGCTCTGGCCGTGGTGGCGGTCTTTACGCTGCTGCAGGTGGCGGGCATCACCAAGGTCGCCAGGGCACAGTCGGTGCTCGGGTTGGCCTTGCTGGTGTTGCTGGGCATTTATATCGTGCGCGGGTTCACCGCGCCGCAGGGGTTCAGCCTGCAGACGCTCATGCCCGACGGGCGCTTTTGGATCGGTGGCGACACCTTCCGCAACCTCTTTGGCCTGCTGCGCACCATGGCCCTGATCTTTAACGCCTATATCGGCTTTGAGATCATCGCCGACGACGCGGAAGAGATTCGCAATCCGCGGCGCAATATCCCTCTCGGGATCCTGCTGAGCCTGGGGATCATCACGCTGATTTATGTCGCGTCGACGGCAGTGACGCTGGGCAGCGTCTCCTGGACAGAGATCGCCGGCTCGGAGGATGCGCTGGCCATCGCCGCCAGCCGCTTTATGCCGCGCTGGGGCGCCCCGCTGATCGGCGTGGCCGGCATCATCGCCACCCTCACCAGCGTCAACACGGCCCTGCTGGCGGCCACCCGCGAGGCCTTTACGCTCAGCCGGCTGGCCCTCTGGCCGCGCGCCCTCTCCCGGCTGGGGCGCATCCGCACCCCCTGGGTGGCGGCCCTGGTGATCGGCGCCGTCTGCGCTATCATGGCCTCGGTGGGCCTGGTGGACTTTTTGAGCTATGTCTCCAGCTCGGGCTACCTCTTTGTGGTGCTCTTTGCCAGCACGGCGATGATCCGCCTGCGCAAGACCGATGGCATCGAGCGCCCCTTCAAGGCGCCCCTGTTCCCCCTGACGGCATATCTCGCCGTTGCCACCTGTGTTGTCTCGATTCTGTTCACCTCCGGGCAGGCGCTGGCCTTTGACGCCGGCCTCCTGGCCGTATTGTCGGCCATGTACTTTGTGCGTGAGCCCGTCACGCGGGCCTTTCAGCAGCGCGCCCACGCCTCCCACGCCTCCACCCACCGCGTCCTGGCAGCGGTCGCCAACCCCGCCACGGCCGCGCGCCTGGCACAGCTCGCTGCCGACCTGGCCGCGCAGGAGCATGGCCACATGGTGGAGGTGGTCACCGTCCGCCGCGTCGATCCCACGCGCGCGACGGTGCCGGTGGAGCGGCTGCGTTCGCGCTACTCGCGCCGCCAGACCGACCTGGAACGGGTGGTGGAGGACGCGCTACAGGGCCGCAATATCCCGCACTATACCGAGACGGTCACGGCCAGCAATGTCGCCGATGCCATCTTGCAGGAGATCGAGACGCACGGTGATGTCCGCCTGCTGCTGTTGGGCTGGCCCGGCATGGTGGCGCCCGACCAGGTGGCTGACCATCCCCTGGCCCGCATCGTGACCGAGGCGCGCACCGATGTGGCGGCGTTCCTGGATCGGGGCACCCGCGAGATTCGCCGTGTCCTGGTGCCCTTTGGCGGGGGCGTGCACGCCCGCCTCGCCGTGCGTACCGCGCTGCAACTGGTCGATCCGGCCAGAGGCGAGGTGGTCGTGTTGCGTTGCTTTATCAACCTCCGGCCGGAGGAACGTTCCCGCGACCTGGAAGAGGGTGAGTCGGCCAGCCCGATCGAGGACGAGTTCCTGCTGCTGCGCGAGGAACTGGAGGGCACACTGGGCGCCGTCCCGGAGAATGTACGTTTCAAGGTGATTAATGAGCCCGGCCTGCTGCGTGGTATCCTGGCGGAGCTGAACGCGAGCGCGTTCGACCTGGTCGTGATGGGCGCCGGCGTGGCGCGATCGCTCAATACCGAGTTCTTTGGCTCGATCACCGACGCCGTCGCCGAGCAGATACCGGTCTCGGTGCTCATGGTGCGCCATTACGAGCCGCACGCCATGGGCTGGATACGGCGCCAGTTCAAGGCGCTGACGCCTGTGTCGGGGAGACACAGGGCACTGGCGGGCGCGGACAGCCCGGCGGTCGCGGACAGCCCGGCGGTCGCGGACAACCCGGCGGTCCGCGATATGCCGGATGGATAGGGCCGCCCCACAGTCGGACAAGAGATGCAGCCGATACCGAGCGGCGACCTGCCGCCCGCGGCCTGGCCCGGGCGCGACCCGGGGAAAAGGGGTGTGATGCTCAAAAGACGCTGGTTAGTCTTTGCCTCGTTGTTCGTCGCCGGGGCCGCCGCTGGCGCGGCAATCGCATTCCCTTTCTGCCCCTCGCAATTGACCGGCGAGGCGCGCCTGTGGGGCACGCTTGGCCAGGTGTTCATCGTGCTGCTGGCCATCGCCATTCCCGCGGCCTATCTCATCCTGATGGCCGTGGGTGCAATGCAGGTGACGCGACCTGTCCAGGGGGCACCGGCCGAGCATCCGGCAGGCTGGATACATCCCGGCCATCAGATCGGGCGCGTGCTCGTGACCGCCGGGGGCGGGATCAATGCGCGCTTTGGCATCGAAATGGCCGCCCGCATCGCCGACGACGATCAAGGCCTGGTGACGCTGATGCGCGTGCTCCCGCCCGACCAGATCGACCGCACCGGTGAGCTGCGGGATGAGCTGCGGGGCATCGCAGCAGACGTGCTGGGCCCCGAGTTCCCCGTCACCGTGCTGATCCAGAGCGGCGACTCGGTGGTCGACGCGGTACTCGCCGAGGCGAGCCAGGGCTACGACCTGCTGGTGGTGGGGGCCTCGGAGCAGCGTCCTCTGCGCAACTGGCTGTTCGGCGCCCTGCCGGACATGATCGCGCGCCGGGCGCCCTGCCCCGTTGTCGTTGTGCGCGGCGGGCCGGCACGGCACAAGGCCTGAGAGGGGGCTCGCCCCCCTGGACCGCGCGCTTGCCCTTGGGGCGCGGAGTTTTACTCCACGGTCCGGCCAAAGGCCGGAACACTGGGACCGCGAGCTTGCCCCTACCCAGCAAGGGTCGCCCACATCCGAGATGCGGGCCAGCGGCCCGCGCCCCGAGGAATCCTGGACCCCGGCTTTCGCTCTCGACTGATTCGGTCAGCCAGAGGCTGACCCTCCACTCCCGAAACCGGACCGCGCGCTTGCCCTTGGGGCGCGGAGTTTTACTCCGCGATCCGGCCGAAGGCCCATCGCCCTCGTAGTCAGCGGCCATCCTTCCATCGCTGGCCCAACTCATGTTTTCCTTGCCATCCGCGGAGTACAAGGCGCTGGGGACAGCGCACGCGCCCCGTGTAAGGCCGCGACCCGGAGCGCACGACCCTCGCGCTTGCGCTGGTCAGCACCGCGCGCGCGTGGTATGCTAGAGGCACCGTATCTTCCGAGAACAGGACGCGGCCGATAACCCGTTGCCCGGCTCTCTCCACATGGAGGCATATCCATGGACCATCACGACCACACACACAGCGACCACATCGAACACGGCGCCCAGCCCGGACATGAGCCGGCTGGCGACGGACACACGCATCGCGCCGAGCCCGAGTCACACGGCACTACCCATCGCGGGGCCATGGATCATGGCGGCCACGACCACGCGGCCATGGGGCATGAGAGCGCCGGCGGACCCCCCAACGGTCACGCCGGTCACGACAGGGGCGCTGAACACGATGACCATGGCGGCCACGACGACCACGGCGTTGACCACGCTGGCCACGAGCAGATGTTCCGCCGGCGGTTCTGGGTCTCCCTGGCCCTCTCCATCCCCGTGCTCCTGTACAGCGAGATGCTCCAGGACCTGCTGGGCTTTTCCATGCCGTCCTTTCCCGGGAGCGACTGGATCGGCCCCGTCTTTTCCCTGATCGTCTTTGCCTACGGCGGCATCCCCTTTTTGCAGATGGCCGTCCCCGAAGTGCGCAACCGCCAGCCCGGGATGATGACGCTGATCTCGCTGGCCATCTCGGTCGCCCTGATCTATAGCGTCGCGGCCCTCTTTCTCCCCGGCCAGATGGGCTTTTTCTGGGAACTGGTCACACTGATCGTGATCATGCTCCTGGGGCACTGGCTGGAGATGCGCAGCATCCGCCAGGCCTCGGGCGCCCTCAACGAACTGGCCAAACTGATGCCCGACACCGCCGAACGCATCGGATCCGATGGGGAGATCGAGACCGTTCGCGTGAGTGCCCTCTCCGGCGGCGACACGGTGTTGGTGCGCCCAGGGGCCAGCGTGCCGGCGGACGGCACCGTCCTCGAAGGCAAGTCCGATGTGAACGAGGCCATGCTGACCGGCGAGTCGCTACCCGTGGGCAAAGAGGCCGGCGCCCGGGTGATAGCCGGCACGATCAACGGCGACGGCAGTCTGCGCGTGGAGGTCACCGCCACCGGCGACGAGACCGCGCTGGCCGGAATCATGCGCCTGGTGGAGCAGGCGCAGAGCACCAAATCCAGGACCCAGCTCCTGGCCGACAAGGCCGCCGGCTGGCTCTTTTTTGTCGCCCTGGGCGTGGCCGCGCTAACCGCCATCGCCTGGACCCTGGCCACGGGCTTTGGCGTCGAGGTGATCGCCCGCGTGGCCACGGTGCTGGTGATCGCCTGCCCGCACGCCCTGGGGCTGGCGATCCCGCTGGTGGTCGCCATCACGACGTCCATGGGCGCCAAAGCGGGGATCCTGGTGCGCGACCGCGTGGCGCTGGAGGAGGCGCGCGGGATCGATACGATCATCTTTGACAAGACCGGCACGCTGACCACGGGCATCTTTGGTGTGGTGGGGATGGCGGTGACGGACGGCTGGGACGAGGAGCGTGCGCTGGCGCTGACCGCGGCGGTCGAGGGGGACTCGGAGCACACCATCGCCCGCGGCATCCGTCAGAGCGCGGAGGATCGGGGGCTCGCGCTGCCGGAGGTCGCCGGATTCCAGGCCATCCAGGGCCGCGGCGTCCGGGCGCGCTGGGAAGACCAGGACGTCCAGGTGGGCGGGCCGCGCCTGCTGGAAAGCCTGAGCCTCACGCTGCCCGAGCCGCTGGCGCAGTTTGAACGCGCCGCCAGCGACCGCGGCCAGTCCGTGGTGCACCTGGTGGTGGCGGACCAGCCGGTGGCCAGCCTGGCCCTGGCGGACGTGATCCGCGAGGAATCCCGCCAGGTCGTGCAGCGCCTGCATGAGATGGGCATCGAGGTGGCCATGCTCACCGGCGACAGTCAGGCGGTGGCCAAAGCCGTGGCCGAGGAACTGGGCATCGACACCTACTTCGCCGAGGTGCTGCCCGAGCACAAGGACCGCCAGGTACAGGAACTCCAGCGCAGCGGGAAAAAGGTGGCGATGGTGGGCGACGGGGTCAACGACGCCCCCGCCCTCACCCGCGCCGACATCGGCATCGCTATCGGCAGCGGCACCGACGTGGCCGTCGAGTCGGCCGGGATCATCCTGGTGCGCAGCAACCCGCTGGACGTGGTCAAGATCGTGCAACTCAGTCGGGCCAGCCACCGCAAGATGGTGCAGAACCTGATCTGGGCCACGGGCTATAACGTCATCGCCCTGCCGCTGGCGGCCGGTGTCCTGGCCCCCTGGGGTATCTTGCTCTCACCCGCCGTCGGCGCCCTACTCATGTCGATCAGCACGATTGTGGTGGCCATCAACGCCCAGTTGCTGCGACGGGTGGAATTGGAGGGCTGATCCTTTGGACCGCCGGCTTTAGCCCGGTGGAGCGCCGGCTTTAGCCGGCTGTGGGAGCGCCGCCTTTAGGCGGTTCCCGGACCGCCGCTTTTAGGGTGTTCCGGATGCAGGCTGTAAGCCCGCGGTCCCAAGCGCGAGGGCGCCATACAGGGTAGCACCCATGAAAACGTTCTGGGCCGAGCAGGATGCCGCCGTCCGGATCTTGATCGTGGTGCTGGCGCTGGTATTGACCGCAAGCCCGGTGGGCGTGGCCCTGCTCATGGGCCGGACCCACGCCGCCGGGCGCGACAGCCCGCTGGATTTCGTGCGCGCCGAGCAGCGCACCGTCCAGGCCGTCCAGACCCTCGAGGAAGCGACCTGGGTGGCGGAGCTGGAGACACTATGGGCCATGCCAGCGCCCACGTTTGTGCCGGACGCCGTGCCAACGGGCACACCGCTTCCGCGCCCCGACGCCAAAGTGAGCCAGCATGGGCCACCGACACTGCTGCCAGCTGCGGGAGGGCGCCCGGTACGCCAAGGCCTACCGTCAGGCTCAAAAGCGCGGTGGGCGCTGTGACTGTTACGCCGGCAGCCACTGGCGAGCCCCCGGGCACGGCGATCGACCTGGGCCTGGTAGCGCCCACACCTGACGCTGGCCCGCTGGAACCCCTCGTGGCGCATTATGTCGACCTACCTGACGGCGTCGCCACGCTGATCCAGTGGAAGAACCTGGCGATCCCGGTGGACGCCGGCGGCGCAGAAAACGACGCGCTACTGGACTATGTGCTCATGCAGGGTGTCGTCCACCTGCAAGATCGCCGCCACCCGGACCGCGGACGTCTCGTCCGCTCCGGTCCCGACCATCGGCTGACCAGCGGCGTTCCGATGCTGGCCAGGGGCCCGCAGTCCAAAGACGACCTGGACTGCCGGTTGTCGCAGGTAGCCGACATGGTCAGCCAGAGGCTGACCCGCCACTCCAGAAACAGGACCGGGGCTCCTTGGACCGCGGACGTCTCGTCCGCTCCGGTCCCGACCACTGGCGGGCCAGCGCCCCCGCGCCTGCCGCGAACACGCGCCGCGCGGTCGTCCGCAGATCGCCCGCTGACGCCTCCAACCAGACGCTACATCCAATCCCGCCCAGCAGCGCCAGCGCCAGGCTGAAGAGAGACAACCAGCGTTCCTGCTGGCGAAACAGTGACCAGCCCGGGAGGAGGCGATATCCGACAGCAAAGAGAATCCCGTCATCGCCCAAAGCCAGCAAACCCGCCACCAGAGCAACCGCCACCCAAAAGCCCGTCTCCGCGCGGAGCGCCGCCGGCACTCCCGGGCGATGTGCCACGGCCACACCAGCCAGCAGCAGCGTGCCCAACCCGATGTATTGGGGAGCAAAAAGGGTCAGCGCAGTGGGCACCAGCATCTGTAAATAGTCCTGCAAGGGCAGACCCCACCGGACGAACTCATAGCCGACGCCGGCACGCTCCGTGAGAGGATAATAGTCGAGCGCCGGCAGCCAGACCGGCGCTGCCATGCCCAGCGCCAGAGACGCCAGTAGCGCGCCCCCAATGGCGATCCAACGGGGCGTCCAGCCTGCCCGCCAGGTGCTGTACAGGTAGTAGGCCAGGGCAAGGTATGCCGCGTGCATCAGCGTTTGCGGATGTCCGGCGAGTGCGCAACAGGCCAGCGCGAGAGCGCCGCCGCAAAGCCAGCCCAGTGCCCGGGTTGCGCGCGCTGCGCGCCGCAAGCAGAGCAACGCCAGGGGTAGCCAGGCGATGCTCTCCAGAATGGGCAACTGGAGCACGGGATAGCCAATCAGATAGCCTCCCAGCCCCCAGGCGATGGCTGCCAGCAGTCCCGCCTCCCGTCGCCCGGTGATGTCAGCCACGAGGGCATACATGAACGCCCCTGTCAGCCAGAGGTGCAGGATGGCCTCCAGGAACAGGAGCTGCACGGGCAGCCCCGAGGCAGGAGCGAACAGCAGCGTCAGCAGCCGCAGCGGATAGAACACTGCGCTCTGCGGGTCTGCGGCAAAGGGATGGCCGCCATAGCTGCCGGGCGACCAGACGGGCAGCCGACCGGCACGCATCTCCCTGGCCTGAAACACGGCGTAGGGGTACATCCCGTCGGTGAGGTCGCTGGTGGGCAGCGCCCGCAGCCCCAGCGCCAGCGGGCTGTAGATCGCCAGCAGCGCCAGGGTCCAGATCAGGAGGGGCAACAGATGTCGTCGCAGCGCACGCATGTTCACATTCTGGAGCGGAGCGGAGCCGACGTCAAACGCGGCTCAGGACCGCTATTGAAGGAACGGAAAGATCGACGCGCACAAGCGGGATGGTTGGCACGGCGAGGCGGTGAGCGGCACAGTCATGGCCCGTATCTCGTCGTATTCCCCCATGGCCGGCCAGGCACCGCGCTTACCGCTCTGTGCCGGGGCTATGTCCTGGGCCTGCACCTCGTCTCACAGAAAGCGAAGGTCGATGTTCCTGGGATCGTGTTCTCCCTCGGGGTTGTACCGGCCCCAGTAGACGGCCTCCTCGGTGTACTGCGTCGGCGGCGGCTTGTCCTCCGCCGGGCGACCCAGCAACACAATGCTGTTCACCGACACATGGTCGGGGATAGCCAGCGGCCTGGCTACCCCCACACGGCGCCCCGCCCCACGCCCTGGCCTCTCTGCCGTCTGTCATCTGCCATCCGCAATATCCGGTCCATCCCGTACATCGATAGGAATCCCGTCCCCGTTCTCACATCTGCAATCTGTTGTCTCCCACCGGCGGCTTGACGCTCGTGCCCTACCGGCTCGCTCTGCCCGTCATCTCGATGGCCGCGACAGGGCCCAAGCCTACATTGCTGACAAAGGACGCCGTCAGCGCGTCGCCGTCATAGTGCAACGTCAGCGTCGGGATGAACGGTGTGGTCACAAAGCAGATCCTGACCGCCAGGGTGTCCGGCGCGATCCAACCGGCGCTGGCGGCCACGGGGGTCTCCACCGGCGGCGGCGCGACCCAGCGCGCCAGAGCGTTTCGCGACTGGATGTTCAGCGTGGTCGTTCCCTCGGCCCAGGCGCCCATGGCAAAGCGCACGGTATGGACGCCGCGGCGGTCACGGACGCTGAGCGTCCCGCCCGAGGCATCCAGATCGACCCGCAGACTCTTGACGCCCGCCTGGTTGGCGTCCGTGGCGTAGCGCCGGCCGGTGATCCTCGACGCCACCGGAGACGTGGCGCTCCCCTCCTGCGCCGAAATGTGCAGGCTGGCGAGTTGTGCGCTCAGGTCCGCGTTCGCCGCAGCGTCCGCCGGCAGAGCCGCTGGCCCCATCGCGGGCAGCAGATGCTCCCAGACCGCGTCCAGCGGCGCCTGCATGTCCGAGATCCCGCTGGTGATCGCCAGCACTGCGTCCTGCTCCGGCATCACCAGGCAGTACTGGCCAAAGGCGCCATCGCCGCGGTAGGCGCCGTGCCGGCAGAGCCAGAATTGGTAGCCATAGCCCTGCGTCCAGTCCGGATTGCCGCCGCGGATCGAGTTGTCCGAGTGATACGATGACGCGGTCTCGATCCAGGCCGCCGGCAGCAGCTGCCCGTCGCCCCAGCGTCCCTTCTGGAGGAGCATCTGGCCAAAACGGGCGATGTCCTCGGTCTTGAGATTCAACCCAAAACCGCCCACGTTCACGCCCAGCGGGTCCGAGTCCCACACCGGCGGGGCGATCCCCAGCGGGTCGAACAGCCGCGGCTGGAGGTATTCGACGATGGGCATGCCCGTCAGGCGGTGCACAATGGCCGAGAGCATGTAGGTCGCCGCCGTATTGTAGACGAACCAGGTGCCGGGCTTGTGCTTGACCGGGACGCGCAGGAAACGCTTGGCCAGGAGATGATCCCTACGTTTGAAGGTGGCCTCGCTGGCGTCCTCGTGATGGCCGGTGTTCATGCTCAGCAGGTGGTGCACGGTCATCGCCGCCAGGTTGCGGCTCACTTTGGGCGGCGCCTCCTCGGGGAAGAACTTGAGCACCGGATCGTCGACGCTGAGCAGCCCCTCGCTGACCGCCAGCCCCACGGCGGTGGACGTGAACGCCTTGCTCAGCGAGAAGAGCATATGCGGGCGCTGGGAACTGCAGGGCGCCCACGATCCCTCCGCCGCCACCCGACCGTGGCGCAGCAGCATGAACGAATGCAAACCGCCGACCGATTCCTGGACGGCATCGATAAAGGCGCTGACAGCCGCGGCGGGAATCCCCACCGCCTCCGGCGTGGTACGGACAAGCTCCTGGGACATGGCGAACCTCCTATACTGGTATCCGGTTAATTCTAGTGCCGAGAGCCGATCGCGGTCAAGCGGCGCAAGGCCAAGGACCATGGACCATGGACCACGGACAATAGACGATAGACCATAGGCCGCGGTCGCCCGTTGGGGCGCGGCTCCGTTGGGGCGCGGAGTTGCACTCCGCGACGGGCGCGAAGCGCCCACTCTCGAGGATGGATTGACGGTGGCAGAGCCGGCTAAAGCCGGCGGTCCAGATGAACTGGGGCGCGGGTCTCCAGACCCGCGTTGGGCGCGTAGCGCCAACGCGCCAGTATCCTCCTGGGGAGGGTCAGCCTCTGGCTGACCCGGGTCGGTCGGAGACCGACCCTCCGTGGGGTGCCGGCTTTCAGCCGGCATCACCGTGGACCGCCGGCTTTAGCCGGCATCGTAGCGGCACCCCTGGGGAGGGTCAGCCTCTGGCTGACCCGGGTCGGTCGGAGGCCGACCCTCCAAGACCGACCCTCCGAGGCCTTTCATCGCGCTCTACCGCGCGATCACCCCATCCTCGTCCCACAGGTCGTGCCAGGATTGACCCTCGCACCAGAGAAAGACTTGTCCCTTGATGAGGCGGTTGTTGCGGTCGAGGGCGGCGATGGCGGCCATGTCGGCCTCAGAGAGGGGCGGCGTGGTGGCGCAGCGCAGGTTGGCCAGGTAGTGACTGCGTTTGGTGGACATGGGGATGGGCACGGTGCCGCGCTGCAGCGCCCACTTGAGACACACCAGCGCCGGGTGTACGCCCAGGCGCGCGGCGATCTCGACGATGACCGGATCGGCCAGGTCCACGGTGTCCTCGGGCACGCGGTCGCGCTCGGGACGGTCGGGCGAGCCCAGCGGGGCATAGGCAATGGGCACCATCCCGTGCTCCTGTACATATTCCAGCAACTCCGGCTGCTGGAAATGCGGGTGCAGTTCCATCTCGTTGGCCGCGGGCGGGATGCGAGCGTCGCGCAGCAGCAGTTCGACCTTGGGGATGGTCATGTTGGAGGAGCCGATGTGGCGCACCAGGCCTTCATCCACCAGTCCCTCCAGCGTGCGCCAGGTGGCCATGTACTCATCGTGGATATAGGGACGCGCGTCCGTGGCTCGCGAGGTGACGTCCACGCCCGGGGCGTGCGTGTTCGGGAATGGCCAGTGGATCAGGTACAGGTCCAGATAACCCACCTGCAAGTCGGCGATCGACTGCCGGCAGGCAGCGATAGCGTCCTCAGGCGCGTGTTTGTCGTTCCAGAGCTTGCTGGTGATCCATAATGACTCGCGTGGTAATCCTCCGGCGATGGCCTCCGCCAGCACCGCGCCGATCTCGCCCTCGTTGCCATACACCGCGGCGCAGTCGATGTGGCGATAGCCGTCCTCCAGCGCGCCCCGCACCGCCGCCGCGACCTCAGCCGGCGTTGCGTGGTCCGAGCCGAAGGTGCCCAGGCCGATCGCGGGCATCTGCGCGCCGGTGTGCAGCGTGTGCTGCGGGATCGCTGCCGGATCGACGCCATCGGGCGCGGGAGTAAAGGTGCGGGCGGGCTGTAGAGAAAACATGGGCATGCTCCTGGAGTGACATAGGATACCGGCGCGCGCATTCTAGCGCACCAGAGGAGGCAGGGGCAAACGGTAAAGGACCATGGACCACGGACGATGGGTGATGTCCTGGAGGTCGGCCTCTGGCCGACCCCGGGTCAGCCAGAGGCTGACCCTCCGCAGGCGGAAGCTGACCCCCGGGGAGCCTGGCGCGTGGCGCCACCATGCCGGCTGAAAGCCGGCGGTCCACGGAGGGTCGGTCGGAGACCGACCCCGGGTCAGCCAGAGGCTGACCCTCCGCAGGCGGAAGCTGACCCCCGGGGAGGCTGGCGCGTGGCACCACGATGCCGGCTGAAAGCCGGCGGTCCACGGAGGGTCGGTCTCCGACCGACCCCGGGTCAGCCAGAGGCTGACCCTCCCCAGGCGGAGGCTCACCCTCCCCATGCGGAGCCTGACCGTCCAAAGCAAGGCGCCTCAGCGCGACAGCAGCCGGAGCAGCTCGTCCAACGGGCGCGTGTTGAGCACGTCCTCCGCCGTGAGCCAGCCGCGCTGCGCCTGTCCCACCCCAAAGCGCATCAGGCCCAGGTCGCCGGCCGCGTGCGCGTCACTGTTGATGGCCATCTTGAGCCCCTTCTCGTGCGCCATCCGTGCGTGCACATCATCCAGGTCCAAACGCTTGGGTTGGGCGTTGATCTCCAGAAAACAGCCCCGCTCCAATGCCCCGCTCATGATCGCCTCCATGTCGAGATCGATGGGCGGCATCTGCCCGATGATCCGGCCCGTGGGGTGCCCCAGGATATTGAAGAGGGGATTGTCCATGGCTCGCAGTATGCGCTCGGTCTGCTTCTCGCGACTCAAGCCGGCCGCCGTGTGGATCGAGCAGACGCGCAGATCCAGTCTCGAGAGCACATCATCGGGCAGATCCAGCGAGCCGTCCTCCCGGATATCGACCTCGATCGCCTTGAGCACGCGGATGCCCTCCAGCGCCTCATGCAGGCGGTCGATCTCGTCGATCTGCTGCCGCAGCCCTTCGGCGTCGATGCAACGGGATGCGGGAGCCAGAGGCGAATGATCAGCGATGGCGATATAGTCGTACCCCAGCGCCCGTGCCGCGCGCGCCATTTCCTCCAGGCTCGCCTGGCCGTCGCTCCACGTGGTGTGCAAGTGCAGGTCGCCTCGGACCTGCTCCGGCGTCACCAGATCCGGCAGGCGCCCCTCCCGGGCGGCCTGCACCTCGCCGCGGTCTTCACGCAGGACAGGCGGGATCCAGGGCAACCCCAGTGCCGCATAGATGCTCTCCTCGCTCTCGCCAGCTACCCGCTCGTCGCCACGAAACAGGCCGTATTCGTTGAGTTTGAGCCCCTGCTCGTTGGCCAGAGCCCGCAAAGCGACGTTGTGCGCCTTCGACCCGGTAAAGTAGCACAGCGCCGCACCATAGCTCTCCTCGGGCACGACGCGCAGGTCCACCTGCAGGCCGGAGCGAAAGTGCACCGTGGAGCGGGTGGTGCCCTGAGAGATGACCTCGCCGATGTCGTCGTAGGTCACAAAGCGGGCCATCGTCTCGGACGGCGTCTCGCTGGTGACAAGGACATCGAGATCGCCCACGGTCTCGCGGCGTCGCCGGTAGCTGCCGGCCACCTCCACCCTGCCCACAACGCCGGCCTTGAGGTAGCCCACCAACGGCTCGACGATGCGCTCGGCCTCACTGATATAGATGCGCCCCTCGCTGCCATCGCTCCGGGTCAGCGCCTTCTGTATGTGCTGCTCCAGCGTGGCGCCGAATCCCTCCAGATCGCGGATACGCCCCTCGCGCGCGGCCGCCTCCAGCTCCTCGAGCGTGGTGATGCCCAGCCCCTCGTATAGCGCCCGCACCCGCCGCGGACCCAGACCCTCGACGCGGAGCAACGTCAGGAGGCTCAGGGGTGTGCGCTCGCCGAGTTTCTCCAGCTGGGGGAGCCTGCCGGTCTCTACAATGGTGACGATCTTGTCAGCCAGCGCCTTGCCTACGCCGGGGATCGCCGTCAAATCCTCTCCCGCGGCCACCATGTCGGCCATGCTGCGACCGTAGCTGGCGACGGTGCGGGCGCCGTTACGGTAGGCGCGCACGCGAAAGGCATTGGCCCCCTGGATGTCCAGCAGATCGGCCATCTGCTCAAACAGCTCAGCGATCTCGGCGTTCTGCACAGCCATGATTCCCCCCTTGACCCGCGAGTGTAGCGGGCATCCGATAGGGTGATGATAGCAGCCCCGGGGGTGCGCCACCAGTGGAGCGTGCGCAGGACCATGGACGATGGACCACGGAGGACGGACCATAGACGATAGACCACGCACGAGGGACTTGAGGCACGCAGTTGGATTCGCCGAAAGGGACAAGCAGCCGCTCGGGGTAGCCCTGCCTACCGGGGCCCGGGGCTGGGGCCCAGTTGGGACGTGGGATCGTCTCCCTTGAGGCGCGAGCGGGTCAGAACCCGACTCCGGACGCGCGATGAGCGCGCAGCAGGCGCAAGCCCAGTCGCGCGGCGGCCTCGGAGTGTCGGCCTTTGGCCAACCTGGTCAGGCGGAGCCTGACCGCCCAAGAGGCGTGGCATCGGAGGGTCGGTCTCCGACCGACCTGCGTCAGGCGGAGCCCGACCGTACCAGGGAGGCTGGCTCGTGGCGCCACGATGCCGGCTGAAAGCCGGCGGTCCACGGAGGGTCGGCCTCTAGCCGACCCCGGTCACGCGGAGCCTGCCCCCCCCCCAGCCCACCACTCGGAGGGTCGGCCTCTGGCCGACCCCGGTCAGGCGGAGCCTGACCCTCCCAGGGGCGCACTCGGAGGGTCGGCCTCTGGCCGACCCCGGGTCAGGCGGAGTACCAGCCCGCTCGGAGGGTCGGTCAGAGTACCAGCCACTCGGAGGGTCGGCCTCCGACCGACCCCGGGTCAGCCAGAGGCTGACCCCCCAGGCGGAGCCTGTTACCAGAGTTCTACCTCGATCTGCGGCCCGGCCGTCTCCCAGCCGTGATCGGGATCCACCAGCAACACCCGCAGGCGCTGCCCGCTGCGACACTGCACGCGGAGCCGGGCCAGGCCCCCTCGACGAACGATATCGACCACTGCGATGCGCGCTACCTCGCGGCCATCGATCTCGACCACCACGGCCAAACGCTGTGGCACCTCGTGTGCCGTGAGCGAGCCTGCCACCGCACGCAGCGCGATCCAGCGGAACGCGGCGTCGCCCGCCAGTATCCCGGAATCCGCGCCCCGATCGGTGTCGAACAGTACGGCCAGGCCATTTGTGCCCGTCAGCGGCGTGCCCGTATAGCGTACGGGCTGTGAGGCCCCCCTCGGACGCTGCAGGCGTCGCGTGAACGCCGGCACATCGGACATGACCTGGCGCGCATGTTGATGCCCCGCCATCATCCGCGGCGCACCGGCATCGCGCAGGAAACTCGCCACGGTCGTTGGCGGCGCACTCATCGCGTTCAGGAACATCTCGCCCTCCCAGCCCTGCGGCAGCGCATTGCCGATCACCGCCGTATCTTCCACCGGCAGCCCCTGCTCCTTGCGTACTGCGACAAAGCCGGTCACCGAACAGAGCAGGCCATACTCCAGCGCCTCGCGAACCAGCAGCGCGCGCAACGCCTCCGCCTCCGATCTCGCAGCGTTCTCGGGGTATACCAGCTGCCGCGCCGCCGAGCCGGTAGCCAGGACTGCGCGGGGATCGTAACCCAGCCGCTGGAGCTCAAGCGCGACGTCTGGCCGTCCATAGGTGGCCTCGGCGAGACGCTCCAGCCCCAGCACGCGATAGGCACCAAAGACCGCCCGCAGGGCGCCGGACATGGCATCATCCTCACTCACCTTCGCCTCCGCCGGGCACAGGCCCGCGCCGGCCAGCCGGAAGGTCAGCGGCGCGCCGTCGCCGGCGGGCACCCGGCCGGCCACCCATAGCGCCCGGCCGAGGGTCAGATCGCCCAGGTCCAGCGCGCTCCAGCCCTCGGCTGCGGCCTGCGCCACGGCCGCGCGCCCGGTAGCGGCCTCGACGACCGGACGGTTGACCTCCAGCCGCAGGCCCGCGGCGACAGGCTGCGACCAACCCGCGAGGATGTCATTCAGCGCATCGCCCACGTCCTCGGCGTCCGGCTCGCTGGTGAGAAAGCGCGCGATCCCGCCGCCCAGCGCCGCCAGCTGCTGGGTGAGATAGGCGTTGGGTGCCGCATCGATACACAGCACGCTGATGCGGCGCCGGTCTGGCCGGCCAGCGGCGTCCTCCACCAGATTCAGGATGCGCGCGTCGTCGGTCACCTGGGCGTCGGTGATGATCACGATTTGACGGCTGATGTCGCCGGACGTCGTCGCCTGCGAGAGCGCCTGTTCCAGGGAGACACCCAGCTCCGTACCGCCCCCGTCGCGCTCGGCGGAAAGGAACCGGCGCGCCCGCGCCAGCGTTTCGCGCCCTGCAGGTATGGGGTCTGGGCTGAGCCAGCGGGTGGTGTTGTCGAACACGCCCAGGTTGCAGCGGTCGCCGGAGCCCAGATCCCCGAGAAAGCGCAGCGCGGCGTCATCGGCGGCCTGCCATTTGGCGCCCGACATGGATCCGGAATGGTCCACCAAAACGATCGCCTCGCGCGGGATCCTCTGCTCGCCATCCCCCGCAGGGGGCGACACCAGCGCCACAAAGTAAGTGTGCCCGGACGATTTCCCCTCGTCCGCCGCTGGCGTGGCCGCCCACACCTGTAAGACGGGTCCGGCAGTTGCAGCGCGGGTGCCCCTGTCGGCAGGCTGCCAGGTGAGCACGCAGTCGCGGTCGGGCAGCATCTCGCCCGCCTGCAGACACACCCGGGTGTGACCGTCTTCATCGCTCGCCATGAGCCCATGGGTCGCGCTGCTGATCTGCCCGCCAGACGTGATCAGGTCCAGCGCAAAGCGGTGGCCGGGATCACGGTAGACCGCCAGGGGCTGTCCCTGCGCATGCCGAGTACCCCGCTCATCGCGCCGCGTGTAGCGCGGCGCCGTGGTCAGGGGGATGCGCAGCGACCAGTTGGGCCCCTCCGACGCGGCCAGGAGCACGCAGGTGGTCTCCACCACCACCTCCTGATCGGGCTGCAACCCCGCGACACGCAGCGTGAACACGTCCGGCGACTCGCGGGTGGTCAGCGCGGCCTGCTGGCCCTGGCGCCTGGCCTCCTCGTAGGCCTCCTCCGCGGCCTGGCGCTCTTTGAGCTCGGCCACGATCTCGGTGTCGCCAAAGGTCACCACCACGCGGCGCACGGCGGCATCGCCGGGGAGCGGAAAGCGGTAGATCGCCTCCAGCACGCGATCGCACTGGGCGCGGGTATAGGCATAGGTGTGGGTGATCGTCAGCTCAGCCAGCGGCCCCTCCCAGCGGACGTTGACGGTGGTGCGCCGCAGCGGCACAAAGGGCAGGGCGGGTACAGGCGCACCCTCGGCGGTCACGGCTTCAAGCACGGCGACGCCGGCCGGCGCGGCATTGGCATAGGCGAGTGGATTGAACATCACAGTCCTCCAGAGTTGGTATGGCGCGCGCCCTCGTGGCGCTCATGGACCCAGGCCATGATACCCAGCAGCAGCGCCTGATCGTCAGAACTCAAGCTCTCCCAGTGCTCCAGCAAGGGCTGGAGATGCTCGCGCAGCCGGGGATCGCGCAGCGTGATGGTGACTGGACCGCCCGGGTATTTTTCATCGCGGGCGAGCATCTGCACCGGTCGACCGTAGGGCAGCTGATCGCGGCCAGCGCGGCCGGCGGGTCGGTCCTCGCTCACGCGATGGCCAGTCGATGCGCCACCGTCCGCGCCCGGCGTCTCGTTGGCGGCAGCGGAGGGGCCCCCCTCGGCCACGAGAGGTGCACCAGATGCCAGAGGTGCCGCCCCGGCCGGCAGGTATCCGGCGGCAGCCATCAGCTCGGCATAGATCTGCTGCGCCAGCACACCACGATCCGCCTCGCTCTCGGGCACGGTTGCCTGAGCCAGGCCGCCCGCCAGCTTCTGCATGATCGCCGCCGAGGGCACCACCTCGCGTCCCTGGTCGTCCACCCCGGCCTCGATGGTGCGCACATAGGTGGCGCTGACGTCGGAGAGATCGGCCAGGCGCTGGCGGGAGACGCCGGCGCGCTGGCGCCAGCGCGCGAGCACGGCGGCAGTCTCGGGCCCTGCCGCAGCCGAGGCCGGACTCATACCCGCACTGTCTTGTTCGAATCGGTCGTTCGCCATAGCACTTGCTCCGTGGGTAACCGCAGAATTCTGCGCATAGTATACGCATAATTCTGCGGAATGTCAAGGGGGGATAGCTCAGGGATCAAGCACGAGGCATCGCGGCCTCGTGGATTCTGCGGCTCTCGCGCGACTGGTGGACGATCCAGGTGAACATCAGCACTTACCTGAGCGCTCAGGTGGTGCGCCTGAACATGGCCTTTGCGGGGGCCTTTCTCGGGGCGCTGCCGATGCTGATCGCGTTCTTTGTGCTGCAGCGCTATATCGCGGAGGGGATCACGCATACGGGGATCAAAGGCTGAGGCCCATAACCTGCACGGTCCTGCGGTAGTTTCCGCTACAGCCCGACGCCGTGTCGGGCTGTTCGTTTTGCCTTTAGCTGACCCCGTCCTGCCAGCAAGCTTCTAGCAGCTGCATTCTGCCAGCGGTGTTCTGCGATGGCGGGTCACAAAGCAAAGTCAACTCGGGCTCACCCTCTCCCACATCCACGTCGCGAGCCTCACCCCCCGCCCTGCCGCAGTTCCGCGATCCGCGCCGCCAGTTTCGCCAGCACATCGGGGATGTCGATCCCCTGCGGGCAGGCGGCCAGGCAGTCCCCGCAGGCGATACAGTTGTCCGGCAGGTCCTCCGGGTCCAGCGCCGTGATGATGCTCGGCAGGTCGCGGCGCGGGTCAAAGGCCATCTCATTGTAGAGCGCGATCAGCCGCGGGATGTCCAGCTCCTGCGGGCAGCCCTCGGTGCAGTAGCGGCAGGCCGTGCAGGGGACCGTGTCGGCCATGGAGGCCACCACCCGGTCCAGCAGCGCCTGGTCCGCCTCGGTCCAAACGTTCGGCGCGCCAAAAGTGCGCAGGTTGTCCTCGAGCTGCGCCAGCGTGCTCATCCCGCTCAGGATCACCCCCACGTTGGGCAGCGAGCGCACCCAGCGAAAGGCCCAGGAGGCGATCGAGTCCCCCGGGCGCGCGCCCTTGAGCAGCGCCTCGGCCTCCTCGCCCGGCGCCGCCAGCCGTCCGCCGCGCACCGGCTCCATCACCCAGGCGGGGATCCCCCGCGCGGTCAGGACCTCGTACTTGCCGCGCGCATCCTGCACGATCCAGTCCAGATAGTTGAGCTGGAGCTGGACGAACTCGAACACACCGGGGTAGCGATCCAGGAAGCGCGCCAGCGTGTCGGTGCGGGCGTGCGACGAGAACCCCAGGTGGCGGACGCGCCCGCGCTGGCGCTCCTCCTGCAGCATGTCCACGATGGCCAGCTGCCCGTCGCTGTACAGGTCGTAGGAGGACTCTGAGACGTTGTGCAGCAGGTAGAAATCGAAATAGTCGACGCCGCAGCGGGAGAGCTGGTCCTCGAACACCGCCCGGGGCGAACGCGGCTCCTCGCCCGACAGGTACCCCGTGAACGCCAGCTTGCCGTCCTCATACGCCATCTGGTGGCCCGGCAGCTTGGTCGCCAGGTGCCAGGTGTCGCGCGGGAACTGGCTGAGCACCCGGCCCACAAAGGGCTCGGACTCGCCGCCGTGGTAGCGGTAGGCCGTGTCAAAGTAGTTGATGCCGCCGGCATAGGCGCGCTCGATGACCTCCCGCGCCGCGGCCTCGTCGATGGGCCCGCGACGCTCCCCGCCGCTGGTGGGCAGCCGCATGTTGCCCATCCCCAGCCGCGAGAGGGTCAGCCCCCTGAAATTGAACGTCTCCATCGTTGCGATCCTTTCCATGCGTCGGTGAATACGTTGGAGACAGGATACCACAGGGGGGAGGGAGCGGCCAGATAGGGAGCAGAAGCAAACAAGAAGTGAGGACGCCTCAAGGAACAACAGCATAGGACAACAGGACGGATTATGGCAAAGAGATGGAAGTACGCTGTCCCACTCTAGCGTTTGGGCTACGCGATCCAGTATACACCGGGACTGATGCTGCGGAATTCCCGCGACGATCGCAACACTCCGATCACTTCACCTTCTGTTACGTCGAGTTCCGGATGCCGTTCCGACAGCATCCGGGCAAGCACTGTGTAGTGAAGCGGCCGACCGTGGGCGCGCAGCTCTTGCGTGAGCGCGTCGCTGATCATTGCCCTTTCCCATCTCGACGCTAGTGCCCCCTGAAGCACTGCGAGCGCTCGATCTCTCAGCTCCGGAAAAGCACGCAAATAGCAGCCTGAGCGGCCCGGCTCTTCAAAGACGAATGTACACTCCTCACAGTCGAAGTCGTCTCTGTCCAAGCACTCTGGATAGTCGGACGCGGTGAACTCAGTTCCGCATATGCGCACAATACCCCAAGGATGCCATTCAAACAGATACCACTCGTCGCGATTCCACCGATCTCTTCTAAACCACAAACTATCCATTCTAAGAGCCAAGTCCTTATCTGCGAGGCCTATTCATCCCCGACTCCCACCGTGGCGTCGCCATCAATGTCCAGCATCGAAAGGTTCGGGTCTTCTAGATACTTGGAGGCGTGTTGGATACGAAGCTCGCCGTCAGGTCCACCATCGACTTGCCAGTTCTCGAGAACGAGCGAGAAGTAGTGCATCAGCCGCCGCGGAGTCAGAACCGCCCGTGTCCCAATATGGTCGATAATGACCATACAGGCCCCTTTCGTGAAAGGGAAGAAAGGGTTGTCGGACTCTGAGAGTCGGAACTGGGAAAGCAGGTCCGAGACAAACTCGAGCGCCTGGTCTGGACTGAATACATCGAAGGTTAGCATCTCGGGATCTGCGCGACTGCGTAGTTCTTCGCTAAGCATGAATTTCACATCGGCCTGCCGCCCAAAAGACATCGATAGTATCAGGCCTAGTCCAGTCGAGTTGGCATTGAAGTAGGTATGCAAGCTGACGTTCGTCTCCGTCATGATGCGTGCCCTCAACTGACCAACCCTCTGAAATTCGTCAATCATCAGTAACAACTTACGTCGCCGATCGCCGACCGTTAGGAGCCGTGTGAGTACGGTCAACGCCGACACAGCATCCTCCGCGTTTCGGATAAGTCGACTTACGCCTATCTGGTTAAGCGCGCTTCGAGGGATACCAACCTGTGCCGTGAGCCACTGTCTCGCGATACTCAGTCTTGTGTCATCGCTACCAAGGCACGCAACGAGTGCGTTGGCTATGTCCGGGAAATCCGCAAACAAGGGATGAAGAGACAGCTGCCTGGGCCACTGGCTGCCGAGTTCCTTTAGACTCTCGGCCAGTCGGTCCATAGGCAGCGCGGCCGCCACAGCGCGATAGACGTCGATGAAGCCTTTCGCTTGCCTAGGGAGTACCGCATATACAGGGAGCAGGTTCGGAGTATCAGTGTCGCACAGATGGGCCAGGTGGTACAGAGCGTGGGTTTTCCCCATACCGAAGTTAGCCCACATGACATACAGCGATGACCTGGGAGCTAGCGACATCCGCCGCAAAATACGGCCTAGCTGGTTCTCGGTTTCGTGGCGCCCAGCCCATATCGCGCCGAACTCCCGGTCAGGCGCCGTCCGAAACGGCCAATCCCTTAGGTTCAGATCAGGGTACACCTAGTTTGCTCCTTAGAGACCAATTAGCCGAACGTTGGCCAGGTTTCCCATTCGGTCGACGCTGAAGCGTACGCGGCTAGGCTCTTCTTTCTGCCATGCGCGAAACTCGTCAATCGCTGTCGAGATCTCTGCGCACACAGACTCCTCGGTAAGGAGATGTATGCCGGCCAGGAGCGCGGTATCGACAATGGGCGCGTAGCCAAGCCGACTCCTCAAGTCTTGCCACGCCCCAGTCAGCGCAGCTCTTAGCCGCTCTCTAGAAGCGTCAGCCGGATGAGCCGGTCCGAAGGAGGATGCCCAAGTCCGAAAGAAACGAGTGTGCAAAAAGTCGTGCAAATCGCCCAACCCGTCAAGTGCTCCCACAAACCGCCGTCCCCCGCAGGTCATGCAATACTCGAAACGATACGGATCGTCCTTACTCAGGAACCCAAGGTCCACAAACGGCTCGAGCCGTGGCCGAGAGGCATGCTCTCTTGCAGTAGCCCCGGTATAAGCCATATCTCTGCGTCTCTCGATGGAGTCCGCGGTCCTGGCAATTCGATCGAGTCTATCACGCTCTTCTACAGGTATGGTGCGATTCCACCACACATGTACGATATCGCGCAGAACCTGAGGAAGCAGGTCACCCGCATCACGATCGCTAAACTTCGGCACGAGGCTCAAATCGTGGTACAGACGACTGATCACATCGCCATCGTTCTCGAGAAAGCTGTACGACATGACAACTTTCTGTCCTTGGCTAAGAACGAATGGATTCGCATTGGGCGTATACTCCTCGTAGGCGCGCGACTCGGCTGGAGACGTAAGCTTGTGAAGTACCGCTCCCCGATCAAGTAGCGACCACGTACCAGAGCGCACAAAAGACAGCTTAGTGGCCAGCTGTGGGTAGTTCCGCGCATCACGCGAGCCCAGCTTCCCTGTGCGGGACGGAAGCAAAGTGGGTGATGCAAGATATAAATCTTGTAGCTCCATTTGGACGCGAGGTGAAGGCATACCTTGGACCGAAGACTGCCATCCCATCGCCTGCTCTCGCAGCTTACGGTAGATACCGTCAGTCAGTCGCGCTCTGATATACTCAGCGATGGGCGGCGTCAGCTCGACTGTAACTTTACGAGACACAGCATCAATGAGATCATGTCCTAGGGCTTGCAGACTGCTAGTCTCGAGCGATGCACAGCGAGCAACGATATGCTTGAGGTAGCCCAATCGCTGCTGTGACATGTTTGTCGCATCCAGTACCCGTAGAACTGGCACGCCTAAAATCCTCCGTGAACGCTCACTCGCGGGCGTACGTCCAGTATAAAGGACCGCTCAGCTTCCGTGTTCGAGACTACGGCCTGCCCCACGTCAAGCAACCGCATCACCTGATCGAACGACAGTTTATTGTTAGCGAAAAGGACCTCTTCTGGAAGATTCGCCTTCAGATTGCGTTTGATATAGTCGATGTCATTCTGGACGGTGAGCCTGTGAGCTATTATGGTGTCCACTTGTGAGAGGATTCGCTGATCCAAAGCTGTCGGTTGCTGGGTCGCAACCATAAAAGAGAGCCCATAGTTGCGGCCCTCTCGCACAAACTTGATCAGCATGTCGGTAGCAGACGTGCGACGCTCGGATGGAAGCGCGTTCTGCGCCTCATCAAGGACAACCCATGTTGGAGGGATCGACGCCTTGAGTCTGTCCTGCAATTCGCGTCGCTTCGCTGGACTGAGATCGCCCCTAATCCGCAGGTCCTTCTCATACTCTGAGGCATCGATACGCGCAGCAATGATGCGCCTCATCAGGGCTGTTATGAGCACCAGACGAAGCTCATCCGACATACGGTTCATAACTATGACACTTAGGCACCCTGCTTGCACGATGTCCGACAGAACAGCCCCCTCGTCGTCGAATAGGGGATTGCGCAGATAGGTGGTGAGCTGCTGCATGACAGCGCGGCGAGTCTCCGGCTGGTAGCTAACCTGGAGCTCGGAATCGAGCCTGATGCACTCCACCAGATCGTCCAAACTGTAGGCAGGGTTGGCGGCATGTCGCTGTGCGTCCTCATACCAGCCCTCCTCGGTCACTTTGATATACACATCGTGAAGCAACTGCCCCATGCGATCCTGATAGATGTCTAACCCCAGGAGATAGCCCCAGTCAGAGGCCGTAAAATCCGATGTCCGCACGGAGAACTCCCGATGAGTTTCCGAGGTGCTCCTGTTGCCAGTGCCCTTTGGGACCCACACGCACACGTCCAGCTCCTCGGTTTCGACATCCCATCCCCGTCGAACTGCCAGTTGCTGTTGAATGATCTCACGACTTGGATCATCTTCAACAGGGATGTCAGTCCACTGGAAAATGCCCAGTGTATCGAACAAGATGGCTCCCCACTGCCTAGGATTCCTCGAGATACTGGTCTCTCGCTCCGTGGTGCACAGCCCCTCTAGAAAACTACCGAGAGTATATGACTTTCCCGAACCTCTCTTTCCAAAGACAGCTACGACGTGGGCATGAGAAAGGTCGTATCGCATGGTAACTATGGGCCCAGCTTCCCCCAGCCTTCCAAGATACACCCATGCGCTCGTATCAGGATCCTCAGTACCGACAGCTTGCCTGATTGCGGAATACCTGGGCCTAACCGTGAAGCGCTTCATCTAGGCATAGTCCCTCATGAGAATATCAGCGGAGCAACGTCGTTAACGACGCCCTCGTCGATAAGCCGCTTGTCCTCGTCCCAAGCCTGTATTGCACACTCATTGATGGCATTGATGATGTTGCGAGGCAGCGCCCTGTACGGGTCCTGCGACGCATAATCGGCCAGAATCTGAAAAGCACTGTCAAGGAATGGATAGGTTTCGACCGAAATGGGCAGGCTACCAGCTCTAATGCGCTCCTCTGCCTTAGCTGTGTCGACCAGATGCTCAAGCAGCTCCTTGATGAATTCCTTAACATCTGTAACCGCCGGTAGGTGACCGATTTCTACGTAGTTGGTCATGCCGATCCTGCTACTGATGTCCTCGCGGGTGAGTATGCGTGGCCCCTCACTCAATGTGCTCGCCATGAAACCCACAATGAAGCCCACAAATCGGTTGTCGGTGTTGGCCAGCCGCCTGAAGTACTCGTGTATGGACTCGGCAGTATCACCACTCCTTACATTCTGTAGGCCCTCAAGTTCGTCCAGCAAGAAAATCAGCTTCTCGCCATTGGCTTCGGCAAGCTGTCCGATGGCGTTGAGCGACGCGACCATGTCTCCAGAAACGTCCTGGCCCAAGCTCCTGGTCACTCCCAAATTCTCGAGCTCCTTTGAGGTAAGGCCCTGAGCCGTAAGCCAGCGCCAGGCAGTGAGTGCGATATCACCTTGAGCACGCAGGTTCTCGAGTGCAACTGCCGCATTCGGGTCTGAAGCCATAGCTGAAAGGGCCTCACGGAAGTCTGCGGTAGTCTTGAAGAGAGCCCGCACCCACTCACTGACAGTGTCTTTCCCTAAGGCCTCCAAGAGCTGGACATGAATCGCCCTGGCCTCAGATCCGCTTCTCACTTCCACATCCAGATGGACCGTGTGCGGACGGAGGGACAGTGAGGAGGGGGGCTCGTTCTTCAGAACCCAATCCAGGTAGTAGAGGGTCTGCGTCTTGCCCGATCCATATGGCCCCCAGATCATTATCTTCGTTGTGCCAGGCGCGATAAAGGATCGCCTTAACTGCGATATCACTCGGTGCCTGATCTCTTCTCGCCCGAAGTAAAAACGAGCGTCTTCAGGGTTTATCTTCGGGTCGATGGTGAAGTTGTTGCGACCGCGGAGGCAGAACCATTCCCTGAATTCCATCTATGTCCTCCTCTGTAGTTTTCGGCGCTTCGCGACAGAAGTGCCCGCCAATGTACGCAAGCTCATGCCCCAATCACAGAGCCGCCTCACTGCTTCACGTCCGCGACCTCTACCCAAGAACATCACGCCGAGCTCGATATTCGAAACGAGAGCAGCTCCGGATAGGTTCCCGGAGCCGAGCATAGCAAAGGATTCTGACATCTCATCGGCCATGCAGGCGTACAATTTGGCATGAAGCGTTGAGTTGAATCGTACTTCCACAGTGTCGTAGTCACCCAAAACCTCCAGCGCTCTCTCCTGATAACTCTCTACAGGCGGCCTTGTCATGACATAGACCGCAGCTCTCAATCGCTCCATTGTTTGGCACACCGCTCGGAGGCTATATCTCGTTCCCGCAAGATCGCTGATATAGGGCGAGACAATCAGAAGCGTTCTTGCACGTGGGCTGGAGACCATGAGCCTGCGTAGGAACACCTCTACTGGTCTTTCATACAAAACCAGAGGGAAGGCACCGGGATCATGGGTTCTTGACTCGAAAGTGTCGTCCAGAGACTTCCTCCTTACCCAGAGCTTGAGGTGTGCCCAGCGGAGCCCCAACCGAGCTCAACTGTAACGGCAAGCAAAGCGCTTGTCAATGTCGCTCGTGCTAGTATCTCCAGAGGACCCACCACGATTTCTCTTCACTTGCTTGGAACGATTGCCCGACCAACCAGAGCCCTAGTGCATCCTAGCTACTGGCTGTGGTGTAACCATACTCACTTTTATCATCAAGCAGTAAGCCATACCACTCCCCCCAGACCAGCCCTCGTGCGCCACACTCTGCAGCCCACTCTTGATCGCCATCGAGAAACTCGACCTGTCCAACGTGCGCTTCGTTCAGCGCAGCGTCGCGAAAGACCGTCTGCCTTACCTTTGCCTCATATAAGGAAGATGCACACAGATTCGCATGTGATAAGTCTGCGCCCCTAAGGTCAGCATAGGAGAGATCCGCTCCACTGAAGTCGGCTTCAGCACACTTAGCCCAACTCAGATCGGCCCAACGCAGATCGGAGCAACTAAGGTCCGCATAAGACAAATCTACGCCTCGAAGGTTGGCGCGGCGAAGGTCTGCAGTACGCAAGTCTGCATAGCGCAGGCTAGCCTGCGCTAGATCTACTCCGCGCAGACGCGCATGTAGAAGCTCCGCACCCCATAGGTTAGGCCGCCTGCCTTGGCCACGAGCCTGAGAGACTATCTCCTTTAGCTTGTGAAGTCTCAAAGCGATACCCCACCCTGCTAGTCTGAATGCCCGAGACGACCGACAGGCGCAAAGGTCGGTTTTCAGCGGCTTGCCGCGCTCGTGCAAAGGCGTCTCGGGCATGAATAGTGACGCTGTCGCCCATCAGAAGGCGCAGGCCGTCCAGTTTTTGCCAGGCCCCGTCCAGCGCCAGCAGCCCGCCAATCTCGAAATAGCCGGTGGCGACGTCGATCGAGGTCGCGATCTCACAGCACTCGCGGAGATAGTCCTTGACCGTCCATTGCGAGTCGCTATTATCGACGATAAACGCCTGCTGGGCTTCAACCATAGATCCGTTCCTTTCGGCGGCCCCGGGTACAAGATAAGAGGAGTCTAGAAGCCGCGAAAGGGATTGTCAAGGCTGTTCGCAGGAACGGATGCGGGATGAATCCCGCGCTCCAACCGGATAAATCCGGCGCTCCACAAACAACCAGGGGGCAGACACGTCGGCATGTAATGCCGCGTCTGCCCCCCCCTGCGTTATGTCGATCTATAGCAGCACTTGGAGCCACGATACGGACGTTCGGACGTTCCAACGCGCCAACGTTCAGACGTATGTCCTAATCCTGTTCATCCTGTATATCGATGTGAATTGCCCTACGCCGCCGACCCTTCGAACTGGGCGTTGTACATCTCGGCGTAGAACCCGCCGCGGGCCAGGAGTTCCTCGTGGGTGCCCTGCTCCACGATGTCGCCCTCGTTCATCACCAGGATCAGGTCGGCATTGCGGATCGTTGAGAGCCGATGGGCGATGATGAACGACGTGCGGCCCTGCATCAGCTCGCCCATCGCCTCCTGGATCAGAACCTCGGTGCGCGTGTCCACGCTGGAGGTGGCCTCGTCCAGAATCAGCATTTTCGGGTCGAGCAGGATGGCACGGGCGATGGTCAGCAACTGCTTTTCGCCCTGGGAGAGGTTGGTGGCCTCCTCGTTGAGCACCAGGTCGTACCCCTCGGGCAGGGTACGCACAAAGTGGTCCACCCGGGCGGCCTGCGCCGCGGCCACCACCTCCTCATCGGTGGCACTGGGATGGCCGTAGCG
>ENA-OSEO01001584-OSEO01001584.1-sediment-metagenome-genome-assembly--contig:-NODE-1584-length-39664-cov-6.297168_pt1 | contig 39664 bp, 37 predicted proteins | sample MGYA00237883_ERZ534232 | MGnify/ENA metagenome assembly ERZ534232 | reverse complement strand
TTATTTCAACCAGTATTTTTTCACTAAACTGTGCGGCATGTTTCCGGAATTGGTGTGCGATTTCACCGGAATATGCAAACCTGTTCATCGTCCATTTCCACGGACACCGGGTATTGAGTCTGTACTTCAAGCTCGCAGCTGTTTAATTCCAGAGCTAACGCGCGTTCATAAATTTCCTCTTTATATCCAGGTCCAAGTTTATTATGAACCGCCATTGCAGCGCCAATAATTCTAAATGTAAGATCATTTCCGGTTGAATCAACGACAAGCTTACTCATAAAATTTCCTCCTGATTGATGCGGTATTTATTTGTTCAAAGGAAAAAATTTAAATTACACATTAAAAGTTACCCAAATAATTATACACATTTCCATTGTCGAAGGTATTATTATTGCAAAAAATTAGGCAAAAGATCTGATTAATCACTTATGTATTCGTATTCCCATATCGCCTGTGGGTTTGTGAAAGGTGTAATCTTACCTGATATCGTATTCCATTCGTGGATGGCCCACCTTATTTATGAGTTATCCATGCATAAGTGCTCTATTCGAGAATTCGTGTCATATTCGTGGATGGCATGTCCCATTCGAGAATTCGTGACATTATTCGTGGATGGCCATCCTATCCTTCAGACCAGTCTTTAATCGGCCAAGTGGTTAAATCGCCCCAAACCCCACCTTTGGAACTGCCTGGATCGATGGGATTGAAACCACCAATGGGAACCCGGCAGCCGGTTATGTCTTTGGTTATTTACCACAACAATCCGTCTTTTATGGCTGGATGCGTGCCTGGGAATATCTGGATTACGTGGGTCAGCTTTTCAAAATGCCAGGAGCCCAACGTAAACAACGCATCGTGGAAGTACTCGAGCAGGTTGGGTTGACCGCTGCTGCCAAACGTCGCATTGCCGGTTTCTCAGGTGGTATGAAGCAACGTCTTGGCATCGCTCAGGCAATCCTGCATGAGCCACAGGTTCTGCTGCTGGATGAACCCACCAGTGCGCTTGACCCGGCTGGACGGAATGTAGATCTGCTGCTACTTGAGTTGGCATTTTTTATCTCCCTGTTACCAGGTGTTTTCTGGGCGATCAAGGTCTATGGCAAGCAACTCAAAACCAATGTCCAGCCAAAACTACCCATCGAGTGGCGTTTATTCTCTCCAAGTTTACCGCCCAGACACTGGTTTATGTGGCAGCCTTCTTCATTGCAGAAATTTTAGCTTATGTCTACATTCTGGTTTTATTTGAACCGGTATCTTTCGGCGTGTTTTCCATCATCAATCTTTTGTTATTAATGTGGCTGTTGTGTTTCACTGCCATCACTTCGCTGGGCAGCACTGTCAGCCGATCCATCGGCACAGCCGCCGGGATCAGTCTGGCAGGTAGCGTGGTCTTAATGCTCTCCGCGCAGATCCCCAATTATGGCAGTATCAGCCCACAGGCATTAATGGGATGGGCGGGTATATTGGGTAAAGAGCTGAGTTTCAACCTGCAAACCAGTAATTTCACCGCCCTGGGTGCTGCTGTGGTATTGATCATCATGGCGTTGATATGGGTAGTCGGGTTGTTCGAGCAACAGGAACTTTAACCACCACCAACCGGAGGGACGAAATCCAGCTCGTCCCCCGGTTGCAGAATCGTATCTTCTCCATCCGGAAGGCCACTTACATCACTTTTGTTGAGAATAACAAACAAATGTGGCATCAGATTTCCCTCCTGATCGCACCAATGTTTGCGCATGTGGGGGTGTGTCTTCAGAAATTGATCAATTGCCATTCGCACGGTCGTCTGTGGAGCAATGTCTAATTCAACAGATCGCTCCCCAACAAGGTTGCGGTAGGTGGCAAAAAAATGAAGGCTGATTTGCATTGACCGGAAAAATTTACGGGTAAGCAGATGGGGTCACCGGCGTCAATACTGCTTCATCCGGCGCGGGATAAGCTTGTTCATCCAATGTTTGTGGCAATAGCGGTTGTACTGTCTGGGTGGGCACCAGTTTCGGTAAGCTGTTGTCAGGGGTACCCGTTGTTTGTGGGGCGCTGGTCATCATTGGATTGAGGGTCACCTGAGCAGATTCCTGGGTGCGATTAAATAATCCCAACTCAATCGGATTTCGCTGCAGCCAGAGGTACCCCAATACGACAAAGGCAATCACAGCCACGATCAAAGCTGCTACCAAACATCCCACCGGTAATAATGGGCGTTTTTTATTCAACGCCTGAATGCCATCGGGAATTTCAAAGCTGATGATGGTGATGTTATCATGACCACCACGTTGATTTGCCAGGTCAATTAGGTTCTCAACAGCCTGATTGGTATCCGTGATATCAAAGGCAGCCAGAATCTCCGCATCTGTGACCAGATCTGTTAACCCATCACTGGTCAGCACCAGCCGGTCGCCGGTTTGCAAGGTGACCCCCTGGTTGTTGAATGCCTGTTGATCCGCTTCTCCATTATTAAGGCGCATGCGGAAATCGATCTCCGGGGGATTGGGACCACCCAGATAACGCCGGATCACATGCCGGTTAGGATGTCCTTCCACCTGATCGGGTGTGAGGATGTTATTATCCAATGCTTCCTGTATCCAGGTGTGATCTACACTTAATTGACGAATGCGATCACCGCGAATCAGGTAAATACGCGAATCGCCTACTGAAGCTGTAAACAGACGATGTCCAATCATCCAGGTGACCGCCACGGTAGCAGCCATGCCCTGTTTGCCGTTATCCTTTTGCGATTCCGCGAAAATTGCCTGATTAGCGCGATTAATGCCTTCCTCCAATGTCTGGATGGGTTGATGCCCTTTGCTCTCAGTAACAGTGTGCATGATCTGATTGACAACCAGTTCTGCTGCCACCTCACCAGCTTTATGTCCCCCAACGCCATCACTTAATACCGCTACCAATACCGGGGTAGGATTCTTCTTGCTGATCTGAAACGCAGTTACACCAAAACGGTCTTCATTATTCTTACCGCTCATGCCGGGATGGGTCTTGGCGACAACAGGATAACGTGATTGAGTCTTACGAATCATAATTTTGATTATACGTGATAATTTGAATTTCGCGATCTTCTGTAGGATGCGATAATTCAAATCGATACAGGGCTTTGGCAAAGTGGATCAAATCGCCATGCCTTAATTTTACCCCTTTCGTGGTGATAGGTGCAAAGTTCACCCAGGTGCCGGCAATAGAATTCTGATCCCGCAACCAGTAATCTCCCTGTTCCGTACGTGATAGCCTTGCATGCACATCATCCAGCGCAGCATTGGCGACCACCAGACGTGCATGGATCGGATCACAACCGATGATCCATTCCTTTCGATCGAGAACCACAGCCTTCTTGCGATTTGGCTCATAGCGTTCATTCAGGGGAATCAACATCGCTTCCACCTGTTTGCCAATGGATTTCCTACCCGGGCTGCCATTTCCAGAGCGATCATCTGCTTGTTTTATTTTTACAGGCTGGGTGACTGGGTCGATCTTTCGGTGGCGTTTGGCAGCTTGTTCTCGCCAGAATGCCTGCTGTTTTCCCACTAATATAATCGCTGTCAATAATACCGCCCCGGCGATCAAAACACTCGCCAGGATGATCCAGCGTTCCGGGGTAAGGTCCAGGCGCACCAATCCCTCCCAGAAGGTGAGTGGGATTGGTGCCACGATGATATCGATCACAGCTGGTTGGGTACGGGCTTTGATTCCCAGATTATCTTCAATTTCCACAAAGAAAAGGATTTCCTGGTTGGTCTCATAAGGGGTTAAATCCAATTGGAAGGCCTCAAAAGGAGATTGGGTTAGCTCCTGTGCTACCTCACCTTCCACATACAAACGGGCATTCACCAACTCGCGGGGATGTTCATCCAGGAACTCATACATAAACTCAATCGCCACCTGATCCGGCTCGAGATCACGGATGCGGGCATCTTTGGAATCCACCACCCAATCTCGTGCCACCAGCAGCGGTGGATTAATCAGAATGGGATTGGGGGCTTCCACAGTCAGACTCACGTTTGTCGTTTCAGAAGAAATACTGGAGCCATTCTGCTGGATGACAGCCTTCAGGCGGTGTGACCCGGAATTACGAATACCAGAGGTGTAGCTTACCTCATAGATATAACGGTTCGCCCGAAAGTATTCCTCGATATCCGGTAAATCTTCCTGCCCCGAAAAGAGAAAGAACTGCCCGCCCGTCTCTTCCGCCAGAGTTACCAGCGGATCAACCACGCTAGGATTACTGGAACGCGCTGAAGTTGGACCCACCATCCAAACATATACCGGTACGTTTTGCTGTACCGCCCGTTCTATGAAACCCGGGAAAGCTGAGACATTGGTAATGGTCGGTTGTGGCGTGATATACAGGATGGCGCGTTTCATCATCGGGTTGATCGTCGGATCAGTCGCCAGATCCAACGCCTGGAGCAGACTGGTCAGGTTAGGCTGGCTGTTCATCAAATCCGGTTGGTAATCCATCAATCGTTGAGCGAAGTCGCGTGGACTATCGTCCCGAATCTGCTGTAAACCAGTGTCAGTCACCAGACTGAAATCGTCCGGTGTATTGGCAGGGCGGCTATCCAACCAATGGATGATGTGGTCATTGATCACCTGATAGCGGGACAAACCATCGCTGGTGTTGACGGCCAATGTAGACGAAAAATTGTAAGCCAAAATAATCTGGTATCCCGGCTCACTGCGTTGCAACAGATCGATCGGAATGGGTTCCTGCTCATTCTCCATGATCGCAATATCCGCTTCGGAGAGATTGGTAAGAGCCTGTCCACTTTCGTCATAGGCTTCCAGGAAAAATGAAATCTGCGGAAAATTCTCGGTATTGACCTTATGAATGGTGGCTCTGGATTGCGACTCCTCCTGCGCCTGTACGGCAGGAACGATAAAAAGACCCACCATGAATGTAAGTATCAGGCTGACTCTCCAGAGATTGGGTGATCTGTTTTTCTTTATAAAATTCATGGGCCAAAAAAAGGTGGAAACGACCACCCTTTTGGTAATTATATACGTTTTTAGAAAAATTGTTTATCGGCGTAGGGGGAATATACCATCCATTAATTATAAATATCCAAATACCAATTGTGATGAATTCGTTGGATTGGGCGGGGTGAAGGATTGTAGAACGCAACCTCGGGTGGAAAATGGTGTCAATTCTACAATCCTTCACCCCTACCTATCATGCCGGATCATGCCCGGAATGGGGATTTACCACCGAATTTCCATCGATATGACTGGAATTTTTTATCTTATCATCATACAATGATTGAATAATCACCATCCGGATTTCGAAAGGGGGGGATGAAAGTGAATAAACCATATCATCAAAACAACATTTCCATGATGGTGGATTTGGTCGATTGGGCGGTAGGGGTGATCATGTAGAACGACACCTCGGGTGGAAAATAGTGTCAATTCTACATTCCTTCACCCCTACCCGTCATGCCGGCATAATGCCCGGAATGGGGATGTTTCCACCGAAATTCCAACGATTTCATCAGAATTTTTTACCCCCTTATCATACAATGATTGTGGTATCACCATCTGGATTATTAGAGCGGACATTGAAAGTGAATAAACCATATCATCAAAATAACATATCCATGATGGTGGATTTGGTCGATTGGGCTCGTAGGGGCGTTCGGCCGAACGCCCCTACGCCGAACGCCGAACGCCCCTACCGAATGGTGGTGATGCCTGATCAGCCGTACGGGCGGGTTCCGAATCCGCCCGTACGAGAATACCATCTACGAATAGAAAACGACGATGAATGACATACCATCCGTCATTATCTTAAAAATGCAGGGACTTAAAGCTCCTGGCCTGGTTTTCGATGCCCTTTTCGGTGGGCAGGCGTTCCATGCTGGATGCGCCAAAGAACCCCACAATGCCCTTGGTATGGTCGAAGATATACTGAGCATCTTCCGCTTCGGCGATCGGACCACCATGACACAGCACCAGGATATCCGGATTCACTTCTACGGCAGCATCATGCATTTCCTGGATGCGCTTGGCGGATTCTTCCAGTGTCAGGGCAGTGGTCGCTCCGATCGAACCTTTGGTGGTCAGTCCCATATGCGGTACCAGCACATCGGCGCCAGCTTTGGCCATATCGACAGCATCTTTGGTGGAAAAGACATACGGGCAGGTGAGCATTTCCAGTTCATGTGCCATGTGAACCATCTCGATCTCCAGCCCGTAGCCCATGCCGGTCTCCTCCAGTCCCTGGCGGAAGGTGCCATCAATCAACCCGACCGTCGGGAAGTTTTGCACCCCATCGAACCCCATTTCCTTAAGCTGTTTGAGGAAGACTTTCATGATGCGGAAGGGATCTGTCCCACACACACCAGCCAACACCGGGGTATGCGAGATCACCGGCAATACCTCGCTGGCCATTTCCACCACGATGGCATTGGCGTCGCCATATGGCAACAATCCCGCCAGGCTGCCCCGCCCCGCCATGCGATATCGTCCGGAGTTGTAGATAATAATCAGGTCTACCCCACCGCGTTCCGAAAATTTTGCCGAAATACCGGTACCCGCGCCAGCCCCAATGATGGGTCGCCCGGCAACAACCTGTTCTTTTAATTTACTCAATGATTCAGATCTGGTTATGAATGGCATTTGTTACTCCTTTCTCTATTTTATTTAGCCAGATATCCAACTAATTTTTCCACCAGCGCCTGTGCAAACGCCGGGTCATTGATGTGGTAAGGCAATTCAATCAATTCCACTTTACTGGTATCCAGGTGTTCCCGGATGGCAGCAAAGAGAGCCTGATCTGCTTCCGGTGAATGGAAGGGATAACCTTCGGCATCGATCATGCTGACACCTCCTAGCGGAATGAATAGCGCGGTTGGGCCTGTCGTCTGGTTCAATTTGGTAGCGATAATCCTGCCCAACTCAGCGTTTTCTTCCGGTGTGGTGCGCATCAATGTCACGGACGCATTGTGTTTGTACAGATTGCGTTGCTTAAACTGCTCCGGGACGGTTTCCATCGCGCCAAAATTGACCATGTCCAATGCACCCAATGATACGACCTGGGGAACACCGGCTTTGGCAGCGGCATCCAGACGTTCCGGTCCGGCGGAGAGCACGCCACCCACCAGTTCATCGCACCATTCGGTGGTGGTGATATCCGCAACCCCGCTGATGAACCCGGCTGATATCAATGCCTCCATCGAGCGGCCACCACTACCGGTAGCATGGAAAACCAGCACTTCAAACCCCTTTTTCTCCAATTCTTCACGCACCATGGTGACACAGGGCGTGGTAACACCGAACATGGTAGCGGTGATCAGGGGTTTGTCTTCGGCTGGGGTTACTTCCTGTTCCAGCATGCCACAGATGGCTCCGGCAGCATTGGCGAAAATCTTGCGGGACAGGCTGTTCAGTCCGGCCACATCCACCACAGAATACATCATGGTGATGTCTTTTACATCCACATAAGGCGCAACATTACCAGACGCCATGGTCGAGACCATCAACTTGGGCATGCCAACCGGCAAGGTCTGCATAGCAGTCGTCGCGATGGAAGTACCACCTGAACCACCCAGGCTGATGACACCATCAATTATTCCTTCTTTATAAAGCCTGCCCGTGATTTCACGCGCCCCTTTTGACATCACATCCAGCGCGTACCCCCGATCCGCTTTCTGGCGTAGTTCCAGCAGAGAAGCGCCGCCGGTCTTCGCGACCTCTTCAGCGGAAATGTCCGGCGGAAAGCCAGGTTCTCCGTTTACGCCTGCATCCAGAACAATGGTTTTATGCCCACGGGAATGGATGAGATCACGGAGGTAAGCAAACTCCAGACCTTTGGTATCCAATGTGCCAATAATGAATATTGTTTTTGTCATACGATTCCTTTCTTTGGTTCCCACTAATATCAAAACGATTCAATTTTAATTATTGCATAGGATTCAAAATTCAACAGATTTTTGTATTCGCTGTTGAATTTACAAATAAAGTGATAGATAATCATTATGTTGGAAAATTTCATTTTTTCGTATGGCGCTGGTCTATACCCAAAGGGCATGATATAACCCGCCCTGATGTTCTCAACAAAAAGGATTGGAAATGCTCGAAAACTATGAAGTCAAAGAATTTACCCGTGACACCTGGGGGGATTTTGATGCTCTGTTTGGCAAACATAAAGGCGTTTCTGGCGGCTGTTGGTGCACCTTTAATCTGTTGACCTCCTCACAATTCAACAAAATGCACCGGGATGAGCGCAAAGAGATGCAACACGAGCTGGCCGAGACTGGTCAGAGCTGCGGGTTGATGGTCTATGATGCCGGCTTTCCGATCGGATGGTGCCAGTACGGTCCGGCGGAAAATTTCATCCGCCTGGAACGGGCGCGTGCCTACCAGGAGCTTACCATCCCACCTGAGTGGAAACCGCAATGGCGTATCTCCTGCATCTTTGTGGACAAAGATCGCCGTCGGGAGGGATTATCTCAGCTTCCTTTAAAAGCAGCGCTGGAGAGCATCCAGCAAAAGGGGGGCGGGGTCGTGGAAGCTTTTCCGTATGATATCCCCGGTGCGAAACGCCCCTCCTATACTGGTTCAGTCAAGATGTATGCGCTTGAAGGGTTTGAAGAAGTAGCCGGGCTGGGCAAGATCACAGTATTGATGAGAAAGAAGGTTTGATTATATTGACAAAATCATCGATATCACCTATTATATAGGTAATATAACCTAATAATTAGGTGATTATGATAGAAACAATTCTTGGTTCAGAAAATGCAGAAAAAGTTCTCATGTATTTATTTGTGAGAGAGAAAGGCTATGCATCCGAAATTGCAGATTTTTATGATTCGGATCTTAGTCCTATCCAAAACCAACTTTTAAAATTTGAAACTGGTGGTGTTTTAGTGAGCACATTAGCGGGTCGTACACGCATCTTCCAGTTTAATCCTTCATATATTTTTTTGTCAGAATTAAAGGAACTTCTTAAAAAAGCATTTCAATTCTACCCACCGGAGATGGTTGAAAGATTGAATATGAATCGCAGAAGACCTCGCCGTACAGGAAAGCAGTTATGAAATCGCCTGGTGAAATGACACAATTAGAGATGGCTGCATATGTTCAATCTATACTTGAACAACATGAGATTAAAGTTGTGCTTTCAGGAGGAGCAGCCACAGCATTTCATAGTGATAATAAATATGTCTCATATGATATCGATTTAATTAATATCTATTCCAGTTCAAGAAAAAGTATTAAAACCATTCTTTCGACGTATGGTTTCAATGAAGAGAATAGATATTTTAGGCATCCCTTATCAAAATTCTTTCTTGAATTTCCACCTGGTCCATTAACTGTTGGTCAAGAACCCGTTAAAATGATTGATGAAGTAAGGCTAGAAACAGGAATTTTAAAGGTGATCTCGCCAACCGATTGTGTGAAGGATCGACTATCAGCCTATTATCATTGGGGAGATCAACAAGGTCTACAGCAAGCATTATTAATAGCCAGAACAAAGAAAGTTGATTTGGATGAAGTAAAACGATGGTCAGAACATGAAGGAAAAATGGAAGAATTCAAAATCTTCTTAATAGAGTTCAGTCAAAATTCAAAATAAACAAAATATTCGTCATAAAACATCCTGGATCATGGTCAAAGTTAATTTATGGAGCGGTGGCAATCCATTTTTAAAAAACTTGTAGACAAAATTGTGTACAATATAGTAAAGGATGGTGACATGAAACGATCAGAAAAAATGACAATCAGTAATTGTATTGCCTTCGTATTGTCGGTTTTATTGATGTGCATTTCACTCGTTGGTTGTGCTGCAAAAGAGGCACCTCCCTCTACAGAAAGCGCGGATCTGCAGGAAATTGTTTTATTCCAACCATCTTCCAATTGTACTGCCTGTCATCAAGGCATGAAGGATACTCTTGGAAACGATGTTGCCATCAATACGGAGTGGCAAAGCAGCATTATGGCAAACGCCGCCCGCGACCCCTATTATCTTGCCAGTGTGCGCATGGAAATGAAAGAATCGCCACAATTTACTGAGGCGATTGAGGAAAAATGCGCCATCTGCCACGCACCCATGGCTCGATTGAGCAATGATGCCAAAGAGGAAAGTACTCTACTGTTCGACGCTCAGGGCGTACTTGAAAAAGAACACCCCCAATTTAACCTGGCGGTGGACGGTGTTTCCTGTTCTGTTTGTCATCAGATTCCGGAAAACCCGGCGGAAAATTTCCGTCATAGTAGCGATCTCGCTATTAATCTTGACCTTTCGGCGAGTGAACGTTTCATTTATGGTGCTTTTCCCATCAGTGAGCAGAATGTAAATGTTATGAAATCCGCATCCGGATACACAGCCGTGCAAAGTGAACACATCCGCGAATCAGCGGTGTGTGCGACCTGTCACGAACTTTACCTCAATTACATCAAAGCAGATTCCACGCTGAGCAGTGGAGATGAACTTTTCTATGAGCAAACCCCCTATAGTGAATGGCTGGCATCCGATTTTTCCGGGGAATCCTCCTGCCAGGAATGCCATATGCCACCTGCAGAAGGAGCCACGCCGATTTCCAATATAACGCCAGAGAATCTTTATGAACCTTTTGCCCGTCACACTTTTACCGGGGGCAATGTTTTTATGCTGAATCTTTTTGGGGAGTTCAGTGAAGAATTGGGATTCCCAGGGAGTGTTGCTGCGCTCGATCAACACATTGCACGGACTGAGGATCTTCTGCAGAATAAAACAGCAACGCTGGCTATTTCAGCGCTTGACCTGCAGGATGACACCCTTACTTTTGAAGTGGTTATTGACGTGTTAACCGGACACAAATTTCCGACTTCTTTTCCTTCGCGGCGAACATGGCTGCATGTGATCGTCAGCGATGCAAACGGAAAGGTAATTTTTGAGTCCGGTGGGCATGAGGATACTGGCGAAATTTATGGTAATGCGAACGATGAAAACCCGGAGGCTTTTGAACCCCATTATGACTTAATTTCAGCACCCGATCAGGTGCAGATTTATGAACCGATCATGAAAGATGTTGCCGGTGAGGTAACCACATTTCAAATGCTGGCTGCCGGTTATCTCAAAGATAACCGCCTGCTGCCTGCCGGATTCGATAAACAAAATCCACCACCTGTTTCATCAGTCATCGGGGAGGCTCTTAAGGATTCGTCCTTCACCGGTGGGAGTGATTCCATAACCTACCAGGTGCAGACAGACGGAGCGTCAGGACCTTTTACGGTTCAGGTGGAATTGCTTTACCAATCGGTCAGTTACCGCTGGGCATTAAACGTGCTGGAAAGCCAAACGGAAGAAGCGCAAACTTTTGGACGAATGCTGGAGCAAACAAAAAACATTCCGGTGATGATTGCCTCGCAAACGGTTCAAATCCAGTAAGCGAAGTTCGCTGATTGTTAAATCTGGCTTCTGATGATTTTTGTGTGTTGTTCTTTTCGAAACAAAGAGTCTTCTATAAAGACGATTATTTTGTTTACCCGAAAAGTTTGCTCTGCCAGCGCAAGAATCTGGTGATGAATTTCCAGTAATACAGAAATTTTTTTATCCACAATCAATTGAGGATAATGTATACGCCACACAAAATATCGTTTGTCAATTTAGATAATTATGGTGAGGTTATATAATTCCGTCCTTATTGATTGTTGGATTGATTTGCAATCAGTCATATAATGAAAAAGGAATGGGAATCCCCATCATGACAAAACGCAAACTAAAAAGACAATTAAGTCTGCTTCAGGTGGTGATGCTGGGAACAGCCGGTGCCATTGGGGCAGAGATATTTGTTTTAACCGGTCATGCTGCTGCCATATCCGGACCTGCGATGATTCTTGCCATCCTGATTGGTGGTTTGCTGAGTTACTCAATTGCCATGAACTATGGGGAGCTGGCTTCATCATTTCCTGTTACTGGTGGTGCATTAACCTATGTTCGCGAAGCCTGGGGTAAAAATCTTTTATCCTACCTGGTAGGTTCTTTGGATTGCCTGTCCAGCACCTTTTATTCAGGTTTATCCGCTATCGGCTTTGCTTATTCCCTGCAAATTTTCTTGCCTTTTCTCCCCATTATCCCAACCGCTATCGCGATTATCCTGATATTCGTTGGGTTAAATATTCTGGGTGTCGGCAATATTGGCAATGTTCAAATTCTTCTGGGCGGTATCTTGCTCATTATTCTGGTCACATATATTATTCTTGGCTTCACACTTCCTGGTGGATTCAAATGGGGTACTTATTTATTAGAAGGACAATTTTTTATTTATAAGGATGCCTGGTCAAATTTTAGATCTTTGCTCACCACGATTGCTTTGATTTATGTTGCTTTTATCGGATTTGAGGTCATTGCAGATGATGCTGAAGAAGTTAAAAATCCAGATCGCAATATTCCACATGGTATTCTGATCAGTTTGACTTTATGCCTGATTCTTTATCCGCTGATCTCACTGGTGACGCTTGGAACAATCCCCTGGTTTACGTTAGCAGGCTCTGAAGTAGCCCTGACCGATGCGATTTCTCGCTTTTTACCAGGGAGCGGTCCCATCATTTTAGGGTTGGCTGGCATCATTGCTACGGTCACCACCTTGAACTCTTCCATGCTAAGTGCCACCCGGGAAGCATTCACGCTCAGCCGGGATGGAATGTGGCCGCGTTTTCTATCCAAATTAGGACCCAACCGCACACCATACGTGTCAACCTTGATAATGGGAGGCGTCATTTGTTTGATTGCTGCTATAGGATTGGTTGAGTTTTTGAGTTACATATCAGCATCCGGATATCTTTTTGTGCTCTTTTGGTCAAATCTGGCATTAATACGTTTGAGAAAACGTTACCCAAATTTAAGAAGACCTTTTAAAGTGCCTCTGTTTCCATTAACTGCTTATCTGGCGATGGGGACCTGTCTAATCATTGTAGCCTCCACGGATATTAAAGCACTAGGGTTTGAATTCGGGTTAATTGCAGTGCTAAGTCTGATTTATTACCTTGCTCCCCCACTCAATCGTATATATTTACAACGAATAAAATCCTTGAATAAGAGTAAAAATCGAATTCTGGTTCCAGTGGCAAATCCCAACACCGGGGCACAATTGGTAAGAGTGGCAGCTATTCTTGCCCAGGCAATCGAAGACACCAGTGTCTGTATTTTTCATATGGATTCCTCAAAACCGAAACTTCCGACCTTGAATTCGAAAAAGGGGAAAAGTATTATCTCTCCTCCAAGGCAATTTTTTCTGCCAGACCAGATCATCGATGATGTACGCACCCGCAACGTGCCGTTGTACACCAAAATACGTCAGGGATCCAATGTTTCTTCCTGCATCCTGGATGAAATTGAAAGCAATCAAAACGTAAAGTTAGTTTTGGCAGGGTGGCCAGGACCGATTAACCCGGAAAAAATCGTGGAAAACCCAATCAAAATTTTATTGGAAAAAGCCAAAACCAATGTGGCGATTTTATTAAATAATAATCTTGATCAGATTCGTACCATTCTGGTTCCAATTGGTGGAGGACCTCACTCTCGTTTGGCATTGCACCTGGCCTGTGAAATCGCGGATCAGGAAAATGCCAAGATTATTGCTTTCAGAACTTTTTCTAAAGCACACGAAGCAGAAGAGATTGAAGATGAAATGCTCAATCTACAACAAATCGTGGTGGATGAGTTGGGACTGATCCCGGCAAGATTAACAACGCGCATCGCACGAGCCGACACGGTGATTGAAGGTATCCTGAATGAGACCCGGCGTAACCCATACGATCTGATCGTGATGGGAGCATCGGATGAATATAGCTCTGGTACGCGCTTATTTGGATCCGTCGATGATTGGGTAGTGGAACATGTTGAGAATTGTTCGGTGTTACTGGTTCGGCAACATGAGTCAGTTGTCATTCACTGGATACGGAAATATCTGAAGATGATGTGGAAGAACGACGAACGTGTATAATTTGGAGGTGGCGCTGATCAATAAGCCACTCTGGTATATTTATGCAGTATTATTTGTTGTGGCTACTGTATTAAATGTAAGATCCCACTGAGAAATTCCACCAGAGGTTCTGGTATATCAAATTACATTAAGGTCAAACAAATGAAAGAAATGACACAGGCCAATAAAAAAGGCTGGGATAGGTTGGCAGCTACCCATTTCAAAAAGTATCACATCGATAAACTCTTGAAGGGTACACCATTATTAAACGAAGTGATTCGGAGTGAAGTCGGTGATGTGAAAGGGAAATCATTATTACATCTGCTATGTCACATTGGCACCGATACCCTCTCCTGGGCATTGCTGGGTGCCAAGGTGACCGGGATTGATATCTCCACCGAGTCATTGGAATATGCCCGTCAATTGGCAACCCAAATGGGCATCGCTGCCGATTTCATCGAATCTGATGTGATGGAAGTGCTGGAGAAGGTGCATGAAAAATTCGATATTGTCTTCGCTTCCACCGGGGTATTATGCTGGATCCCGGATATTCAGCGCTTTGCCCAGACCATCAGACATCTATTGAAAGATGGTGGTTTCTTTTACCTGCACGATGGGCACCCCTTCCGGCATGTCATGAATGCTGAAGATGGCAAAACGTATCCCAACCAGATTGTTGGCAATTATTTCCGCAAGCAGGTCTGGCAATATGACAACATGGGCGATTATACTGACCCAGATCTTTTAATTCCGGAGAAATCCTATGAATGGGATTGGACCCTGGGTGATATCATCACGGCTTTTTGTGATGCAGGTTTACGCATTGATTTCCTGCACGAATATCCCCAATACTTTTACAGCGGGTATACGCCGTATGATGTGGAAGACAACAAAGTGGAACTCTACCCCTGCACCTTCAGTTTGAAAGCATTAGCAAGATGAGTGAAAAAACGCTGAATAATGGATTATTCCTTCGTCCCGTCGTAAATGCTGACCCGCCCATCTTCTTTGAGCAGCAGCAAGACCCGGATGCCAATCAAATGGCTGCCTTTACCTCCAGAGATCCATCCGATCTTCTGCCAATAGAATCCGCCCGATTTATGCCCGCACCGCCAAAGATAATCAGGCTTCTAAACGCGTATTGGAGAAATGCGTATTTTGTGTTATTAATGAAATGAAGGGTTTTGCGAATGCGCGTGGTAAGGAAATTGAGGAGTTGTTGCTGGAATTATCCGAGTAATTTGATTTTCTCCGTTTCTCACAATTTCAACTAATTACCTCCGAGGTGAAGCATGCAAAAATTACAAGGAAAAATCACTGTTGTCACTGGCGCCAGCCGTGGAGCTGGCCGGGGAATTGCGCTGGTATTAGGGGAGGCAGGTGCTACCGTCTATGTGACCGGTCGCAGTATGCGGGAAGCCAGCTCCAGACCTGAGCTACCCGGGACCAGCATCGAAGAAACCGCCGAGATGGTCACTGCCCGCGGCGGTGTAGGAATACCTGTGCGCTGCGATCATACCAATGATCAGGAGGTAGAAGACCTGTTTGCTAGGGTAGAAGCTGAACAAAACAGGCTGGATATTCTGGTAAACAATGTTTGGGGTGGTTACGAAAAGGATCCGAATGGTTTGATCCCAGGTCCATTCTGGGAGCAACCCCTGTGGCGTTGGGATGCCATGTTTCAGGCTGGCGTGCGTGCCCACTACTCCGCCAGCCGGTTAGCAGCCCGGTTGATGATTTCGCATAAGCAAGGATTGATCATTAACACCACCTTTTATGACCATGGCAAGTACTTCCAACCACTCTCCTACTTCCTGGCAAAGAGCACCATCAATCAGATGGCCTATGGAATGGGACTGGAATTACGCGAACACAATATCGCAGCCATCGCGCTTTCTCCGGGTTGGATGCGCACCGAAGCTGTAATGGCTGTCATCGCTCCAGAGGGCAGACCCTCTCCCGAGGAATATGATCAGACTGAATCAGTCGAATACATTGGCCGGGCAGTGGTGTCGCTGGCATCCGATCCAAACGTAATGCAAAAATCCGGGCAAACCTGGACAGTGGGTAACCTGGCACGTGAGTATGGCTTTACCGATATAGACGGCAGACAGATACCACCTTTTCATTTACCAGATGAATATCTACTGGACTGAAAAATGAAAAAAGAACTCCAAATTCTCGAACCTCAGAATGATTTCTCCAAAGATAGGGTTGGATGAGTTGAATGAATAAAACAAGGAGTTTGTTATGAAATTTGTAATTTGTGAACTAACCAATGAAGATTTCAAAGACTCGCTTTTTCCATCAGATAAATAGAAAGTGATTCGCTCATATGTATTCCTATTCATCTATTTCTACCTCAAGTGATCCAAAGCTCTCAATTCCCAACACTTTTCTACTTCAGGATGCTGTTACCGATCATCTGGTGTTGATTCTGCCAGGGTTGAACTACACCTGTGATATGCCTTTGTTATATTATGCCACCCAGGTAATGCTGGAAGCTGGGGCAGATGTGGTGCAGGTCAAATATGATTACACCCGGAACAGGTCAGATAGCTCAGCTTCTACATTGAAGGAGAGATTTGGAGACTTACAGACAGATGTTACCCAAATTGCCCGTGTTGCCCTGATGCACCGGGATTACAAACACCTGACCGTGATTGGAAAATCTCTGGGTACATTGGCAATCCCAAATTTGTTGGAAGCTGATCTGCCATTGCGCCCACAATCCTGTGTGTATCTAACCCCGATCCTGAACGAACTGGTTCCTTTACGGGATCTTATCCAGAGCTGTCCTCGCAATCTGTTTGTGATTGGCACCAGTGATCGGTACTTCGATCCGGGATTGATCAGTCAATTAAGAATCTTTCAACCAGATAATTTTTTGATTATTGATGGCGTCAATCACAGTCTTGAGGTTCCACAGGATACACTGTATTCACTGGAAATTCTCAAAAAAGTGGTTGTGCACATACAGGATTTTGTCCACATAGATTGATTTCATTTTACTGGAAGAGGGGCAGGATTTGGATGGTTGCCAGAACTACACCGTTGCGCAGAATCCATTGGATTGGAACCAGCGCGAGGAGCCAGTAACCTGGTTTAAAAAAAGCCAGGAAGTACTGGAGCCATTAGCTTTACACCGCAGTGTGCAGTTTTTGCAATACAAACAGAAAAAACATAGATGTTTACATGTATCATCCGAGAGCCATCCAAATGGATGTTTTAATGTTTGACAAAAATTTTATAAATTATATAATATAAAAATAACATCCATAAACCCTCCGCATGGATGGTGAAAGAGAAAAAAATGAAAGATTATACTTTCCAGGTAATAAATCTAAAAAACGTATCAGATAAAGAATATATAGCTTTGAATAAAATTATTAATATGATCCGCAAGGAACGTCAAGTCGAGGAGATGAATATCACGCCAGTACAATTGGTTGAAAGCTGCCATGCTGGATAGACAGCTCAAACTCCACCCGAAAATCAAGTTTGTGCGAACCACCAATGCCGACACAAATGCAGCCATGCTACGCATCAACAATGAACTTGGTTTCAAACCGTATATGACCAGCATTCTCTGGCCAATGGAAATCAGCCAGGTGCTGGAATTTCTGAACCAAAAACAATTAAAGGAGGATTTATGTCAGATACCGAAAAAATAACGATCAATATGTCCGCTGTCGACCTGGGAAAAGTTGATCTTTTGGTCAATGAAGGGCTGTATAGCAACCGTACCGATTTCATCCGCACAGCTATCCGCTCTCAGCTGGAAAAACATACCTTCGAAATTCAGCAATCCGTGACCCGGCATTCCTCTGTGATTGGTGTGCTATCCTACAGCCGTGTCGATTTGGAAAAGCGAAAGCAAAAAGGCAAGAAAATGTCTTTCTCTGTCATCGGTATGTTGATTTTACAGAACGACATTCCCCCTGAATTGGCTGCTGAAGTGATTGAAGAAATAAAAGTGCGCGGGATTTTTAATGCCAGCCCGGAAGTGAAAGCAGCTCTGGCGGACCGAATTAAATAACTGAGCTGCTGGTTTAAATGCTATACTAGATGCATTGATCTCCATCTTTTAATGCGCTTTGATAGCTGTGTTCAATACCATTAATTTCCACTAATACTGACGCAGAATAATCTGAAAATCCTCCTCGAAGGAGAACTTATGAGCCAGAAAATTCAAAAAATAACTCTTCCAATGCCATTGGGGATGGGAACCGTGAATTGCTACCTTTTTTTATGGGTTTCCGGAAATCCAAACGTTTTTCGCCAGATATTCTCCTACAGAATGGAGATACATTGACGGCATTTGGATTAAATGCCAGGGTAATATCAATGCCGGGGCATTCGAAGGGTTCGATCGGGATTCGTCTGGAGAATGGCGATTTAATTGCCGGAGATTTGTTAGACAACACCAAAGAACCTGCTTTTACGTCTTTGATGGATGATCAGGTCGCTGCCAACAACAGCTTAATACGATTGCAACATGAAGGAATCGCCACAGTTTACCCTGGTCATGGCGAGCCTTTTGATTTCTCAGTTTTCAAGCCTAAAAATTAGTCTGTTTGCTGATTCTATGAAAGAAGAAATTCGCACTTTAATGAACAATCAACTGATCCGCGAAGCCGCTGCCCAATGGTCCGGTCATGGAAAGATTGAGTTACTGGACGATGTGGCAAATTTTGTGTACCAGTTTCGGAGTGAAAAACGCTGGAAAATCTTGCGCATCACGCACAGTTCGCATCGCTCTGAAGACCAGATCCTGGCCGAATTGGACTGGGTGAATTTTCTGGCAGAGCATACTGTTCCCGTTGCCAAACCTTGCTACTCGAGGAACAAACGCTTGACCGAGGTTTTTCACGTGGATGATACTTACTTTACAGCCGTAGTTTTTGAGTTTGCGCCAGGACAATTGATCGAAAATGCTGATCCGGCGGAGTGGAATCCAAACCTGTTTCACAGCATGGGTCGTATCATTGGGAGCATGCATCGGATTGCAAAAGAGTACCATCCCGATCATTTATCTCAAAGGCGACCGCACTGGCATGAAGACGATCTGATTCAGCAAGCACGTCAATATCTACCCCCTGAACAAATGCAGGCAGCTGATGAACTGGATGAAATCCTGCAGCAATTCAGTCAGTTGCCCACCAGCCCGGATGATTATGGTCTCATACACAGTGATGTAAACCCAACCAATTTCCATGTCGAAAATGGAAAGATCACGCTCTTCGATTTTGATGATTGTGCCTACAATTGGTTTATAAACGATATTGCCGTCGCTATGCCGTTGTATTCCAGTATGTTTAAAAAACCAGATTGGGAGACCCGGCTGTGTGAATTTATTGTCTCATTCATGCGTGGTTATGAAGAGGAAAACCATCTGGATGACAAGTGGTTGAATCTGCTTCCCATCTGCATGCGGCTTCAGAATCTGATCACCCTGGTTGCCATGCACCAGGCTCATATACCGGGCTCGCAATACCACTCATTTTATGAACTGGTGCTGAAGACCTATCGCGAGGGGCATCCATTATTCGATTATGATTATCGGGAAGCGTGCAAATTCCTGGATTAATTTCACCGGGATAACAAAATAATCCTGTTCACAGGATAAAATAAATCGTTATTATCTTGTAAACAGGATAAAAACAATATATAATCATCTTATATGTAGGATAAATTGGAGGTAAATTAATGTCAATGGATATAAACCGCCTGAAAACAGTATTAGTAGATGCAATTGAAAATGTTCAACGAACAGAGTATGTGCATCGCAACGTACAAATAGAAACAAATATGCCATATATCTTCGTTGGCGTCCGGCGTTGCGGAAAATCATTTTTGCTTTATCAACGCATGTTTGAACTTGTCTCCACCGGACACAAATGGGATGAGTTCCTATACATCAATTTTGAAGACGAAAGACTCATCGGATTTAATTCCTCAGACTTTAACTCTCTCCTGGAAGCACATTACTCGTTAAATCAAAAGCCACCAATTTTATTCTTAGAGGAAATTCAAAAAATTGATGGTTGGGAAAAATTTGCAAGGCGAATGGCTGATGAGAAACGGATAGTTTACATCACGGGCAGCAATGCAAAAATGTTGAGTCAGGAAATGGCCTCAACTCTTGGTGGCAGATACCTGGTGAAATTAGTATACACATATTCATTCGAGGAGTTCTTAAGGGCAAATCAAATGAATCCAGACAATAAACATCTGTTTTCTACATCTGGTAAGGGACAAATAATCAAATTGCTTGAAGATTATTTTTATTATGGAGGATTCCCTGAGCTTACTCATATCACATTAAAAAGAAGTTATCTTAATAGCATTTACGACAAAATTTATTTAGGCGATATTATCGTGCGTTATGGCGTGACGAATCATAAGGCACTTGAGGTTTTGATGAAAAAGCTTGCGGAAACTGTTCGTCACCCTATCTCGTTTTCCAGGCTAACTAATATAGTAAAGTCTGTCGGCATAAGTGTTGGCACAAGCACAGTGATTCAGTATCTACAATATGCTGAGGAATCACAGCTCATCTTTTCGGTGGAAAATTACGCTTCTACTCTAGTACAAAGAACGACAACACCCAAATACTATTTTGTAGATAATGGATTATTAAACCTCTTTTTGATTAATTCCGAAGCTGCATTACTTGAAAACCTGGTAGCAATAGCTTTGATCAAAAAATACGGAAGAGATCAGGCGGTTTATTATTATGAAAAAAACATCGAGGTTGATTTTTATATTCCCAGCGCGTCTTTAGCAATACAGGTATGTTTTTCATTAAAGGATCCGATAACTTATGATCGTGAGGTCAATGCATTATACAAGTTGTCAAATCATCTTCATTGCGATAAGTTAATGATCATAACATATGATGAGGAGGGCCTGATTAGAGAAAAAGGGTTTGAACTAGAACTGGTTCCAATTTGGAGATGGCTCCTGGATTAAAAGGGATTAAATGCCTCAAATCAGTAGGGTAATCCGCACCAAACAGGAAGCCAGATCTGCTTATTCCAAGCTCAGCCGTTGGTATGATCTCATGGTGGGTGATTTTGAGCACAAACCCCGTAATGCGGCCATTCAGCAATTAGCTCCCGGTATCGGCAAGAGCATTCTCGAAATTGGGTGTGGTACCGGTCAGGCAATTGTGAAAATAGCAGAGCTGGTGGGTCCATTGCTACAGTTCAGGTTTCCTGAGACGATTCTCTGTATAATTCAAACAAGGATGTGACATGACTTTACCAATCATTTTATTATTGATAATCCTAATCATCGCATTGGTGCTATTCTCCTTCGAATGGGTTCCACCGGATGTAACCGCGCTGGGGATACTGGTTGTGTTGATTGTGACCGGGTTGGTGCCGTTGGATCAGGCATTTGATGGTTTTGGCAGTGACACCGTCATGCTGCTCATCGGTCTGCTGATCATGACTGCTGCACTGATTCGCAACGGGGTCGTGGAAGTAGTTGGACGACTTAGAGATAAACGATTTACACCATTCGGAACATTTCGACCGAGAATCCAAAATCCAGAAGTGCGATGCACCTTGTTTTTTGGCTGATGGCTGATGGCTGAACGCTGAAAGCTGACTGCTCACGGCTGACTGGTAATTTCTGACGGATGACGGGAGACCGGGGACGGGGGTCGGTTGTTAGCTGAACGCTGAAAAAATGTCTGAACAGGGATTTACAGGATTTTAAGTGACTGGTTTGCTGGAAACTTTTGCTGGTTAAAGTTTATTGATTTTTAGGGTGTGTTTTCAGGATTTCCATGATGTGGCTTCGGCAACCTGTCATTCTTACCCAAGGGGCAAGATATGGCTGACCGCTTAATATTAAATTCTCAACATTCCATTCTGAGATGCCCGTCCCCGGTCCCCGGTCACCCGTCCCTGGTCATCAGCTCCCGGTCTGGCGTTGGATTTGAGCTTCTTCGACCAGAAATATTAGAGGTTCCGAATCAGGGTCGGATGCTCACTGCAGGTAACGCAGGAGGAGGGAGATACCCGTAGGGTATCAGGATGACGGTCATGATAATGAGGCAGCCTTTGCCGGATTGGGTGTCGTCGCTGTAGAAGTTGTCGGGGTGTTCTTCGGAGGATTCGTCTGGGAACATGGGTGTTTTAGGCCTCTTTATTGGTTATTCATGCTCCACGCTGCCATCTTCTTTAACCCAGATATAGACAAATTTGGCATCAGACTTTAGCCATGTGATCTTTTTTGCCAGATTGCGGTAAGATGGAAAATCAGGAAATGCCACCGCAAGGAAAACTTCTTTGTCTTTTTCGCGGTATTCGACGATATCAAAGATAGCCTGTTTGAACCAGTGCCTGGATTGGGTCGATGCGTTTGTCCTTTCGGTTCCTTGTAGATACCCTCTAACAGACACCCAAAGTTTTTTACCATCCTTATCAGCTATAACATCAATACCCGTTTGATGGGAAGCAGTATCCGCCACCGAACGAATCTGGTAATTTTGGGAGACTAAGAAATTTATAACTTTGGATTGGACATTTCCCTCCCAGAACCAATGATTGGATTTGGGTGTTTCTACTGGCTGTTTTAATTTTTCATCTGGTTGTTTGATTACCTGAGTTTGTAATAATGCCGCTGCCTTTGGGTAATAATTTTCTGTCCAGAAATTATGAATTTTTCCATCCACGACTATTCTTTTACAAAACCTTCCTTCTCTAATTGTCGGCAACGTGTATTGGCTTGTTGTCGACTTTTTAAGCCAAGGTTGAATGCCAGGTCATCATCATCAATTCCTTCGGGATGGTTTTTTAAGTGATCAATGATTCGATTACGGATAGTCATTTTTCACTCCTTCAAAGGCTTTTTTAGCCGCTGATAAATTCTTAACACATCTGATTGCGTCATCCTTTATTTGAACAAATTTTCCTTTCAACGATTCTCTTTTACTGTCTTTAATTTGTTGGTAGTAGGGATCATTTTCCTGGGGAATTAATTCCTGTTCATAAGCCAAATTTAATAAAGCACCCCAGGGAAAACCGTGTCGTTGCAGTTTGATAATTGCCTGTTCATTAAAACCGGTTGGATATAATTCGGGTTCTGTCAATTCAGGTTGCTGACCGAGCGCAATTTCAATTAAAGCCGCTTTAACGAGTATTCTTTGGCCTCTGGCTTTTTCTGCCAGATATTTACCGAACTTTTGTTTTTCTATCGTTTTCTTTTGATTTTGAATCGTCTGGTCAACGGAAACTTTAAATTCACTTTGTGCTTTTTCCATAAAAATACGATCAGGTTCACCAAAAGATGTGTTGTGTTCAAGATAAGTTTGTAATTGATCCATTGTTTCAATTGGGATTGGGGCCCCACCCATGTCTTTTGTAAACCAACCACGCAATTTAATTTCCTCTTCATTTTCAAACCGCAACAAGTTGCCAGAAAAATTAAAATCTGACAAAGGATATAACTTGATCAAATCATCGAGTAATGGGTTTCCATAAGTAAGGTATTGAACAGTATCAGGATGTTTATCAAAGCATTCCGCTGAAAATGTTGTTGAAATAGATGTTCCATTGAGATTAAGATAATATGCGCTATCGATGGATGGGTGAATATTGAATAAATCTTTTGTTTTACTGGCAGATGTTAATATTTCTTCCAATTTGGGCATGTTTATTGGAGAGGGTTTTGTTGTTTCTAATGTGTCTGCTTGAGCGTAGGCGTCTAAATCGAGAGATTCTATTTCTTTGTTTTGTAATCTTTGTCTGAGTGCACTGATTTCCAGTTCAATCTGATGCTCTCTGTCCTGACCAGGCAACATTGCTAACCTGCGGGTTAATTCACTGATCTCGGTTAAGATAGGTTGTAATTCACCTACCACAACTTCAAACCAATTGATTCTATCTTTCAGACGCTGGTAAATGATATCTTCGATGGTACCCTGATAGAAATAATTTCTGATCCAAACCTTCAAGTGCTGCTGTCCAATCCTGTCAATACGCCCGATACGCTGCTCCACACGCATCGGATTCCAGGGCATATCATAATTAATTAATACGCCACATGTTTGCAGGTTCAAACCTTCGCTGGCAGACTCGGTACATAACATGATTCGTACCAGGCTGTCTTTAAAATCATTTTTTACTTTTTCTTTAGTTGTCAATACCCATGCAATTCCATTCCAGATTTCCCCTCCTCTTCCAGAATAACAGGCAAGCTGAGAGCCATATACGTCCACCAGTTGCTCTCTTAAATAATCCATGGTGTCTGTATATTGAGTAAATACAAGAACAGTGTCACGTTTCCTGAAAATCTGCTGAAGATCAGATTTTAATTTTTCAAGTTTAGAATCTGCCTGGCTTAATTGCTTAAGTTCATTAATGAAATCTTTTAAATAAACTACCTCTGCCTGATAATGATTGCGAGGATCGTCTTCCAATTCTTCGGAGATATCCAGTGATAATTCATCCTGTTCAATATCATCATCAACGAAGGTTTTATCAAGCGTTATATCGCCAATCAGGTAGTTTAACCTGCGTTCCAGACTGCATCGAACCGCATAGAAACTGCTGGTTAAACGCCTGCGGTAGACAGTCATAATAAAACCAAACCCCCGTCGTTCATTTTCATATTTTTGATAAAAATAGCTGATATATTCATCAATTCGGTTATATAAACTGAATTCATCAGCGCGCATTTCCACCCGAACAATTTTTGGACTGCGGGTTGGAACATTCGCATGTAATATTCCCTGTCTTTGATATTCGCGCAACAAACTTCGTGTATTGCGGAAAACATAGCGCCTGAGAGGGGTATGCCTGGTTGCCAACTCTTTGATATATGGCAACATATCTTTACCCAGTGTGTTTATCAGGTTTTTTCTGAGTGATCTTTGAAAAATGGCATTTTCCAAAATTGACCATTTCACCAAGCCTTTTTCGAGTGTAACCTGATTTTTAAAAGCAGGATTTATTTCTCCTCCCATATTTATTTCATCTGCCACCATATCCAACACAAAATCCCAATCAGTGCTATCAGATGAGGATTTTATTTCGGAAAAATATTGCAGAAAGGTTTCTTCAGCAGCACCCCATTTTCCGCCTAATCCTAAAAGCTTCAGTAAATCCCATACTTCCACCGGATGGACCTGCATGGGGGTAGCGGTCATCAAAAGTAATCCGGTTATTTTATTACTTGAGGAAAGCTCTGATATCAGACTCAAAAGGCGATTGGGGCGATAGACCGGTTCTTTAAAATCTTTTCTTCTGGCGTGGTGAGCTTCATCAACGACTAATAAGTCCCAGCCTGAAGACAATAATATTTGATCTCTACGATCATTTCGTTTGGCTAATTGGCTCCCGGCTAAAAGCACCGGGAAGGCTTCCCACGGATTTCCTGAAGGTGTGGGTAATTGTTTTTCATAAACCTCCCAATATCTGGAACCATCATAAAGAGGAATATTCAATCCAAATTTTTCATATAGTTCTTCCTGCCATTGGCGTAATACCGATTTTGGGGCAAGAATAAGGCAATTTTTTACTTTGCCGGATAGAAGGAGCTGTCGAATAATTAGTCCAGCTTCAATCGTTTTTCCCAAACCTACTTCATCACAAAGCAATGCTCTTTCTGGATAATTTTTTAATACCTGATTTACCACCCTGGTTTGATGAGGCCAGGGTTTTATAGCAGCAGTTTCAACTGCCAGATTTTGATTATGAATCAAATAAGGTATATCTCGTAAATATTGGAATATAATTTTTTCTTTTGTTACAACTTGCTCTTCTCTGTTAAATTCATCATCTGGCCTGGGAACCTCTTTTACTCCTGACTCAATTGTCTCTTTTTCCAGTGGATCTTTTTTAGGTGCACTGTTTGGTCGATATTTTAACAAATTGTTTTTTACTGCTTCGGGGATATCAATGGCGATCCAATCCTTTTCCTGATCATTCCATAAATGATTAAAATTAATGGAAACATTAGTAAGATATGGGCGGGTTTCATTCCAGGAGAAAAAGACAGAAAAGGATTCAAAATTATTGACCCAGGCGGTTTCCGATTCGTTGACGCTTCCAGAGAATGCCAGCTGGTTGCCAGCAGAATCCGTAAATATGCCTGTCTTTGGATGATAATAATCTCTACTTTCCGCAGCTGAAATTGGGTGTCCATATTTATCTCTTGGCAAAACCACACGAATTTCCAGATTGCCTTCCGCTATCATCCACGCCAATACTTCAAGGCGTTCCTTCTGCAATGCATCTACCGGATCAGAAAAGTGTTCCAGTAATTTTTCACCTACTTTTTCTTTCAGGTTGTGACCACGCTGGATGGCTTCCACATCACTGTCGCTTAATTCTGCCCCAACCAACAAGCGCATTTTTCCACCATTTTGAATCAGGTGTGCTACCCCTTTGGCTGCCACCGCCAGAGCTGATGAACTGAAAAAGCCAGCACTACGATCATATTGAACACTGCATCTAAGTGCAGGGATGTAAAAGGTATTTAATGGATCGTCTTTGTGACTGTATGAAATTTGAAAATTGTGTTCTGGAAGTAATTTCATTGAAACCCCATGATTTACTTTTCTTTCATTGACATCAATGATGAATCAGGTGAAAGAAGAGGAGCGCGGACGCTCCTCTGAATGATTGAGCGGATAGCGATACGCCTCCCATCCAGCGGACGATGGAACTACCCACGGGCTATATTATGATAAATATACATTTTTGCTAACGGCTTGTCAATTATTATGTGTCGTTAAATTTAAGTTAATTAATCTACTATTTTTCGCCTGGAATGGGCCATTGCTGTGTTCAAGAAACCAGATACCTGACCACAGGAATACAAATAAAGATAATGCAAAGCCCTGGTAATCGCCACATATAATAATCTGCCATCATATTCCGTTTTGCTTTCATATGTTATCTCATCGACATTTATAACCAGAACGGCTTCGAATTCAATCCCTTTTGAGAGATTCACCGGTAAAACAACTACACCGCCTTGATAATCAAATTTTGAATTAATATCCATCAGACAAGAGACCTGAAGATGGGTATAGTTTTCAATATTCCATGCTACTTCAGAACAATCTGAAGGTGTTTTAACAATAACACCGATATTTTTTATGCTTTTATTCAATAAATGAGAAATATCTTCTGAAATTTGTCTGAATTGTTGTTCTTTTGTCTTACTTTGAATTACTACCGGCATTTCTCCATCTCTTTGGAATGGTTCAGATAATTTCACTTTTCCTTTCATTATTCGCTCTTTTACTTTGTTAGAAAATTGAACGATTTGTCTGGTTGAGCGATAACTTTTACTTACTTCACAATATTCATATTTTTTACCAGCAAAAATAGATTCCAGTTCGTCCCAATTACTGATACCTCGGTGAGCAAAAATACCCTGTGTGATATCACCGGCGATAGTCATTGAACCAATTTTGTCAAATTTTCTTAGAATATGGAATTGGAGAGGTGAATAATCCTGTGCTTCATCAACTACGATATGATCGTAGGTCGTTCCTGCTGTTCCATCAGCCAATATGGAGAGATAAAATAAACCAGGAATATCTTCAAAATCATACGTGTTAGCAACATGACTAAAAGATTGTAATAATCGAATTTCCTCTTTATTGAATCCTTTGTTAATTTCAAATAATTGATGAATATCTGCTAAGAGTTTAAAATAATCGCTGAGAACTATGGGCTCATGCAGCCAATAAACTTTTTCTCTTACTTGCTTTTCAAGCTGTGTCCGAACAGCGTGTTTTTTATGGGGTATTGCCAACATTTCATTTTTCAAATTATCAGCTATCTGGATATCATTTTCAGATCTTGCATTTCTTTTCATGGATAAATAAAGATCGAAGACTGATTTTTCATATTTATTATCAAAATGTTGCAACAATGTTTCGATAAACTGATCAATAAATTTATTGAATGGCAACTTTTTTTCATCAATTTTATTGATAGCTGCGCGTATTTCATCCAAGGAATAATTTATACTGATTCGTACATCTCCCAGATTTGGAAAAATCCAGTTTGTAATTCTTTGATTATTTTTATTTTTTCTATATCTGACATACTCTTCCAGAAGAGTTTTAAATTTTAATGAACCTTTTAATTTGGATCGTTTCCAAGAATCAATTTTTTGTTGTTTTGTGCTGGTTGGGTTGAGAAAAACTTCCACCGAACTGTCAATCATTTTGTAATTAGTATTAAGCTCACCATTGTTTGTGGCTTGCAACAGCCCCATGCGTTTCATTGCCCAATCTTCAAAAGTTTCCTGTTGTATATTATTAATTTCTAGGGCAGGCAATAAACTTCTAACATAGCTGATAAAAAAACGGTTTGGACTGATCACAAGCGTTTTTTCCAGGTTAATATTCGAATTTGTTTCGGGATAAACAAGATAAGCGAGACGGTGATAGACAATGGAGGTCTTGCCGCTACCAGCAGCACCATTAATTACCAGAATCATATTTGGGTCTTTGCGAATCAGTTCGTCCTGCTCTTCTTGAATCGTCTGGATGATATCCTGAATTTGCGGAGCCCCTCGCTTGTTGAGTGTTTGAACGAGAATTCTATCTGATTGATCGATTTCTGATTGTTTTTCCACTCCAACACGGCAATCAAATTCATCATTGATATCCTGTATTCCAGAAAAATCGATGGTGATTTGCCTTTTCAACCATATCTTTCCATTGATAGGACCGTCTGGAGATAAAAACTTAACCTGATTGTTGTTGGTATTATATTTTTTATAATAAAGGTGTGAGATCGGAGCTTTCCAATTAATGATGTTGAAGCCTTCATGATCAAAACCTGATTTTCCAATATAAAAAGACTCTGTTTTATTCCCCTGCGCAGAAAAATCAAAACGGCCGAAGTATGGCTCGGTTAAAATTGTTTGAAGTTTTATTAATTGGTTAGTTGAAAACTCTCTCAATGCCTGATTAGCAAATTCGTCTGCTGCCCCAGAAGCACTCCAATGTGAACCCGATGTGGATAAATCGGATCTTTGATTTTTTAACTTCTCGTTTATTGCCTGGATAACATTTTTTAAGTGGGCGTTTTCAATCGGAAATTCGGGATGGTCCTGTTTAAATTTAGCTTCATTGGTTGATGAATTCATGATGCTAGCCTCTGTTTTGGTTTTTTGAAATATATAAGGGGTAACTATTGGTTTATTGATGTGCTTTATTTTTTAACAAATTCAATTTCATCCAATGCCTTAGAAATATCAAATGAAGCCCAACAATTTTTTGCTAATTCCATTCCTTTGGGTGGAAAATGTCCATTAATGACTTTTTTACTTTTTTTATTGAGTAATTCCATCGCTGGTATGAAATCCCTATCCGAGGATAATAGAACTGCAACTTCCCATGTGTTTTCCCAAGCAAAACCTATTAAATCAGTTACTAAGGTTGTATCCACTCCCTTTTCAATTGTCCCATTTGTGGGAGTACCACAATATGGACAAGGACTTAATTCTTTGTGACAATTTGGACACACAGGGGTGTTTTTTATCTTTCGTTCCATCAATACCGCTTTTACCCCCGGAAAACGATCAAGATCATTTGTCGCCCAATTTTTTAAAGGTCTGTCTTCTATTTTTCTTGGATTATATGATAAATAAACTCTTGTTTCCTCAAATGTAATATCCGAGTAGTTTAGTAATTCTTTTGTTTTATTCAGAATCCATGGAGATAGTTTTTTATAATCCACCCTATAGTTTTTATTTTGTTTGGACTCTTGTGAAGAAATTGTGAAATTCCAATAATCAATAAATATTCGTAATCGCATTTTTACTCCCCCTGAAAATTAAATTAATACGAGGAGTAGAAAATACTCCTCGTGGTTTTTATTGGCGGATAGCGAGATCCCACCCATCCGGCGGACGATGGAACTACCCGCGAGCTCTGTTAGATTTAATATACAGGATTTTCTAAGGTTTGTCAAGTAGGAATTTATACTGGATGATATAGTGTTATTTTTCATTATAATTTCTACTATGTTTTCTACAATACTTTCACACTATAATAATTGTAGTACTAATCGTGACAGAGTCCACTTGTTTTTGGGGTAGATTTGGAAAATAAATTATTCCTCCTCTTCTATTTCATCTTCCTCTTCCTCCCACAACTCCAACTGTGTCTCCTGAGGTACTAACGGTTCTTCTTCCACCGGGACGGTCAAGTCTTCGGCGTAAAATGCCAGACGCATATTCTCCAGAATCTCAGCTTCCGGACGAACGAATTTTCCTTTGATGCGATTGCGCGGGATCGCATTGATCATCGATTGTAACAATGCCTTGAAGGTGGTATCGTGTTTTAAACCAGATTTTTGCAGAAAGACATCACAGGCTCCGGCTCCATCTTCAGCATACACCATCATGGCCGTATGGGCCGCATCAATCCAATGGGTGAATGTGGTTAAATCATCATCCACCATACCCCGTCTTCGACGTTGTTGTGGCGTTTGCAAAATAATATATTGACTCTTTTTAACAGCAAGACGTTTGGACTGCATCAATTCGCGGCTGAGATCTATTCCGAGGGCAATCGCCAACTTGTTGGCTTCGTCAAAGGGGAATTGTTCGGCGGCATATGCATCCCAGGCGATGAGATACCAATCAGTTACCGTATCAAACTGCACCTCGCGCCCTGCCAGCAGGCCCTGTTTGCGTAAACGCACCACTTCTTCGCGCGCCAGATCCAGCGCTACTTCCGGACGTAATACTTTGGGTTGCCCGGTTTTTGGGTCAACATCGCTGGTGAGTACCGGCCAGTTTTGTGAGATAACGCTCAACGTGGGGCCAAAGGTGCTGATGTACAGATCAGCCCCCGTGATACCTAAATCAACATATTCGTTTGCTTTTTCACGAGCAATTCTGCGCACTTCCGACTGAAGATCCTCCCACCAGACTTGTTCGGAAGTTGTAGCTTCTCTTTTACGACAGACCAACATAATGGTGGAAGCAGCTGCATTTTTCTTCGCTTGATGCAAACTATGTTCACTTTCGGTGTGAACTGGCCAGGAGGCTTTAATAGAAAAGCCTGCTTCAATCAGCGCCATTGCCAGCGTATCCCAGGCTTCCACCTTTTTATGGGTGAACATGACTGTCAGGACACCATCGGGATGCAACACTCGATACATCTCCCGGAAAGCGGCTGTCATTTTATTCTGGTAATCACGTTCCGCCAGTTCTTTTTTCTTTTTTCCCATACTGGAAAAACGAGCAGGGTTGGCAACGGCTTCATCGTCTTTGTTGGTTAATTCATCAGTAAAAAATTCAGGAAAAAGGTCTCCCACACTGCGTTTTAACCATACATAAAAGAAATCCGACAATTCAGAATATTGGACATTATCATAATAAGGCGGATCTAAAGTTATATTTTCAATTGAATTATCTTTTATCGTGTTTTGATCTGAAGCTGAGCCACAAATAATACTTAAATTAACCTTAGATTTCGTATTTATTTCAGTAAAAAGTCTTCTTTCTGAAAAAACTAAATTTGAAATTCCTTGATATGCATCTGAAATTTGATCAATAGCCCAAGGCAACAAATTTTGAGCAGCGTCAAATTCTCCATGACTCCACTTAAAAGAAAAATCATGGCGTTCAAATTGAGGTGCCATTACAGTTCGCGAACTATGCCATCTTGAAGTTCTACAATTGTAAACACTAACTTTATCTAAAGCAAATCCTAAATAAGTTACTATAGCTTGTTTTTTTAATTCATTTTCATCTTCAACTATTAAATTCTTAAGAGTTTCAGACATTGTTCCGATTGAAACCAATTGTCTGGGTGAATAAAAATCTACCCAAAAAGGCATTCCATACATAATTGGACGATTATCATTACCCTCAGGAAAAGCTTCTGAAGGTATCAAATTTTTTGCCAACCATTCTGGTTTTTTCTCGGCCAGAGCCTGTTCTGCCCGTTTGACGGCTTCTACATCCTCATTTGTCGGTGCCCGGAATTCAAAGCCACCGCTGACTTTGGTTGCTACAGCGTACAGTACCTGCCCCATTCTGCCAGCCTGCGCTTCAGCTTTAATATAATCACCATCAATGGTTTCCCCGGTCCATGGGCAGCGAGCTTCTCCCCGGCTGATGGTACCCAGATCCGGATCGTATTTTCCAATCTGTTTAACTGTCAGTATTTCAAAACGCGGTTCGCTGCTGTTCGGGTCTGCAATCACACGCACCGCAGCTGGTTTGGCTCCTTTTTCCAGCCACCAGTTTGGGCTCAGGGGTACGGTGCGGCCATTCCATTGAATGGTGCGTGCCCATAAGTAAGCTGCCCCTTCAGCGTGAGCTGGTAATGGGGTAAAGTATGGTTCTAATTTTGGCTTGACCAATTCATACCAGCGTTCTCCCCATTTTCGGATATCTTCTGCCAGGTCTGGGCCAAATCGAGCTGGAAAATCCAGGGTTGCTTTAAGAATTGTTGCTGCAACAGGATTTAAATCATTGGCATAAGTGTTGAAACCATAACGCAAAGCTTCAAAAGGAATCGATCCGCCGCCAGCAAATGGATCAAGCATACTGATTTGGTTTTTTCCCCAGGTGAACTGGATTAATTCTTGCATGATTTCCAAATCTTCATCAATTGGATTGATTTGAAAAGCTCGCCCTGCCTGATAAGGGTTAGGTATTTTCTTGCCTTCTCTTCGTGCCCATTGCAATAATTTATATCCCTTGACAGGATCCCCTCGAATACCTAAAAGAAATTTAAACCATTCATGATACATTTTCTCGTTGGGGAACCTTTTCAGCAATTCGACAGGCCAGTCTTCACTCCATTGCGGGAGAACACTGGCCAGAATGGCTGCCCGGCTGGCAATCAATGGCCGGCGAGCCCACCAGACATGCAAAAAATATAATGGAGGTAAAGCACTGCTGGCAGCGCGTTCGCGCATACTTTCGACGCCCACCTCGGCAATGGGTAACCATTTTTCAATTAAGACGGAAGGTCGAGACAAAATTACCTCCTAAGTTTTAGTGATTATCGCAATTTAATTCATTCTTCTCCCATAGAAGAAAAATAAAATTTATCGTATACTGGGTCAAATGCAAAACGAATATTTTGCATGCAACCAGATAACCCTAAGAATGTTGGTCTTTCCCCCCATTCTTCAATTGTACAGTTCGGGACAAAAACTGTTACTTCCTGGCGTAAATTATTGCCAGCTGAAGCATAAATTTCTAAATCTGCTTTATATAATGAACCATTATAATCCGCTCCCCTAATATTAATCTTTCGATTTCCGATTGAACCAAATTGATTAATTTCAGTCAGGTCAGCAATCGCAGGATGTAAAATACAATAGATACCGCCTGTATCCAACACCGCATCCGTGAGTTGATTGAGAATGGCAACAGGTATGAAAATTCGATTATTATCTTCCTGATGAAACGGTTTTAATTCACATTCAATAGAACCGGTTGCAAATGGTTCTTTATTTGAGTAGAAAAGCATTTACTACACCCTCGTAACCAGAATATGACTGTTTTTCCTTAAATCAACTTGTGATTTTAATTCTTCAAAAGAGACTGAACTGGCAAGCAATACCCCGTCTTTCAATGCGACCCATTTTCCTTTGTATTCATTTCTAAATTCCTTTAACCACTTAACGTTTAACTCTGCTTGTGGATAGGGTGGTAATTTTGAGTTTATTATTTTGGGTGGTGCCAGTATCTTTTGGTATTTAATAATTTCTTTGTCTTCCGGATAAATTTGCAAAGCATGTTGTGATAGGTCCTGTGGTAATTTTACTAAACCAATGGATAATGCCAGGTCGATGATGTGAATGATTGATCGCGCTGGTAAAGTCTCCAAATCCAATGAATTTACCGTTTCAATAAATTTATCGACATCGTTTTGGTTAGCGTAAAAATCAATATTAATTAAATCATCTCCAACTGTTTGAGAACTCGTGGGTATAACGTTAATAAAATATCTTTCTGATGTTTTAATCCCGTCCGTGGTAGGCATAACAGGTTCCATAACATCAACAACTGTTTTTTTGACTCTCTCGATAAAATCAAATCTCGAAGAGGTTCCTGGTATTATTGTTTGATCGATAGTTGCGGTAACCATTACTTTTTCTCCTTAAGTGGATCAAATAGAGCAAGGCTTTCTTCCTTCAACGACCAACGAAATGCTTTATAAATAACATCATGATAATAATCCAGGCGATTCAAAATCTGAGAAAATTCCTGTTGGCCTTCTTCAAAATAATCAAAATCCAAAGCAAAGAAGGTTTTATTATTCTCACTTCCAACGCCAAAACGAAAAACCAACTTACCCTGATTGTCAGGAAGAACTATTTGAGAATATGATTCTGTCATTTCAGCCCACACGTTTGAACGAACCAAGCAGGTTAATTCATTTCTTAACATATTGAGCACATTCTCAAAGTTGTAATTGTTCGTGTTATCTACCGTCAAGCGATTGATAAATCGCAAACCCACCCTGGTAGCAAATTTTGGATGAAACTGTTTATTAAAGATAGAAGTAATAAAGGAAACCCTTTTATGAAACTCGTTCCAACCTGCATATTCTTTGGTTGATAGAGCAAAGAAATCAAGCGCCAGACTCGTAAAGGTTTTTCCGTTTTGAGATTTAAACCTGAATATCTTTGGTGCTTTTTCAATCGATGGCGTTTCAGCCGCAGGAGAGATACCTACCTGAACCAGCATACCCTGATCTACTTCCAGAATAGGATAAAGGTCACGAATTGCATCCTGAAAATCAACCGGCGTTTCTTTTTCTATTCGAAGAATAGGTGGAAATTTCACCTGGCAGATTACTTCGCTGATAGGCGGATATTTTAATTTTATTTCTTGCACTTCCGGGAAATGAATACCCATATTCTTGCTCCTGACATAATTCTTCTTTTATTATATATGATTAAGGAATCTTCAGACATAAGAGAGATTTATTCGTCTGACAAGAGCAATCGCAGGGCTTTTAATGATCTTTCAGCATTTCGAGAAGAAGTGCACTTCGCAAACCAGTAATACAATTCTTCCGCAGTCATTGACTGAATTCCATGTGATATTTCTTCCATTCTGGTTGATTTTTTCAGGGATTGAATTGCCAAAAATATGAGCGCTAAACGAACACCACTTTCTTCTGAAAGTAAAAATGCTTCCTGGCGTTGAGCATTTAATTCCGTTGCGGAATAGCCGTTCTTGCGTAAAGCTTCCAATATTGCATCCGCTACGATTTTTAAAGGAATCCCTCCTAATTCACTCACCGTTCTTTGTTTTGGAGGATTCGTTTGCTTCATTGACTGATCGTTCAGAATCTTATTCGATAAAGCTGGTAGACTTCGATTAACCTGAACAATGGCCAGTCTGTAGGTTCCATTACTTAATTTTCCGTTGTTTTCAACAATAATCCGTAGCTCAAAAGGTGCTCTGGAATCGAGAGAAATGGATGTGTCTGAAATTTCTGGTTCATCAACAATCGGTGCCAAATCCAAGAAAATATCATCTGGAACATGAAATATGCCTTTCCTGCCAGTGACAGGAATAGGCTCCAATAATGGATGGGGATCATTGAACTTCCAAAGGAAATTTGCCTTCTCTTTTTCTTTTTGGGTTGTTTCTTTTGCTCTATCAGCAGGTTGATCCGTTTCCTCAACTTGTTCAATATCCGCCAGATTCACATACCCGACAATGGCACCGGTTGTTAAACCGCTGACATTAATTCCCTTTTCCTCACAAGCACTCTGGTCTATTTTTAGCGAAGCGTGGATTGCTAATGGACCTCGATGAGAAATCTTCCAACTGCGAAAATCTTCTGTCTTTTCACCGTTTATGATTAAATCAGCCCATGGTTGATGGACACTGACAGCTCTCATGTGGATTTTTCCTTCAGAGGTATCGCCTCAATTGAAATTCGACCCACTTCAAGTGTGACAAGAATATCCCTGATTGTTAAAAAGTCAGTATTGTTTACTTCCAGGCCATTTTCATATTCAATTTTTAAGTAAAACTTTGCTATTAATTCGTCTGCTTCCTGAGAAAAAGCATCGGTGATTGTTTTTAATCTTTTATAACGATCCCAACCTCCTTTGAAGTTCAGTTGAAAAGACTCTGCGTTATTGGAAAAGGTAATGATAATATCCTGGTGAATGCTGAATTTCCCTTTTCCAAATTGTGGAATTGCCAGACCAATTGCTCTGACATCACTGGCTGTCTGTTTTCCGGAACCGTTAATAATAATTACAAGATTTTCGAGATGATTGAACTCATACTCCTGGCATTGATCCAGGATCTGTTGAAACGCCTGGGCTACGGCACCTTGCCCTGCAACTTTATTGGGTTTCGCCGGGTCGGCAGGAAATAAACCACAGGTACACAATTCAATGGGTAAACCACATACCGGACAATTATCAGCAACTGTTCCTCCCTCGCCCGGCGTGGATTCGGGTTTCCATTTTCCCTTAATGCGAATTTTCAAACGTTTCGCTTCTTCAGGCAGGTATAACATTGTATCTTCGGAAATTTGCCAGGCAGGGGGAGGAGAATCCTGATCATATCCAAATTCTTCCCGTGCGTCGTAGTAAACCCAAACACCTGCATGAACACCATTCTGGATTGTTTTTCGTAATTGACCAACATCGAGGAGAAGCCTTAATCCTATTTTTCTCGCAAATGCTTTTTTCAACTCTTCGGTGGACATACTGACCTGATTTTGTTCCCAGGCTCTGGATTTTACATAAAATGCGGAAATAACCTCATCATCAGCCGTTTGTACTTTTTTCAATAATCGTAAAATACGAACCACCACATTGGTCTGGTCTTTATCCACCTCCCCCTGTTCCTGTGCGGGGAGTGTTTCGCGGTTTAAGTGAGCATTTGCAATTGGCGCATCCTGCATTGGGTAATACAGATACCGGTATGCTTTTGTGATGGCAACCCGAACATCCAATTCGGTTGTGTCCAACGCTTTTTTCAATTCATCGCGTTGTTCCTTGTTAAACTCATTCATTCGATCAGCATCACCCGTGATTCTACCGATTGCCAGATACCTGCGGGTTACCTGAACCATGTTATCTACCTGGTCCTCATCGGAAACCAGGAAAAGAACATTATTTTGATATTTTCTAAATGATTGCATGGAACCACTGTATTCGTATAATTTCTTGATCAAATCTGGTGGGGCAAATCCATCGGCGGAGGATCTGACAGCATCAAAATGAAGAATTGCAAGCTTGGGCAAATCAGCGTCGTCATCAACGTCAGCCGGCTCTGAAGGAAAATAAACAGGTTGTAAAAATCCTTTTCTCCAGATTATACGAATTCTTCTTTCTATTTCGGCTTTTGTTTTGCTCAAACCAACATGAGCTGTTTCATCTTCAATGATTTTATTTAAAGATGGTTCCGTTTTAAACCGGTATTTATGGCCATCATATTCAAGGAACCATGCTTTTTTATACAATCTTTCCAAAGAGGTTTGGATAACCGCTGGTTCATCTCCACCACCGTGATGATCGGGCGTGAGAACCGCCAGCATTAAATCGGCAGGGTCTACTCCACTGGCTGTTCCCTGGGTTAAACTGTGAATAAAAATTGTTGTTGCTGAACGTCGTGCATATGGGGGTTTCCCAGCAGAGATTAAAGGAACATCAATTGCCTGGGCATGTGCAGGCATACCGGTCATAATGCTGGTTATATCTGCTTCTATCACCTGTTTAAATTGAGGTCTATTCAATCTACCGGTTAAATCATCGGCGATTTGTGAGATGGAAAGATCAATATGGTGCAGATGAATCAACCAGGTTGAGGAAGGGCGTTCTTCCCACAAATTGCGAACTGTCCATGCAAGCAATCGTAATGCGCCACGAGTCTGGTTAAAATTAGGAATGGTAGCTGTTTTTCGATTGAGCGTGGTGAGTAATTCAGGGTGAAAAGGATAGGATTCCCTGAAAATTTTCTGATAATCTGCTCCTATGCAGCGCTGGGGAATATCTGCATTTTTTTCAAAGAGGCTTTCATAATAGCGTCCATAGGCGGAAAATATATCTTCAGCTTCCTTGCAATTAATCGTTTTAAATAACCTGTGCGTAACAATAGATGGAATTTCATTTTCAACTGTAGGTGTCAGTACTCGCTCCTGGCGGCCAGAGATCTGAAGGGTTTCGTTCAGACTTTTGTGAATTAATTCAGTTTCATTACTGAATGCATCTGCTTCGCTGGCTAAAGTCAGAACCACAAGACAGCGTTCTTTACTGGCTGCAAACTCCAACAAAGACATGAGAAAGGCAACGGTCTGATCGGCTAAATTTGATCGTCCCGTTTTTGTTGGAATTGCCATGGCAGCACGTAAATGTCTGGCGATTTCATCCAACATAATCAAAGCAGGTTTATTGCCGATTAATGTTTCAAATAAGCCTGTTCCAACCGCTGCTTTACTATCTTCACTTTCCCGCACTAATTCATAACCAGCTTTTCCACCTATTTGGTAAGCCAGTTCTCCCCAAAGCGTAAGCGTTTTTATCCGATCTTCTGGATGGTTCATACCAATTGTTGGATCCAGATCTGAACCAACCACGCCTGCTATTTTAATCTCACCAGGAGATGGGATTAAATTATCAGAACCCAATAATTTTTCCAAAACAGGGCGGGGTGTAATCCCTGTTGCGGCATGGTATAAAGCAATCAGGTTGTGCGTTTTTCCACCACCAAAGGCTGTTTCCAGTCGAATCACTGCGTTTTTTCCGGCGGTTGAACCAACCAAACGACCTAAAGAATCCAATAGTAAAGTTTTTAAACCTGAAGTTGGATACGTGTTTTCAAAAAATGTTTGGGGGTCACCGTAAACAGGTTCTGCGGTGCCATCCATGACATCTTTCAATCTGGCAGCAAAAGTATCTTCGCTTAATTCCCCTTGTAAAACTTCCTCGCGTGGGACACATAATTCGAAAATGGTTTTCATTGACTTCCCCTTTTTCTAATGGTTGGTGAAAGAATAGAAAAATAGAGTTTTTTTTAGTTATCTGATATTTAATAATCAGGTTGTTATTCCTAATTAAGGTTCTTTTATTATAGCATTTGTAATCAATGATTATTTCTTTCAATATTAGCTGTTTATGATATAGAATTTTTAAGAGGAAACTCGGCTTGGACGGAATGTCTGGCTTTACCTAATAAGACACAAGCAGCTGTATCAACAGCAATTGAGCTACTACGTCGAGATTTACCATTTCCTTTACTAGGATTGGATTCTGATAATGGAAGCGAGTTTATTAATGATACCCTTTATCGATACTGTCTTTCTGAGCAAATCACCTTTACCCGTTCTCGTCCTTACCGAAAGAATGATCAGGCTCACGTAGAGCAAAAAAACTGGTCTGTCGTACGTCATACAGTTGGTTATGACCGCCTGGAAACTCCATCAGAATTAGAATTACTGCACTCCATTTATTCTGATCTTCGTCTCTATATCAACTTCTTTCAACCTGTGCTTAAATTAGTTGGGAAAGATCGGATTGACGGAAAAACCATCCGCATCCGATCGAGCTATGACACCTTATCGTCGCGTGTTGAATCTTGAAGATCTTCCATTTGATTTGAAAGCTCGACTATCTGTCCAATACATGATGTTGAATCCAGTGTCTCTTCGAGCAAGTATTGATCAAAAAGTAGCATTATTGTGGAAAATTGTTCGGTAACATTTTTATTTGAGGCAACGTTACATTAAAAGTAACTTTTTATTTTGAGGCACTACG
>ENA-OSEO01001583-OSEO01001583.1-sediment-metagenome-genome-assembly--contig:-NODE-1583-length-39671-cov-55.951205_pt1 | contig 39671 bp, 29 predicted proteins | sample MGYA00237883_ERZ534232 | MGnify/ENA metagenome assembly ERZ534232 | reverse complement strand
CGGGGCCGTGCCGTCGAGGATGGGGATGAGTTCCGGAATGGCGGCGATGCGCCAGTGGGGGATGAGGGCGGTGCCGTCGAGGGTGCCGTAGCCGGCGGTGAAGTGGCAGCTCCAGGCGCCGGCGTTGGCGGCGCAGGCCACGTCGGCGGCCGAGTCGCCCACCATGAGCACGGCGGACGGGCGAAGGTTCGTTTGCTCCATGAAAGCGAGCAGGGCCGCCGGGTCGGGTTTCAGGACGGGGAACGAGTCGGAGCCCCAGATGAAGCGGAAGCGGCCGCCGAAGCCCAGCGCGTCCACCACCTGAGTGACGATGCCGGCGGGCTTGTTGGAAGCCACCGCGAGCACCAGGCCCCGGCGGGCGCACTGGGCCAGCGTCTCGGGGACGCCGGGGTAGGCCTCAGTCCGTACGCACGGGTGGGCGTCGTAGTGGGCGACATAATCGCCGACGAGGCGCTCCAGTGCGGCCTCGCCCGCCGTGCCGGCCACCGCCTGCCGGACCAGGTGCGTCGCGCCCAGCCCCACGTTCCGGCGCACCCACTCCCGGTCGCGCTCCGGCAACTCCTCCCGTCGCAGGACGGCGTTGAGACTGGCGGTGATGTCCGCGAGCGAGTCCACCAGCGTCCCGTCCAGGTCGAAGACGATGCCGCGGATGTCCGGGGCGGTGGCGGGGGATGCGCCGGGCACGGTCCCTCACTCCTCGACGCGGGTCTTGTCGCCGCGCAGGGGGATGTCCAGCTTCCGGTACGCCCGGCCCACCGACGGGCTCTTCAGGTCCACGCGCTCGAGGCGCGCCAGCAGCACGTCGAAGAATTCTTTCCGCACCGGCTCCAGGGTGTGCACGAACGGCGGCAGGGTCAGGGCGAGCGCGTCGAGGGGCGGGAGCGGATCGGGCAGGCCGCCCAGCTCGAAGTGGAACGACGAGTGGGGCCGGATGGTCAGGTACGACCGGAAGAGGTAGTCGCCGCTGATGCCGGTGGCGATCTTGAGCTGGTCGGGCTTGAGCGTCCGGCCGTCGGCCAGCCGGAATTCGAAGCGGCTCGCGTCCGCCACCATCTCCCGGTCGGTGAAGTTGATCATGTTGACGAAGGGGCGGCGGTGAACATCCAAACTGAAGGTGATCACCACCTCCGAATCGATGTAGACGCGGCACTGGGGGTCGACGCGGTCCGCGGGCGCCACCTCGATCACGCCGGGGGGTTGCTGCCCCCGGAGCGCCGACGGCGCCAAAAAGAGCCAACCGGTCAGCCCCACGAGCGCGGTCCAGAGCAATCGGTTCATCGCGCCATCTCCTCGTTGCGCAGGTCAATCAGGTAGCGGCCCAGGGCCTCGACGTCCTCCGGCCGGGTGCGGTAGTTCATGAAGTTGACGCGCAGCGCCACGTCGCCGTCCCGGAGCCTGGTGATGGAGATCCAGAAACGGCCCTCGAGTTCCACGCGGCGGTGGATCCGCCGGTTCAGCGCGTTGGCCGCATCGCCGTCCGCCCCGCCGGCGGGCACCGCGCGGAAGCAGAGCAGGCCGAGCTCGGGCCGGTGGAACGGCTCGAAACCGCCGGCTGCTTCCAGCAGCTCATGGAACCGGCGGGCGAAGGCGCAGTGGCGGCGCACCAGGCGCCGGTAGGCGTCCAGCCCGAAGGAGCGGAGCGCCAGCCACAGCTTCAGCGCCCGGAAGCTCCGCGAGCCCTGCAAGCCGTACTCGAAGAAGTTCACCCGGCCGTCGTCCCCCCCGCGGCCCTGCTCCAGGTAGTAGGGTGGGCGGGTGGCGAAGGCGGCGCGCAGATCGTCGCGGCGGCGCACCAGGAGCGCGGCGCACTCGAACGGGACGAAGAACCACTTGTGGGGATCCAGGGTGACGGAGTCGGCCCGGGCCAGGCCGCGGAAGCGGTCCGCCAGCTCCGGCAGGAGCAGGGCGGCGCCGCCGTACGCGGCGTCCACGTGGAACCAGGCGCCCGCCTCGGCGGCCACGTCGGCCAGCGCCGCCAGGTCGTCGAGCGTGCCCGTGTTGGTGGTGCCGGCGATCCCGACGACGCAGGCGGCGCGGACGCCGCGGGCGGCGTCGGCGCGGATCATCGCCCGGAGCGCCGGCACGTCGACGCGGAATGCCGCGTCCACCGGCGCCCGCCGCAGGTTGTCCGCGCCCAGCCCCAGCAGGTCCACTCCCTTGTCGAAGGAGTAGTGCGCCTCGGTCGACGCGTACACGGCCGCCGGCGGGGCGCCGGCCAGGCCGGCGGCGCGCGCCGCGGGACCCAGGCAGCGGTCGCGCGCCAGCTTCAGGGCGGTGATGTTGGCCATGGAGCCGCCGCTGAGCAGGACGCCGAAGGCGGGCGGTGCGGGCAGGCCGGCGAAACCGCAGAGCCAGCGGACCACCAGCCGCTCCAGCTCGGCGGCCGCCGGGCTCTGGTGCCACAGGGAGCAGTTCTGGTTCAGCGCCGCCGCCAGGCTCTCGGCCAGCACGGCCGCGAGCGCGGGCGCCGGATTCATCATGCCGAGGTAGCGGGGCGAGGTCACCCGGGTGGTGCCGGGGAGCACGAGGCGGCGCAGGTCGTCCAGGAGGCGCGGCAGCGGGATGCCCTGCGCCGGCGGCTCCTGGGCGGCCAGCTCGGCGAAATCGGCGGGGACGGTTTCGGGGTGGACCGGCGGCTCGGCCGCGCCGGCCCAGCTCCGCACCAGCTCGTCGGCGAACAAGGCGGCCGCCGCCCGGATCTCCTCCGGGTGTTCGGCGAACCGGTCGTCGAGGATGAGGGGTGCTTCGGCCATGGCGCTCCGCCGCAAAAGTCCCGCCATTATAGCACGCGACGCCCGGCGCCGCGCGCTTCGGCGCGCTACTTGCGGTGCGGGACCACCTGGCCGTCGGGGGTCTGGAAGAAGATCGCGTAGCGGCGGACGGGCGTCTCCTCCCGTTCGGCCACCTGGACCGTGAAGGCGAACTCGCGGCCCGGCACGAGCACGGGCGGCTCCACCGGATGCACCAGCGTCTGGACCGCGCCGCCGGCCGCGGTCACGGTGATCACCGCCTGGAGGCGCTCCAGGGTCGCCGGGGAGATGTTGCGGGCCTGGACGTGCAGGATGAAGGCGCCCGACTGCCGCTCGTGGGCGAACGCGAGGAGCTGCAGGTCGTGGGCGCCGGCGGGGGGCTCCGCCGTCGGACCCCGGACCAGGGCGTCGAACACGGGTTCGGGGATCAGGATCACCAGCAGGCACAGGCCGGCGACGCACGCCAGCCCGATGAGCAGGGCCCGCGCCAGCTTCTCGCCCAGCGGGCCGGATGGAAGCAGCGGCATACGCATCGACTCCGGAGGAAAGTCAGGCTACTTGCGGAGAATGATCTCCTGGGAACTCTTCTGCCAGTATTGCAGCTTCTTCTCGTACGGCCGTTTGCCGGTGACGAGGTAGCTCAGTTCGTTCAGGAAGCGCATTTCCAGCACGCCGTTGGATTTGAGCGGCGCCCACTCCTCGGTCCCGTCGGCGGACCGCTTCAGGCCGCGGATGACGGCGGAGGCGGCCACCGCGGTCCGCTGGGGGGCGAGGAAGGAGAGCTGGAGCTCCATGTAGTACTTGCCCTTGTGAAACGAGGTCTGGTAGTCGGTGACCACCACGGCGATCTTCTTCAGCTCGGAGTCGGCGTACGCGCCGCTGATGGTCTCGTCGTCGCGCGTCCGGATCAGGCCGGCGGCCCGGTCCTGCTCCACCACCTCGTAGCCGAGCTTCTCGGTGACGAGCAGCACCTGTTCCAACGCCATGGGCAGGTCCAGGTCGAGCTCGAGCGGTTCCGGCATCTCGACCTTGGCGGCCGGGGCACCCAGGAGGGTGGCGCAACCCAGAACGGCCAGGATCAGGCAGGCAGGGCGGCGGATGCTCATGTTCGCCTCGGAGCGGAAGGTTCGGGCGGCTTCATTATATAATGTCGCGATGCCGAAAGAAAAAGAAACCGCCGCGCCCGCACCGACGCCGCCGGCCATCCGGCTGCGGGGGGTGCGCACGCACAATCTCCAGTCGGTCGACGCCGCCTTCCCCCACCGGCGGCTCACCGCGGTCACCGGCGTGAGCGGCTCCGGTAAATCGAGTCTGGCGTTCGACACCCTGTTCGCCGAGTGCCAGCTCCGCTTCCTCGAGTCCCTCTCGCCCTACCTGCGGCAGTTCATGGACAAGTTTCCCAAACCCGCGCTGGCGGCCGCCGAGGGGCTGCTGCCGGCGATGGCGCTGCGCCAGCGCCGGGCGGTCAAGAACTCGCGCTCCACCGTGGGGACGCTCACCGACCTGGCCGACCACCTCCGCCTCCTGATGGTGAAGGCCGGCGCCCGCCACTGCCCGCAGTGCGACGGGCGCATCGCCGTCTACTCCGCCGCCGCGATCGCCGCCTGGTGCGCCGAGTCGCTCGCCGGCGCCGCGGTGACGGTGCTGTTCCGCTTTCCGGCGCCGGCGGGGCGGGGCGGGCCGGCGGTGCGGGAGTTGATCCAGCGGATGGGCTTCGCCCGCGTGCTGAGCGGCGACCGCTTCGTCCGGACCGAGGAGTGGGCGGGCGGGGAGCCGCCGCTGGTGGTGGTGGACCGCATCACGGCGGCGGATGGGGAGCGGGACCGCCTGCTCGAGGCAGCGCGGACGGCGCTGGCCGAGGGGGGCGACGAGTGCCTGCTGGCGCTGCCCGCCGCCGCGGCCCCGGCGGCATGGCCGCCCAATGTGGCCGTGGAACCCGCCGGCGAACTGCTCCTGGTGTCGTTCCCGGGCCGCAGCCGGTGCGCCGGGTGCGGCGCCGAACTGCCGCCGCTCACCGAGAGCCTGCTTTCCTCCAACAACCCGGCGGGGGCGTGCCCCGCCTGCAAGGGCTTCGGCGACGTGCTCCACTACGACCCGGCGCGCTACCTCGATCCGGCCCGCACCCTGGCGGAGAATCCCGTCGTCGTGTGGCAGAGCCGGTCGTTCCGCCCCTATCACCGGTACCTGCTCACGGTGGCCGAACGGCGCGGCTGGCCGCTCCACGTGCCCTTCCGCGACCTGGCGCCGGAGATCCGCGACGCCGTGGTCCGCGGCGACCGCGGCTACGCGGGCGTGGACGGCTTTTTCCGGCGGCTTGAGAAGAAGAGCTACCGCCTGCACATCCGGGTGCTCCTGGCCCGCTATCGCCGCTACGGCCGCTGCCCCGACTGCGGGGGCAAGCGCCTGAATCCGGCGGCGCTGTCGGTCCGGCTTGCCGGCCGCGACCTCGGCGAGATCCTCGGCCTGACCGTGGACGAGGCCCTGCGCTTCCTTCGCCTGGCGGCCGTGCCGCCGGACGTCCTGCCGGCGGTCCGGCGCGTGCTCGACGAGATCGCCGACCGGCTGGAATGCCTCCGGCAGATGGGCCTGGGCTACCTGGCGCTGGACCGGCCGGCCTTCACCCTGAGCGGCGGCGAGGCGCAGCGGGTGCACCTGGCCGCCGTGCTGGGGACGCGGCTGGCCGACACGCTGTTCGTGCTGGACGAGCCCACCATGGGACTCCACCCGCGGGACCACGGGCGGCTCGCCGGGATCCTGCGGCGACTGTGCGCCGAGGGGAACACGGTGGTGTTCGTGGAGCACGATCCGGCGTTCATCGCCTGCGCCGACCACGTGGTGGAACTGGGACCGGACGCCGGGCAGTTCGGGGGACGGGTGGTCTACCAGGGGGCGATGGAATCGTTTCGGGCGAACGCGGACACCGCCACCGCCGCCGTGCTCCGGGCGCGCGGCGACGGGCGGGTGCGGGCGGCCTGTTCCCGGCCGGCGCACTGGCTGGAGCTGGAAGGCGCGTCGGCGCGCAACCTGAAAGGCCTGCGGCTGCGCCTGCCCCTTGGCCGCCTCAGCGTGGTCAGCGGCGTGAGCGGCAGCGGCAAGTCCACGCTGCTCGAGGAGGCGCTGCTCGCCGGCGTCGCGGCGGTCCTGGCCGGGCAGCCCCTGCCGGCGGGGCTGGCCGCCCTGGGCGGCGCGGAGGCGTTTCGGAGCGTCCGCCATGTGGACCAGGGACTCCCCCCGGGGAGCGGGCGGTCGAATCCGGCGACCTTTCTCAAGATTTTCGACGCCGTCCGGACGCTCTTCGCCAACCTCCCCGAGGCCCGGCTCCACGGCCTGGCGCCCGGCTACTTTTCGCTGAACACCGACGGCGGGCGCTGTGCGCTGTGCCGCGGCCGCGGGGCCACGGTGCTGGACATGCAGTTTCTCGCCGACGAGGAGATCCTGTGCGAGGCGTGCGACGGCACGGGCTTCTCCGCCGAGGCGCGCGAGTACCGCTACCGGGACCTGGACATCGTCGGCGTGCTGGATCTGACGGTGGACCAGGCCCTGGACTTTTTCAGCGAGGGGGCGCCGCCGGCGATGCGGCGCAAGCTGGAGTTCCTGGCCGGGCTCGGGCTCGGCTACCTGCGCCTGGGGCAGCCGCTGAGCACGCTCTCCGGCGGCGAGATGCAGCGCCTCAAGCTGGGGCGGGTCCTCCTGGAGCCCGGCGCGGGACCGGAACTCATCCTGCTGGACGAGCCCACCATCGGGCTCCATCCGCGCGACACGCGGAAACTGTTCGCGGTGCTGGACCGACTCCTGGAGCAGGGCCACACCGTCGTGGCGGTGGAGCACGACCTGTTCTTCATCGAAAACGCCGATTGGGTGGTGGACCTCGGACCCGAGGGCGGCGACCGCGGCGGCTACCTGCTCTACCAGGGCCCGCCGGAGGGGTTGGCCGATTGCCCGGAATCGCTCACGGGGCGGGAACTGGCCCGCTGGCGGGGCAGAGAATGATCGCAGGGTGATTGGGTGAATCGGTGAATGGGTGAATGGGTGAATGGGTGAATGGGAGGAATTTATTGGTTATTGATGATTGCTTATATTTTATTGGCTATTTGGAGTCGATTCTGTTTCTGCTGAAACGAAATCCGAAGTCCGATTTCCGAAGTCCGATGTCCGCATCAATTGGAACGAGGATCGAGGCGCGAGCACGATTACTCAGTTACTCCCGAAATCTTGCCAAAATTTGGCAAAATATTTCACCGGTTTCTTCCCCCCGGTCGCCCGTCCCAACATCGACCGGCCCGATCCACGCTGTCACGACGAAAATAGCCAGGCGCAGCCCCGCGAATGCGGGGCAGCGCCTGGACAATCGAATTGTTTGTGACGTCGCGCGCCCCTGTTAAGGGGCGCGGAGAAGATCCCAGCAGATATCGTTCGTCGACTCCGAAGCGCCTCCATTAATTTTCCGAACCCGGTCACGCACTCGATGGGTGGGTTTGAAACCAAGCCGCGCCTGGGTATGGTTCCCTCCCGAATGATGGATTCATCTATACAAACGGGCGGGAGGGATTTTTTTCGAAGATTCGACTCGAATTTCCCCGCGCCCCTGTCCAGGGGCGCGCCGTGTCTTTTACTTCCGCTTTCCAGGCGCTGCCCCGCATGCGCGGGGCTGCGCCTGGCTATTGTCTTTGCAACTGGAAGGACTTGCCTGAGACCCGGCATCACGGCACGGAGCTGGAGCGAATGATCATTCCGTTTGGCTCCGGCTCCGCCGGCTTGGGATTACGATCACGAAGTACGATTACGAGCACGAGATCCGAAGTCCGATGTCCGCGTTACGGGAACGAGCCCCGAGCCCCGAGCCCCGAGCTGTCAGTTCGGAATGACGAGCTGGGCGCCGGCCTGGAGGCGGTCGGAACTCAAGGAGTTGGCGCGCTTGAGGCTGGCCACGTTGGTGCCGTAGTGGCGGGCGATGGCCGAGAGGGTCTCGCCCTTGCGGACGGTGTGGTAGCGCGGGGAGCCGCTGCGTGGCGTCGCGGCGGCTGACGTCACGGCCGGACCGGCGGCGCCGGGGATCCGCAGCGACTGACCGATTTTGATGACGCTGTTGCGTTGCAGCCCGTTGGCGGCCAGCAGGTCGTTCAGCGTCACTCCGTGGCCGCGGGCGATGCCGAACAGCGTGTCGCCGGCCTTGACCCTGTACGCGCCCCCCGTACCACCGGACGCGGCCCGCGCCGCCGGACCCGCGGCGCGCGCCGGTTCCCGCAGGCGGAGGGTCTGCCCCGCCTTTAGAGCCGGGCTGGCGAGGTTGTTCCACGACATCAACTGGGCCACCGAAACCTGAGTCCGGCGGGAAATGTTCCACAGCGTGTCGCCCCGCCGCACCCGGTAGGTGGCGCCGGCGTACGCCGCGGGGCGGGGTTCCGGCTCGCGCAGTTCGCGGGCGGGCCGGTGGAAGTCCGAAACCGGCACCTGCAGCACCTGGCCGATGCGCAGCACCGTCCGGCGGGTCCGGATGTCGTTGAAATCCATCAACGCCGAGAGCGACACATCGTACTTCCGACAGATCTTGTAGAGGGTGTCCCCCTTGACGACGACGTGCTCCAGGTACATGAGACGATCCTTGACGGGCAGGTCGTAGAGCAGCGCCAGCATCTCCTGGCGGGTATCCACGGGGACGCGCAGCGGGTACGTCTTGTGGTCCGGCGGGGTGAGCATGCGCCGCAGCGCCGGGTTGAGATCCTGGAGCGTTTCGATGGGGACGCCGACGGTCTCCGCCACCACTCGGAGGTCGGTGGGCGAGGGGATCTCCACGGTGACGCCGGCCCAGGGACTCTGCGGCTCCACCCGGATATCGAACCGCTCGGGATTCTTGCCCACGATGATGGAGGCCAGGATGGCCGGGACGTAGTTGCGGGTTTCGCGGGGCAGCAGGCGCTGCTCGGCCATCTCCCAGAAATCGCGGTCGGGATGGCGGTTCAGGATTCGCTGGATGCGGCCCTCGCCGGAGTTGTACGCGGCCAGCACCAGGTACCAGTCGCCGAACATCCCGTACAGGTCCTTCATGTACCGGCAGGCGGCGCGGGTGGCTTTCTCGGGGTCGGAGCGCTCGTCCACCCACCAGTCCACCCGCAGCCCGTAACGACGGCCGGTCCACTGGATGAACTGCCAGAGCCCCTTGGCGCGGGCGCGGGAGTAGGCGCTGATTTTGAAGTTGCTCTCCACGAGCCCGAAGTAGATCAGGTCGAGGGGGATGCCCTCCTCCCGGAAGATCCGCTGGAACATCTCGTGGAAGCGGGTCAGCCGGCCGAGGCCCTGCGCCACCTGGTCCCGCTTGGCGCCGGTGGTCAGTTGGCTGATGTAGGCCATCACCTCGCGGTTGACGTACACCGGGAAATCGTAATGCTGGCGGAGAATGTCATCCTGGATCAGGTGTTCGATTGCCGGGTCGATCTCGGCCGGGGTGAGGGACGCGTCCAGCAGCGCCTCGAGCGGCGGCTCCTCCGGGTCGGGGATGTCCTCGTCCGCGTCGCCATCGGGGAAAAGGTTGAGCCGGTCGCGGTGCAGGTCGATCCGCGCCAGCAACTCCGCCAGCCGGGCCCGGAACAGGGGCGAGCCGTTGAGCTCGATCCCGGAAAAGAAAAAGCTCTCCAGCGCGTAGGTCATTTCGCGGACGGCCCACTCGGGATTGTTCGTGTCGGCGAACAGTTCGCCCAGTTCGAAGGCGGCGAAGCTTTCGCTGATGAGGTCCGTCTCGGGCGAGGCGCCGAGGTCGCGGTCGTGCATCCGGAAAGCGTCCGGCGCGTGCCGCGCTGGCGGGTGAAGCTCCAGCGGGCTCGGCGGTTCGCCCGCGAGGCCGGAAAAACCGAGGAGTGGCAGGAAGATCACAACAAGCCAGGGAGAATACTTTGCAACCATTTCCCGGCCATCTTAGACCGGGGCCGGCGGGACTGTCAACCGAAATGCGTCCGAGAGCCTTGGGCGGCGGGGCTTTCAGCCGGGCGCGGCGGCGGCGTCAGGGGGACCCGGCCGATTCCACCACGCCCATGCGGCGGAATTTTTCCGTCCGCGACAGGGTCAGGCGGTCGAATGGGAGCGCGGCCAGTTCGTCCAGGTGCCGCTCCAGCGCATCGCCCAGCGCGCGGGCGGTGGCGTCCCAGTCCGCGTGGGCGCCCTCCGGCGGTTCCGGCACGATCTCGTCGATGATGCCGAGCCGCTTCAGGTCGCGGCTGGTCAGCCCCAGGTTGCGGGCGGCCGCCTCGGCGTGCGCCTGGTCCTTCCAGAGGATGGCCGAACAGCTTTCCGGCGAGATCACCGAGTAGACCGCGTTCTCCAGCATCAGAATCCGGTCGCCCACGCCGATGCCCAGTGCCCCGCCGGAGCCGCCTTCGCCGATGACGCTGACGATGACGGGCACCCGCAGGCGGGCCATTTCGCGGAGGTTGTAGGCGATGGCCTCGGCCTGGCCGCGTTCCTCCGCGCCGATGCCCGGGAAGGCGCCCGGCGTGTCGACGAACGTCAGGATCGGCTTGCGGAACTTTTCGGCCAGCCGCATCGCCCGCAGCGCCTTGCGGTAGCCCTCTGGTTGCATCATGCCGAAGTTGCGGTGCTTCCGCTCGGCCAGGTTGCGCCCCTTCTGCTGGCCCACCACCACCACGGGCCGGGAGCGGAACCAGCCGAAGCCGGTGACCACCGCCGGGTCGTCGGCGTACTTGCGGTCGCCGTGGATCTCCTCGAAGTCGGTGAAGAGCCGCGCGATGAAATCCAGGGTGTAGGGGCGGTTCTCGTGCCGGGCCAGCTTGGTCTGTTGCCACGGGGTGATCTGCTCGTGGATCCGCTGGCGCACCTGGCGGATCTTCTCGCGGAGGATCTCCAGGGCCCGCCGGGCCGATTCGTCGTCGCCGAACCGCTCCAGTTCGGCGAGCTGGGCTTCCAGATCCTTGAGCAATGCGCTGTGCCAGTCGTTCATGACCGCCCCAATCGTTTTGATTTCGCCGGGCATTTTAACATACAATGACACCTCATCACCGATTTCGGCGCCGGGAGGCGGCCATGGAACTCATCAGCAGCCGGACCAACGACCAGGTGAAGCAGTTCGTCCGGGTGCGGGAGGGGACGTCCGACAACCCGCTCTGCTTCGCCGTCGAAGGCGCCAAGCTCCTGGCGGAGGTCGCCCGCTCGGCGCACGCGGTGCTCCAGGTGTTCGTCGTGCAGGGGTACGAGGACAAGCTGCCGCCGGTGGCGGCCCATCAGGTTTTCGCGGTCACGCCGGAGGTGATGCACAAGCTGTCGGGCCTCCGGTCGCCGGCCTGGGTGGCGGCGCTCTGCGGCCGCAAGGAATCGAAGGGGCCCGGCCAGGTCCTGCGGCGGACGCCCTGGCTGGTGCTCGACGGCGTCCAGGACCCGGGCAACGTGGGCAGCATCCTCCGGTCGGCCGAGGCGCTGGGCAACGTCCCGGTGGTGCTTCTGCCGCCGGCGCCGTCCCCCTTCCAGGATAAAGTCATCCGGGCCAGCATGGGCTCGGCGCTGCGGGCGCCGTACTGGCGGCCGCCGGGCGCCGACGACTTTCTCGCGCAGGCGCACGAGCGGGGCGTGCGGCTCTGGGCGCTCGACGTCAAGGGCGGGGTGGCCCTGGCCGACGTGCCGGCGGAGGCCGACCAGGCGTTCGTCATCGGCGGCGAAGGGCACGGGCTGTCGGGCGGGATCGCCGCCGCGGTGGAGCGGACCGTGCGCATTCCCATCCGGGCGCCGGTGGAATCGCTGAACGCGGCCGCGGCGGCGGCCATCCTGCTCTACCACCTGAGCGCCCGCCGGCGCGAAGCCCGCTGACCGCCGTGGAGAACGACGCGATGGGCGGCAAAGGCAAAGTGAAAAATGATCCCTCCCTGTTCCAGGCCGAGGAAGGCGCCGAGGCGGAGGAGTCCCGCGTCCCGCTGGCGGAGCGGATGCGGCCGCGGACGCTGGCCGAATACCGGGGCCAGACGCACCTCGTCGGGGAGGGGAAGCCCCTGCGCCGGATGATCGAGTCGCGGCGCATCCCCTCGCTGATCCTGTGGGGGCCGCCCGGTACGGGCAAAAGCACCCTGGCCCACGTCATCGCCCGCACGCTCGACACCCACTTCGTGAGCTACAGCGCCGTGCTGACGGGCATCAAGGAAGTGCGGGACGTCATGAGCGACGCGGCCTACTTCTTCGAGAAGACCGGCCGGCAGACGCTCATCTTCATCGACGAGATCCACCGGTTCAACAAGGCCCAGCAGGACGCGTTCCTCCCCTTCGTGGAGAAGGGGCAGGTCCTGCTCATCGGCACCACCACCGTCAATCCCAGCTTCGACCTCAACGCCGCGCTGATGAGCCGGGTCAAGGTGCTGACCCTGCGGCCGCTGGACCCGGACGACATCGAGTCGATCCTGGCCGAGGCCCTGGCCGATCCCGACCGCGGACTCGCGCGGCTGGACCTGCGGGTCCCGCCGGAGCTGCTGCACAAGATCGCGGTGTTCTCCTCCGGCGACGCCCGCCGCGGCCTGAACCTGCTGGAGCAGCTCGCCGACTACGCCGAGCAGCGGAGCGCCGACGGCCGCCGGACCGCGCCCACCGACGACGAGCTGCGCGAGGTGCTTCACCAGAAAGTACTCCTGTACGACAAGGACGGCGAGGAACATTACAACCTGCTCTCGGCGCTCCATAAATCGATGCGCAACTCCGACCCCGACGCCACGGTCTACTGGCTGGTCCGGATGCTGGAGGCGGGCGAGGACCCGCGGAACATCTGCCGGCGCATCCTCCAGTGCGCTTCGGAGGACGTGGGACTGGCCGACAACCAGGCGCTGCACGTGGCGGTCCAGGCCTGGCAGGCCTACGAGCTGCTGGGCCTGCCGGAAGGCCGGCTGGCCATCCTGCAGGCGGCGGTGTACGTGGCTGTGGCCCCCAAGTCCAACGCCCTCCTGCGGGCTTATGCCGCCGCCCAGCGGGACGTGGCCGAGAGCAGCGCCGAGGGTGTGCCCCTGCACCTGCGCAACGCCCCCACCCGGCTCATGGAGGCGGAAGGCTACGGGGAGGGTTACCTGTACGCCCACGACCATCCCGAGGGGACCACGGACATGACCGGCCTGCCGCCCGCCCTGGCGGGCCGGACCTACTACGAGCCGTCCGGCGCGGGCCTCGAAGCCCGCATCCGCGACAAACTGCGGGAAATCGCCGAGCGGAAGGCCGCGTTCGCCAAGCGGCGGCGAGAGGGCCGGAGAAGCCGTCGGAGCGAGTGAAAGAGCTTGAAAACGTGATGTGAATCATGTTTACATTGACCGGATGATACGTTACAATCCGGGTAATTCTGGTCTAGCCGAGGGTGAGTGAATGAGCGACAAGAAGATCTTGGTTGCTGACTACAACACGCGGGAGCTCCAGCAGCTGAAGAAGATTTTCACCGATGCCGGCTTCGACGTGGTCACGGTGCAGGACGGCAAGGCGGCCCTCGACGCGTTCGAGTCCGACCAGCCGGACATCGTGCTCCTCTCGGCCATGCTGTCCAAGATCAACGGCTTCGACGTCTGCCGGAAGATCAAGGACAATCCCACCGGTCGCAACGTTCCGGTGATCATCGCCACCTCGGTGTACAAGGGCCAGAAGTACCGCAACAAGGCCATTCACGAAAACGGCGCCAGCGAATTCATCGAGAAACCCGTCCCTGACAATGTTGTTCTGGAGACCGTCCAGCGGTTCATGGGCGACACCCGGAGTCTCATCGATACGCACCGGAGCGAGTTCATCGACAAGATGGCCAAGGAGTCGGCGGCCGAAGCCGCGCCGGCGCCCACACCGAAGCCGGCGCCGCCCCCCCCGGCGGCCAAGGCGGCGCCGCCGCCGCCCCAACCCGTTCCGGAACCGCCCAAGCCACAGCCGGCACCCGCCGCCCCGAAGTCCACGGATGTGGAGAGTCGGTTCGAGCAGGAAATCGCCGCGACCCTGATCGCCTCGGAAGCCCCGGCAGCGGCCGAGATGGACGATTCCATGGACAAGCTCCTCAGCGACACGCTCTCCGGCCTGGGGCTCGACCTCGGCAAGGGCAGGTCCAAGGCGGCCCCCGCGCCGGCGCCGGCGCCGCCGGTGGTCAGCGAGGCCAAGAAGACCGAGGCCGCCATCGAAAAACTCGTGGAATCGGCGAGCCAGGCGACGGCGCCGCCGCCGCCGCTGCTCGGGCCCGACACCGGCGAGATCCGCTTCGACCAGTTGAAAAAGGAAGTGAAGCAAGCCGGGGAACCGGCCGCGCCCAAGGTCGACGCGGTGGAGGCCTTCCTCCGCTCGTTCGACACCGATCTGGAGAAGAAGCTCAGCGACACGCTCAGCGGCGTGGGCCTGTCCGATACCAGCATCGACAAGGTGATCCAGCCCAAGACGCCGGAGCCGGCCGCTCCGGTACCGCGGACCGCCCCAGCTCCCCCGCCGGAGCCCGAGTACGAGGAGGGCACCAAGTTCGGGGATTACCTTCTGGACCGGAAGATCGGCCATGGCGGCATGGCGGAGCTGTTCCGCGCCAAGAAGCGGGGCCAGGAAGGCTTCCAGAAGATCGTGGCCATCAAGCGGATCCTGCCCCACCTGTCCGACAACCAGGAACTCGTCACCATGTTCATCGACGAGGCGAAGATCGCCGCCCAGCTGTCCCACCAGAACATCGTCACCATCTTCGATTTCGGCAAGATCAACCACTCGTTCTACATCGCCATGGAGTTCGTGGACGGTTTTGATTTCAAGAAGATCCTGAGCCGGGCGAAAGAGCTGGGCATCCGGCTGCCCCACAAGCTGGCCGCCCACATCGCCCTGCAGATCGCCAGCGCGCTGGATTACGCGCACTTCAAGAAAGATTTCAACAACAAGGAAATGAACATCGTCCACCGGGATGTCAGTCCGCAGAACATCCTGATCTCCCGGGAGGGCGAAGTGAAACTGGTGGATTTCGGCATCTCGAAGGCCGAATCCAAAATCCACCACACGGTCAAGGGCGCGCTCAAGGGCAAGCTCCTGTACATGAGCCCCGAACAGGCTTGGGGCAAGCCGGTGGACAAGCGGTCGGACCTCTTCTCGCTGGGCATCGTGCTCTGCGAGGCCATCAGCGGCAAGGTCCTGTTCGAGGACTCGTCCGAATTCGACGTCCTCGAGAAGGTCCGCTCCGGCAAGATCCCGATCCTGGAAAACGAGATGCCCTCCCTGCCGCCGCGGCTCAAGAACATCATCAACAAGGCGCTTCAGATCGACATCGGCCAGCGCTACCAGACCGCCGGGGAGATGGGCAAGGACCTGCACGATTACCTGAGCACCGGCAAGCAGCGGCCGTCGCCCAAAGACCTCGCCACCTTCCTGACCCGGATGTTCCCCGACGCGTTCGGCATGAAGGAGAACGAGGTTCGCAACCTGAGCTTCGACGAGTTCATGGAGCGGGAAGAAACCCTGCCGCCGAAGGCCATGAGCGAAGAGACGGTCATCCTGGAATCGGAGGAGATGGCCGGCCTCGAGGAAATTCGTCCCGCCGACGAGATGCCGGTGGCGCTCGAAGCGGACGAGATCGTGGTGGACGGCAAGTTCCAGCCGCCGCCGCTCGTGAAGGAGGCGGTCCCGCCCAGGCCGGCCGTCACCCCACTGCCCGCGCCCGTCGAGGAAAAGCCGGCGGTGATCCGCAAGGAAAAGAAGAAGGCGCCCGAGCCGGCCAAGCCGAAGCCGGAGCCGGTGAAGGCGAAGGTGGAGCCCGCGCCGCCCAGGAAGGAAACGGCGCCGCCGCCGAAGAAGGAGACCGCGCCCCCGCCGGCCGAGGAGAAGAAAGTTCTCACGAAGCGGCTGAAGGAGAAGCCGGCGGCCGAAAAGCCGATGTTCGGGGATGTGGCGGCCGCGTCGAAGAGCTCCAACAAGGGGCTGGTCATCGGCGTCATCGCCGCCCTGGTGGTCATCGCCGCGGGGGTGGCCGTCTACATGATGTTCTTCAGCAAACCGGCTGTGCCCGGCACTCCTGAGCCCGCCGCGGCGGGCGCCACCGAGCCGGCCGCTCCGGTGGAACCGACCCCGGCCGCCGGCGAACCGGCAACGCCCGCCGCTGTCACTCCTGCCGCCACTCCAGCGGCGACCGCGGCCAAGCCTGATGCCAAGCCTGAGCCGCAGCCCGCTGCGGCCAAGCCGAGCCAGCCGGCGACGGCGGCCCAGCAGCCGTCGGCGCCATCCAGGCCGGAACCGCAGAAACCGGCCGCCACTCCGGCCGCCCAGCCCGCCGCGCCGAAGCCCGAGCCGGCCACCCAGCCGGCGGCCCAGCCGGCCGCGCCGAAGCCCGAACCGGCCACCCAGCCCGCGGCCCAGCCGGCCACCCAGCCCGCCGCTACTCCGGCCGCCCAGCCCGCCGCGCCGAAACCCGAACCGGCCACCCAGCCGGCCGCGCCGAAGCCCGAGCCGGCCAAGCCGGCGGCCCAGCCGCCGCCGGCCGCGAGCATCTCCATGGACCTGCCGGCGGCGGCCGAGAAGGCCAAGACCGGTGACCTGGTGGCTTTGGGGCCTGACGTCAAGCCCCCGAAGGAACTGAAAACCCCCTCGCCGCGGATTCCGGCTCAGGTCCAGCGTCTCAACATCAAGGGCCGCCTGGTGTGCCGGCTGCTCGTGTCCCACACCGGCGAGGTGGAGAAAGTGCTCGTCGTTTCGGCCAGTTCGACACGGCTCAAGGAAATGCTGGGCCCCGCCGCCGAGCAGGCCCTGAAGCAGTGGCGGTACACGCCGGCCGAGAAGGATGGCGTGAAGGTGAAAGTCTGGAAGACCGTGACGCTGTCGTTCTAGCGACCATGAGAGCCAGTCTTTATAAATTCTAACGGCATGGGAGGTTCACTGATGGAACTCAGCAAAGAACAACGGAAATTCTACGAGGAAACCCGGGAGATGGCCCGCAAGGAGATCGAGGACATCGAGAAAAAGATTGAAGAGGAACTGGCCCGGGTCAAGCAGCGCCTGATCGATTTGCAGAACGCCAAGAAAGCGGCCCGCCAGATCTACGACGGCGCCTGCTCCCGCCTGGGCGTCAAGAGCGACCTGGCGGAATCGACGGTGGACATTCCGAAGGAGATGTCGTCCTGAGAGGGCGGCGTCCGCCCGACCGTCTATAATAATTTTGGTTTTTTCACGCGGGATGCATCGGTTCAGGCAACGGGTGCATCCCCTTTTTTCATCTGATTGCGGATATGGCAGCCATGGTCGAAGCCCAACTCTATGAACGGCGCGGCGACGGCACGGTCCGCTGCCTGTTGTGCAACCACTACTGCGTTCTCGGCGACGGGCGGCGCGGGATCTGCGGCGTGCGCGAGTGCCGGGGCGGTCGCCTGTTCACCCGGGTGGCCGACCGCGTGATCGCGGTCCATGTGGACCCCATCGAAAAGAAGCCGCTGTTCCATTTCCTGCCCGGCTCGCGGTCACTGTCCGTGGCCACGGTGGGCTGCAACTTCCGGTGCGAGTTCTGCCAGAACCATTCGATCTCCCAGCTTCCCCGCGAGGCGGCGGACATCCCCGGCGATCCCGTGACGCCTGACGAGTTGGTGGCGGCCGCGGTGCGGCACGGGTGCCACTCCCTGTCCTTCACGTACACGGAACCCACTGTTTTTTACGAGCTGACCCGGACGGCCGGGCTGGCGGCGCGCCGGAGGGGCCTCCGCAACGTGTACGTCACCAACGGCTACATGAGCGCCGAGGCCGTCGCCGCGATGGCGGAGTTCCTCGACGCGGCCAACGTCGACCTGAAGAGCTTTTCCGATGCATTCTACCACTCCTACTGCGGCGCCCGGCTGCAGCCGGTGCTCGATTCCATCCGCCGCCTGCACGCCGCCGGCGTGTTTCTCGAGGTGACCACGCTGATCATTCCCGGGCGCAACAGCGACGCGGCGGAACTTCGCGCCGTGGCCGAGTTCCTCGCCGGGGTGGACCCGGCGATCCCCTGGCATGTGTCGGCCTTCCATCCCGATTACCGGATGACGGAGCTCCCGCCCACCCCGGTGGCGCTGCTGGAACGGGCCCATGCCGAGGGGCGTCGGGCCGGCCTGAAGTATATCTACTGCGGCAACGTCCCCGGGCACGAGCTGGAGAACACCTGCTGTCCCGCCTGCGGCGCCGTGCTCATCGAGCGGACCGGCTTCCGGGTCCGCCGCCAACGCCTGGCGCGGCCGGTCTGTCCGGATTGCGGCGCGGCGGTGCCCGTCGTGCTGGCGGCGGCCGACGGCGATTCGGAGCGGACCCGATGAACGCATCGCCCAAAAGCATCGTGCTGGGCACGGCCGGCCACATCGACCACGGCAAGACCGCGCTCCTCAAGAGCCTCACCGGCGTGGACGCGGACCGGCTCAAGGAGGAGAAGGAGCGCGGAATCACCATCGACATCGGCTTCGCTCCGTGGGTGGACCCGCCGTACCGTATCGGGTTCATCGACGTGCCCGGCCACGAGAAGTTCGTCAAGAACATGCTGGCCGGCGCCGGCGGCATCGCCGGCGTCCTGCTGGTGGTCGCGGCCGACGAAGGCGTCATGCCCCAGACCCGCGAGCACTTCGAGATCATCCGCCTGCTCGGGATCACCGACGGGGTGATCGCCCTGACCAAGTGTGATCTCGTGGCGGACGAGTACCAGGAGCTCGCGGAGGACGACGTCCGCCGCCTGGTCCGCGGCTCGTTCCTGGAGGCGGCGCCGGTGATCCGGACCAGCGCCGTAACGGGGCAGGGGCTGGCGGAACTTCGGGCGGCGCTGCGCGGACTGGCCGACCGCATGGCCGAACCGTCCGCCGACGGGAATCCGCGCCTCTTCATCGACCGGGTGTTCGTCATCCGGGGTTTCGGCGCCGTGGTCACCGGCACCGTGCTGTCGGGCGTGTTCCGCCGCAACGACCGCGTGGCGATTTTGCCGGAGGGGCGGGAGGCCAAGATCCGCCACCTCGAGGTCTACGAGCAGGAGGCGGCGGAGGCGCGGGCGGGCCAGCGCGCCGCGCTGAACCTGGCCGGGCTGGAGCCGGCCGACCTGCGCCGGGGGCAGGCCGTCACGGCGCCCGACCGCTTCACCCCCACCCGGATGCTCTACGCCCGCTTCCACCTGCTGGAGTCGTTCGGCCGCGCCATCAAGGCCGTGATTCCGGTTCACGTCTACCACGGCAGCGCCGAGCTGTTGGGGCGGCTGCAGCTGCTGGACCAGCCACGCCTGGAGCCGGGCGCGAGCGCCCTTGTCCAGATCCGGCTGGAGGCGCCGGCCCTGGTCTGGCCGGGTGACCATCTCATCGTGCGCCAGTATTCCCCGCTCCGGACCATGGGCGGCGGCCGCGTGCTGGAGATTCACGCCGCCCGTTACCGCGCGCGGGACGGGCAGCGCGTGCAGGACCGCCTGGCCCGCCTCGAGGGCGCCACCGACGCGGTGCGAATCCGGGAGGCGGTGGGCGCCCGCGCGGACAACGGGGTCACCGTGGCCGAGCTGGTGAACCTGGCGGGTTTGCCGGCGTCGCGCGTGGCGGCGGTGCTGGCCGAGTCCCCCGCCGGCGAGTTGCTGTCCCTGAACCCGGACGGGACCGCCTGGATCGGCGCGGACGCGGCCGGGCGCCTCCGCGGCCAGGTGCTGCAGCGGATGGAGGCGCACGACCGCCGCAACCCGTACGCCCACGGGATCAAGAAACAGGAGCTCCGAAGCCTCTTCCCCGGGATGGGCGACGAAACGTTCGCCTGGCTGATCCGCTCCCTCCAGGCGGAGGGGACGATCGACGCCGACGCCGAGCGCCTCATGCTGGCCGGGCGTCGGCTGGAGGTGGAAAACTCCCTGGCCGGCGCCATCGCCGGCGTCGAGGACTCGCTGCGGCGCGGCGGGATCGAGGGGCTCACCGACGCCGCCCTCCATGACCTGCTGGCCCAGGCCGGTCGCGCGGAAGCGTCCGCCGTGGATTTTTTAATCAAGAGCCGCCGGCTGGTGCGAGTGGGCCCCGACTACTACGTCCATCCCGACACGCTGGCCGACGTCGTCGCCGCGCTCGGCGGGCGGCTGGCCAAGGGCGATCCCCTCGAGGTGGGCCTGTTCAAGGAGCTCTTCGGCCTGACCCGCAAGCGGGCCATCCCGCTGCTGGAGTACCTGGATCGGCAGGGCGTGACCCGCCGGGTCGGCGCCAACCGGTATTTCTGTTGAGTCCGGCGGCGCCGGCCGGCGGGATATTCCCATTGACCCCGGCCGCGGGATGGGATTATGATTCATCCGCAGAACGCACCGTCATCAGGAGGATCGCCATGTTTGGTCTGGGCCCCACCGAGCTGATCATCATCTTCCTGATCGTGCTGCTCCTCTTCGGCTGGAACCGCCTGCCCCAGATCGGCAAGGGACTGGGCGAGGGCATCCGCAATTTCCGGACCTCGATGCGGGAGGCGGGCGACAAAGCGGACGACGAGAAATCGGAATCCGACAAGGGCAAGAAGTAGTCTGCCGCCGGCCATATGGCAGTTTCCGGCAAGATCAAGACCTTCCCTCTCACCGACCTGTTCCAGTGGATATCCCTGTCCCGCAAATCGGGCGTCCTGCGCATTTCCTGCGGGGACTTTCTGATCCAGGTGTTCTTTCGCAAAGGCGTGCTGATTTCGGCCACGTCCACCGACCCGTTACGGCGGTTCGGCCAGTACCTGCTGGCGAGAGGTTTTCTCACCGAGACCGCGTTGCGCCGGGCCCTCACCCACCAGGAGCAATCCGAGGGGGAACGGCTGCTGGGCGACGTGCTCCAGCAGCTGGGCATCCTGGACCGGGGGCGGATCGAACGCGCGCTGCGGGAGCGGGCGGCGGAGCTCGTCTACGACCTGTTCCTGCTGGAAGACGGCGTGTTTTTCTTCGAGGAGCGGGAGGGCATTCCCGACAATCTGGTGGCGATCAACCTGAACATCGACTCGCTGATCCTGGAGGGCGTCCGCCGCAAGGACGAGTGGGAGCGGATCCGCCAGGTGCTGCCGGATGATGACGTGCGGGTGCGGATCGTGTCGAAGCGGGCGGCGCCGGCCGGTGAAGCGACGGAATTGCGCCAGCAGATCCTCGCCTTGCCGGGCCGGGACTTCTCCATCGCCGAGATCGCCATGCACACCCGCCGGCCTTCGTTCGATGTGTGTTTTGAGGCATTCCGGATGATCCGGGAAGGTTTTCTGGAGATCGCCGCGCCGGTGGCGCCCGAGGCCGCGCCCCCGCCGCCCGTGAAGGACATGCGGGAATTCGAGGCCGAAATCCGCAACCTGGCGCAGGGGCGTCTCTACCAAAGCGCCTGGGTGCTCGTCCGGGACATGCAGGGCAAGCTCGTTGATCCCGCCGGCCTGCAGGAGCTGGAACGGTGGCTGCAGGAGCAGGAGCACGCGTTCCTGCGCCGGAAATTCCTCGACACGGACGTGCCGCAGATGAGCGCGCCGGATCAGGTCCGGCGCGAAAAGCTCTCGCCCCGCGAAGGTTTCCTGCTCAGCCGCCTCGGGGCGGACGTGTCGGTGAAGGCCCTCTGCCAGGTGATGCCGCTGGCTGAGATCGAGATTCTCCGCTTGCTCGATTCCCTGGAACGGAAAGGAGTGGTCAGCTTGACGAGTCGACCGTCCGGATCTGGCCCAGCCGGCTGATGCCGGCGATGCGGACGTACGTCTTGAAGCCGCCCTCCGACTGCATGGTGATCTTGTGGGAACGCGTGCCCGGATCCCACGGATCGACGCCGGGCAGCGTGGTCGGGAGGCCGATCGTGCCGTCGGGGAGGAAGACGATCAGGTTCTTGTTAACCGCGGTGCCGTCGGGGAGGGTGTACGTCCCGAAGTCGATGCTCGTGACCCGGACTTCGGACGTGATGTTGAAGTTGACCCGGGTTTGAATCTCTCCCGCCAGGGTGCACGCCAGATCCCAGTTGTCATCCCGGAAGATCTCCATGGGGGTGCCGGTCGTCGTCGGTGTTTTCAGCTCCATGACGTACAGGGCGTTTTGGGACGAGGCCAGGTAGCGGCCGCGCTGGATGGCCTGCGAGTAGGCCTGGAGGGCGGCGTTGAGGCGGTAGTCGGCCATCACCGTGGTGAAGACGGGCACGCCGACAACCACCATGATGCCCATGATGACGATCACCACGAGCGCCTCTACGGTTGAAAACCCTTTAGCGTGGGTCATGATGTGCTCCTGCCGCTTTTGACCCAATTATACATTAATTTGAATGTCAATGGACAATCGGTGGGGGACGGAGTCATTTTGCGACCGGCTCGCTGCCGGCGCGGCTCGCGTGGAAGAGTTGGAGATACGCGTCGGTGACACGTTCCCAGTCGTACTGCTCGGCGGCCCGGCGGCGGGCGGCCTCGCGCAGCGGCCGGAACCGGTCCGGGTCGTCTTCGAAGGCCTGCAGTGCGGCCGCGGCGGCGGCCGGGTCGCCGGCGCGGAACAGCACGCCGGCGCCGGCCAGGACCTCCGTGTTTTCGGGTGTATCCAGGCAGAAAACCAGGTTGCCGGCGGCCATGTTCTCCACCAGTGCCGGATGGGTGCCGCCCACCTCGGTGGCGTGGATGTAGCAGTGGGCATGGCTCACCAACTCCCGGTAGCCGTCGCCGTAGATGGCGCCGGGAAAGAGGATCCGCGGATCGGCAGTCCGATGCAGCTCGCGGATGTAATCGGCGTTGTACGGCGCGTCGCCCACGACCAGGAGCTTGCGCTCCGTGCGCAGGCGCTCGAAAATCGCCACCACCAGCCGGGCGTTGTTCTCCGGCTCCAGGCGGCTGACGTACAGATAGTAGCCGCCGGGCTCGACGCCGAGCGCCGCCAGCGTCGGACCGGCCGGCCGGTCGAAGGCGCCTCCGCCGTAGGGGATCATGGTGGTCGCCTTGCCGTAGTGCCGTCGGAAATAGTCCTGGATGGCGACGGCGTCGGTCACCACGGCGTGGGGGAAAAGACAGGCCAGGCGTTCGGAGACCCGGTAGTGGAATCGCGCCAGGGCGTTCCATTTGCGCCGCTTGCGCTCCAGGCCGTCGACGTTGAGCACCACCCGCTGCCCCCGCAGCCGGGGCAGCAGGCAGAGTGCGGCGTTGGCGGCGTTGCATACGAGCAGGACCTGGTATGGGCGGAACAGGGCGTGGAGCACCGACAGGGCCGTGTGAGAAACGGTATCCAGGTACTTGTGGCGGATCGACGGAAGCACCACCAGCCGGACCCCCCGGTGTTCGCTCCGCGGGGTGTCCTGATAGTGTCGGCGGCAGTACACCGTGACTTCATGGCCGCGCCGGACCAGCCGGGTGGCCAGTTCCTCGGCGAAGGTCTCGAAACCGCCGTAGTTGGCCGGGATCCCCCGGGTGCCCAGGATGGCGAGCTTAAGCGGTGGCACGCTCATGGTCCGCCCCGGGACGGAGGATGGGCAAGTAGGCCAGGCCGATGAAGGTGCAGAACATCAACAGGACTTCGGAGTCCCCGAAGTTGTATTCGAACAGGCCGCCCGCGACGAGGGCGACAGTGACGGCAATGGCCAGCACGGGCCACAACAATTCGCCTTTTCCCGGACCGGCGCGCAACTTCCGGAATCGCCGCCAGTGGTCGGCCAGGATCTGCGCCATGAGCCAAAGCCAGAAGGCCAGGGCGGGCAGGCCGCGCTCGGCGGCGATTTGAATGATGTTGTTGTGGAGATGCTGGTAGAAGTCGGGCCGGATGTGGGGATCCGCCCCGTAGCGGTAGACGGACTGGTCGATCATCCGCGGGCCCACGCCCACCAGCGGCCGGTCGGCGACGATCCGCAGGCCGGTGCGCATCATGTCCAGCCGCGCGGCGTTACCCGCCTCGGCCGGGTCGAACAGGTGCCGGACCCGTTCCCGGACCAGGCCGGGCGCGGCCAGCAGCACCACGGCCAGCACCACCGGCGCCGCCAGCAGCCAGCGGGGCCGGGTCAGCAGCAGCGCGGCGGTCGCGCCGAAGCCGAAGCCGATCCAGCACCCGCGGGTCAGGGTGAGCACCAGGGCGGCGGCGAGCAGCCCGCCGGCGGCGAGGAGCAGGGGCCAGCCGGTCCGGCGCGCGCGGAGGTCCGTGAGCAGGAGCGGCACCAGCGCGGTGAGCGCCAGCATCAGTTGGCCGGAGAACGTCATGTGGTGGCTCATCAGGCCGTGGATGCGGTGGAGCGGGTCGGCGACGGTGACGTACTGGAACAATCCCACCCCCGCCGAGAGGGTCATGGCCGTCAGCAGGAGCACCAGGAACGTCCGGGCCTGGGCCGGGCGGTCGAGCACCATCAGGAGCATGGGGATCAGGAAGAAGAGCAGCAGCTTCTTCAGGTGGAACAGGCTCAGCAGCGGCGCGTCCGAGCAGAGGGCCGAGACGACGGACCAGGCGATGAAACCCAGGAGGGGCCAGTAGAACCGGGGCAGCGGCAGCCAGCTCGGGAAGCGGAGCACGGGGTAGGCCACCGCGCCGCCGACGACGGCGATGGTCAGCAGAATCTGGGCGGCGGACAGGCTGACCGGGATGGCCGCCACCGTCGCCGTCAGGAACAGCAGGATGATGATGCGCCGCCACCACGCGGGGAGGTAGTGGCGCCGCAACCAGTCCATGAAACGTGCCGCCGCCGGTCGGGTCATGATCGCCCCCGGGTTCAGCTTCGGTCGAAGAACGCTTTCACGGCTGCGATGGTCTCGGCCACCTCGGCCTCGGTGATGCCCTGGTACAGGGGGAGCGACAGCACCGTCCGCGAGCACTCCATCGAGACGGGGAAGGCCTCCGCCGCGTAGCCCAAATGCAAGTACGCCTTCTGGACGTGGAGCGGGATGGGGTAGTGCACCGCGGTGCCGATGCCCTGTTCGGTGAGGAAGGCGCGCAGGGCGTCGCGCTGCTTCGTGCGCACCGAGAACAGGTGCCAGGCGTGGGTCGCGCCCTCGGTCACCGGCGGCATCACCAGGTCGCCGGTGTGGCGCAGCCCGGCGTAGTAGGCGTCCGCCCAATGGGCCCGCTGGCGGTTCCACTCAGGCAGGTGCCGAAGCTTCTCGTTGAGCACGGCCGCCTTCAGGGCGTCCATGCGGGCGTTGTACCCCTCGAACTCGTGGGCGTAGCGGGCGCTCTGGCCGTGGTTGCGCAGGGCCAGCACCTTCTGGGCCAGCTCCTCGGAGTGGGTGGTCACGAAGCCGCCCTCGCCGGTGGCGCCCAGATTCTTGGTGGGGTAGAAGCTGAAGGTGCCCATGGTGCCGAGCCCGCCGACGGCCCGGCCGCCCAGCGTGGCGCCGTGCGCCTGGCAGGCGTCCTCGACCACCCACAGGTTATGGCGGCGGGCGATCTCCATGATGGCGTCCATGGGCGCGGGGTTGCCGTACAGGTGCACCGGGACGATGCCGCGCGTGCGCGGGGTGATGGCGGCCTCGAGCTGGCGCGGGTCGAGGTTGTAAGTATCCGGGTCGATGTCCACGAAAACCAGTTTGGCGACATTCTGGGTGATCACCTCGGCCGTGGCGATGAAGGTGAACGGGACGGTGATGATCTCGTCGCCGGGCTCCAGGCCGCAGGCGGCGATGGCCAGGCGCAGCGCGTCGGTGCCGCTGTTGACGGCAACGCCGAACGGCACTCCGCAGAAGCGGGCGAAGTTGGTTTCGAAATCCTGCACGTAGGCGCCGCCGATGAAGGCGCTCTTCTCAAGGATGTCCGAGAACAGGGCCAGGGCGCGGTCGCGGATCTCGTGGTTCTGGCGGCTGAGATCCAGGAAGGGAACGGGCATAAGGGCTACTCCTTGATGGTGTGTTCGGTGGGTCGGCATCGGTCCGCACCGTTGCGGGCGGCGGTGTTCGGCCCCGCCGCCGGCTCAGGGGGCGGAGGCCGCCTGCGTCTGGAACCAGGCGAGCGTCCGGGCCAGCCCTTCCTCGAAGCCCACGCGGGGCTGGTAATTCAGGTACTCGCGGGCGGCGGCGATGTCGGCCTCGGAGTGCCGCACGTCGCCGCGGCGGGGCGGTTCGTGCACGGGCCGGAAATCGGTGCCCAGCGTGCGGTTCAGCAGATCGACGATGGTCAGCAGGTCCACCCGGATGCCGCAGGCGACGTTGAACACCCGCCCGCAGGCCGCGGGCGGCGCCGCGGCCGCCAGCAGGTTGGCCTCCACCACGTTGTCGATGTACGAGAAATCGCGGGACTGCCGGCCGTCGCCGTAGATAATCGGCGGCTCGCCCCGGAGCATCCGGCTGATGAACAGCGGGATGACGGCGGCGTACTGGGAGGCGGGGTTCTGCCGCGGGCCGAACACGTTGAAGTAGCGGAGCGTCACCGTCTCCAGTCCGTAAAGCTGGTAAAACTGGCGGCAGTAGATCTCGCCGGCCAGCTTCGTCAGGGCGTACGGCGACAGCGGCTCCGGCGGCATCGTCTCGCGCTTGGGCAGCGTCGGGGTGTCGCCGTAGGCGGACGAGGAGGCGGCGTAGACGACGCGCCGCGCCCCGCCGTCGCGGGCGGCCAGCAGCAGGGTCAGGGTGCCGCCGATGTTGTGCTCGTTTGTCCGGAAGGGGTCGTCCACCGAGCGCTGGACGGACGCCAGGGCCGCCTGGTGGTAGACGGTGTCGATGTCGGTGAAGCAGCGGCGCAGCAGCGCGGCGTCGGTGACGGAGCCCTCGACGACTTCCAGCCGGCCGTCCCCCGCGGCGGCAAGCGCCCCGGCCAGGTTCTCCCGGCGGCCGGTGCTGAAATTGTCGATGACGCGTACCCGCCGTCCGCGCGCCAGCAGCGCATCCACAAGGTTGGAGCCGATGAAGCCCGCGCCGCCGGTGACGATGTCCCACGCCATAGAAAACCCCCGAATAAAAGATGCCATCTTAGCAGAAAGTCGCGGCGCCGGCCACCGGTTCCTGAAAAATTATTGAAACACCCGGGGGCGTGTGGTACCCTGCTCCACTTGATTTTGACCAGGAGGTAAACCATGGCCATCAACGGCAAGCACCTGTTCTCTTCGGAATCGGTCACCGAAGGGCATCCCGATAAGATCGCCGACCAGATTTCCGACGGCGTCCTCGACGCCATCATGGCTCAGGATCCCTACGGTCGCGTCGCCTGCGAAACCCTCGTCACCACCGGGTTGACCCTGGTGGCCGGCGAGATCACCACCGACTGCTACGTGCACGTGCCGGAAATCGTCCGGGAGACCATTAAGAAGATCGGCTACACCAGCGCCGAGTTCGGCTTCGACTACCTGACCTGCGGCGTCATCACCACCATTGACAAGCAGTCGCCCGACATCGCCCAGGGCGTGGACATCGGCGGCGCCGGCGATCAGGGCATCATGTTCGGCTACGCCTGCCGGGAGACCGCGGAGCTGATGCCGATGCCCATCCACCTGGCCCACCAGCTCACCCTGCGCCTCACCGAGTGCCGCCGCAACAACATCCTCCACTTCCTCCGCCCCGACGGCAAGAGCCAGGTCACCGTGGAATACGACGGCAACAAGCCGGTGCGCGTCCCCGCGGTGGTGGTCAGCACCCAGCACCATCCCGAGATTCCCATCGAGGAGCTGCGGGCGCAGATCCGCGAGCATGTCATCGCCCCGGTCATCCCCGCCGACATGATCACCCCTGAGACCAAGTACTACATCAACCCCACCGGCCGTTTCGCGATGGGCGGCCCCCAGGCCGACTGCGGGCTCACCGGCCGCAAGATCATCGTGGACACTTACGGCGGCGTGGGCTCCCACGGCGGCGGCGCCTTCTCGGGCAAGGACCCGTCGAAGGTGGACCGCTCCGCCTCCTACATGGCGCGCTACATCGCCAAGAACGTGGTGGCGGCCGGCCTGGCCGATACGATTGAGTTGCAGCTGGCCTACGCCATCGGCGTGGTGGAGCCCGTCAGCATCATGGTGGATACCTTCGGCACGGCCAAGGTGGACGAGGACAAGCTGAAAAAGGTCATCCAGGAAATCTTCCCCCTGACCCCGCGGGGCATCATCGACCACCTGGACCTGCGGCGCCCCATCTACCGGCGCACGGCCGCCTACGGCCACTTCGGCCGGCGCGAACCCGGCTTCACCTGGGAGCTCACCGACAAGGTGGACGAGCTGAAGAAGGCCTTCAACCTGTAAGCACCGCCCGGCGGAAATCGGATATCGCGAGGGGACCTTCGGGTCCCCTCGTTTGTTTTGGCGGGCAGTGAACTGATGAGTCGGAGCGGGTCTGCCGCCGGGGGAACAGATTATGGCATTGGTCATTGATCAATTTTCATTTCTCATTTTTCATTGATTGGTTATTTCTAATTGGCTTATTAGTTAGTGGTTGTTTGGATTCCTGATGAGATTTGCCGATCACGGTTGAGTGGACCGACGTCCAACATTCGATATCCGATGTCCGAAGTCCGAAGTCCGATCCAGCGCCGGCTCGCTCCGTGGGGGGCTTGCGCCGGGGCGCCGGGCTGGACTATACTGCCGCTTCGCACCAGCTCGAATATCAATCCCATGGGAGGCTTTCATGAATAATCTGGAACAGCAGCTCCGTGAGCTGGCCGCCAAGGTGGTGGAGAACAACCTGTGGCGCCAGCGCCGGTGCATCAACCTGATCCCGTCGGAGAACACCCCGTCGCTGCTGGTGAAGCTGTGCGAGATCAGCGACCCGTCGGGGCGCTACGCCGAGCACAAGACCGCGCTGAAGAAGGAGATCGAGGCCCTCACCGGCACCGGCGCGCTCAAGGGCGACCAGGTCTACTACTATCAGGCCACCGATTTCATCTACGAGGTGGAGGAGCGGCTCAAGCGGGAGTTCGGCGCCTACCTCGGCGCCTCCGAGGTGGAGGCCCGCCCCGTGAGCGGCCAGATGGCCAACGAGATCGTCTTCAAGGCCACGGTCAAGTTCCTCGGCGGCGCCGGCGAGGGCTTTCCCAAGCTGACCGCGACGGGCCGTCTGGCCACCGCCATGAACAACAACCTGAACTACGGCGGCCACCTCAGCGCCCAGCCGTTCGGCGCCCTGTTCAACTTCGCCGACGGCGACCCGGTCAATTTTCCCCTCGAGGCCGGCAACCCCTACAAGATCGATGTGGCCCGGATGCTGGAACTGGTGCGCGAGCACCGGCCGCCCATCATCGTGTTCGGCAAGAGCATGTTCCTCCATCCCGAGCCGGTGAAGCCGCTCCGCGAGCTGGTGGACGCGACACCCGATTACCGGCCCGTGATCATGTACGACGGCGCCCACGTCATGGGCATCCTGGGCCCCGGCTTCCAGGACCCGCTGGCCGAGGGCGCCGACGTGGTCACCGGTTCCACCCACAAGACCTTCTTCGGCCCGCAGCGCGGCATCATCGCCGGTCGCCTGCCCAAGGGCTCGCCCATGCGCAAGCTCTGGCTCGAGGTCAACGCCCGCTCCTTCCCCGGCTCCACCAGCAACCACCACCTGGGCACGCTGCTGGCGATGCTCGCCGCCACCCTCGAGATGAACCACTTCAAGGCCGGGTACCAGGCCGCGGTGCTGGCCAACGCCCGGGCGTTCGCCGCCGCCTGCCACGCCGCCGGCATCCCGGTGGAGGGGGGCGAGGCCGACGGCTTCACCCGCACCCACCAGGTGGTCATCCGGGTCAAGCCGTTCGGCGACGGCAAGGAAATCGCCGCCCGCCTCGAGGCCAACAACATCATCACCAACTACCAGGCGCTCCCCGACGACGAGACGTTCTACCACCCGAGCGGCATCCGCATGGGCGTCTCCGAGATGACCCGCTTCGGGATGGAGCCGGCGGACTTCACCGAGCTGGCCCGGCTGCTGGCCGACGTGATCATCCGCAAGAAGGACGCCGCCGGCGACGTGGCCGCGTTCCGGGGGAAGTTCACCCGGATGCGCTACTGCCTCGACGCCGAGGCGACGCTGGCCATCGCCCCGGCCATCTTCGCCAGCATCTTCCCCGAGGTGCCGTACTTCCAGAGCTTCGCCGAGGCGCTGCGCAAGGTCTGACGGTGAATCGGTGAGTCGGTGAGTGGTGAATCGGTGAGCCGGCGAGCGTCGTGCTCGTAATCGTGCTCGTAATCGAAATCCCAAGCCGGCGGAGCCGGAACCCGACGCTTGGTTTCGCGGTGGATCGGCCCGAGACGGTTCATCTGGGTACACGCCTTCTCAGCCCCGCTCGGCGGGGCTTGTGCCCCCCGTAGCCCGTCCGTTTACGGACGGGTCGGCGCCGTCTGGTTGGATTGGTGTTCAGCCCGGTTCACCGGACTTGGTCGTTTCTCCGGCCCCCGTGGGAACGGGGGCCGGCAGTTCCAAGCCCCCTGAAGGGGGCTGCTGATCCAACAACAAAACTGTTTCCCCGTCGCTGAAGCGACGGGCTAGTTTCATCCAAGACCGGTGAACCGGCCTGGGGATCGCGATGCCGGCGAAATTGGAATGGTCAGGGCAACGGAAATCCTGCCAAGGATTGGCAGAAAAACGGGAGTAACTGAGTAATCGTAATCGTGCTCGTGATCGAACCCCGCTCACGGGCACGATCATTTTTTCACCACAGGGCACAGTGGATTCCATTTGTCATTGATCATCTGACATTCTTCATTGTGCATTTCGGATCATTGGTTATTGATGATTGCTTATATTTTATTGGCTATTTGTAGACGAGTCAGGCGTTGCCGAGATGTGGGGCCTGGGTTCTGGGACCTGGGTTCAAGGATCTGGTAATCGTTAACCAGGACCCAGATCCCAGGTCCGATGTCCGATGTCCGATGTCCGCATGGCGGGAACGAGCCTCGAGTCTCAAGCCTCGAGTCTCGATTACGAACACGATTACGATCACGATTACGAATTACGATTACGAGCACGAACCATCAACCATCAACACTCTTTGTGTCCTTCGTGTCTTTGTGGTGAATGAAGCCCGCCCTACTTCCCCGGCACCAGCGGCACGAAGCGCACCGGCATCAGGTTCTCGGTGCGGGTGCGGCCGTCCGGTTCCCGGGTGACGCGCAGCAGGTACTGGATGTCGTTTGTCCGCCCCACGGGGATGACCATGACGCCGCCCGGCTTGAGCTGCTCCACCAGCCGCGGCGGCACCTGCGGCGCGGCCGCCGTGACCACGATGGCGTCGAACGGCGCCGCCTCGGGCCAGCCGCCGTAGCCGTCGCCGATGCGGCACTGCACGTTGGGGCAGGGGAGCGCCGCCAGCAGCGCCGCGGCCCGCTGCCCGAGTTCCGGCAGCAGCTCGATGGTGTACACCTCCGCCACCAGCGCCGCCAGCACCGCGGCCTGGTAGCCGGAGCCGGTGCCCACTTCCAGCACCTTGTGCCCGGGCCGGGGGCGGATCGCCTCGGTCATGAAGGCGACGATGTATGGCTGCGAGATGGTCTGGCCGCTGCCGATGGGCAAGGGCCCGTCCTCGTGGGCGGCGGCGGTGTAGGGCTCGGGGACGAAGCGGTGGCGGGGCACGGCGAGCATGGCGGCGAGCACCCGCTCGTCGCGGACGCCGCGGGTGCGGATCTGTTCGTCCACCATGCGGCGGCGCAGCGCCCCGAAGCCGTCGTCGTCGGGCGGCCCCGGCGGTGTCGCGGGGGCGCCGTTGGGCCCGGCGGCGCCGGGCGCCCGGCAGGCGAGCAGGACGGCCAGCCCGGCCCCCGCGACGAGCAGGACCCACAGCAGGAGGTACTTCATGGCGGTGCTCCTCGGCGGCCTGTTGCCTCTATTGTAATGCGCCGCCCGCCGGGGCGCAATCGGGAGGAGGAACGGTGAACGGTGAACGGTGAACAGTGAACAGTGAACAGTGAGGAGATAGGAGATAGGAGTTTCAAGCCCGTCGTGCTCGTAATTCGTAATCGTGATCGTAATCGTATCGTGCTCGTAATTCGTAATCGTGATCGTGATCGAGGCTCGAGACTCGAGGCTAGAGGCTCGTTCCCGACCGACGGACTTCGGACATCGGATATCGGACATCGGGGATCGGACCTGGGACCTGGGTTCTGGGTCCTGGTTGTCGGACCTTGGACCCGGGACCTGGGTGCTAGGTCCTTGCTGACAGATCCCAGATCCAATGATGATGAATGAATGCCGCAGCTGAAGCGGCAGTAAACAATATGATGTACCACACGACCAAGAGGCACACCGGCATGGCGTTTCGCTACGGGGATCGGCACCTAAAGCGGTTGCTGCCGCCGAGCATCGAAGACTACGTGCCGGCGGCGCACCCTTGGCCAATGGTCTGTTTAGGATGCACTGGCGCCGGCGCTGGATGGCATCCATTGGTGGAACCGACACGCCGCGAGATGGGGCGTTTTTCAGGCGGGGGCGTCAGGGTGACGGACCCATTCACGGAGAATCCGCCTGTCCCTGCGGCTTCTCTGCCTTTGCCAACTGGAAGCGGACGGTCACCGTGCCGCGCACCGGGACCGGACGGCCGCTCAGGATCATCGGCTTGTACCGCCATTTTCGGACCGCATCCACCGCCGCGGCCTGCAGCAGCGGATGTCCGGATACGGTGCGCACGTCGCTGACCTCACCCCGGGAGTTGACCCGGATTTCCAAAACGACGACTCCTTGAATACGCGCCTTCAGGGCCACTTCCGGATATTTCGGCGGTACGCGCTCCAGGAGAGCAGTCTGCAGGAAGCCCGCGGAAGCGGCCATTTCGGCCGGGGGTTCATCGCTCGAATCGGGAAGCGACCCGTTCCCGGCCGGCCGGGGATTCACTGCCGCCGTTCGGCCCGGCTTCCCTTCGTCGGGCGGTGCGTCGAGGACGCTTCCCTCGAAACCTCCCTCGACGCCTCCCTCGAAAATTTCGTCCGCGGCGCCGTCGTCGGCGGAGGGTGGGGGAGGCGGCAACTCGATCGGGACCTCATCCGATGACGCCGGATCCAGGCGGTCCGGGGGAGCGGACACGGCCGGCCCCTCAGCCAGCGCGTGAATGTATCCGGCCATCGTTCGATGGACCCACCAGTGGGCGCCAACCGCCAGGGCCAGGATCGCCAAAAAAACGATCGGCTGGATCATCGGCGCGGTTGTCCGGCCGCCGTCCCGCCGGTACCGCCAGGCCAGGAATGCCGCCGGCAGCAGTGCCAGGAAGCCACCGATGAAATACAACAGCATCAGATGAGGAGATGAAAGGACCAGGTTGTGGGACGCGGTCATGGCGAACCGCACGCAGGCGTCGATCCGGAACAGCAGGGCCACCGCACCGGCCGCCGGCCAGAAGGCCAGTCCCAACGCCGCCGCGGCGGCCACCCCGCCTGGCGAGCGTCCCGCCCAGCCGGACAGAGCCCACAGCATCACCGCTCCGACGGCCAGGAGCACCAACCACACGGACGATTCGTAGCGGAGCATCCAGAACACGACAAACCCCAGCGCCGGCAGCCCCAGCGCGGCGGCCGGAAGGATGCCCGTCGGCTGGAGCCGCCGTTCCCGCTCGCCCAGGGCCAGGAGCAGCAATCCCGCTCCGATTGAGGCCAGCAACCAGCAGGCGAACCAGGAACCCGCCAGCGGGAACAGCATGATCTCGGCCAGGCCGGCGGCCACGGCCCCCATTCCCCCAACTCCCATCGCCACGGCCCTGTCGATCTCGGCCAAGCCGGGCCGGGCCAGCAACTCTCCGGCCAGCCAGGGAAGAATTCCGGCAGCCCAGCAGGCGGCAGCCGGAATGCGCCAACCCAGGCCGCGGAGCACGAGACAGACGACGGCTGCACCCACCGCCGCGGCTGCCATTGCCAGCCATATCAGCAGGTGGAGCTTGGGGATTGCAGTCAAGATTTCCGCCCCGGCCACCGACCGGCTATTCGCGATCCATAGCCCCATCGTGCCCAGGGCGGCCAGCGAGCCGAGGAGCGGCAAGGCGGCGGTTGAAACGATGCATGACGTGGTCGACCGGGTCCCGGCGGAAGAATTGGGCGCCGCACCGTCGGCTGCATGAACCGTGCTCATGATTCACCTCCTGAAACACTTCGTGAGTGTCCGGTCCGTGCGGGCCGCAGGCCGTCGTGCCGTCGACGAACCCGGCGGCGCCACATCCTCCGCCCCTGCGCCCGCCGCAGCGGTGCGGATGCAGAGTTTCTAACGGACGTCGGTGATGAAGCAAGAATCTGAACCAATCGTACCATGCGTGGCGCGGTGGCATCAAGCATCGCCCATCATGGCTCGTGGCGGCACGGTTGCGGGATGCTGGCCGCCGGATGATTGCCCATCATCCGGTTAACGGTGTTCAAAAGGCACGATCTGTTGTAATAATGATGCCTTGGTGAGAACGTGCCGGGAGGTGTTCCATGAAACGACATTTAGGTGGGATCGGGGTCTTGGCGGCATTGTCTATAGCCGTAACCGGGTTGATCGTGCTGTCGTCCCACGATGTGACTGCCCGTGGCGACAGCCGCGGCTGCCAGTCGGCAGAGACGGGCAGCCCGCAAGCGGGTCCGCCCGGCAGCAGCGCAACCGGCGAAAAAATCTCGCTGGGCGCCAAAACCGCCATCATCCCCGCGCCGGTGTGGGTGATCGGATCCTATGACAAGGAGGGGAAGCCCAACCTGATGACGGCCGCGTGGGTGGGGATCTGCGCCTCGACGCCGCCTTCCGTCACGGCCTGTCTGCGGAAGGCCACCTACACGCATGGCAACATCATGGGACGGAAGGCCTTCACGGTGAACATCGCCTCGGAATCGCTGGCCCGGTACGCCGCGTATGTCGGCCGCGTATCCGGGAGGAGTCAGGACAAGTTTCTGAAGACGGGCCTGACGCCGGTGAAAAGCACGCGGGTGGATGCCCCGTTCGTCAAGGAGTTTCCCCTAATCGCGGAATGCAAGGTCCGGCAGACGGTGGAGGTGGGCTCGCACACCGTGTTCATCGGGGAAATCGTGGACGTGAAGGCGGACCCGTCCATTCTCGGCGAGGATGGCGTTCCCGACATGGGTAAATTGAAGCCGTTTGTTTTCTCTCCCGGCAGTTCCCAATTCTATGGAATCGGGCCGAGTCTGGGCCGCGTGTCGGAACTGGCCAAGGAAGCAGACAAATAGCCGCCGGCGATTTCTCAATCAGGCCGCGCGTCAGGAATCGGACGCCGGGTGAACCCGGAATCAAAATATCTCGAAGGGTCCTTCGGCCACCTTCTGGCCGGCCACGAAAAATTCCGCCCGGTACACGCCGGGCGACCAGGTGCCGGGCTCGCGCCCGCCGAAGCCGGTGGAGTGGGAGGAGCCGGTCCACGGCGACTGGATGAAAAAAGTCTGCATCTGCCGGTTGAGGAACGTGCTGTGCGGCTGAAGTCGCCGGCCGGTGCCATGCCGTTGCGGCCGTCCGCCGCCGGACCCGGCGGTGGACGCCGCCACCTGTTTCCCGCTATACTGCAACGGCTGTGGAACCGGAGGGGCCAGCGTGCTGACGCCTGAACTGCGCCGTATCTTCGCCGCCTGGGGCCACCCCGTGGACGAGGCGGCGGTGGCGCGCTTTCTCGCCGGCTTCGCCGACCCCGCCGCGGCGGCCCGGGAGATTGTCGCGTTCGCCCAGGCCGGCGCCACCGGGGCGTTGGGCATTCCGTTCGATCCGTCCGCATTCCTCGCCGACACGTTCCTCGCCCGCAACCTGCCCCTGCTCACGGACCGGGCCGGCGGGGCGCTGCTGCGCTTCCCGGCCGGCTCGTCCGTCTACGCGGTGGCGGCCCGGGTGGCCCCCACGCTCGTAGCGACGCAACTGGACGCCGTCTTCCCCGGTTTTGCGGACGTGCTGCCGCGGCTCTGCCCGGCGCTGCCGGCGCCGGTGCGCCTCGCCGAGGCGGTGGCCGATGTGGCCTGGGAGGACGTCAAGACCGGCGTGATGGGCGCCACCACCGGCGCGTTCCACGTCCGGCTGGGGGCGGCGGCCGGCGGGGCGCGGCTGGTGCTGAAGCGGATGGACATGGCGGTGGAGCGGGTCCTGGCGGCGATGGTCGCCGAGGTGTTCGAACTGTCGGTGGTGGACATTCTCTGGACCGGCCCCGCCTGGTCCGCCATGCGTCCCGTGGCGGGCCGGTCGCTGCGCGACATCTCGGGCAACCCCCTCACCGAGCCGCGGCGCAAGCGCTGGGGCCCGGCGGCGGTGACGCGCGTGGCCGAGGAACTGGGCCGCGAGGCGGCGCTGGCGTGGACGTGCCGCCTCTTCGGCCGGCACAGCGGCAACCTCATCACCACGCGCCCCGACGACCTGGCCGGCGGCGGCTACGTCCGGATCGACTTCGGCCAGTCGCTGCTCCCGTCGCGCAACCGCTACCTGGAGGCGGTGATGCCGCTCTGGCACCTGCGCCGGTTCTTCCCCGCCGACGGGACCGGCGGCTATGAGGAGCCGCCGGTGGTGGCCGCCGTGGCCCGCGGTTTCACCGGCATCGCCGCGACGGCGCGGCGCGAGCGCGCCGCCGTCGCGCGGTGCCTGGAAGCGGCGGTGGGGCTGTCCCTGCCCGAGATGGACGGCGAGGCGCCGGATCCCCGGGTGACGCTCGATCACGTGACGGCGGTCGCGGCGGAACTGGCGGCGGGCCCGGGGTCGGCGGCGGCGTTCAACGAACTGTACAATCGGTTCTACCAGGGCTTCTGGCAGGTGGGCGGCTGGCAGGAGCACCTCCCGCCCGCCGACCACCGCCACGAGCTGAGCGCCGACGAATTTCACGGCCTGCTGCCGGAGCGCGATTGGATCGGGGAGAAACGGTGAATGGGTGAATCGGTGAATGGGTGAATCGGTGAATGGGTGAATCGGGAGACGGGAGACGGGAGAAGAGAGACGGGATACGGCTCTCGGTTAAGGTCCAGAACAAAAAAAGCCTCTGTGTCCTCTGTGGTGAATCGTCGAACATCGGACTTCGGAATTCGATGACAGGAATCCGAGTCCGAGCGCATCCTGTCCGTTTCCGGACAGGCCGTGTCCGCTTCTCAGACAACGCGAATGTCCGGCAAGGGGACTGAGTTGAGTGATTCACCGGCGGATGGTTCATCCTGCCCTCGGTAATCCTTGTTGTAACCTCTTTACCATCAATGTAAAACCTGGTTCAGGTTTGCGGGTGGGGTAGCGGCCGGTTCGGCGGAATCCGTCCCCGCTCGGGAACTGGTATGCCGGTTGCATATGTAGAGGTGTTAGATATGTAAAGTGAGGAAATATGACATCAAAAGCCCTGATCGCCGCTTCGGCCAAACCCATCATCCTGTCGCTCCTCCTGACGGGTGAAAGTTACGGGTACGAGATCATGCAGCGGGTCCGCCGGGTGTCGGGCGGCCACCTTGGCTGGTCCAGCGCCATGCTCTACCCCGTGCTCCACCGGCTCGAGAAGGACGGGCTCATCCGCTCCGAGTGGAAGCTCTCCGGAGAGGGGCGGATGCGCAAGTACTACACGCTGACCGACGCCGGGCGCCTGGGGCTGGCGACCGAAAAGGACGACTGGACCGCCGTCACGGCCTCGCTGGCCCGGCTCTGGGGCCGTATCGAAGCGGCGGAGGAGTAGGGGGGCGCCATGTTCGATCTGGAAGACTCCATCCGGCAGTGGAAGCGGGAGCTGGCAGCCAGCTCGGCGCTGGAGGACGGCTATGTCGCGGAGCTTGAGGCGGGACTGCGGGACGAAGTGGCCGCCCGCGTGCGTTCGGGCCAGGCGGAAGAGGCGGCGTTCCGCGAGGCGGTGGCGGGGATGGGGGACGTCGAGGCGGTAGGCGCCGAGTTTCACAAGGTGCACACCACTCGCCGCTCCGGGCGTCCGCCCTGGCAGGCGCCCTGCTTCCTGCCGTCGCTCGTGTGGAACATGGTCAAGGTCGCCGTGCGGCAGATGCGCCGCTACAAGGGGTACGCCCTGATCCACGTGGCCGGGCTGACGGTGGGCATGCTCTGCTTCCTGCTCATCACGGTCTGGGTGCGGGACGAGCTGAGCTTCGACGGCTTCCACGTCCACAAGGACCGGGTCTACCGAGTGCTGTACGCCGAGCGCGACGGCGGCCTGCACACCGCGGTGTCGTACGCGCTGCCGCCCGGGATGGCCGCGGAGATCCCCGAGGTGGAGGCGAGCGCCCGGGTGTGGCCCTGGACCGGCTCCCTGGTGATCCGCGGCGACGTCCGCCACCAGGAGGACGCCATCCACCTGACCGATCCCGATTTTTTCCGGATATTCAGCTTCGAGTTCGTCCGCGGGGCCCCGGAAACGGCGCTCCCCGACCTGCACTCGGTGGTCCTGACCGAGTCCGCCGCGCGGCGGTACTTCGGGGACGACGAACCGCTCGGCCAGACCTTGCATGTCGCGGAGATCGACGAGGACTTTCGGGTCACCGGCGTCATCCGGGACCTGCCGCCCAACTCCCACCTGCAGTTCGAATTGGTGGGCCGGGTGGAATGGCTGGGCGAGGACCGGCTGGCGCGGTGGGAGGAGTGGGTGGCGCCCGCCTACGTCATGCTCCGGCCGGGGGCGTCCGCCGAAGCGGTGGAGGCCAAGGCGGCGTCTCTGTTCCGGAGGGAGCTGGGCGAGATGCAGCGGATGATCTCGCCGGTGCTGCAGCCGTTGCCCCAGGTCCACCTCCGCGAGGACGGGACGCCGGCGAACCTGAGCCGGGTGGTCATCTTCTCAGGCATCGCGCTGTTGATCCTGATCGTCGCCTGCGTCAATTTCATGAACCTGAGCACCATGCGGGCCACGCTCCGGGCGCGGGAGGTGGGCCTGCGCAAGGTGGTGGGCGCCTCCCGCCTGCTGGTGGCCGCCCAGTTCATCGCCGAGGCGATGGTGCTGGCGGTGCTGTCCATGGGGCTGGCGGTGCTCGGCGGCTATCTTCTCCTGCCAATTGTGAACGAGGCGGCGGGCCTGTCGCTGCGACTATTCGGCGACGACGCGTGGGGGATGTTCGCCATCCTGGCGGCGGCGACGCTGGTCACCGGACTGGTCTCCGGCAGCTACCCGGCGTTCGTGCTGTCGGCCTTCCGCCCCGCCGACACCCTGCGAAGCCGCGCCGTCGGCGGCCGCGGCGGCGTACTGTTCCGCAAGGTCCTCATCGTCTTCCAGCTCACCGTTTCGGTGGGGCTGATCCTGTGCACCCTCGTCGTGGCCCGGCAGCTCCGGTACATTCAGGACAAGGACCTGGGGCTGAACCGGCACCAGGTGGTGGTCCTGTTCAACAACCCGCGGCTGAACCGGGATTTCGACGCGTTCAAGGCGCAGCTCGAGTCACGCGCCGGGATCGTGCGCGTCACCGCCGCCTCCCAGAATCCCACCGACGTGGGCACGGGACTGGGCGTGTGGCCCGAGGGAGGGACGGACCGGGACCAGATCGGATTCGGCTACTGCGACGTGGACTACGATTTCTTCGAGACCTTCCGGATGACTGTCGTGCGGGGCCGGGCATTCTCGCGGGCTTTCCCCGCCGACGCCGCTGAGGGTTGCCTGATCAACGAGAAGGCGGCCGCCGCGCTGGGGTGGCCCGATCCGGTGGGTCGCCGCCTCCACTTCAACCATCCCGGTGTCGATCCGGACCGCCAGCGGCTGCGCGTCATCGGCGTGGTGCGGGATTTCCACTCCCGGCCGCTGCGCGAGGCGGTGCGGCCGTTCCTGTTCCGGATGTATCGCCCCTGGCACTCCCGGGTGTTCATCCGGGTGAGGCCGGACCGCGTTCCGGAAGCGTTGGCGGCGATCGGGGAGGTGTTCGGCGCGTTCGCGTCCGAGTACCCCTTCCGCTATATTTTTTTGAGCGAGTTGTATCAGCGGCAATACCGGGCCGATCACCAGTTGGGGCTGCTGTTCGACCTGTTCAGCCTGCTGGCGTGCTTCGTGGCCGGCCTGGGGCTGTTCGGCTTGTCCGCGTTTACGGCGGAGCGGATGACCAAGGAGATCGGCGTCCGCAAGGTGTGCGGTGCGCCGACGCGGGATATCGCCATCCTGATCCTGCGGAAGTACGCGGGCCTCGTCCTGACGGCCAACCTGCTGGCCTGGCTGGCCGGATACCTGCTGATGACGGCGTGGCTGAATCAGTTCGCCTACCGGGTGTCGATCGGCCCTGGCGTATTCCTCGCTGCCTCCGGGCTGATGGTGATGGTGGTGGGGGTGTCGATGGGGTACCGGACGTACCGGGCGGC
>ENA-OSEO01001579-OSEO01001579.1-sediment-metagenome-genome-assembly--contig:-NODE-1579-length-39782-cov-5.476842_pt1 | contig 39782 bp, 36 predicted proteins | sample MGYA00237883_ERZ534232 | MGnify/ENA metagenome assembly ERZ534232 | reverse complement strand
CTCCTTATGCCAGTTTATTCAAGGCTATAATCAATGATGATCTTCCTCTTTCGTCCTAATCACGGACATTTGAAACAGATACCCCCCTCCCACGGCGGTATGAAGATTTAAGAAACAGGAATTTACGAAACAGCCTTCAAAAAACCCGGTGTCCGCAGCCCGTACTCCAACAGATAAGTCAGGTAGCGTTCCAGCAGGCTTGCCAGTTCCAGCTCGACTTCCTGAGGAATTTCAAGGTTTTTGACCTTGTTCCAGGAACTGCGCTGCAAATGCCGCCAATACTTTAATGCCCCCAGGCTGACCTTCCAGGCTCCAGGATCTGCCGAAAGTGATTTGGGGCAAAGTACGCCGCCCAATTTTGCTGAGAAGAATTGATCTTCAGGTTTGATATTCTCTCCGCAAGCCACACAGACCTGCAATTGCGGTTTAAACCCCAACAGATCCATCAACTGAACTTCATAGTAGTGAACCGTTGTTTGGGGAGGGCTGCCCTCGTCAAGCCGGGCTAATGTGTTTACCAGCAAATTGTAGAGCGGGCGGTTTTCTCCTTCCTCATAGGTGAATCGGTCAAGCAGTTCGACAACATAAGCAGCATAAGCGATCAGTTTCAGATCAGCGCGTAGGTTTTCGTAGGTGCTTTGGGCGTCCGCTTGGGAGATCACATCCAGATTGCGCCCCCTGGCAAGCATCAGCTCCACGCGGGAAAACGGCTCAAGGTGCCCTGCCTTGCGGCTGCGCATCTTGCGAATACCCTTGGCAATCGCCTGCACTTTGCCATATTCCAATGTATAAAAGCTCAGGATGCGGTCTGCCTCACCGTACTCCATGTGCCGCAGCACAACCCCCTGAGCGCGATAGCTGCGAGAATCCTGGCTCGTCATGGTGGATAGTTTATTTCCGGTCTAAATCTTCCGGACCAAAAGAACGCGGCAAGAGCTCACCAAGTGTGAATTCCTCTTCAAGACTGCCGTCGATGGCTGTCAGAATAACCGGCATATCCAGGCTGGCAAATTCCCGCATCACCTGCCGGCAGGCTCCGCAGGGAGCCCCGGCATTGCGGGTCACTACCGCCACCGCCAGAATTTTTCGATTGCCCTCTGAAATCGCTTTGTTGATAGCCACTCTCTCAGCGCACAGCCCTGAAGGATGCGCTGAATTTTCAATGTTCGTGCCTCCGTATACCAACCCATCCTCCGCCAGCACTGCCGCGCCAACCGGATAGTTGGAATAGGGTGAATAACTGTTTTTGAGATAATGCCGGGCTGTGGCGATCAGTGTTTCACGAACCTCATTTGCCAGCGTTTCCATTTTCGTTATCTTTCTGGGAAGCATCTTCGCCCAATCTGCGAACCTTCACCTTGATGATGCGCCTTGCAACTACCTGCTCCACCGTAAATTCAAAATCTTTGTCTATCACAACCTCACCTGGCTGAGGCACCCTGCCGAGCTGACCATAAATGAAGCCGCCCAGGGTATCCGCATACTCATCGGAGAGGGATCCATCCGTGATCAGGTTAAATTCGTCAATTGTTGCCCGCCCGAGGATCAGATAGGTATTTTCATCAATCTGCTCGTAGAGGTTCTCTTCCCCCTGGTCATACTCATCCCGTATTTCGCCAACAATTTCTTCGACAATGTCTTCCAGCGTCACCACACCAGCCACGCCGCCATACTCATCGACCACGAGCACCATATGCACCCCGCGGGACTGCATTTCTGTCAAAAGTTCATCGACCTTCTTGGCCTCAGGCACAAAGTAAGCCTGCCGCAAAAGCTGCCGCTGTGCCGCAATCGTATCGTTACCGTCAACCACCGCCAGCAAGTCCTTGGCGTAGAGTACGCCTACGACGTTATCGATCGAATCTTCATAGACTGGCACGCGGGAATGCCCCGCTTTGATGAACTCGTGGCGGGCGTCGCTTATGGTGGTGTTCACCTCCAGCGCCAGCACGTCCATGCGCGGGACCATAATTTCTTTGGTCATGGTCTCACTAAAGCGAAAAATGGAATAGATCATTTCCCGCTCGCCCTTCTCAAGCGTGCTTTCGGGCTGATCATTCTCCACCCAATTCCTGAGAGTTTCGTCCGTTACGGTCAGGGTAACCTTGTCGGCATGTTCCCCGAGCACTGAAGTCATCAAACGCGTTAGAGGAGACAGAAGGAATGAGATGAGTGAAACCACACCCGTAAACCTAATTGCCGCCTGATCTGGGGAATCCAGGATTTTACGCTCAATTAAGAATTCCAGGAGGCTCAGGACCAAGAAAATCCCAAAAAGGATCAGAGCGATCAGCCAATAATTTTGGAATGCATAAATTTGGACAGAGATCAGAGCAGTTACCGCCGCCACAAAAAAATGACAAAAAATCAAGCCCAAACGCAAAGCCGTCCGAAGCCCATTTTTGCTGAAAAGTTGTATGGTTTGTTCAACCTTCGCGTTATGCCCACTCGCCAGCCCAATCATGTAAGGCAGCCGGGCATGCGTGAAGGAAGATTTCGCGGCTGAAGCCAACAAACTCAAAAAAACTGACGCCGCAAGGGCTATCCAAAGCCCAATTTCTTCACTCACAATAATCCTTTCTTTCTTTCGGTCTGGCAGGCACTCCCACCACCAGGGTGTTATCCGGCACGTCGTGCGTTACCACCGCACCCGCACCCGTTTTAGCCCGCTTGCCAATTTTCAATGGGGCGACCAGCATTGTATCGCTCCCAATAAATGTTTCATCCCCGATTTCGGTAGGATGTTTGCATTTCCCGTCATAATTGCAGGTGATTGTGCCTGCTCCAATGTTCACATCCCGCCCAATTGTGGCATTGCCAATGTACGAGAAGTGACCCATTTTGGTGTGCTCGCCGAGCGTGGAGTCTTTCACTTCGCCAAAGTTGCCCAGGTGAACGTAGTCCTTCAACACTGCTCCACTGCGCAGATGACAAAATGGTCCCATTGTGACATGGCTGCCAATGGTTGCCTTTTCTGCTACCGAGTGTTGGATGACCGAGTGATCACCTACGCTGGTATGCAGCAGGGTGGTATCGGGTCCGATAGTACAACTCTCACCAATGGAGGTCTTACCGCGCAGATAAGTATTCGGGAACAAAACCGTGTCTTGCCCGATGGTCACGTCCATTTCCACCGTGGTCGTATCGGGGTCCATAAAACTCACGCCTGCCAGCATCCACTGCCGGTTCACACGCGCGCGCATTGCCCGTTCGCAATCTGCCAGGTCTACCCGGTTGTTGATCCCCAGCCCTTCGGCGGCATCCTCCAGCAGCATTGCTTCCACTCCCCTGCCTTGCGAGATCGCCAATTCCACCAGGTCCGTGATATAAAACTCGCCTTTGGGCGAAGGTTTCAGCTCCGCCAGGCTCTGCCACATCCACTCAGCGTCGAAACAGTAAGCTGAGATATTGTATTCACGGATTTTCAGCTGCTCAGGCGTAGCGACGGCTTCTTCCACGATCGCGCTCACTTTGCCATCCAATGAGCGCACCACGCGCCCAAATCCACGCGGCAGGTCACCAATCACACTGGTCATGGTGATGGTACTGCCTGTTTCATGGTGAATCTGAAGCAGGCGATCGATTGTTTCGGGTCGCAGCATGGGCATGTCGCCAAAAGTGACTAACAGGAGGTCAGCCTTACCGCGCAGCTGATCTTCGGCTGAACGCACGGCATGCCCGGTGCCGAGCTGTTCCGCCTGCAAAGCAAAGTTCACCTTTTCTCCATAGGCACGCGCGATTTCTTCGCGCACAAGTTCGCTTCCATAGCCGGTTACGATCACCGGCGGCAGGTCCACCTTGGGTAAAACGGTATCCATGGCATGGAAAACGATGGGTTTACCAAGGACTGTGTGGAGAGTTTTGGGTAAGCTGGAGTGCATGCGCTTGCCCAAGCCAGCGGCAAGAATTACAGAAGCGATTTTCATAAAATACTCCGGGAATCAAAAAGCCGGGCAGCAATCCAAAACGGACTGTCAGCCTCGCTATCATCAAAACTTAGATCGTCAGATTGTGTATCCACAATAAATCAGGCCGGGGCACTTGGAGTCGAACCAAGATCAGCGGATTCAAAGTCCGATGTGCTGCCATTGCACCATGCCCCAACGTAGGCAATATTTTAGCACACAATTCACACCCTGCCAACTTCTGCAAGCTGGCTCGTGCTCATTTTCTGGAAATAGAAACTTTTCCTTCGGACAACCCAAGAGGTAACACGTCATCCTGAGCTTGGTTGTAGGGCGGAATGCGCTTTATCTGCGCACTCCGCCAATAGCGGGCATGGCAGGTATTCGGTTTGTCGGAGTGAGCCCGCAACAGGCTTATAAGAAAGAAATATCATTTGTCAGTCTTATTCCGACCTACTTCGCTGGTACTTCGTCCGTTCACAAGGGGGGTGTTTGTCATCCTGAGGAACGAAGGATCTTGCCCCTCCATCATTAAGATTCTTCGCTGACGCTCAGAATGACAGAGAATCTTTCGTTGTAGAGCGGAATGCGCTGGTACTTCGTCCGGCCTACAAGCGGTGTATCTGTCATCCTGAGGAACGAAGGATCTTGAACCTTTACCACTTAGATTCTTCGCTGACGCTCAGAATGACAGAGAATCCTTAGTTGTAGGGCGGAATGCGCTTCTGCCTGCCCTCGCTGCGAAGCAGCAAGGGTTGCGCACTCCGCCAACAACAGGCATGGCAGGTATTCGGTTTGTTGGAGTGAGCCCGCAACAGTCTTATAAGAAACAAACATTATTTGGCGGTCTCATTCCGACCTACTTCGCTGGTACTTCGTCCGATCTACAAGCGGTGTATCTGTCATCCTGAGGAACGAAGGATCTTGCCACTCTACCATTAAGATTCTTCGCTGACGCTCAGAATGACAGACGGAGCGCAGAATGACATATCCGTGATTGTTCCGGGCTTACCCCCCTGGGTTTCTAACCCAGAGTGCCCAAGTACGCAATTTTGCCATAGATGACCAAAAACTGGGATTGCCAGGGCGGAAAATCATAAGCAGCCAGGTACACGTAAGCCTATAAAAAAAGCACTTCTTTGTTGAAGTGCTTTTTTAGTTGATAGAAAAAGGGCAGTAGAACCTCAGCTGGTTTCGTCTGGCAGCTATTCTTCAATTTGACTTTTTTCAGCTTTCTTTAAATCCTGGCGCCGCTTGACTATACTAAAGGCACCAACAGTAGATGTAGTCATCCCAACCAATTGAAAGACATAGGCAAGAAAATTGAGAAAATAAGTAGAAGGCAGATACTTAAGCACCATAAGGAAAGGTAAGACGCAGCCTAACAGTACTGCTATGCCTCCAACCCAAATCAGGGTCTTTGAATCACTCTTCAACGGTCTCATTTTTCGCAAATAGCCAACATGACACCAAGTGGTCGTTGCCAAGGTCTATTTCGGGTGGACTCTTAACATCGCAGGTGCCTTGAATTATGCGGGGACAGCGCGGATGGAATCGGCAACCCATGGGCGGCTTTACCAGGCTGGGCGGTTCGCCAGGTGGAACATCCTGGAACTCATCCACATTCTTGGGGTCTGGATCAGAAGTGGCAGCCAGGAGCGCATGTGTATAGGGATGGGCGGTGTTATTGATGAGGTCCGACTCTGTTGCCTTTTCGATAATCTGCCCAGCATACATTACATTGATATATTCCGAGAAATATCTTACTGTTGCTAGATCATGGGTGATGTATATAACTGCCAGGTTGTGTTCTTCTTGCAAGTTGCGAAGTAATTTTAGAATCTCTACACGTACTGAAGCATCAAGCATAGACACGGGTTCATCAGCAACCAGTAAAACAGGGTTGAGGATCATCGCCCTGGCAATGACTATACGCTGCTGTTGGCCACCACTAAGTTGATGTGGAAATTTTGATAGAAATTCATCCACAGGAGTCATCTTGACTTCTTCCATAACCTTGAATATTCGGCGATAACGTTCCTGTTTGTCTTTTATTCCAGCGATTTTTAATGGCTCTTCAAGGATGGTCTGGACATTCATGAATGGAGGCATGGCACCATAAGGGTCCTGTTGGACATACCCTACTTTATGGCGGAAATCTCTTAGCTGTTTCGAGTTCAAGTCGTTGATGAGTTGACCTTCAAAGGAAACAGTGCCTCCAGTAGGGACATTTAGGAGCAAAATTGTTCTCATCAGGCTCGTCTTACCGCTACCGCTTTCCCCTACGATTGCGATGGTTTCACCACGCTTTAGGGATAAATCTACACCATCCACAGCATGAACATAGCCAGCGTGTTGGAATCCAAATTTCTTAAGTTCAAAATAGACCTTGAGGTCCCTCAACTCGAGAATGTTATCCGAGGAGGTTGTAAGGATTGAATTTGTGACGACTTCTTGTTTCATTCGAGTTCACCTTCACCTTCGTAAAGCCAGCATTTGACCCAATCTTCACCAAATCTAATAATCGGAGGTTCATTGACACATTTTTCGAAACGCTTGGGACATCGTTCTGCAAAGCGGCAGCCTGTAGGCGGATTGATCAATGAAGGCGGTCGACCGATGATAAAGTCAGGTTCGGCCTTTGTTCGAAGTCTTGGTACACTACCCATCAGCTTTATGGAATAAGGGTGCCTTGGATTACTAAAGAAGCGGTGAGATTCGCTTACCTCAACGATTTGCCCCGCGTACATGACAGCTACAATATCTGCCAGTTCAGATGATGTTGAGATATCGTGTGTGATTAGAATGAAGCTTGTTTCCAATTCTGTCTTTATTCTTTTGAGAAGATTGAAGATGTTAGCTTGAGTCAAGACATCCAGGGCAGAAGTCGGTTCATCCAAAATAACCAGCTTGGGTCCAGTGACCAATGCCATGGCTATCGCAACACGTTGACGCATGCCCCCAGAAAGTTCAAACGGGTAACGGGAGAGAAAGTCTACAGGCACGCCTACATTTTGAAACATTATTGCAGCCTGCGCCAAGCCTTCATCCTTACTCTTCCCATAATGCACAAGCATGGGTTCTGCAACTTGTTCACCAACCCGTAATACAGGATTCAGGGAATTCATTGCCGCTTGAGGAACCATAGACATTTGTATCCACCGAATCTGCTTTCGATATTCCTCATCTGAAAGAGCCATAGTTTCAGTGTCACCTAACCACACTTTTCCGGAGTACTCACCGGCATTGCGGGGAAGTAATCGCAAGATTGCTTTAGCCAGAGAGGTTTTTCCGCAGCCGGATTCGCCTACCACAACAACAGCCTTTGTTGGTTTGAGATCGAAATTTACCTCATCGACAGCTTGTACTGGACCGTTGGCAGTAGTGAAGTAGAGTTTGAGATCTTGTATCCGAATTATCTTTTCTTCAGTCATGATTACATACCTCTCAGCCTTGGGTTGAATATTCGATCGAGCGCAAATCCTAACATGGCAAATCCCAGACCGGTAATCATCAGTAGAATGGCAGGTTCGAGTATCCAATAAAATTGACCTCGGTACAATGCACCATTTGAGTAAGCATCGTTGATAACTTTTCCCCAGGTGGGCAATGTTGGATCACCCAGACCAAGCAAGGCCAAGGAAGCTTCAAGAAATACGTAACTAGGTACTGCGGACACCAGACCTGGAATGAGCAACGGGATAATTCGAGGGACTAAATATCTAACAATTATGCGCGAGTTGCTCGCCCCGTAGGCTCTGGCTGCTTCAATATAGGTAGATTCCTTTACCTGAAGGAAGATAGCTCGATTTGTTTTGATTGCACCTGTAAAGATCGAAAGTGCAATTGTCACTCCAAGGATAACCCAAATGCTGCGCGAATAGAAGGTGCCAACCATGATCAGAATTGATAGGAATGGCAGGACCAGGTTGACTTCTGTGATTCTTTGGATCAATTCATCGACCCAACCTCCAAACCAGGCACCAATAGCTGCAATCAACATAGAGAGGACCGAAGTTGAGGCAGCTGCCAACAAACCAAACGCCAGCGCAATCGGGGCTCCCCACAAAATAGCTGTGGTTAGATCCCTACGCATATGATCAGTTCCAAACAAACCGGATACAAGACCATGGTTCACAAACTCAATCCGCACATCTGAATCCGGCTCAAATGTTGAGGCTAAAATTTTCAGAGTGTAAAGGCCCTTGTTTATCTCCAACGGCTCTGAACCAGGAACGGAGAACAAGCCTTGCATCACAGGAAGCTCCTTGCCATGAATGCGGCGAAGCCGGGTAATTAATCGATCGTCTTGTGAAAAACGATAGGTCTGCTTATTGGAGGTGCCAAAATCTGAGATTTTTATTTCCTTATCACCGGGAGTTTCAAGTACTACAGAAATGAAAGGATTCTTTACCTGGTAATCCGCCTGGATGTATAAGAACAATTCCTGGGGGTAATCGTCATATTGATAATCAAAGGTATATTCATATTCAATCGCTGAGCCGGATTCCCCAGGATTCACAACCTTTGAGAAGTCTTCATCCTCACCGGCAACCACTGCGATTGAAATTGGCAGATCTTTATCTGTAAAATTATTAAACCATGACGGTGGTACATTTTTAGGGTTGCGGTAAACCGAGTCCTCTCCACCTCTCCAAAGTCGTATAGCTTCATCATAGGGAATGGTGAAAACTGCAAATAGCGCCACTGCTATCAAAATCAATATGATGAAAGCGCCAAATATTGCGGAAGGATACTTTGATATTTCGCGAAGAGTATTTTTAATATTTTTCATTTTAGCTGTTCCCCCCTCCCACCTTGACTCTGGGGTCTACGATGGCATAGATAAAATCCAGGAAAAAAACTGTGAAAGCAAGCAAGTAAGCATAAATGATGGTCGTTCCAACAATCACTGGGGTATCATACAGGCTGACAGCCCGAAAGATAGTTCTACCCAAGCCAGGCCACAGGAATATCGTTTCTGTGATGGTAGCTCCGGTAAACAAACCAATGATAATAAGCGCGAAATTTGTGATAATTGTTGGTAGGGTTGGACGCAAAATATACCGTCGTTCAATTTCTCGTGAGGGCAGCCCTTTCGCCTTGGCCATATCCACGTAATCTTCACTTGAATAGATTAGGAAAAAAGTTCTCCAGTTGTAGACACTGATAAAAAATGATGAGATGATTAACGAACCGGCTGGGAGAATTAAGTGTTTTAAAACGTCCAGAATATATGCACCGGTTTCTTTTGGTGGTGGCGCAGAAACCATGCCACTAAAAGGAAGCAACTTAAGCACCGCTGCAAATAAAAGTATTAAGAAGATTCCATAAAACCATGGTGGAGCTGATGAAGTAGGAGAGAGCGTGATGATCAATTTGTCCCAAAAACTGCCATAGGCTCTTGAAAGCGTCAATGCCAGGAATACTGTGGAAAAAAACAGGAACAATTGGGAGACTCCCATTAACAAGAGCGTGGCTGGCAATCGTTCAAGAATAATATTGCTGACCGCCCTCGAACCATGGTCACTAACCATATGAACCGCACGACCGAGGTCAAGAGTCAAGGCATTCTTTAGATATCGGAACGATCGAATGACAAACGGTGTATCCAAACCAATTCTTTTCTCTTCCAGCGCGATCATCTGATCCACAAGCTGAGCTCTGTTTTCGGTGCTCATCGGCTTGCTCGCAGTCATCGCAGATACTTGTTGATTAACTCTTTCACGGATGTCGTTGCGCATGATCGTATCAACATAACCACCCATATTGGCAATAAGGATTGTGATATAGATACCCACTACAATAGTTACGAAGAGCATCACAACTCTCAAAGCTAAAAATTTACCCAATCGTTTTGCGTTATTTGCGCGTGCGTTTCTATTTAATAACTCGATGTTTGTCTCAGTGGTCATAGCATCGCTCTCTCTTAGTAACATTGGGGCAAGTTATCGCTAACTTGCCCCAATTTATTAATGGTTCAAATCGAATTTACTGCGCAACAACAAACTCGACCGAAGTGAAGGTTGGTTGGCTAACCGGAATCGGCACTACAGCAATCTCAAGCTTGCATGCGCCAGCTCCAAGAGCAGTAATGTCATCAGCAGTCAGTTCTACAACATAATAACCATCTTCGACCAGCTCAGCCTCGCCAATAACAACCAGTTCGTTTGCTGCGTTATAAAGCAGGTATTTCACGATCTTGATGTCATCTGCAGGATATGCCTCATCTTCGAATGTCACGAAAACCTCAAAGGTGGCAGGCTCGCCAAGTTTAACCTGACCAGGTCCATCGATTTCAGCTGTTGCGATCATGGGTGTAGCAAACATATCCCAGCGATCGGCGAGATCGACATAATCAGCGTTGTGCCGGACAACAGCAGACTTCTCGGTCAGGAAGACCTGATCAAGATAATAGGCACCGGTACCTTGCCAGAAGTGACCTTTCTCTGTGTACCATGCTTTCAGGGCTTCATAGCGGGCAACCGCTTCTTCAGGAGTAATATACTGACCGAGAGTGGCTTCGTAAGGTATGGTTTGATTTGCGATCAGTTCGCCCAACTGGGCAGCCAGGATCTCGAGGCTTGGGCCACCAATAAAGCTGGTCCATTCAATTTCCTTAGCAGTGGATTTGTCGCTTGAGTAAGCCAACAAACCAGCAGCTTCAGCGGCATTCGCGGCTGCTGCCTGGGAGAAGGACAATTCACCTGTAGTCCATGTCGGCCATAATCCGGCGGCATTCAATTCAGCATCCTGAGAATAGCTGTCGCTGTAGTATTCAATGGTCAGAGGATCAGTGGATGCGATCTTTATACCCTTGAAACTATCTTTAAATACTGTGAAAATTGGAACAGCTTGCTCATCATAGATGGCGCTTTCTTCTTTAGCGCGATCAAAAGTCAAAATCCAGGACATCAACATATCGGCCAAAGAAATATTGGTGCCATCGTGCCATTTCACTGTTTCAAACAGGTCGGCAGGATAGACGGAAACAGCCTTGCGTTTGGCAGTGGTGCCACTGAGACCGGCTTCAGCAACAGTAATAAATTTCTGAGCTTCAGCATCCCAGTCAATCCATGCATCATCAGGAACCACGATTTCATCGGCGAAATCAAGGGTTACCCAATCCAGGGTTTTGCCAACAGGCAGACCCTCTTGCACCGTGATGGCGGCGCTTTCAAGGCGAAGCCCGTGCACAAGACCAGTGTATGGGTCGTACAGCACGTCGCCAGATTGGGTGGCGCGGACGACAGCTTGGTCGAAGGTCCAGTTGGTACCTGCGATCGGGTTGTAAGGCTCTGCAAACAGATCCTGCTGTGCCCATTTAACAGAACCGCCCTCAACGCCTTCATAGCGAAGGGTATAAGGAGCAACCTGGGCGCCCTGAACACCGGCAGCCAGGTCAGCAACAGCCACCAGGTTGGTGACGTAGGGAGTGAACTCAGAAGAGTCAATCCACCACATATGGAAAGAGTCTTGGAGAGACAATTCAAGCGCGCGCGCCATCATTTCCCTACGTTCTTCAATAGTGTTGTAGTCTGCGTTGTAGAGGCGATCGCCAAGTTCCTGGAATTCAGGATCGGGTACGTTTTCAAACCACACAGGAATACCCTGTTGTGAAGTAGGCAGATACATTTCCTGGAAGATGTTGCCCTGATCACGGTCAATAACAGAGGCACCCCAACCAGCAGTGTAGAGATCCCAGAGCCCTTCTTTCGGGTCTGAACCAATCCAGATCGGTGAAGCTTCGGAACCGGACTTATACTGGCGATCAATTGTCGTGAAGCCAAGCTCTTCCAGTCTGTCAGCGGTCCAGTCACCCATGGCGGTGCGAGCAGCGTCATTTCGGATGATGAAGGTGATCTTAACCGGTTCGCCTTCATAGGTCCATGCGCCGTCAACAAGTTCCGCGCCCATGGCTTCCATCTCGGTGGTGATAACTTCCCTTGCTTTTTCAAGATCATGGGCATAGTAGCTTTCCAGTTTTCGAACTGTGTCAGCCAGATCAGCATAGTCCGGCCATTCAGTGGTGATGGCGAAGAATTTCGGTTTGCCGCCACCGTTGAAAATTTCCTGGGCAAAATAGTTGCGATCAGTCAGCCAGTTGAAAGCTTCGCGGATTTTGCGGTTAGAGAATGGATTAAAACGACCATCATTGAAAGTGGCAGGGTTGAACAGGATTCCATAATAGGTACCCTGGGATGTGGAGTATTTAAGCCCAGAATCCCTTACTTCCTGTGCGAATGAAGGTGGAAGACCTTCAGCGTAGATGTCAACATCTCCGGCTTGAATTTGGGTCAGCACAGCAGCGGGATCAGCCACGGTGTAGATGATCTCATCCAACCAACCACCTTTTCGTTCAGTTCTCACAACAGGTTCTTCAGTGGGTTCTGGTGTGGGAGCTTCAGTTGGTTCTTCAGTTGGTGTCTCAGTGGGAACTTCAACCACTGGAGGTTCGGTGACCACCGGAGCCTCAGTCGGTGTGCCGCAAGCGGCGAGTGCTGCGCCAAACATGACGAGCACAATCAAAATGGACATATTTCGTGCAAATTTACTCATTTTTTCTCCTATTTCTCCTTAACTGATTTTTTTCATTATATTTTAAAAACAATATCGTGTCAATGAAGGCAGCCCCAAGCATCCTCCGCTTTCACGTCTGTTTTCCTTCGCTAGAGGCCCTGGTAATGACAACTTTTTTTAGATTGAAAAAAATAATCAAAGCCAAAGCCAATGCGGCAAGTTCTGCCACTAGAAAATTATACCCGCTTATTGCCGGGCTGTCTCCAGAGAAGAAGAGCAAAAAAACAATTTCTCCTGCCAGGCAAAATCCCAACGTAATCAACAGGATCAGGCTGTGATTAGTAAACCTCTCATAGGTCACACCGATTTCTTCCCGGCGATACTTACGCTCTTCCACCGGCAGCCGCAGGCCAGCACGAAGTAAGTTGAAGATTGGCAGAAAACTCAGGGCATAAGGGATAGCAACATAAAACTGCCGCATTCCAGGGTTGTTCATAAAGCCACCTGCAACATGAGTAACAACAACCCCCAGCAGCGTGAGCAAGAAAATGATCTTGAATTTTTGCATTTGGGAAGCGCTAAAAGGAAGCTTGAAGTAATCTCCCTGGTATTCATAAGCCCGAATCTGCTCACCCTTTTCATTGACACTCAGAACGGTCTTATAATCATCGACGTACTTTTTCATGCCCATGGGCTACGTTTATTGCCTTGCAATTACCCAAATTCTCTTATCTGTTGTTCTTAATCGAACCCGTTCAAAACACCTGTACAGTATAACATAAACACGGAGGAGTCAAATCTGCCAATCCACATCTGCCAATCCACATCTGCCAATCCACATCGACCGACACAGCCTGGAAATGTTACTCTTCTTCTACGGAAGAGCCGGACGCCAGAGCTGAATATCCGCGAAGGATGTTCTCCTGGCAAGGTCTACGCGATTCGCCGCAACCCACAAGGAAATCTGGGGAATCAGCGGCACTGCCGGAAGAAACTCAGTTATCAGATCCACCCCCTCTCCAATATTCTGCGCTAACTCTGCGTTGCCAATTGCCACACATTGCGCGTCAAAATCCGCATCAGCCAAACCCGCCAGGTTCGTTCCTATCCAATAATTTTCGCTGTCTGGGATTGCGTCCGAGCGATAGAGCTCACAAGAATCCCCTTGCGTTTTTTGCCAGCTAACCAGTGCCAGGTCAAAATTGCGTCCAAAAAGCGGTCCCTCTGGTCCCGGCGCATAGAGCTCAGCCGGTGATAATGCTTGAGGCGTTGCCTCAATTCCGCATTGCCCCAATCGCTGTACCACCGCCTGGCTTACTTCACGGTCCATCGTGGAGGTGCCGCTCAGCAGGTTAAGCGAGAACACTGTGCCGTCAAGCACGTTTTGCACACCGCTTGCTTTTCGCGGCGCATCTGGCTGGTTTTCATCCCTTAACCAGCCAATCTCATCAAGCAGAGCCTGAGCTTCCTCCAAAGTTCCCATCGAAACAAATTCCGGCAAGCTGAATCCTTCTGGCAGCCTGGCACCCAACACTTCGGAAGCAATCGGTTCTGCCGTCAGGCAGGCTGCAATCGCCTGGCGCGTGCGCAGATCGCCAAAAAAGTCCTGTCTGGTGGCAGCCCAGGGGGAATAGCCGCTGTCGTAAGCTGATGGCTGGATGCCAAAGACCAGTTGCTGCACGAGCTCAAAGTTCTCCGCCACCAGGCTGCCGCTTTCCGCCAGACCCGTCAGCACATCCCTGCTTTGCCCTTCCAGGTGGTAGCTGGGGTCCAAAACATCACACCCACCGCTTTGAAGCTTGCTGATCGCCTGCTGCAGGTCGGGCTCAACCAGCATGACCACCTGGTCATATGCCGGTCTGGGGCTGTAGTAAGAATTTCTTTCCATCTGGATCGTAGAACCCAGCACGCGTTTCACAATCCGATATGCTCCCCAGCCGATTGGAGTACTGCTTGCTTCCCCGGAGATCCCAATCTCCGCTGGAGTCATTCCGGAAAATTGCGCAGAAGGCAGAGGGAGAAAAACAAGTTCGGAAAGATCCACCGGCACAAATCCCGGCACACCCGTCCAGGTGAGAGTGGTTTCATCCAGGGCTTCAAGGCCGGCAGTGCGGTCAAGCAGCCAGATATCCTGCGGATTGCGCAGTTCATTTGCCACTTCATAAGCTAAAAGGAAGTCAGCGGAAGTCACAGGGCTACCATCAGACCACAACAGACCCGGGGTGATGTTGTACTCCACTTTCACCCGCATCATTTGCAGCGGTGCTGAAGCACTCCAGGCAGTTGGTTCACCTAACGCACCCTCTATTACAGGGTGGATCTGTGACCCTTCCTTTAATACAGTCACTTCTCCGCTGCTATCCAGCATGTTCATTCCGGGCTTCACATCCACAGCCTGTCTGGCTGCCTGGTTATTTGCGTATGATGGCAGGCTTTCAAACAAGGCATCCACATCATAGAGCGCTGAAAAAACGCTTTGCTTCGCCAGCGAATTGCGTCCCTCGTAGCGGAACAGGCTGCCCGGGTCTTCTGCCAGGCAGATATTCAGCACTTTGGGCGGCTCGGGGGTCAGGGTTGGGGTTGGGGGCACCTGGGTCGGTTGGCTGAGCGTGTTGGTTGGCACAACCACTGGGGTTGGATTGCTTCCGCAGGCTGAAACGAAAAAGACCAGGCTCAGCAGAGCCAGTAAAGTGTTCCGTGTTTTTACAAACGAAGATTTCAAAACCAATCTCCTAAATGACATCATCTTCTTCCGGGTCGCCGAAACGCAACCTGAGGTAAGACTCGTATCTGCGCGGGTCGATCTGCCCGCTCTCAACCGCTTCGCGGACCGCACAGCCCGGTTCGTGGCTGTGACTGCAGTCATTGAACTGGCATTCAGGCACCAGCGGCGCGATTTCCTTAAAATAGGCATCCAGTTCTTCATCCTGGATGTCCCAAAGTGCCAGGGTACGCAGCCCGGGCACATCAGCGACGTATCCGCCTCCCGGCAGAGGGTAGAGCTGCCTCACCTGGGTGGTGTGCTTCCCTTTTCCGCGCCCAACACCCTCGCTCAAGGCTCCAATCTGCAGGTTCAGGCCTGGAATCACCTCATTGAGAAGGCTGCTCTTGCCGACTCCGGAAGGTCCGGCAAGCGTGCTCAGTTTGCCCTGAATGCACTCACGCAGCGACTCAACCCCCTGCCCGGTGACCGCTGAAGCGTAGATAACATCATACCCGATGGCGCGGTACATACCAAAAAGCTTGTCCACCTCATCAAGCGGCATCAGATCAACCTTGTTGACCACGATCACCGCCGGGATGTGCGCCCGCTCCGTCACCACCAGGAAGCGGTCGAGCATGCGCAGGCTTGGGTCGGGCTGCGTGCAGGCAAACACCAACAGCGCCAGATCGGCATTGGCCAGGAGTATCTGTTGATATTCATAGTTGACGCCCGAAAGCTGACGCGAAAAAACAGATTTTCTCGGCAGCACTTCTTCGATGCTGCCTGTGCCATCATCATGAATAGCAATGCGCACATTGTCCCCCACCGCTACCAGGTCGCCTTCTGCTCTTCCCTGGCGCAAGCGCCCGCGCAGGCGCGTTTGGATATCGCCTTTTTCCGTGCGCACCGTCAGGTAACCGGCTTGCGAACGAATCACAAATCCTTCTGTATATTCACTTTGGGAACCGGCAGAAAGCAGTGGCTGAGAGACGCCCAAGTTCAATCCTCTTCTGGTACTGCTGGCACGTAGGGACTTTCTTCCCAGGGCATGGTGCCGCCAGAATTTTGCCCATCCGAGAAGTACAGGGAAACCGCCCGCCTGAAGAGAGGGGCTGCCATTTCAGAACCTTCGCCAGCATTCTCCAGGATCACAGCAATGGCAATATCGGGGTAATCCGGGTTATTTTCGAAGGTATAACCCGCAAACCAGGCATGTGACTTTCCAATCGGGTTTTCAGCAGTCCCAGTCTTGCCGGCAATATTATAAGGATAACTCTTGAATTGGAATTGCGCCGTGCCGCTCGAGTTAGCTACCACCATGACCATGGCTTCCTGGATGGCTTCCAGGGTTGTCGGCTGGACATTCAGATCATGTACGACAATTGGCTCAAAGGAGTAAACTGGCTCCTGCCCGGTCAGGCCGATCCGTTCGATCAGCGTTGGCTGGTAAAGCGTTCCGCCATTACCGACAGCCGCAATGAAAGCGGCAACCTGCAGCGGACTCACCTGCATGGTGCTCTGCCCAATCGCCATTTGTACATATTCGCTGATCTCAGTTGGGGACGGGTTTATGCTGCCAGCAAATTCCGGGATTTCGATGCCGGTCGGCTTGCCCAGTCCAAAATCTATTGCCAGGTCAGGGATTGAGGTACGATAGCCCTCATTCCACAAAGAATAGGCTATGTGCCAGAACCAGGGGTTGCAGGACCGCATCAGCCCTTCCTGCAAGGTCAACTGCCCTGAAGCTCCAAACCCACGGCTTACCGTCCAATCCTCGCCTACCCAACCTTCCAATTCTCGCCAGTAACTGTCACAATAATAGGAAGAGTCCGGTTGATAGACGCCCGTTTCAAGCGCCGCCGCCATCGTGATGACTTTGAACACCGAGCCCGGAGGGTAGACGCCCTGCGATGCCCGGTTATACATGGGGTTCAAAGGGTTCTGAGTGATCTCGGCAATCGAATATGACGTGTAATAAGGCGCGATGAAAACATTCGGATCATAGCCTGGGTTGGAGACCATGGCTATCACCTTACCGGTGTCGCGCTCCATCACCACAATCGCGCCGACCATGTCGCCGAAGCTTTGCTGCAAGCGGTACTGATAAGCGCTGTTAATCGTGCTGTAGATGGATTGAGCTGGTTGGGCAGGAACACTGGCAATCTTGGTCAGCACCTGACCCTGGGGATCTTTTACGTAGAGATCCGCGCCGTGGGTTCCAGCAAGATACTGCTCACCCCAGGCTTCGAGTCCGGAAGCGCCAATCTTCTCCTCACCGGTGTAGCCCAAACGCTGGTACTTTTCCAGTTCTTCAGCCGGCACAGTCAAGACAAAGCCGGTCACGTGCGGCGCGATGCCGCCGTCGTGATAAAAACGCGAGCGGAAGTCAGAAAGAGAAATCGCGTCATAACGCGAGAGCCGGTCATAATACTGATTGGCTGTAGCCAAAGTGACATCACCAATCACAGCATACTGATAATCAGCCGTGTTTTCATATTCAGCGTAAATAGAGACTTCTGAGCGGTCGAACATTTCGGCCAGCAGCGAAACCATCTGCCCCTCACTTTCGGGGTTAATCTGGCCGGGGGTGACCATCACAGTCACAGCATCTTCGAACGAAACCAGGGGATAGTTATCTGAGGCGTCTGACGAATAAATATTGCCGCGCGCAGGTACTTCGATCACCAGTTCAAGGTAATTGCCGCCCGCCAGTTCCGGCAGCATCATGCCGGCTTCCCACTGCACATGCCAGGCACCATTCTCCAGCCTAAGATTCATGATAGTATCGCGGGAGATCTCATTCATCAATGCCGTGCTGTAGCGGATCTCATAGCCAATCTGTGCGCTGGTGGGGTTGACCATCTTTGAGAGAATGGTGTAATCCATGCCCTGCATTGTGAGCCTGACAGCTGTATTGCGGTGGCTCTTTTCAAACTCTTCCATCGAAACGGCATCTTTGGTCAACTGGCTGAGCCTGTCGTACATGGCCGCGTAATCTTCAGCCTTCCAGAGGTCCAGATAGGCCTTTGCCGCCTGCTCAACATCCGGCACAGACTCAACATTGATCACGGGTTCAGGCAGCCCTGTGGTTGGGGTCAGGGTGGGAACGGGTTCTGTGTTGCCGCCATTGCAGGCTGAAAGTATTAAAGCTGCAATCAGGAACACAAAAAACATCTTGTTGAAGGATTTCATCATCTTACCCTGTGGTTTCTTTACGGTAGATCTGCGGATAGACTTCACACGTTATTTCATTATACCGCTGACAGGCCTGGGGCACATCCACCTCCAGTTTTATGCCAGCCGACTCGAGCAGCATGGCCAAGTGGCAGAGCGGAAGCCCCATCACGTTTGCGTAGCAGCCTTGCACGCCAGTGCATGGGTGAAACTGCCGGTGCTGGATGGCATATCCACCGGCTTTGTCGCGGTAATCTTCGCTGACGATATATGCCGCCAGTTCTTCTTCCGAATAATCGCGCATGAATACATCAGTGGCACAGAGTGATTCCATCGGCTCAGCACCGTTTTCGGTTCGCAAACATAAGGCGGTATAGACTCTATGCCCGCGAGCCCGCAACGCCCGCAGGATCTGATAGGCTTCGGCTCCATCTGCCGGTTTGCCAACAACCCGTCCGTCCAACGCCACGATGGTATCCGCGGACAGGATCCACTCACCATCAGCATGCAATACTGCCAGCCCTTTTTCCCGTGCCATCTGGCGCACATAGCCAACTGCATCCACATCATCGGGATGGGTTTCATCAGCATTTGAGGGGCGCTTTTCGAAGGGAATCCCAAGCAAACGCAAGAGTTCATTCCTGCGCGGCGAGGTGGAAGCTAAGATCAATTTCGTTTCAGCCATACAAGCTGGGATTCTAACATGAAAGCACGGTCAGCCTTTGCAGCCAAAAAGGCTCATTCCGGCTGTTCGGGCTTGCGGACTTCAAACCGGTCGAAATCATTGGCAAGATAGGTTTCGGGGAAGATCGCGCGCGCTTCTGCCAGGACTTCGTCATCCCGGTAGCGCCTTGAAACATGAGTCAGAATCAACTTTCCCACGCCACTATCGGCTGCCAGGCGAGCCACATCCGCAGCAGTTGAATGACCAAATTTCTGAGCCATTTCAACATCTTCTTCCAGGTAGGTGGCTTCGATCACCATCATATCCGCCCCTGCCACATGCTCCCGAAGTTTATCGAGTTTGCCTACATCCCCAACAATTGCCAGGCTCACTCCCGGGCGTTCTTCGCCCAGAACATCCTCTGGCCTGATCAGCCTGCCATCAGCCAGAGTAATCGCCTGTCCCTGGATGAGGTCGCGCCGGCAAGGTCCATTGGGCACGCCCAGGGCTTCTGCTACATCCGAAAGGAAGGGACGGTGACTTTTTTCTGTGAAACGGTAGCCCAGAGAGGATGAGCCGCGATGGTCGACCGGAAAAGCCCTGATATCGAAATGTTTGCTTTCAAAAATGAGACCTGGTTTGATCTCCAGCATGTTTAAGGGCATTGGCGGTTGATTACCCCGCAGTACCACGCCGTTAATCAAGTCACTGACACGGTCCATCGTATGGCGGCTGGCGTAAATGTTGACTTCCTCAATGGCCTCCCAGCGCATGAAAGTAGAAAGCATGCCTGCCAGACCGAGGATATGATCCAGGTGCCCATGGGTGAGCAGGATGTGGTTCAGCCGCTTGAAACCAACTCCAGATTTCAGGATCTGCCGCTGTGTGCCCTCACCACAATCCACCATGAAACGAAACTCGTCATGTTTTACGACGAGTGAAGACAAACCGCGTTTGATGGAGGGCGCAGATGCGGATGTGCCCAAGAAGATTAGCTCAAACAAGAGTCATAACCTCCGGGTTATTTTTTGTTTTGGCTGATGCCGGTGATTTGTTTGAGAACACCGAGCGCCGTCAATCCCACTTGCAGACCTTGCTGAGCGGTGATCGGCATGCTTTTATTTTCCGCTTCAGATTGCTCAATGAAAGTCATGGCTGCCCGATAGCCGATGAAAGCGCCAGCCAGGGTTCCAATCACAAGAGTCAGTGTTCGAATGTTTGATTTCATAAGTTTTATCCTTTTTTTGAGAACCGGTCGGTCAGACTGGTCCCAATTTGTTGAATCTTCGCGTTGAATTCGCGCAGCGCCATAATTGGTTTTGCAGACGCATTGCCAGCATTACGTATAAATTGCTGTCCCTGGCTCAGATAGCCCCTGAGGGCTTTGCCCGCCTGGGGAACAAGCTCGTGTAATTTGATGACGCCAATGCTGAGCGCGATCAACAAGGCGAGTGCAATCAGCCCAAAGAGCAGCACCGGGAGCACCAAAAGCACTGTTGCCACGCCAGCAAGATTTTCTGTGTCTGCAGCCCCAAGGCCGCCTTTGATCACAAGCCAAACGATCAAGCCCACAACGAGCAGGCTGATCAGGATGATCGGAAAAGAGATCGCCCAAAAGTGGTTGCTTTTGTGCGCTTTATCGATTGTTTCCCGTAGTTTTGATTCGTCTGACATTGATGGCACCTTCCACTGCAATTTTAGCACGAGATTCACCCACCTTTTCAGATTATACAAACTCATCCCAAAGCTAAACCGCAAAAGGTATTTGTTAACAATTCGCAGTTCTTTTCATGTATAATGAAGTCAGGAAAACTGTCGCACATGCGTCCGGGAGGCTATTTATGCTTATTGTGCCTCCGATTGTGGCTTAGAATTGCTGCGCGATTTACTAGATAGGAAAATGTCAGTGTTAGAAACTGACTTATGTATTGGAAAAACAATGCGTTTTTGGAGCAGTCGAGTGAACAATCCATCATTCCTGTTGCGTCCCGATTTTCTGGTCGGTCAACAGCGAGATTTTCTACCTGAAGAGGAACAAAAGGATTGATCGTCTCTGACTATCAGCTTGCCAATACATAATAGAAGTTGCTCGAGTTCGTCTTGAGCTTTCAGCTTATCGAGTAAGTCCGGTATTCAACAGCCATGGTCATGGACCATGGCTGTTTGTTACGGATGAAAAAGACGATTACTGAAATCAGCGCGCAAAAGCGCAATCGCAGGCGAGTGAATATCAGCCTGGATGGGTCCTATGCTTTCTCATTGGACCGATTGACGGCTGCCTGGCTGCAGGTTGGGCGTGAGCTTAGCGAAGCGGAAATTGAAAAACTTCTGATGAGCGACGAAGTCGAAGTTGGCTTCAACCAGGCTCTCAATTTATTGAGCTACAGAAGCCGCTCGATGGCAGAAATGACCCGCTACCTCGAAGGCAAGGGCTACGCACCTGGCACTTTGAAGGCAGTGCTTGCCCGCCTTGAAGAAGAGGGCTTGCTCAACGATGAGCGTTTTGCCAGGGAGTGGGTTGAGAACCGCAACACCTTTCGCCCAAGAAGCCAAAGCCAACTAAGAGCGGAGTTGCGTTTTAAGGGTTTGGCTGAGAGTTCCATTGAATCAGCCCTGGAGGAATCAGGGGTGGACGATGCCGCCCTCGCAATGGCAGCAGCCCGCAAGCAGGCCCATCGCTATCTTTCATCCGATTACGAGATTTATCGAAAGAAACTAGGGAACGCGCTTTTGCGGCGCGGTTTCAGTTATGCCACGGTCAATGAAACCTTACGCACTCTTTGGAATGAGATGCAGCACACCGAGACCGTGGAACCAAATAAACTATGGAGCAATTGACACAATGAAAACCTTATTTCAACCAGGCCAAGGTCCTAACCTGCTCTTTCTGTGGGTTGGACTCGCCGTTATCTTGGGTGTCCTGATCGGATACCTGATTTTCTCAACCATCCGCAAAAACCAGGATGAAAAACTTAAAAGAACCGCGGAAAATATTATCGACCAGGCAAAAGAAATTGCCAAAAACACGGAGCTGGAAGCCAAAGACACCGCCCTGAAAATCACCTTGCAGGCGGAGAATGAGATCCAGCGCAAGCGCAGCGAACTCAATAAAGAAGATGACCGCCTTGTGAAACGCCGCGAAGAACTTGATAATCGTTTCGACCAGATGCAGCAGCGTGAGTCTGCTCTCAACAAACGCCAGAGTGCCGTTGATAAGCGCGCCAATGAGGTCGAAGCTCTCTACACTGAACAGTATGCAGAGCTGCAGCGTGTTTCTGCGATGACCAGTGATGAAGCCCGCGCGCTCCTGCTTGAAGAAGTTGAAAAGGAAGCCCGCGGAGACATGGCGCGCATCATCCGCCAGCATGAGATCGAAGCCACCGAAACCGGCATGGAAAAAGCCCGCGAGCTGATCGCTGATGCTATTCAGCGCGTCGCGTCCGACAAGGTTGCTGAAGTGACCACCTCCCTGGTTTCTCTTCCTAACGAGGAAATGAAGGGCCGCATTGTTGGACGCAACGGTCGCAACATCCGGGCCTTCGAACAGGCTACCGGCGTGGACGTTATCGTGGATGACACCCCCGAAGCTGTGACTGTCTCGTGTTTTGACTCTGTCCGCCGTGAAATCGCCCGCCGTACCCTGACACGGCTCGTGACGGACGGCCGCATCCACCCGGCCTACATTGAGAAGATTCTTGAAGAAGAACGCAAAGCGATGGACGAGGATATCCTCAAAGCTGGTAAAGAAGCAGTCTATGAAGCCGGCATACACGGCCTGCATCCTGAAATCGTCAAGAAACTGGGGCGTCTGAAATACCGCACATCCTACGGTCAAAATCAGCTTGCCCACGCCGTGGAAACCTCCAAGATCGCCAGTGTTTTGGCGGCTGAGCTCGGCGCAAACGTGGAAGTTGCCAAGCTTGGCGCGCTTTTGCACGATCTTGGCAAAGCCATGGACCACAACACCGAAGGCACCCATGCCCAGATCGGCGCGGAATTTGCCAAACGCCACGGCGTCAGCGCAGCAGTCTGCAACGCTATCGCTGCGCACCACCACGAAGTGGACCAGGTCTCGATTGAAGCCATTTTGGTGGAAGCCGCGGACGCCATATCCGGCGCGCGCCCGGGTGCCCGCCGCGAGGACCTTGAGCAGTACATCAAGCGCCTGAAAGCCCTTGAGAACATCGCCAACTCCCATAAGGGTGTTGAGCAGAGCTATGCTATCCAGGCTGGTCGGGAAGTGCGCATCATCGTTAAGCCTGAAGAGGTTGATGATCTCGAAGCGCACCGCATCGCCAAGGACATCGCCACCGAGATCGAGGAAACCATGCAGTACCCTGGTCAGATCCAGGTAACCGTCATCCGTGAAACCCGCTCGGTCAGTTACGCGAAGTAAACCAACAAATTAGTAAATGAAGAGAAGCTGTCAAATCTGGCAGCTTCTTTGTTATAGTTAAAATGCACCTTGTAGGGTCGATGCCTGCGTCAACCTAAGAAACCTCCTTGTAGGGTCGATGCAGGCGTCGACCGGATAGACCTCCGTGTAGGGTTGATGCCTGCATCAACCTCCAGGACCTCAATGTACGTTCGATTTTAGAGTTGACCACATCTGAGTTTCTCTTCTTAGTGTGCTGACGAGACCTCATTGCAATTTTCTTCTGTCATTGCGAGGAACGAAGCAATCTAAATTCTCAACCTCAATGACCCTCAGCGGTTCTCAACAATACCTAAACGACATACACTTCGTGAATGATGGCAGAATCTTGTTACCTCTTTTATTCTATGTCTACCTAAGGCTAGATTGCTTACAAAATCGTACACTTCGTGTCACAAAAGAGGTTCGCAATGCCACATCAAAGATGAATCTTTGTGGTGGCAACAATTCTTTAACTTCGCGAAAGCCAAAATTGTTCTTAACATCCTACGGACAGCTTTTTTCTCGTTGTAATCACGATCTTTCGTCAAAATTGGAAACTCTGTTGGTGAATGAAGTTCTTTTTTTTACCCAGAACCCTATGTAGGGTTGATGCCTGCGTCGACCTATTGGATATTCTTGTAGGGTTGATGCCTGCATCAACCCTAGAGACCTGCTTGTGGATTCGATGCCCGGTTGGCCTACGCTCGAGCAACATTCATTAAAAGGTAGATCGCCAACCTTCACTTTCAATGGCGACACCCGCTCCAGCTACCCCCTCACAAAGGGATTGTTTGCCTTTTCAAACCCCACCGTCGTGGCCGGGCCATGACCTGGCAGAAGCGTGGTCTCATCCGGCAGGGTGTAGATCTGCTCGCGGATGTTCTTCAGCAGCAAGGCGTGGTCAGAACCTTCAAAATCGGTCCTGCCGATGCTGCCCTTGAAAATTGCATCCCCCACAACAGCCATCCCCAGTTCGGGAATGTAGAAAAGCACTGAGCCAGGGTAATGCCCCGAAACGTCCCGCACTTCCACCAGCTTGCGGCTACCCCTAGGCAGCACGTCCAGCCACATGCCGTGGGTAAGCGGAATGTCCAGCCTCGGCACGGGGTCAACCTTCATGCCCATTTTCATGCCTTCTGGATGCTTTTCCGCCAACGCAAAGCCCTCCGGGTGCATGGCGATTGTCAAAGGTGGCGAAAACGCCTCGCTCACCGTTTTTGCCCCTGCTGTGTGGTCGTAATGCCCGTGCGTGAGCCAGATTTGCCTGAGCTGCCAGCCCTGTTCGCTTGCCAAACGCAATTGGGTCTGCGGCTCAAAGCTTGGGTCAATCAGCACACAGTCGCCGCTGTCGTCATCCACCAGGAAGTAGACGTTGTTTCCGAGTGGTCCCAGGACGGCCAGGTGAATTGAAAGGGTCATCTTTTTCCTTCCTGCTCCTGCCTTGCTGAAGCCAGAAATTCTTCCAGGCGCATCACCCTGCGTGGCAGGTCCGTCAGGCTGCGCAAACCATCTTCTTCCACCACGACGTCGTCTTCAATCCGCACGCCATACTTACCAGGCAGGTAGATGCCTGGTTCGATGGTGAAAACCATGCCCGGCTCGAGGATCAAAGGATTGCCATGGAAAACATACGGCGATTCGTGCGCCTCCATCCCCAGCCCGTGCCCCGTGCGGTGGGTGAAGTATTCGCCATATCCACCTCGTGTGATGACATCCCTTGCCAGCCGGTCCACCTCCCCTGCCGGCATGCCGGCTTTCCCCCCGAAGCGGGCTGCCGCATTGGCATCTTCCACCAGTTCGGCGATTCGTCTCATTTCATCATTCGGTTCGCCGCAGAAAAAGCTGCGGGTGATGTCCGAGAAATAGCCGCCAAAGTTTGCACCCCAGTCGATCAGCAGCATCTCGCCTTCCTGCAAGACGCGATCCGTGGGGCTGGCGTGGGGATTGGCAGAGTTGGGACCAGTTGAGACGATCGGCGAAAAGGGCAGCTCCGCCTCTGAGCCCGCGCGGAAAAGCTGCACCATCAATTCAGCCGATATCTGGAGCTCGCTCTGCCCGGGTGTTACCGTTTCGAGGGTGCTGATTAAGGCATTCTGGGCAATAATGGCTGCCTGGCGCATGGCTTTCAGCTCTTCGCTGCCCTTGCGCATGCGTAGCTCAGCCAGGGCGGCGCTTCCATCCACAAACTCAGCCTTCGGCAGCGCCTTGCGCAGTAGATCCAGCTCTAAAAAGCGCAGTCCGGTCGGCTCGACGCCTACGCGCAGCACTTTGCCTGAAATATCAGCTAAGGCATGCTCATAGACCCCCTGCCAGCTTGCCGGGTCATCGCCAAAGGGAATGATTTCCGCTTTAAAGGGCAGATCGGCAACTTTTGCGCGCTCAAGCTCAGGCAGGATCACTTTTACCTCACCACCACTGCCAACCAGAACGACCACCGGGCGTTCCATCAGGTGGAAGTTCAGCCCAGTCAGATACTTCAGGCTCGGACCCGGGTTAAGCGCCACCGCATCGAGGTGGTTGGCGTCCATCAGGTTAAGCAATCGGGAGAGTCTTGGGGTCATGACAGCCTCGCTTTCGTGGATGGAATTATATAACGAATGCCTGAGCCAGCCGGTAAATAAAACGGGATTTGTAGGTTGGGTGCAGCGACGCAGGAGCGCAACCCAACAATAACACCCAAGCAATTGCCAATCGTAGGTTAGGTGCAGCGACGCGGGAGCGTAACCCAACAATAACACCCCAGCAATTGCCAATCGTAGGTTGGGTGCAGCGACGCAGGAGCGTAACCCAACAATAACACCCCAGCAATTACCAATCGTAAGTTGGGTGGAGTGACGCAGGAGTGTAACCCAACGATAACATCTACCATATGCCATTTTTTGTTGGGTTGCGCTCCAATAATTAAATTTCAAATGAATACCCATTGTCGCTCCACCCAACCTACGGCATTGCTTGCTGCCGTTCCACCCAACCTGCTCTTGCAAAACCAATGCTTCACTCCATCCCTGGAAGCCCATCCCAAACCTCCCTGGACCTTCCTTTCGCATCCGGGTGCATTCCCATATTGATGTACGTATGCACAGACGAATTTGGCCATTGCTCGGGTGTATCTACCAATCCATGTTTTACTGGATTAAAATGAATGTAATCCAGATGCCTTGCAAGATCTTTTTCATCTCGGATCCAATGCTCCCAAAATCGGGATTGCCAAACACTCATCTCACCTTTGGCATTACGAGCTGCTTGTTTCTGTCCCTTTAGGTAACGTTTGGTAAATTTGGACTTGATCAATTTGATGCGTGTTGAATAATCTGAATCATTTTCTGGCAAGGTCAGCAACCAATGAATATGATCTGGCATAATCACAAACGCGTCGAGCCGGAATGGCATTTCTAAATTTACCGTCTCAATCGCTTCTTGAAGTTGTGAGACCGCGATTTCAGAATTGAATATTTGCCTTCGTCCAAAGGTGACCAGTGTAAAGAACCATGTCGCCCCGGGTATCCTCAATCTTCGGTATTCCATCCCGTGTAATTATTCCATAAATCTCAGGAGTGTAGAAAATATCTTATGTAGGTTGGGTGCAGCGACGCAGGAGCGTAACCCAACAATAACACCATTTTTTGTTGGGTTACGCTCCATTACATAAATACCGGATGAACACCGGCTGTCGCTCCACCCAACCTACATCAATGCTCCATTTCTACAAGCTTGTTTCTTGACTTTGCTGGCGCTAAACTTATACTTACTCTCATGAGAACAGCACGACTCAGCAAATTATTACCCTGCATGTGTCCCGGGCGGGGTGCTTAACCGCCGGGTCTTTTTTGTTTCCACAGCCAACCAAAGACTCAAGCGGCACACCCCGCAAACTAATCAATCAGACGCGAGCCGTCTTTTTGTTTATTTTTGGCTGTCAGAAATTATTGAGGAGACTTCATGAATATTTACGAAAATATCACCCATCTTACTGGTAAAACACCTCTGGTGCGGTTAACGCGCCTCAACCCCAACCGCGAGGTCGAAATCCTAGCCAAACTGGAATATTTCAACCCAACCCACAGCGTCAAGGACCGCATCGCCGTCAGCATGGTGGACGATGCTGAACAGCGCGGCTTACTGCATAAGGACAGCATCCTGCTGGAAGCCACCAGCGGCAACACCGGCATAGGCCTGGCAAACGTGGCTTCAGCCCGGGGTTATGGCAGCATGATCATCATGCCCGAATCCGCCAGCCTCGAACGCAGACTGCTGATGCGCGCGCTTGGAGCCAATCTTATTTTGACCCCTGCTGCTGGCGGCATGGCTGCCGCCATGGAAAAAGCCCAAGCCTTGCTGACGGAAGACAGCCGTTACTGGTGGGCGGATCAATTCAACAACCCTGCCAACCCACAAATTCACCACCTCACCACAGGACCCGAAATCTGGAAGGATACTGACGGTAAGGTGGATGTGCTTGTAGCTGGGGTCGGCACCGGCGGCACGATCACTGGAACAGGCCAGTACCTGCGGGAGCAAAACCCAGCTCTGAAAGTCATCGCCGTTGAACCGGCAGCTTCCCCTGTGCTCTCCGGCGGCACCAGGGGGCCGCACCCCATCCAGGGTATTGGCGCAGGTTTTATCCCTTCGGTGCTGAAAACCTCGCTGTTGGATGAGATCATCCAGGTGAGCGGTGAGGTTGCCTTCAGCACAGCCCGCCAACTGGCTGCTATTGAAGGCATTCCGGGTGGGATTTCCTCCGGCGCTGCGGTTTGGGCTGCCCTGCAGCTGGCTGCCCGCCCCGAGACTAAGGGCAAGCGCTTAGTGGTGATTGTGCCGAGCTTTTCCGAGCGCTACCTCAGCACCGATCTGTTCGCAGACCTAAGGAGAGAGCAAAATGGAAGCAAGTGAACGCATGCCCTGCGCGGGCAAACCTGCAAAACAAAACCCCAACATTTTCAGCCTGATGGCGGAAGATGTCCGGGCTGCCCTTGAGCGCGACCCAGCCGCGGTGAATGCCTTCGGGGTCCTCACCAGCTACCCCGGCATACACGCCGTCTGGGCGCACCGCGTGGAACATTGGCTCTGGAAAAAAGGTCTGAAATGGCTTGCCCGTGCCAGCTCGCAGATTACGCGCTTTTTTACCGGTATTGAGATCCACCCGGGCGCCAGCCTGGGTCGGCGCGTGTTCATCGACCACGGTATGGGCATTGTGATCGGGGAGACGGCGGTTGTGGGCGACGAGGTGACGCTCTACCACGGGGTCACCCTCGGCGGCACCAGCCTCGAGAAAGTCAAACGCCACCCCACCCTGCAGCCTTGCGTGGTGGTGGGAGCGGGCGCGAAGATCCTGGGCGACATCACCATTGGCAGTCACAGCCGCATTGGAGCAAATGCCGTGGTGGTTAAGGACGTCCCACCTCAGTCGGTTGTGGTGGGGGTGCCCGGGCAGGTGATCCGCCGCAAGCGCTTGGTAGACGAACACCAAACGGACCTCTCCCACACCAAGATGCCCGATGCTGTCATGACTAATCTTCAGGAATTAATGAAAAGGTTGGCCGAGGTGGAATCCCGGCTTGAGATCCACAGCGACCAGCTCAGCCAGATCCAGCTGCAACCTGATGGGGTCTGGGAATATTCCGACAGTCCGGATTATATTATCTGATCTTGACTGGCCCAGATGCCGCAGAATCCGACATCAAATATAGAAGATTTACCTCAACCGATTCGACGCCTGATAAAAACGATTCTTATAAGATAATCTCTGGTAGCCACGAAGTCACGAAGCCACCCAACCATGAGCACTGCTGTACAATTAAACCATGCTATCCCCCCCTAACGAAATTGGATTATTTTGTTCGTTTATGGATCAGGATTTCCCGATAGACAGCCGCCAGCACGATCAGCACCATCACTCCGCCGAGGATGGCAATGCCGTTCACGTTTACTACGGGCGACGGAATCACTTCTTCCCCGATTGGGGTTGCCTCAGGCGTCCCGGTAGCAAGCGTTGCGGTCAATGTCAGGTCAGGCTGAACCTGGATCGGATCGACAAAGATTACTAATGCCAGCAGGCTGATCACCAAAATTCCAAGCACGATCAGCACAATCGGCAAAGCGCTGCTCTGTTTTGAGCCCTGGTGCACGCTCATTTGACACTCTCCACAGCTTGTTTGGCTGTTTCAATCACGTCGGCATTATCCCGCAAAATCAACAAGGTCGCATTGCGCAGAATTGGTCCAAGGTCATTCATGACCGCGTCTGGCGGATAAAGAACTGCCCCGCTTGCCATCTTCTCCAAGGCTGATTTAAAGGATATCTCCTCCCAAGCCATCAGTGCGGCAGGGCGGGCTGGAAGCGCTTTAAGGGCTTCGCTCCACTCTGCCAAAAACTGCGTCTCAGACAGGTGCGCGATCAAGTCCAGAGCGAGTTCCTGCCTTTGGGGTTCCTGGCTGCCCAAAGCCCATACCCAGGCATCGGTCAGGGTCATGCTTGGCGAGGTAAAGGCTGGATCTGGCGCTTCAGATGTCGTTTCCATTCCCCGCAGCACCACATCTAACGGCAGGAAAGCCGTGTTAATACTGCGGGTACTAAAAGCCTGCCAAACCTGTTCATAATTCTGGAATGTGATTGACTGATCACTAAAATGACGCGCGTTCAAACCGTCTTTCAAGGTTTGCAGAGCTGCAGTCAGTGGGGCTTCTTGCAGAATTGTCAGGCCTTGCTCGTTTTGCACCTGCCCACCCAGGCTCATGTATAGCAGCAATAAAAAGGTTCCCCTGGGGTCATCAGCCGCAAAACCAAAATAGCCAAAATTTGACCTGGTATCCACCCACTCGTTGCCGGGAATTAACTGGCTAACGCTGTCGTAGACCAAGCCCATTGGCACACCCTTGAAGGGTACCGCCATCACCTCTCCCTGGACCATGCCCGCATCTCTGCCAAAGTTGTACCAGTCGAGATCGGTCATCACCGTCTGCAGACCCTCGTTCCAGAAAACGACCTCATCCTGGAAAGCCCTGGTAAGATGTTCCCGGGAAAGTGCAACGACGTCCGGAGAGGAAGCCGGTGCGGCTGTGTGTGTGGTGCGGAGCGCGTCCAGAAGCCCACCACCACCCGAGACTGCTTTGATGCGCACCTCGATCTCAATGCTGTTTTGGGAGGCAAATTCATCCAGACGGGCTTTGAGGATGACAGCCGACTTCGTCTCCGCGTTGGGATCCAACTCAGGAGGCAGCCAGAGGATCAACTTTTCAGGAGGAGGCGCTGGTGTGGGGGTTTGTTCAGCCACTGGCTCGGTCGCTCCTTCTGTGACACTGGTAGGCACTGGAATATCAGTCTGCTCAGGAGTGGATGTTGCGTTTTGCTGCCAGGGGATTTCCCAACCATCAGGCAGCAACTCACATCCTGTCAGCCCCAACAGGCTGCTGACAATCAGCACCACCAGTAAAATCTTGATCTTTTTCACACTATCAGCCATCTATGCAATTGTAAAGCATCTTGCCAGAGAGATTATCCCAGGCTCACTGGCTTGCCGAGCAGCCCAACCAATAGTTTGACCGAATTTTCCACGTCGTCCCGGTCGACCATTTCAGAAGGGCTGTGGATGTAGCGGCAGGGGATTGAAAGACAACCCGCCGGCACGCCGGCACGGGTGCGCTGTATGGCCGCGCCGTCTGTGCCGCCCGCCTCAAGCACTTCCATCTGATAGGGCAGTTTTTGCGCCTTGGCTTCATCCACCATCCACTTCACCACGCGCGGATCGGCGATGAAAGAAGAATCCCGGACTTTGATTGCGGGACCATTCCCAAGCGCGACTTCCATCTTGACACCCAGGGGGGTATCCCCGGTGCGGGTCACGTCCACTGCCAGCCCGACTTCCGGATCCACGCCATAAGCCGCGGTGATTGCGCCGCGAATGCCAACCTCTTCCTGAACACTGAACACGAAGTAGAGCTCATTTGTGCCCGGCCTGACTTCTTTCAAGGCTTCCATCACAATGGCTGCAGCTACCCGGTCATCCATGGACTTGGCTACCAGGCGTTTGCCAAGGTCCAGGAAGGGACGCTCAAAACCACAAACATCGCCCACACCGATTTTGCTGTCTGCCCTGGACGTCGCGCCAGTATCGATGAACAACTTCGCCAGTTCGGGATGTTCGTCTTTCTCCAATCGTTCCATCCCGATCACGCCCTGGGTGACATTCATGAACAAGACCCTGCCGCCCAGGCAGGTAAGAGGGCTGATGCCGCCGATCGGCATAAATCGCGCAAAGCCGTTATCATCCACATGCGTGACCATCAAACCAATTTCGTCGATGTGCGCCGAAATCATGATCCGCTTGCCGCCTTCTTTCAGAGTACCTTTACGGGCAATCAGGTTACCAAGCGCATCCGTATAGATCTCATCGGCGTGCTCCTGGATTTCTGCTTTGATCTTTTCGCGAATCACGTGTTCCGAACCGGAAGGACCAGGCGTCTCAACCAGTGTTTGTAGAACAGTCCATAATGAATTGTTTTTCTTTGCCATTATTTTTTCTCCTGCAGATTTAGGATGCTTCTATCAAGGCGTGTTAAAGCCGTGTGGATCAGTTTCAGGGTGTTCAGTTCGTCTTCAATGCGGATCAGGCCAGCAGCCGAGTGAAGATAGCGCTGCGGCACCGAAACTGAGACGCTCGGCACGCCCGCGCGGGTTTTATGGATTTCGCCGGCATCGGTTCCCCCCATACCTGGCTGACGGAACTGCCAGGGGATTTTCCCGGCTTCAGCCGAATCGACCAGCCATTTGATCAATCGCTGATCCCCGATGGTGCCGCGGTCCATGAGGTAAATCGCCGGTCCGTTTCCCAGCCTGGTGTTGTGGCTGGTGTTTGGTAAGCCATCATAATGGGCCAGGTCATTGGCTGGGGTTGAGTCCATCGCGATCCCGATTTCCGGATCGAAAGCATAGGCGGCGGTTTTTGCGCCGCGCAGGCCGAGCTCCTCCTGGACGGTGAAAGCCGCCAGCAGGTCAACATTCTCTGGCGCGTGTTTGACCAGTTGAATGAGGTTAAAAACTCCCAGCCTGTCATCCAGCGCTTTGGAGCGGATGCTTGGACCCAAGATTGCCAGTTTTGTGGCGAAGGTGGCTCTGTCGCCCACTTTGACCTTGGAGTCTCCTCCAGGTCCAATGTCAACGCGCAGCTGGTCCACTTTGAGCACCTGCTTACGCTCTTCCGGCGTGGTCAGGTGGATTGCTTTGGCGCCGATCACGCCGGGAACATGGTCCCGGCCGATAATCACCGGCTTACCCACTAACTGGCGTGGGTCAACTCCCCCGATGACGCGAAATTCAAACACGCCATCGCCTTCATCTTTGACGATCATAAAGCCAACTTCGTCCATGTGGGCGGCGATCATCACCCTGACTCGATCCTCACCAGTGCCCTCTCTTCGCACCAGGACGTTACCCATCGCGTCCACTTTAGTGACGGTGGTAAAGTCGCGCAGCTCCTCAAGCACGATCGAGCGCACTTCCTGCTCATCGCCCGAAACGCTGACAGTGTTGCACAAGCGCGTCAGTAAATCTATTTCTTTTTTGCCCAGACGGGGATTAAACTTGGTGGAAATGTCATTTTTTGCCATCTTGTTTTACTCCCAGATCACGGTTTTCATGAAATCGAGCGGAAGACCGGCAATAAACTCAGCCATCAACCTTCCCGCACGTCGGACGTCTTTGAGCGAAACGACCTCAACCGGAGTGTGCATATAACGCAGCGGAATGCCGAGCTCGATTACGGGTATGCCAGATTCTGCCACCTGGATATCATGGGCATCGGTGCCCGAGCCGGTTGGCGCGAGTTCCTTTGCCACGTTAATCTCGTATTCTTCAGCGGTTGCCTGCATGGCTTTGTGCAAAGCCGGGTGGTTGCAGGAGCCCCAGGTGAGGGGGGTTACCTTGCCCATCTCGAAATTGCCAATGCCTGCTCCGCCGGGTGCCTTGGCGAAGGTGACATCGATCACGATCGCGAAATCCGGTTTGATAGCAAACGCGTCAGTCTTTGCGCCGATACCGCCGACTTCCTCCTGCGAGGTTGCCACAGCCATCACATCCCAAAGGTGTTTCCGCTTGGAAAGCATCTCAAGCGCGACTGTCACCGCCGCCACGGAGGCGCGGTTATCGAGGGTGTGCCCGCTGATGGTTTCACTGCAAAGTTCCATCGGCTCCGTTGCGAAGGAGATAACATCTCCTACACGCACCAGCTTTTTGACTTCGTCCGGCAACAAACCGGTGTCTACCAGCAGATATTTCTGGGGAAGGGGTCCGGATTTTCCGTCCTTGGGCAGCAAAGCTGCCGGCGGCATGACCACCATAGCTGGCAGATCCCGGACAACTTCCGAGTTGGTGGCGTGCACGGTCACCATCTGGCCGGGCAGGATGCGCGGATCAACCCCGCCAACCTGCATAAATCGCAAAAAACCTTCATCAATGCCGGTCACCATCAGACCAATCGCGTCCATGTGCGCCGCGATCATCACGCTGGGGCGGGGCTCCGCGCCTTCTCCGCGCTGGATCGCTTGCAGGCTGCCGAGATTATTGACGCGTATCTCGTCAACAAGCGGCTGCCAGGCAGCCCGGATGATCTCGCGGATCGGAGCTTCATAACCGCTCAGACCCGGTGCGGAGATCATTTCCTTTAAGTGTTGTTTCAGATCAAGTTTCATAAGCCTCTCTCATGGGTTTGGAGTGGGTTCAACCGAACTCTCGGTTGGCGTTTCGGTGGGGATTTCCGTCGGCACAGTAACAGGGGTATCTGTTGGCAGTGGTGTTTCCGTAGGGGTGGAAGTAATTGTCGGGGTCCACGTGGCTGTGGTTGTTGCAGTCGGGGGCAGTGTATTTGTAACCGTAGGGGTAATGCTGGCTGTACGGGTGAGGTAAGGGGTCAGCGTTACGCTGGGGATGAGTGTTACCGTGCTGGTGAAGGTCGGCGTAGCGGTTGGCTGCAGCGGACCGCGGTTGAGGCGCAGCAGGATGACCCCCAGCAGGTAGCAGGGAATCGTGATCAGAATGATCAGCGTCAGCATGTATCGCGTGCGTGTGCGATTAGAAATTTCGTCCACCAGAGCTCCATCTGCATTTCATCTTATCACTAGCCACATCACCCGGCAAATTTAGTCAATTATAGCCCACCGCGCATAGTGCAATCGCATCTGGTTGGTTTCTCATTCCCCAACTTTAAATATTAGGAGAATATGGCGAGAACGGTGCCTATACACCAGTCCGACCCCCTCCAGCGAAGCAGAGGGAGGGGGCAGGGGGGGTGGGTCTTTCCTGGGAAATGGAGCGACCCGTAATCGCTTTTGTATACCCGCTGGCACAAATTTACTAATAATAGTGCCTCAATCCAGGTCAAAAATTTTACCCGGGTTCAGGATGTTGTTGGGGTCGAGGGCTTGCTTAAGCGTGCGCATCAGTTCCAGCTCGTGAGGATCAACAATCTCCTGAAAGTACGCTTTGCGTTTGATGCCGATGCCGTGTTCGCCGCTCAGTTTGCCGCCGAGCGCCATCACCACCTCGTACAAGCGCCTTACAACTTGATCCTCCAGAACGTACCACTGATCCAGCGGCATTTCAGGCGGTTTAATCAGGGTCGTATGCAGGTTACCGTCGCCGGCATGCCCGTAGGAAGGCATGGAAAGGTCAAATTCAGCCGCGATTTTTGCAATTTCCCCGGTCAGTGCTGGAATCTGCGCGATCGGGACGACGATATCTTCCAGGCTTTGGTGGGGTGAAACCACCTTAAAAGCTTCGGCGATGTTGCGCCGAACCGCCCAAACGCGCTCCTGGGTGGTGTAATTGTCCGCAACGTAGACTTCGATCGCGTGGTGTTCCATGCACAGGTCGCCGATCATTTCTGCTTCCCCATCCACCTGGTCTTGCGTGGTGCCATCGACCTCGATCAGTAGCATCGAGCCGCAGCTCTCATAGTCGAGGTGTTCGTTCAGATACTTGCAGGAAGTTTCCACCGCAAGGCGGTCCATGAACTCAATCGAGGTCGGGATGATTCCCAGCTGGCTGACGATCATCGGCACGATCTCAATCGCGCTCTGCACGTCCGGGAACAGCACCAGCAGGTCGGTCTTGGCTTTTGGCAGGGGAGTGAGCTTGATGGTCGCGCTGGTCACAATCCCCAGCGTGCCTTCGGAACCGATGTAGAGACGCTTGAGGTCGTAGCCCGAAACGTCCTTGACGATCTTTCCGCCAATTTTGAGGATCTCACCAGCCGGTGTCACCACCTCCATGCCGGTGATGTAGCGCTCTGTTACGCCATATTTGATCGCCTTGCCGCCGCCGGCGTTCTCGGCGATATTCCCGCCAATTTGGCAGGACTCAAGGCTCATGGGATAACCGGCAAAGAACAAGCCGTTATCCGCTACGACCGCGTTGATTTCGTTGGTCACAATGCCTGCCTGCACTTCGATCATCATGTTTTGCAGGTCAACATCAAGCACTTTATTCATTTTTTCGAAGGCCATCAGGATTCCGCCGTGCAACGGGATTGCTCCGCCGGAAAGCCCCGAGCCGGCTCCGCGGGGTGTGACCGGGATGAGGTGAACGTTCGCCAGCTTCATGATCTCCGCCACCTGCTGGGTGCTGGTGGGGGTCACGATCACTTCCGGCATCGCCGAAAACTGATCCTTGGGAGTCTCGTCGTGGGAGTAGGCTTCAAGCTTTTCCTTATCCAGGATGACGTTCGCCGCTCCAACAATCTGCGCGAGTTTAGTAACAATTTCTGGCGTCAGGGGGTTGTAGTTGGTCATGACTTTCTCTCCTCAAGCCGGGAAATTAATTCAGGCAAAACCTGGAAGGCATCCCCGACAATCCCAAAATCTGCCACCTGGAAGATAGCCGCGTTGGGGTCCGTGTTGACAGCCACGATGGTTTCGGCAGTTTTCATGCCCGCCAGGTGCTGAATGGCGCCTGAGATGCCCAAAGCGATATAGAGCTTTGGCAGCACCGTCTTTCCGCTCAAGCCTACCTGCTGCGGGTATCTCGCCCAGCCGCGGTCGACCGCGTCGCGCGAGGCGCCAACCTTGCCGCCTAATAAGCTTGCCAGATCGTGCAGGAGTTGGAAGTTGTCGCCTTTTTTCATGCCCCTGCCGCCCGACACAATCACATCGCTGTCCTGCAGGTTGCTTTCATCGGCGGCTTCAGCCTCGAAGGAAAGCAGTTTCACTCTTTTGTCCACCAGCTCGGGCTTTAGCGATATTTGCTGGATGCGCCCAGCGCGGGAAGGGTCTGCCGGCAGCGGTTGGGTGGAACGCGGTCTGACGGTTGCCATCTGGGGGCGATGCTTGGGGGTCTTGATGGTAGCAAGAATATTGCCGCCGATCGCGGGGCGGGTTTGCAGCAGGTCGCCCGTGGTCAGGTCTATCTGCAAATCGGTGCAGTCTGCCGTCAAGCCGGTATGCAGGCGCATCGCCACATGCGGCATCAGCGTGCGACCATTGTTGGTGGCACCTGCCAGGATGATATTTGGCTTCATTTGCTGAACCAAATCAATCAGCACGTTGCTGTAGGTCTCCACGATAAAGGCCTCCAGGTCAGGATCCTGCACGCTGATCACCAGGTCTGCCCCGTGCTGGATCAGGGTGGTTAGTTCTGCTTCGCTGACGTTCGCGCCCATCAAAACCGACACCAACTGCTCACCGCAGGCATCTGCGAGACTTCTGCCCCTTGCCAACAACTCGTACGAAACGGACTTCAGCTTGCCGTTGGCTGCTTCAGCGATGGTCCAGACGTTGGTATTTTTCTCGCTCATATCAATTGCCTCTCTTCCAGAAATGCAATCAGGGCATCCACGGCTTCCCTCACATCTTTATCATCTTTGATCGTCACCATCTGACCATTCCTGGTCACCTTTGGCGACTTAGTGGAGACCACCCTGGTTGGAGAGCCTTTCAGACCAAGATATTCCCGGTTTAGCCCAAGGTCTTCTGCTGTCAGCACCGGAATCTCGACAGTTTTGGCCTTCTTTTTACCTCGTAAGGTAGGCAGGCGCGGATAACTGATCTCCTTCACCACCGTTAAAAGGCAGGGCAGGGGCAGCTGGAGGGTTTCGATGCCTTCTTCCACCGAGCGCTCAACCGTGATCGTTTTGTGCTCCAGGTCCAGATCGTTTACTTTGCGCACATAGGTTGCCAGGGGAATGTCCAGTCCGGACGCGATATTTGGACCCACCTGACCGGTATCGCCATCTGTGGCGCGTTCACCCGCCAGGATCAGATCATAGTCGCCAATGCGCTTGATGGCGTTGACCAGGGCGTAAGCTGTTGACCAGGTGTCTGCCCCGGCAAAAGCCCGGTCTGAGAGGATGTAGCCTTCATCGCAGCCCATTGCAATCGCCTCTTTCAAGGCTTTGACCGCGTTGAGCGGACCCATCGTGAGGACGGTCACCGTTGCGCCGAATTTTTCCTTGAGCATCAGACCGGTTTCGATGGAATAGAGATCCAGGGGGTTCACGATGCTGACCACCCCATCCCGGACCATTGTGCCGGTTTCGGGATCCATTTTGACATTCCCCGTTTCAGGCACTTGTTTGATTGGAACAATTATTTTCAACATAAACTCGCTCCTCTGGAAGCTTTTCGCACGCGCTGGCAGTTATTGTAATGCAATCGAATCTTTTAAAGGTGCAGGCGTATACCGTGAGATCAATTACAGAGGCAGACTTTTAAGAGAGCCGCAGAATAATATGCGCTTTGTGAGCCATGTAAGTGATATTACTCCTATGATTTAGACTATCCCCAGATCTTATTGGGAAAGAGCAAAGTGATAATGTCCTAACGCGGCAAAATAGAAATGCCCTAAAGTAGGGGGTAAACCTCAGTACTTACCATGGGCAGATACAGCCCCCAGGAGGGTGGTGCCCAAGGGTCTGCTCCCACTCCGTTGCTTATTGAAGGCAGTCTCTTCTGTTTAATGGTTACCCAACTTGCTAAGACTCCGGCAGAATGATGTAAAATTAAGCAAATGTAACTTGGACATTTAGCTTACACACAACCACACACGAAAGGAATTCCCATGTACCAGAAACTAATTCTTATAGGCAATCTTGGCAGAGACCCGGAGATGCGCTACACACCTGACGGCAAGGCAGTCACCAGTTTTTCTGTGGCAACCAGCCGCAAATATAACGATAAAGATGAGACCACCTGGTTCCGTATTTCTGTTTGGGGCAAACAGGCTGAAAGCTGCAACCAATACCTGACAAAGGGCTCAAAAGTCCTGGTGGAAGGTCGCTTGCGCCCGGATTCCAACACTGGCGCTCCCCAGGTTTTTCAAAAGAAAGATGGCAGTTGGGGCAGCAGCTATGAGGTTTTCGCCGACAACGTCCGCTTCCTCTCCGCGCGTGGTGAAAGCAATCCTGAGGTCAGTGATACGGTTGACGACGACGATATCCCGTTCTAGCCATGGCTGAACCCCAGAAAATTCCGTTTATGGTCCCGGATGATCTTGAGCCGCGGTACATAAACACTGCCTATATTACCCATACCCCCCACGAGTTCATCCTCGATTTCGCTACGATGATGCCGGGCTTGAAAAGCCTCAAGCTCAACACCCGCCTGATCCTTTCGCCGTTGACGATGAAACTCTTCCAGAGGGCGATCAATGAGAATATTGCCCGCTACGAGGCAAATTTTGGCGAGATCCGCATCCCACGCGGGCATACCCTGGCGGATGAGCTTTTCCGTGACAAAGGTGGTCAGAACCCACCCGAAGAGACAAAATGACCGACCAACTAGATTTAATTTGCGAACAAATAAGGCACGAGTTTGATCATAAAACAGCTCTGCGTGATGCAGCTCTCAAACAGGCGCGTGAACTAACGCGCCACGCCTCCCTGGCGATTCGGGCTATCCACCGGGAGGATCACAGCGAGGCACAGTCGGAGATCGGTCGTGCGCGTGAACTGGCGAAAGTCCTGACCACCACTCTTCGCGGCGAGCATCCCGACCTGTTTTTTGCAGGATACACGCAGGATGCTCTCAAGGAATACTGTGAAGCCTGCCTGACGGTGGCGATGATCAAAGGCGAAGTATTGCCCACCCCCCAGGAGTTGGACGCAGAGCCGCCCGCCTACCTGAATGGACTCACTGAGACCCTCGGCGAGCTGCGACGGCGCTGCCTGGATTTACTGCGCCCTGGTTACAGCGCTGAGGTTGAACGCCTGTTGGCATTGATGGATGACGTCTTTGCTCAGTTACTCACGATGGACTATCCTGACGCCATCACGGATGGTCTGCGCCGCCGCACCGACCTGGCACGCGGCATCATTGAACGCACCCGGGCGGACATCACCGTGTCTTTCCGGCAAAACGAGCTGGAAAGCAAATTGAGTCGTTTGTCGGAACTGTTGGAGGACAAACAAGCCTGATG
>ENA-OSEO01001576-OSEO01001576.1-sediment-metagenome-genome-assembly--contig:-NODE-1576-length-39855-cov-3.568555_pt1 | contig 39855 bp, 38 predicted proteins | sample MGYA00237883_ERZ534232 | MGnify/ENA metagenome assembly ERZ534232 | reverse complement strand
GGGGGATATAGGGTTTGAGGTCCAGGATGGGGGAGTCCTCCAGAGCATCCAGTTCCGCCACCTCTACGGTAGTGCCGCTAACCTTCAAGATGCGGCAGACGCTGAAGCCGATGAGGTTGGGCCGCACCGGGGCCCGGGTGGCGAAGACTCCGGTCAGGGGATTTTTAGGGTTCCGGCGGGGATGGACCTTGAGGGTGGCCCGGTCTTCCGGGTTGTCGTGCCCATGGAACCAGTAAAAGACCCAGACGTGGGAAAACCCGGACAGACCCTCCAGGGCCGGGGCGTATTGGGGAAGGATTTCCAGGAAAATTTTCTTTCCCTGCTTCTTGACCAAGCCGATGGGATGCAAACAAATGTCGCTGATGGTCTTGCTCCTTGTTGCTTTTTTCTGACCTTTGAGGGATTGCCCCGGCGTGGTCCCTGCTAGGGCCAAAAATACCACTACCCAGCAAACCAAGACCCGCCGGAGTCCGGGAAACATTAGATTAACCCCTAGCCCCAAAGACCTCCTCCTCCAAGGCTGCTTTAATCAGCCCCAAGGGCACATTTTCCTCGATCACCGGTTCCCCCAGACGCCTGAGCAGCACAAAGACCACCCGGTCCGCCTGGCGTTTCTTGTCCAGGGTCAGGGCGGAGAGAACCGCGGACGGGTCTAGAGGTGGAAGAGAACGGGCCAACCCGGCCTGGCGGATGAGCCGGCGGCCCCGGCTGCCCTCTTCAACCGGCAGTCCCGCCAGTTTTTCAGAAAGGTATAGCGCCGCCAGCATGCCCCAGGCCACGGCTTCGCCGTGGGCCAGGCGGAAGCGGGAGGCCTGTTCCAGGGCGTGGCCCAGGGTGTGGCCGAAATTGAGGATGCGGCGCAGTCCCCCTTCCCGTTCATCCGCAGCCACCACCTCGGCCTTGATGGCCGCGGCCCGGTGGATGACCGTGGTTATTTCTTCTTCATTTTTGAAGACGCGGTTAGCCGGTTGATCCAGCCGCGCCAGCAGGTCCGGGTCCCGGATAAAACCGGTCTTAAGCACCTCGGCCAGGCCGTTGCGGCGCTGAGAACTGGGTAAGGTTTGTAGAAATTGGGGATCGATGGCCACCAGCCGGGGTTGGTGGAAGGTGCCCAGGAGGTTCTTGCCTTCCGGCAAATTGACGGCGGTTTTACCGCCGATGGCCGCGTCCACCATGGCCAGCAGGGTGGTGGGGATTTGGATGAAAGGCACCCCCCGCATGAAGATGGAGGCCAAAAAGCCGGTGAGGTCTCCCACCACTCCCCCTCCCAGGGCGAGCAAAGGGGTGCTGCGGTCCGCGCCCCGGGCCAGGAGTTCCCGGGCCAGGCGCTGGGCCACCGGCCAGGTCTTGGCCCGTTCGCCCCGGGGTACTGTGAGCAGGGTAGGGGCATAGCCCGCGCCCTTAAGGACCGCGGCCACTTCGGCACCATAAAGGGTTCCCACCCGGGTGTCAGTAACGAGGAAGGCGCGGCCAGGCAGGTCCAGGTCAGCCAGGACCTGGGGCAGGCGCAGGCGCAGACCCGGGTCGATGAGGATACGGTAGCTCAAGTCCCGGCCGGGCAGTGGCAGGGAAATTTCCCTCAATGCCAGCCTCCGGGGTGCAGTTGCTGGAGTTCCTCCATCAGGGCGGCGAACTGGTCCGGATAAAGGGATTGGGCGCCGTCGGACAGGGCCTTATCCGGTTCGTGGTGCACCTCCATGATCAATCCGTCGCAGCCCGCGGCCACCGCGGCCCGGGCCAGGGGCGGCACCAAATCCCGGCGGCCGGCGGCATGGCTGGGGTCCACCACGATGGGCAGATGGCTTTCCCGGTGGACCACGGGGATGGTGGCCAGATCCAGGAGATTGCGGGCGTGCTCGCCGATGGCCCTGATGCCCCGCTCACAGAGAATCACCTGGGGGTTGCCTTCCGACAGGATATACTCCGCGGCCATGAGCCATTCCTCCAGGGTGGCGGACATGCCCCTTTTCAAGAGCACGGGTTTGCCGGCATGCCCCGCGAGGCGCAACAGGGTGTAATTCTGCATGTTCCGGGCGCCGATCTGGATAATGTCGGCGTAGGCCGCCACCAACTCCAGGCTCTCGGGGTCCACGGCTTCGGTGACGATGAGCAGGCCCGTTTCTTCCCGGACCTGGCGGAGGATTTTCAGGCCCTCCTCTCCCAAACCCTGATAGCTGTAAGGGGAGGTCCGGGGCTTGTAGGCGCCGCCCCGGAAAATCTGGGCGCCCGCGGCCTTCACCTTCCGGGCGATGGTCAGGGCCTGGGTTTGGTTTTCCACCGCACAGGGGCCGGCCATGACCACGAAGCGGTCCCGGCCCAACTCCAGACCCGGTAAAGAAATAATGGTGTCTTCCCGTTGCATCTCCCGGCTCACCAGCTTATAGGGCCGGGATACGGGGATGGCCTGGATCACCCCCGGCAGATCCATGAACAGGGCCGGGTCCACCGGGCCGGGATTGCGGAGGATGCCGATGGCCGTGCGTTCGCCCCCGGGCATGGGCTGGGCCACGTACCCCAGGGCCTCGATTTTGGCCGCCACCGCCTCTATCTGGGCGGAGGTGGCGTCTTTATCCATGACGATGAGCATGGCTGTTTCTCCGGCAGCCACTGTGAACCAGTGGTGCTTTGCTGGCAGGATCAGGCAGCCCCGGGCTTTGGCGTGATGCGGACCACGACTGGCAAACCCAGGCAGCCATTAGACTGAAGATTAATCACTATCAGGGGCGGGGAAAAAAGTCAAACTCTGACAAGGAAGGAAAGCACCAGGCGTCGATATTATGCCGTGCTCCATATTCCCCCTGTAGATTCTCAAGAGAAGGTGGTTAGGGCGACGATTATTCAAGATTATAAGACAAGGAAGTCGAAATAAAAAAACGGCCCAAAGGCCGCTTAATTATTAGGACATTTTTAAGGTTTGGGAGGTGGATTGACTTCCGCAGCGTCAACAGTAAGCGGATTTGGCTTATCGTGTTTCTGAAGGCCAAGTTTTAGCAAAGGAATAATTATTCCCAGAACAGTATTACTTTCTGAAGGACCTGTTTGCATATTTCCAGCCTGGACACCAACCTGTATAGTAAAACTCCAAAAGCCTTCATGGATTCCTTGATGTTTGATTAGTGCCGTTGTAAGTTCTTTGTATCCGAAAGTTATGATCTGCGGCTCACCCATTAATCTCCTCCTCCTTCCAGCTCCTTCCAGGTAATTTCATCGCTGGTCAAGAGTGAATTTTGTATTCCAGTAAGTGACGGAAAAGTAAATCCCTCGTTGGAAGGGAAAGTGTCGACCATCATATTCACCGGACCAGTTATCCAAAGAGGACTATTAAGGGTTAAGGTATAAGAAGGCGTTGCTATCGCAAATGTCATACATTTAGCTTCTAACTTATTGCATAAGCGCTCATAGAACTCCTCGGCACCCACCCTTGCGGCGATAGAAGTCAAAAAGAATTGATTGAGGCTTGTGTCATCCATTTCAGCGAATCTTGCGGCTTGCTTATGGATGCTCCTGGGGATGCGAAGTGCAATACGACCTGAGAAATCACGCGTTGCAAATGGCTCGGGGATTTCTTGCCCTTGCCCTCGGGCGGCTTCAATCCATAATTCAGCAGTAGCCTCAAGATTCTTATATGCCTCTTCGGGGCTTTCTCCCTCTGCAAAACACCCTGGAAATTCCAGTATCTCGGCAAAATACGTTCCGTCACCGACTGGAATAAGGTTACGAGAATATGGCTTTCTCAGATACTCAATAGCCGTTGCCATGATCTTACTCCTTCTTTGTCTCCTTGTCCTTCTTGGCTTTTAATTCTTTCCTAAGATGGTCTTCCCAATGAGCAATGTCTTCCTCCAGTTGGTTCAGGATGCTTTTTGCAGTAAATTCCTTCACCATACGATGTGAGGGTATTGCAAGGGGCCTGATGGGAAAATCACTCACAAACATGTTTTCCTTCCCGCTAGGGGAAGACTTTCTACCAAGGGCTTTAGCCAAATTAACTAAAGTGCGCCTTGTAATGTCAGCCCCATTCCTGAGTTTGACGTGGGTGCGCTTTAGTCTATTTAGCCTCTTTGAATCCATGGTATCATATTCAATACCATAAATATATATTCGTCAAGAATCAATATGAAGGTTAGCAAAAAATTCAAGGAGTTCCTAGGTAAATTAGGACACTACCCAAGAAAGAATAAAGCCGGCCAGGGCCGGGACGGAGGGTAAAGGAAAAGAGCAAGAAGATTGCGGCCTTGGGAGAGATCACGAATCTTTCTGGGCCAGGCGCAGTTTTTCCAGGGCCCGCTGTAGGTTGGCCTTGGCTTCCTGGTAAAAGGTGGAGCGGAGGTCCAGGGCCCGCTGGAAGCATTTGGCCGCCTCTTCGTATTGGCCGTCCCTAAAAAAATAGACCCCCAGATTATTGTAGGCCTGAGCCTCGTCCCCGGCCTTCATAAAGGCTTCCAGGGCCTCGGGGTAACGCTTAAGTCCCGCCAGGGCCATACCTAACAAACGGTTCGCTTTGGCATCCTGGGGGGCCAGGGCCTGGGCCTTTTTCAGAGGCGCCAACGCCCGGGTATAATCGTTTTTCTTTAAATAAGCCTGCCCTAGAGTAGTGAGGCTATTGACGTTGCCGGGTTCCAGGGCCAGGGCCCGGGTCAATTCGGAGATGGCCCGCTGGGTCTGGCCCGCCTCCAGGTAAGCGATCCCCAGCAGATGGCGGGCTTTGGTGCGCCTGGGGTCCTGGTGCAACACCCTTTGAAATTCTTCTATGGCCAAAGGATATTTCTTTTGCTCCAGGTGCACCATGCCCAGGGCTTCGTGGGCCTGCAACATCTCCGGGGCCTGCATCAGCACCAGGGCAAACTGTTTCTGGGCCAATTCAAACTGCCCGGTGAGGAAAAAGATGACTCCTATTTTGTAACGGATATCTTGACGGCCGGGTTGATGTTTGAGGATTTCGATAAAATTCATCATGGCGGTTTCGTAGTCCCGGCTCTGCAAAGCCATTTCTCCCATGGCTTCCAGGCGGGGCAGGGGGATATCGTGCTGCCCCGCCTGAGCGGCTCTGGCTTGTTTTTTTTCCCACTCGGCGTCTGCCGTGGCCAGGGCAGCATCCCTCTGCATCAGTTCCTTCCGCATCTTCACCGTGGATTGTTTACCCCCACAGCTAGTCACCAGCATGGGCAGAGCCAGCAAGGACAACAGCAGCAGGAACCGGTGAGTTTTCATAGTCATCCCTCAGTTACCCAATTTGGCCATGACCTCGGTGCGCTGTAACATGTCTTTTCCCAGGAGGACTTTCACGGCTATGTCTTCAGGGAGTTTGGCGGTTTGCTCGATTTGGGAATTGGGGAAGAATTCACTCCTCAGATTCCGGGCCATCTTTTCGGCGCCGGAACGATAATAGATGACGGTTTTTTCGGCCCCGAAATCGATGTGATTGCCGATGCGGGCCACATTAAAGCCTTCCTCGGACAGCATACTTCTGGCCTTGTGGGCAATATTATGGGCGCCGCTGCCGTTGCGGATTTCGATGGCCATGGTCAGTAATTCTTCGGTGGTGAGATAGGGTTTGGCGCGGCTTTTCCGGACTATAGCCTGGACCGGAGCCGGTTTGGCGGGCCGGGCGGCAACCGGGGGAACGGCTGGGGCTGGGGCCGCCGGCGTTGACGCTTGCGGCTTCTTGCCCCCGACGCTTGCGGCAATCTTTTCAGCAGTGAGGATGGGTTTTTCGGCCACAGGGAGAGGGCCTAGCAGATCCTTGCCCAGGACGACCCGGACGTCCGCTTTCCGGTGGATTTTTTCGCCAATCTCCAGACGGGATTGGGGAAAAAACTTGGCGTTCAATTCCCGGGCCAGTTTTTCCGCCTCCGGGCGATAATAGATCACTGTCCGGTCCACGCCGAAATCCCTGAAATTACCGATGGCCACTACCTTGAAGCCTTCCTTTTTGAGCTTGGTCCGGGTCTGGCGCGCCAAATTTTTGGCGCCGCTGCCATTGTCGATTTCTATCCCGCTTGGGGCCGGCTTTTCAGGTTTTGCTCTCTCCGGTGCGGCCACCGCGCTTAACTTGATCTTCCCGGGTTTGGACGGAGGCGGCGGAGTGGCAGCCGGAGCGGGTTTTTTGCCAGTGCCGGCGGTCTGTTTGGGACGCGGCGGAGGAGAGGGCTTTGTCTTAGGGGCCGCGGCCAGAACCAGAGACGCCGGCTTTTTCTGAGACGCAGCCGGGGGTGAATACGCCAGAGGTTGAGGAGCAGGGGGCTGTTTCTGCCTTTGCGCGGTGGCGGCCGACTTCTTCGGCTGCGGGGCCGCGGTCACCGGGGTTGGCTTCTTTTCGGGAGAGATGGCCGCGGGCGCGGGCTTGGCCGCCATTTTTACGGGTTCCCGGATCTTGGCCGGCGGCGTTACCGGGGCCTCAGGTTGGGATGTAGCAGGTCTGGGCTGAGCCACTTGGGGCGAGGCCGCAGCTTGATCCACCGGCGGTGAGGTTTTGCTCTCAGGCAAGGAAGTGGCGGCTGCCGGGGCCGCTTCCGGGAGTTGGGCGTAATGGGGGATATCCTCGACACCCAAGGCCACCATTACCTGCTGAATTTTCTTCTGGGCCGCGATTTTGCCCTCCGCTTCCTCCCAGAGGCGGCGGGCCTCCTCGGTGCGGCCGCGGCGGCAGAGGAGCAACCCCAGATTATTACGGGCCATAAGGTTTTGAGGATTCCGGTTTAAGGCCTGGCGAAAGCAGGATTCGGCCTTATCCCATTGGCCCGCCAGATAATAGGAAAAGCAGAGGTTGTTATTCAAGGCCTGGTTGGAGACGTCCAGGTTAAGGGCCTGCTGATAGAGATTCTGGGCCCGGTTGAATTCTCCCATTTCGTCGCAGGCCAGGGCCAGGGAATTCAGGACCTTGATATTACGGGGGTCCTGCTGGTAAGCGGCTTCCAATTCCCGCATGGCCATCTCCGGCCGCCCCATCAATTTAAGATAATGGGCGTTGCGCAGCAGCCGCTTGGTATCTCCCGCGGGTGGCCGGATGCCCGCCAGGAAGAGGCCCTCGGCATTGGGAGGAAACTGGCTGTAATCGGAAGAGTTGCGGCTACAGCCGGCGCTCCACAGCATCATGGCGCTTAAAATCCCGAGGCCCAAAATGGCGACGGCGGCGTGTACCTTGGCGGTTATCCCAGTCTTCTGTTTAGCCACTGCTTTATCCTCCGTAATCATGCCCCGCTGCTGGTCGGCAGCCCGGGAAGCGCTGCAGGGAAAGCCGACCCGGTATCGGTGTTTCGGATATCTGGATCATACCCGCCTGTCTAGCAGTGTACCCGCTAAACTTGTTACCCAGATAAACTCACATGCCCTTTGCCCCCCTAAACAGGGAAAGAAGATTTCCCTTGCCTCTATTGGCCGGAGGCTTGGGGGGATATTATCAGGGTGCCGGTCTTTTCCTTTTTGGGTGCAAAAGTCTGGTCGTAGCGCTCCTGGGTATTTATTGCGGCTGTGGGGCTCATGCCCACCGGGGGAGTGGGATCCACCGCATTCGGGTGGGTGACCATCATTTCCAGCCGACTGTTAATCACGGAGCGTCCGTAGTCCGCTTCCAGTCTCCGGGGTACGCCATCGCCGCGGGCACAGCCGCTGAACCACAGGAGAGCCATCCCCAAGAGAAAGCCGGTCATCATCTGGAAAAGTTGTCTTTGCCGTCCTGAGAGCTGTCGTTTCATTTCTTTTCCCCAAGTTATTGCAGCGACTTTTGCCCGAAACCTTCGGGTAATTTGACGGCGGGCGCCGGGGTGGCGGCATTCTTTTTGCCGCGTCCTTCCAAGGCCCCTAGGAGATAAGCCTCGTAGTCAGTGGGTTCCACATATTTATCGGTGGGGAGCCGAATCGCGGTGGTAGTCATAGGTTTGACCAGCCGCGGGGTGGCCAGAACCACCAGTTCGGTCTCATTTTTCTGGTATTGGGTGGACCTAAAGAGGGACCCCAGGATAGGAATGTCACCTAACACGGGGAATTTGTTGATGGTGTTGCGGTGGTTATCCGACAACAACCCGGCCAGGGCAAAGGTTTGGCCGTCCTTGAGTTCCACATGGGTGGTGACCGTCCTCATTCGCAATCCCGGTACCACCAGGCTGGCGAGAACCACGGGCGCGGTGGTGAAATCCAGTTCCGAGACCTCCGGCGTGACCTGAATGGATAACTTGCCCCCATCCAGCACGGTGGGAATAAATTCCAAGGCCACCCCGAACTTTTTAAACTGGATGGTAACGTTGCCGAAATCCTGGGGGACCGGGACGGGAAATTCGCCGCCGGCCAGGAAACTGGCCTTCTGGCCGCTGGTGGTCACCAGGTTGGGTTCTGCTAAAATCCTGCCCAATCCCTGGGTCTTCAGGATGTCGAAAAACATGGTCCACAGGACTCCCCCGCCCGTAAACCCGCCGAGGGCGGTGACGGCAGTGCCGATGCCCTGGGTCCAGCCGGTGGTCAGTGTGCCCACGGGGGGGATGGTGGTGGGAATCACCCCGATGAGCCGCTGGAGGTCGGTGACGCTGGTGAGGGCGCCGATCTGGCTGATGCCGAAATTACCCCTGGGGCTGATGCCGCTGATATTCACCCCCATGCGCCGGGCCACGTCCCGCTGGATCTCGGCGACGCGCACCTCCAACATTACCTGCTGCACTCCCCCCACATGCATGAGATTGATCACCCGGCCCTTATCCTGGCCGCCTGAAGCTGCCTTGGTGCCCCCGCCGCCACCGCCGGTACCCCCAGTGGTGGTCGTCATACTGATCTTGCTGGCCTTGGGATCTTCCACCGCGCCGCCCCCGCCTGACTTGATCCCCAGAAAGGCTTCGGCTACGGAGATGGCAGTCTGCATGGCCGAGGGGCTGGAGACCTCACCGGAGAGCACCACGGAGATACCCGTGGTCTCCACCCCGATTTTTTCTTTGGGCAGAATCTTGTGGAGCATTTCTTTCAGGAGAGTAACATCCAGTTCCACGTGCACCGAAGTGGAAGTGATGCGCTTGTGGCCCCAGATGGTGATATTGGTGACTCCGGGAGAGAGGGCGTTGACGTAGAGCTCCCGATCGGAGATCACCACAATATCGGCGATTTCCGGATTGCCCACCGAAATTCGGGTGACGGGGAACGGGGTCTTGATGACCTTGGAACTCCCCACGTGTATTCGCAATACTTGCTTAATCTCCTGGTCCCGCACCCGATCCAGCAGGTTGGCAGACTGGGCCGGACCCCCTCCCGCCCAGAGGGATAAAGTAATGCCCAGGAGAACCCCCCCCAATAACCTGGCAGTGGCGACTTTCCACTCCAGGCTGGCCCCTTTAATCATCTTTAGTGTTCCTTAAATGTGTTTATAGTGTTAAGGTTTTTCCCCCAAAATAACTTTAAGAAAATCCTACATCATTTTAATTTTAATAAATACTTAATGTCAATTAATTTATTTCTCTTAAAATATATTAAACTTATATAAAAGATTCATAAAGCCCTGTTTTGCATCCAGGTGACAGCAGCAGGTAATCTGCAACTTGATGCAGTGAATCGCAACCGCTAATTTCCCTCACAAAATGCGCCATCCTCGCGGTAGAATAAACTGGAAATCGGGCGTCCTGTTTGCGCGAGTCTCTATAAACATGACCATCAGATTGGCTTTCCGGGTTCCTTTGAGAAGGTGGAGTCATAATTTTAGAGATGCGGTAATCCGGCGGCAACGCTCTGTTGATACTACGGCTTGATAATTCAAGAATGGAAAAATTGTTAAACTCCCGGAAATAAACCTTCCGGCCGCGGAGGGTGCGGCCAGCCTCTGCCCTTGACAGGTTCTTAGTTTGCAGGATCATAATAGCGGCTAACAATACGGTCCATGATAAACTGCTTTACTATCATTCCCTCGCCGGCCGCGTCCTTCCGGCTGTTTTGTTATAAAATTTCCCTCAATCCCTTTAGTTTTTAAGAAAATTAAGAATTGTCGACGCTCCTTCTATGGCATTGGCATGAGATTCAAGATTCGAGCCAAAGGAGGAAAAGGGGAGGGGAAGCCTTGCCGGGGCCTGGCGGATAGAGGATTTCACCGTTTCCCGGCCGGGATCGGAGGCCGGATGAGCAGCGGTGGTCTATTACTTCGGGTTCTGCCAGGCTGAGGAAATCACGTCAAGATTATTGACCCTAGTCAGATTTCCGACACTCGCGTCAATATTTGAGGTTGTGCAAATAAAGGATCAGCATACCCAGGGCCAGAGCCGAGGCGTAAGGGAGCTTCAGTGGGGGAGGCGGGGACTCCGCCGGGTTCAGGCCGGCAAATTGGGGAAGACAGAGGTTTCTCAAGAACCTCCAGCCTCGCCGGATATAAGACCTCAGAAGTCCTTTCCAGATCAGGACCAGCAGTATCAGGACGCCGCCGGAAATTCCCATGTAAAGGAAGAGAAAGAAAGTATCCCGGGGGCCCAGCCAGGCTCCCAAGGCCGCCAGGGCCTTAACGTCCCCCGCGCCCATCCCCCTGATGAAGTAGGGGATGATAAGGAGACCGAAACCCAGGGCCAGACCCAAAAATCCGGACCAGAGTCCTCCCCAGCCGTGGCAGCCCAGTTGGAAGCCCAGGCCGGCCACCGCGGTACCCAGGGTCAGGTAATTGGGGATACGGCGGGTTTTGAGGTCTCCCCAGGCCATCCACAGGGAGAGTAGCAGGGGCAGCAGCAAAGGAGCATTATCTCGCAGCCGGAGGCCCAGTTCAGCCCAGGTCACTAGCATCCTCCATCCGGCGCCGGGCCGCGCCCGGTTCCGGACCATTATTTTCAGGGATCAGGCTTTAAAGGTCGCCTGGACAATTTATCGGCATTTCCGGATTCTACTTAAGCGGGTGCGAGGGTGGGGCTTCGGCGGTTTTTTGACACTAGAGAGCCAAAGCCCCAGGCCAGCAGATTTAAGGCAGGGACGAGAAGCGGCAGTTTGTTTAGGCTTCCGGAGCGTTGCGGTCCCGGCCCTGGACATCGCAGACCATGACCACCAGATCACTGCTGCGGCCGGTGAGGTCTTTGACCAGGTCTTCAAAAACCGCCTTGGTGGAAAAGCCGGCGCGCTTGAAGGCCGCCAGCGCGCTGTGGGCCTGGAGGTGAATCTCCGCCACCAGTTTTTCCAGACCGAATTCCCCTGCCAACTCCACGAGTTCGTTAATCAGCAGGGTACCCAGGCCCTTGCCCTGGTAGTCTTTGGCCACCACCACCCGGATGTTTCCCACGTGGCGCTTCCAACCCAAGAGGCGCATGTGCAGAGTGCCGTCGCCCACGATCCGGCCACCGGCTTCGGCCAGCAGAGGAAAGGCCCGGCGATAGTCGATGTTGTTGACCCAGCGATCGATGACCGCCGGGTCCCGCACATCGCTGCGCAGGAAGAGCAGGTCTTTTTCATCGAGGTTTTGGAAGAATGCCAGCAGCTTCTCCCGGTCCTCCCGCACCATGGGCCGTAGCATCACCCGGCTACCGTCTTTGAGCACTCCCTCTTTCTGGTAAGGCTGCATCATACCCCCTTTGCTAATAAGTAGCGGCGCCTCTCCGCCTCAACTATTACTGTCTTCGCTTCCTAAAATACCGTTAGACCTGTCGTCAGACCTCTTTTATAAACTGCAAAATGATTGGTTAACCTGGCCATTATCTTCGTCTTTTAACAGCAAAACAATTAACCGCAAACAAAAAAACAGAAACCCGTATCACTTGCCCTGGGCCAGCCTTTCCGCCAGAAAAGGCGACAGGCCGGCTTCGAGAATCCGGCGCTGGGCCCCGGCGACATCATAGGGCACGGATTTGAAATGAATGGAAAACTCCTCCAGATCGAAAATTGCGTACGCGGCCTCGGGATTTCCATCCCGGGGCTGGCCGACGCTGCCGGGATTTATCAGATAATGCCCCTCCCGGGAGAGGTCCACCTTGGGCCGGGTGATCTCCCGGGAGCCCACCGTCCCCCGGATATCCCGGTACCACAGGGCCCGGCGGTGGGTATGTCCGAAGAAACAGACCTTCAAGTTAGTCTGTTTCGCCATGTGCTTGAAGACCCGTTTTCCCTGGAAGTGGTAGGCAATATAGGTATCGGCGCTGGTGGGAGTGCCGTGGCAGGCCAAGAAACGGTCGCCAAACTCCTGGGTCAGGGGGAGGGCCTCCAGGAATTTACGGAACCCCGGGCGGATCTGCTCCCGGGACCATGCCAAGGCCTGGTGGGCAATGATATTGAAGCTCTCGGCCCGTTCGGGCTCCAGTAGGGCCAGGTCGTGGTTGCCGGCCAGGTTAAAAAAATTCTGACCCAGGAGCAGCTCCAGGCACTCATTGGGGCTGGCGTTATAGCCCACCAGGTCTCCCAGGTTGAGCACCGCGTCCACGCTCTCCTGGCGGATTTGGGCCAGAACGCTCTCCAGCGCCTCGAGATTGCTGTGGATATCGGAGATGATGGCTAGCCGCATGATAAAGATGGTTTTCAGTTTCCGGTTTTCAGTTTTCGGTTAAAAGAACAAAAACCGCTAAGATACTTCCTATAGGTTTTTGTACCATTTATTACTGAAAATGGGAGATGCTATTAAGAGCAGATTTTTTATTTCGGAAAAACCTTTTCGAATTAATTTCTTAGCACAATCCAGGTAAGTTGGCCAGATTGCTTCCGGAGATTTAACCGAAAACCGAAAACTGAAAACCGAAAACTGTCTTTACCCCGCCTTCCTTGACTTTTCCGGGGATTCTGGTACCTTTGCCGCACCTTATCATGGAAGCCGGCTATTTAGTAGAATTCTTCGACCAGAGACGCATCCTCTGCGGGATCGTTCTGGAATTGAAGGGGGAGCGCTTACATGTCCTGGCCCAAACCAACCGGGAGTTGACCCTGGCCAGGAAACGGGTGCTCCATGCCTGCCCCAGTCCTCTTTCCCCTCAATTGCCCCGGCAACAGCTCCTGGCCCACCTGGAAGAGACCGCCCGCAAACGGGAAGCCCTGAAGGATTCCATTCAGTTGGAGGAATTGTGGGAACTGTTGGCCCAGGAAAATCAGGCCTTGTCCGCCCGGGAGATGGCCGACCTCTGGTTCGGAGAAGTCACCGCCGATCAAGAGGCGGCCCTGGAGAGGGCCTTGTTGGCGGATCGCTTTCTTTTTAAATATAAAGAAAATCTTTGGGTCCCCAACCCTCCGGAGATGGTGGCCCAGTTGCGGGAGAATTTCCAGCGGGAGGAGGAGCGCCTCCAGGAAATGGAGGCCGCGGCCCTCTGGCTGAAGGCGGTGTGGGACAGGGAAAAGGCCCCGGAGCCCCAAAGCGCCCCGTATCTGGTGGAGCTGCTGCGCCACATGGCCGTATTCGGGCCTGAGGGCCAGGAATATGCCCAGGGCAAGGCCTACCTGGAGAAGGCGCGTCTGCCCGCGGACGCTTCCTTTCAACTGTTGGTGCGCTTGGGCGTCTTCCAGGAAGACGAAAACCTGGACCTGCACCGCCTGGAAGTGCCCCAGGAATTTTCCCCGGAAAACCGGGACCAGGCCGTGCACCTCTGCCGCCACCCCCCCGCGGACCCTTATGCCGCCCGGCGGCTGGACCTCACTTCCCGGCGCTGTTTCACCATTGACGGCGAGCGGACCCGGGATTTTGACGACGCCCTCAGTCTGGAAGAGACGCCCACGGGGTGGCTCCTGGGGGTGCATATCGCCGCGGTTTCCTCCCTGGTGCAACCCCACACTCCTTTGGACCAGGAGGCCCAGGAACGGGCCACCTCCATTTACCTGCCGGAGATGCGCCTGCCCATGCTGCCGGAGGAAATCTCCGAAAATATCCTCAGTCTCCTAGCCGGGGAGGAACGTCCGGCTCTGAGTTTTCTGGTCTCCCTCAGTCCGGACGCAGAGATCCTCGATTGGGAGATCCGGCCCAGCCAGATCCGGGTAAGCCAGCGGCTGACCTACCAGGAGGTGGACGGGCTTCTCGGCCAGGACCCTCTTCTCGCCAATCTGTCCCGGTTAACCGAACTCCTGAAAGAGCGGCGCCTGGCCCAGGGGGGCTATGAGCTTAAGCTGCCGGAAGTTTGGGTAAACTTTACCCCCCAGGGGGAGATCCAGGTGACCGTGGAGGATCAAGAGACCCCGGCTCGCTCGCTGGTGGCGGAGGCCATGGTCCTGGCCAACTGGCTGAGCGCCCGGTTTCTGGTGGAGCAGAAGATCCCCGCCATCTACCGCAGCCAGCCCGAACCCCGGGAACCCATCAACCGAGAGGAGCCCAAGAGGCTCCTGGAACTTTACCGGGACCGCCGCCGCCTGAGCCGGGTGGTCATGGACCTGGAGCCCCAGCCCCATTGGGGCCTGGGGTTGGACCAATACACCCTGGCCACCTCCCCTATCCGCCGCTATCTGGACCTGGTGACCCACCGGCAGCTTCTCGCTTTTTTGCATGAAGCCCCCCTGCCTTATACCCCGGAGGACCTGGGGCGGATTCTGGCCATTATCGAGCCGGCCATGCGCCGGGCCGGTTTCCTCAAAACCCGGCGCCTGCGTTACTGGCTCCTCAAATACCTGGCTGCCCGGGTGGGGCAGAAAAAAGAGGCCCTGGTCCTGGAAGCCCTGCCCCACCGCTACCGGCTGCTCTTCCCCGACATCCACCTGGAAGTCTTCCTGCCCGCAGCCGCGACGACGAAGCTCACCCCCGGAGACCTGGTCCTGGTGCGTCTGGAGAAGGTCAACCCCCGGGAGGACCAAATCAAGATTTCCCTGGCGTGAAAAAGTGAGTAATGAGCAGTAAGCTGAGGGCACGGGCCAAGCGTCAGGGGGTGCGGGATGTTTGGCCTAAAGATTGAGAAAGATTACCACCGCAGGCTTTAGCCTGGGCCAACAGAGAGATTAAGGACATGGGCAGCCGGGTTCCACTGGTGAAGACGCTGATCTTTACCCTGTTAGTGCCAGGAACAGTAACGGTTTTGGTACCTTACTGGCTGCTGAGACATCCGCATTTTGCCTTGGCTTGCGCCAGCCCCATCAATCTTTTCAGCTACTTAGGCATTGGGGGCATGGCCCTGGGAGCGGCGGTCTCCCTCTGGTGTGCCTGGGACTTTGCGGTAAAAGGGAGTGGCACTCCGGCACCCATCGATCCTCCGAAGGAGTTGTTGGTGAAGGGCCTTTACCGTTATGTGCGGAATCCCATGTATGTTGGAGTATTAATAGTCCTTTTAGGGGAGGCTTTTCTGTTTTGTTCTGTCGACCTCCTCTTTTATAGCGTCATCATGCTCGTGGTCTTCCACCTATTCGTGGTCCTTTATGAGGAGCCGACGCTGGCAAAGAAGTTCGGCGAGTCATACCGTCGCTATTGCCTTGAGGTACCGCGTTGGTGGCCGAGATTTGGACTGCGAGGTCTAGTAATGTAGGGCAGGCACGGTCCGCCTTTTTTAGTGGGCCATGGCCTTCCCACAATTTCTCCCCAAAAATAGAAGGGACGGTTTGCAAACCGCCCCTGAGTCTTTGCGCCTGCCCAAACTGCTCACTGCTTACCGCTCACTGCTCACTCCCCAAAGACCCTGGCGAAGATGGCGGGAATATGACGGAAGTAACGCTTTAAGTCGAAGATGGAGGCGAGTTCGTCAGAGGACAGGTGCTTACCGATCTCCGGGTCGGCCTGGACCCTTTGGGCGAATTCCCCGCCTTCTTCCCAGACCTGCATGGCCGGGCGCTGCACCAGGCGGTAGGCCGCGTCCCGGGAAAGTCCCTTTTTTATCAAGGCCAGGAGCAGGCCCTGGGAAAAGATGAGCCCATGGGTGAGATGGAGGTTTTTGGTCATATTTTCCGGATAGACCTGGAGATTTTTCAGCATCCGGGTGAGGCGGCCCAGCATGAAATCCAGAAGGATTGTTGAGTCCGGGGCGATGAGGCGCTCCACCGAGGAGTGGCTGATGTCCCGCTCATGCCAAAGGGCCACGTTTTCCTGGGCGGCCAGGGCGTTGCTCCGAAGCAGGCGGGCCAGGCCGCAGAGGTTTTCGGAGAGTATGGGGTTGCGCTTGTGGGGCATGGCCGACGAGCCTTTCTGCCCCGCGGCGAACCTTTCTTCCGCTTCCCGGACCTCGGTGCGCTGCAGATGGCGGATCTCCAGGGCGATCTTTTCCACCCCGGTCCCCACCAGGGCCAGGCTTACAAAAAATTCCGCGTGCCGGTCACGTTGCAGTACCTGGGTGGAGATGCTGGCGGGTTCCAAACCCAAAATCGCGCAGGCCGTGGCCTCCACTTCCGGGGGCAGGTGTGCGAAAGTGCCCACCGCGCCGGAGAGCTTGCCCACGGCCACCACCTTCCGGGCCTGCTCCAGGCGGGTGCGGTGGCGCTGAAATTCCGCGTACCAGAGCGCGAATTTCAACCCCAAAGTGATGGGTTCGGCGTGCACCCCGTGGGTGCGGCCCACCATCACCTGGTCCCGATAGGCATAAGCCTGGTGTTTAAGCACGGTGAGGAGTTCGTCCACCGCGGCCAGGAGCAGGTCCGCCGAATCTCTCAAGCGCAGGCCGAAGGCGGTGTCCAGGACGTCCGAAGAGGTGAGGCCGAAGTGAAAGTAGCGGCCGTCCTCCCCCAGGCACCCGGCTATCTGGTCCACGAACGCGGCCACGTCGTGGTGGGTCTTCTTTTCGATCTCCAGGATGGCTTCCACGTCGCAGACGGCCCCGGCCCGGGCCCGGGCCGGCACCTCCTCAGGGATGATGCCGTGCTGGGCCATGGCTTCCATGGCGGCCAACTCCACCTTCAGCCAGGTGGCGAATTTGTGTTCTTCAGTCCAGATACGGGCCATGGGCTCACGGCTGTAACGGGGGATCATTTATTTTTTCTCCTTCCGAGTTTTGGCGCTTTTGCTATACACCTTTTTATCCTTAACGGACAGACTTTTTCCAGACTCGGGATGGCTATAAGCCAATTTTTTCTTTGCCAGAGGGGCCAACAATTCTTCCTGGGTATTCCCTGCTTTTATGCTGCCTGGGTCGGCGGGCACTACGGAAAAAACCAGGCGTTGCCTCAGGGCGGTGGCGATACGGCTGAGCATGGACAGGGAATGGCCTTGGTAATCGGCGTCCTCCAGGCGGCTGATCACTGATTGGGTGGTGCCGATCAGCTTGGCCAGTTCCTTTTGGGTGAGGCCCGCTTCCTTGCGCAAATCATAGATGATCCGGGCCACCTGGGCATGCACCCGCTCAGCCTCCAGGGACGCCTGCCGTTCCACATTGTCCCCGATGTAGCGGCGGTGCAGGATATCGACGGCCTGGGTGGTTTTATCGTTATTCTTCATGGCAATCACCCTTGTTCCACCAAGGAATAACGTTAGAAGTCAAATGCTGTCAAGAAATATATCGTTATATTGCGATATATTTTCCCCTGGATTGACTGGACCAGAAGGAGCGGTTATACAGAATTCAGACAAAAAGGCAGTAATATAAATCGGCCTGCATCGGCGGCTGATCTAATAACCGCCGATACAGGCCGATATTCGCCGATGAACTGTTCATCATTCATGGAAGGGGAGAAAATTGCCCGACTGGGGAGAAATCTTTGCCGCGCCGGAGATGCAGCGGCTTCAGCCTAATCCGGAGTTTCTGGCGGCTTTGCCGGAGATAAAGGCCGCGGGCTGCCACCTGGTCCTGGACGCGGGCTGCGGCGCGGGGCGGCATCTGCTGCCCCTGGTACGGGAGGGGTTTGAGGTTTGGGGGGTGGACCGGGAGGCCGGGGTCCTGGAGAGGCTCCAGGAGAAGCTGCGGGCTGCAGGAATCAGGGCCCACCTGGCGCTGGCGGACCTGGGGCGGTTGCCTTTTCCGGCCGAGTCCTTCGATCTGGTGGTGTCCATCAACGTCATCAACCACGGCTACGCCCGGACTTTTGAGGCTTACTGCCGGGAGATGGACCGGGTGCTCAGTCCCCAGGGGCAGATCTTCATCTATGTCTCACCCCGGGAGTTCGCCGAGTTGGTGCGGCGGCCCGAGACCCGGGAGCTGGAGCCCGGCACCCTGGTGGATATCGCCACCCCGGACGGCAACCTGATCCACCATTTCCCCACCCCGGCAGAAATAACGGCGCAATTCCCCGGCTACCGCCTCCTTAGGGCTGAGACCATAGCGGCGCCCATTCCTTTTATGAATGGGGTGGAAATGCCCCAGTACGTCTTTTGGGCTTGTAGGCAGTGAGTATTTTAGAGATTTCAGTGGCGGATTTGACCCCGGCCCGCAAGATTCACAGCTTACGCAGCAAATCCGTAAAGAGGGCGTGGCGATTATGAAGTAGGCGAGCCAGGGGCTGCACAGGCGGGACACCCGTGCCCCCGGCCCCCGGCTTCCTACACCAGACTTTTTTCCCTTACCCCCGCAGGTGGCGCCGGGTCAGAAAGTCTGGCTTTTCCCCCCCTTTATATACTCAACTATAATCAGGTTAATTATGATTTACCATGTCAGTTCAGCCAGCGCCTGGCGAAGTTCCCTTACCGTTTCAGAGACAGGACCTCCTCCAGCAGGGTGTCGCTGGTGGTAATAACCCGGGAATTGGCCTGGAAGGCCCGCTGGTAGATGATCATGTGCACGAACTGCTCGCCCAGGTCCACGTTGGACTGCTCCAGGGAGTTGGAGGTGATGGAACCCAGGCCGTTGGTGCTGGGCGCTCCGGTGAGGGCCACGCCGGAATCCTGGGTTTCGGTATACATGTTGGAGCCTTCCCGGTGCAGCTTGGTGGGGGCGTTGAACCGGGCCAGAGTGAGTTGGTACAGAGGGATGATCTGGCCGTTGGAGTAGTTGCCGGTGATCACGCCTTCATTGTTGATGGAGATCCTCTCCAGGTAACCGGGGCCGTAGCCGTTCTGGGAGGCGTAATTGGTCACCGAGGAGGCGGCGTATTGGGTGGTGCTGCCGCCGCCGGTGCCGGTCAGCAGCAGGTGGGTTGTGACGCCCCCCGGCATAACGGGATCGTCCAAGACTAAATCATAGTCGCCGCCCGCGTCCATGGTGCCGCTGGTAAAGTGCATATCCGTAGGCGGGTTGGTGGTGCCGCGATCGTAAATGGTGATGGCGGTGGTGCCGTCGAGGGTCCCGGTAATTGACCAGGTATCCGCGGCGGCCTCTTTCGTAAAGGTCAAATTCACGGTGTGACCGTTGCCCACGGAATCGTAAACGGTGAGGGCCGAAGAGTAAGCTTCGCCGGTCACGCTGTTGGAGTTCAGGTTGAGGACCATGTCCATACTGTCAGTGACCTTGGGGTTGCTGAAATTCTGCTGGATGACGATATCCGTATCCACGCCGCTGGGGGTACCGTTAACCATCTGCTTACCTTGGACCCGGTAACCGTGGGCATTGACCAGGTAGCCGTCCTTGTTCAGGGAGAAATTGCCGTCCCGGGTGTAGTATAACGAATCGGTGCTGGGCTCTTTGACGATGAGGAAGCCGGTGCCGGTGATGGCCACGTCCACGTCGTCGGCGCTGGTCTCCAGAGACCCCTGGGAAAAGATGGGGGTGATCTCCGAGATACGGCTGCCCCGCCCCTCCTGTCCGGGGCCGGAGCCGGTGGAGACCATCTGGGCCATCAGGTCCTCGAATTGCACCTGGCTATATTTGAACCCGGTGGTGCTGAGATTGGCGATATTGTCCCCCAATACCCCCATGGCCTCGCCGTTGCTCCTGAGGCCGGTTAAGCCGGTGTACATCGCGCTGGAAATTGACATGGTAAAACCCCTCCAAAGGCCTGATGGGGACCGCGGGCAGGCGGCCCCAGGTTAGTTAATTAAGATTCGTCGATGGAAAGAATACTATCCAGGGTCACCAGGAGGCCGTTAACCTTCAAATAGATCGTGTCGGAATCCTGGAGCACTTCCTCCACGGTGCCGGTGACGTAACTGGCGGTTTCCACTGTGTTCTTATTAGAGTCCGTGGCGGTCACCTGGTACCGGTAAGTGCCGTCAGCCACCGTAGTCCCGTTGCTGTCCTTGCCATCCCAGGAAATCTGGACTTCTCCTTTGGACTGGCCGCCCATGTCCAGGGTGCGCACCAGCTTGCTGTTGCTGTCATAAATGGAGACCTTGACGGAGGCGGCGTTGCTGCCGAGGATCAACGACGCTTTATTGGCTTCCCCCTCCTTAACCACAAAGGCATTCCCCTGGGCTTTTACCTGCTTGCCTATGAGATCCAACCCCTGGGACAATTGCATGGTGGTTTGCATGGACTTGGAGGTCGTGCTGTAATCATCCAGTTTAGTATTGACGTTGATGAGCTGCTCCAGGGAGCTGAACTGGGACAGTTGGGCCACGAAATCCTTAGGGTCTTCCGGGCTCAGGGGATTTTGGTAACGCAACTGGGTGGTGAGGAGGAGGAGAAAATCCTCCTTGCCCATGTTGACTCCGCCGGTGAGGGAGCCCGAAGCGGAACTGGCCGCAGTGCTCGAAGTGTCAGTGCTGGTAGTATTGGGAATACTGGAGATGCTCGTAGACATGGTTCTAATCCTCAAAGAGATGCATCAGGCAAAACAATCGATGCCTCCGGCCCAGCGCCGCCGCCGGGGGTTGGGGGGTTGCTCCCACCTGTCCGCGCCTTTTTTCCCGGCCTGCCGCTGGTCTCCGGAGTTCTGAAAGAAGGCCAGATTAGACTGACTCGGGGCTTCATCCTGGTGATGGAACTGGAACTGGGTCAAAGTCAGGCCTTGTTGATTCAGGGCCTGGGCCAATTGCTGCACTCCGGCCGCGCCGGCTTCCGCCACCGCGGCATGGGAGGCGATGGCGGTCACCTCCACCAGGTCGCCTCTAACATTGAGGCTCAGGTGCAGGTTCCCCATTTCCGGGGGATTGAGGGTTAAAGTGACCTGATTCACTCCGGGACTGAGATTTCCCAAAACTCCGGCTTGCACCTGGGACCATAAGGCGGCCCGGGCTTCCGGGGTCAGCAAGGCGTTAACTGTGGAAGTGGGGCTCCCGGTAACTTCTGAAGCCGTGAATTGCCCGGTGTTGAGATTGGTGTCACCGGTAAGAAGGGCCAGGAAATTATTCAGGTTTGAAGAGCCGGCAAGGTTAACCTGCTGAGTCTGGGAAGAGAAGGCGAAATTCTGGGTCCAATTACCACTGCTACTATCGCCGCTTCCCCCCTGACCCAGGTCAGGCTGCTGCCACATGGGAAACGCCCGGACGCGAACGCTTTGCGGCAGATAAAGGGGTTTAGGGATCTCCTGCCCCTGAAGCTGAACGGCCGGGGGGGCCATCTTCAGCAGACCGGTCCGCAACTCCTCCCGGGTGGTGGGGCTGGAGCCGGAGACCAGGGACTGGGCCACTTCCTGGTCCATGCCGGCCTGTTCCAATAACTGGCGCCATTTTCCCACCTGCTCCCCGCCGTTGAGCAGCAGGGGGGAATGGGCCAGGCTATCGGCATTTTTGCCGGCTTGCTGGAGGAGCTGCCAGACCTGGGTCAGGGGCAGGCCCTGGGGATAATTTTGCTCAGTCAGTTTGGCCACGGCCTCCGGCGCCACCCCTAATTGCTGTAACTCCAGGCGCAAATCCGCCAGGGATTGGGGCGGCAGAACCAGGTTTTCCCAAATTTCCCGGTAGTCCGACTGGCTGGTGAGGGCCGTGAGGGAGCCATTTTGACCCACACCCTGCGAGGCCAGAGAGCTTTTGATGCTGTTCTGCCAGGCGGCTTGCAACTCGGCGGCCGTCAGGCCTTGTTCCTGAAAACGGGGCGAATTCAGCAGTTTTTCCAATTGATCCGGAGAAATGCCGGTCCTCAGAAGAAAACTTTCCACTTCCGGGAGGCGGTCCGGGGGCACCTTCAGGTTCTGTCCGGGCTGCTGATTTACCAGGTCCATCAGAGATTTGAGGGCCGCGGGCATCTCGGCGGCGCCAACAGCCGGTGTCCCTTGGGCTACCTGGGCCGCCAAGGCCTGCTCCCGGGAGTTATGACAGGCTTCCTGCCAGGCGGCTTGCAAGTCCGCGGCCGTCAGCCCCTTAGTTTCAAAGCTGGACGAATTGAAGAGCTTTTCCACCTGCTCTGCGGGGAGGCCGGCCTTTAAAAGAAAAGCCTTAACTTGGGGGATCTGGTCCTGGGAGACTTTCAGGGCCTGTCCCGGCTGCTGGTTCAGGATTTCTTTCAAAGCCTTCAGTGCCGGAGGCATTTCGGTGCTGCCATCGGGAACCACTGCCCCGGTTGATTTGGCCAGGTCCGATTTTCCCCGGATCAACCCCAGCGTCCGGGAACGGCGGTCTTTTTGCAAAATCCGGGAAGAGGAATCAGCCTTCTCCATGGAGGTGGAAGACTTTTCCTGCCTTTGGGCCTGCGTCCTATTGCTAAGCTTTTCGGTGATATGCAACGGCAAGGGGTCCCGGGACCCTTTGGTGGAAGCGGTGTGCACAGTGAATTTGGGCATCTTGTTGAAGAGCCGGGAAGAAGCAGAGTTGGATGACACCGGCCGGGCCTGGCTCACCTGCGCCTTTAGACTGGTCCGGCTCAAGGGTCCGGTTGAGGCATTACTGCTGGCATACCCCCGGGAGAGGATCCGCTGCTGCAGCAGCGACTGGAACATATCCATGGCCGGATATGCTTCCGCCCGTCCCGGCGTCAGGGACTTCAGGTTCAAAACCGGGGGCGTAACGCCGATTGCCTGCATTCCTCCTCCTGACAATTCAAGTCTGCCAGGTGAGAAAGCAAGGCCTGTGCCATCCGCAAGTTAAAGAAATATCCAATAAAATTCAACACCAGGGTAATATCGACCCTGGAAAACCCGGCAAAAAGCGCCACCCCGGTTAGGAAAAAAATGCCGTTTAAAGGAGGTTTTCGGTTTTCAGTTTTCGGTTTTCGGTCAAAAGATCAAAAGAATAGAGATAGTCGGAGAGTTACTCCGGGAGTTAGGTTAGTTTTTAGAAGTGAAGATGGTATAATACCTTTATAATTTAGACCTCTGCGAAAGTCGCCCAAAGGTCGAAATCAAAAGATTTTATCCCCTCTCCCCTCGGGGGGAGAGGGTTAGGGTGAGGGGGGCGTCTTGGGCAACTACCTGCAACCAGACCAAAAGACGCCACCCCCACCCCGGCCCTCCCCCCTCAGGGGGAGGGAGATTTCAAAAAGTCTATCTAATTAGACATTTCGCAGAGTTCTTAAGTTTTGACATTTTGGGGAATAAGTCCTATCTCTCGCGGATAACCTGCAAAGACAAACTCATGAAACGCAATGCCACCAGAACCATCCATATCGGCTCCGTGCCCGTGGGGGGAGAGGCCCCGGTGATGGTCCAGTCCATGACCAACACCGATACCCGCCAGGTGGAGACGACCCTGGCCCAGATCCAGCGCCTGGCCGCCGCGGGCTGTGAAGTGGTGCGCCTGGCCGTGCCGGATCAAAAGGCGGTCCGGGCCTTCGGAGAGATCAAGCGGGAAAGCCCCGTACCCCTGATTGCCGACATTCATTTCAACCACCGCCTGGCCCTGGCGGTCCTGGACCAGGGGGCCGACGCCATTCGCATCAATCCGGGCAATCTGGGGGGGGCGCAAAAGACCCGCCAGGTGGTGAACGCCTGCCGGGAAAAGGGGATCTCCCTGCGCCTGGGAGTCAACGCCGGCTCCCTGGAGGAGGACCTGCGGGCCGCCTATGGGGGGCCCACCGCCCCGGCCCTGGTGGCCAGCGCCTTAAGATGGGTGCGGCAATTCGAGGACTGGGGCTTCGGCGATTTTAAAATTTCCCTTAAATCTTCCGATGTGCCGGTCACCGTGGAGGCCTACCGGCAGTTGGCCGCCCAGGTGGATTACCCCTTGCACCTGGGAGTCACCGAGGCCGGGGGTCTGATCGCCGGCACGGTGAAATCCGCGCTGGGCATCGGTATGCTCCTGGCCGAAGGCATCGGCGACACCTTAAGAGTCTCTCTGACCCGGGACCCGGTGGAGGAAATACGAGTGGCCTACGAGATTCTCCGGGCCCTGCACCTTCGGGAGCGGGGGGTGGAACTCATCTCCTGCCCCACTTGCGGCCGCTGCGGGATTAATTTGTTCGATCTGGCCGAAGAAGCCGAACGCCGCCTGTTGAATATCATCGCACCCCTGAAGGTGGCCATCATGGGTTGTGTGGTCAACGGTCCCGGAGAGGCCCGGGAAGCGGACGTGGGCATCGCCGGCGGTAAAAAGGTGGGGGTGCTTTTCAAAAAAGGCCAACTGGTGCGCAAAGTACCGGAGAAGGATTTGCTCACCGCGCTGCTGCAGGAGGTGGAGTCCCTCACCGGTGAGAAGGTGGGGTTGCCGTTAGAGAAATAGTTTTTTCCTGGGATTTTCCTTTTTCATTTCAGAAATTCGGCGTCATGGCCGAATTATAGGTAGAGTTAAGAAAATTAAAGTCTTAAAGGTGCGCCTCTTGCAGGAGAGATATTAAAAAAATCTCTTGACAAAAGCCCGTTAAGTTACTACCCAAGAAAAATAGAAAGTTTCAAAGCGTTATCCAAGACCATTAAGGCATCTAAGGCGTTGCTGGGGGAACGCCGGATAAGCAACAGAGTTCGATCCACCATATAATTTAAAGGGAGATGGGTGATGAAGATTTTCGGCTTACTCTTAGTAATGGCTTTGTTGGCGGCAGGATGCGCCAATTTCCAACATTCGGAGTTCATCACTACCGACCAACAGGGATATGCCAGCGGTAGATACTCCTCCGACAGTCATGGAAAGACTGGGACTTTTGGTATTGCCGGTGGGGGCGGTGGTTGGGGAGCCCCCGCCTCAGGTGGCGCTGGCGGCTTGGCAGTATATGGGAAAACCGGACCCCCCGAAGTAACTCCCATCCATTTTGCCAAATCAATAGCCATCATCAATTACAGTAAGAAATTAAAATCCATCAAATACGATGAAATCGGCGGTATCATCGATTATGAATTTGAGGAGCAGCCGCCGATGAGGACCAGCAGCAGGAAAGCGCCGGCATTGCGCTCCAGCCTGCCTACTTCCTTCGGCCATCAGCCCATTGAATAAGAGGGGGCTAAGTCATGGAAAAGAAGTTACTTTGCTTTATCCTCTTCCTGGGTCTGATTGGCGGCTGTGTGACGGCCGGCACCAGCGTGCGCCAGGGCAGAGAACTATATTCCACGGTGAATGTTACTAATCTGCAGCAATACGAGGGCGTCGAAAACGAACTGGTTTTTAATCCCACGGAGGTGGAATCGGAGTTGCCGCAACTGGGTGATCTGCCTTATCCGGCGCCCCTGAAAAAAGAGAGGCGGGCGCGCAAGTATACCGGCATCATTAAAAATAAAACCCAGTACGAGGTAACGGTCCCTGCGGGTAACAGCAGTGCGACCCTGGTGATCCCGGCCCATGGCTTCATCGAATATACCGCCTGGGCGCGGCATTTCAATCTGACGGCCTATCGTGACGGCAAGCCTTTTTATTGCATGCAGATCAATGCTAACCCCAGAACCTATCCCTATATGTGCAAAAAGTACGATTTCCTGATCGAGATCGTGAAGGCGAAGCCGATTAAGAAGAAATATAGGAAAAAGAGGAAAAAGAGACCGGGTGGTGTGGAAGCCTACGGTTAAAGAAGATTAAGCTCCCAAGTCCCCATCTCCTGACGTCGTCTAATTTTAAGGGGAAAGCCGGCCAAGGCCGGCCTTCCCCTTATTTTTTTAAACCGGCCGGGCTACGGGGCGGGTAAGGTTTTCCAGGATATCCAGGTAGATCTCGGCATAGGTGAGGCGGTCTTGGGAAAAGGCATAGAAGGCGTTGAGCATCATGGAGGCCACCATGAGATTGGTGAACAGGAGTTGGGGCGCACCCCGGGCCATGAGTTCTTCGCAGGAGAGCTCGGCGGGGTTAGTGTCCCGGGGTTGGGCGATTTCCGGGTGATAGCGGCTCAAGGAGGGGGTCAGGCTCTCTCCTCCCCGGCGCAGAAAGACCTGGACGTTGCCGTCCACAAAATCGTTGCCCCCGGAAATGAGGGTGACCGCAGGCAGGGTGGCGGCATGATCGCTCACCAGCTTGCGGCTGGCGTGGTTATCCACCATCAATAAGACCACGTCGCCTTCTTTCAGCAGCCGGGCCACGTTTTCCGGAGTGACGAACTCCGGCACGGCGCGTAAAGAAAGGTTGTCGAACTCCTGGGCCAGCTCCCGGGCCTTGACCTCCGCCTTGTTCCCCAGGCGGCTGAAGGCCTGGCGGGGGGCGTTGGACCTCTCGAAATTGTCGCCGTCAATGAGGGTGATCCGGGCCTTCTCTCCGGAATATTGCAGATAACGGCAGAGAAAGGGCAGCAGGGCGCAACCGATGCCGCCGATGCCGATGGCTTTGATCTCCAGCATGTTAAACCTCACGCAAAGACGCCAAGGCGCAAAGTAAGACGCGAGTATTTAGAATTTAAGGAGCGTCTGTCGCACTATTCACTTTTTACGTCCCGAACTCGATGGGCCGGGGCAGGGGGGTGACTTTGCTCTCCACTTCCGCGGCCCAGTCTGTCTCCGGGGGCGCCTGGTCCCAGGGGATGGGGTAGGGGGCGAAGAGGCGCTCCGTGGGGATCTGGCCCCTAAGTCCCTGGACCACCACCGAGCAGGAGAGGGTCAGGTCTCCGTCGATGTTGCCCAGAGTGAGGTGAAAGCCGTCTTCATGGCGTTCGTCATTCTCATCCCGCTCGGAGTGGAAGGCTGCAGCTGCGGCATGGCTGTGGATGGTGCCTAACCGCCTGAGGCCCGGAGGGAAGTCTTTAATTTCGTAATCGCAGTGGCCGCCCCCCACGGTCTGGTGGGGTATCACCAGTTCATAGGTCCGGTCGGTCTCCCGCCAGGCCAGAAGGGCCACGGCTTCGCTCTTATAGCGGGAGTAAACCGCGCGAAAAAAGGCTAAAGCCTGGAGCAGCAGACTGACGGGCAGGGGCGGGGCGGTGAGGCGCACCTCCGGCTCCTGGGCTTCCAGCCAGGGAATGCCCTGAACCGGCACCGCGGCCGCAAAGAAGGGCGTGCTCTTCACCAAAAAGAGGCCGTCTCTGGTGAGAAGATAGTAAAGGGGATCGTCCGGTGGCGTAAAATCCTGGTCTTTAAGGTAGATGGGTAACATAAAAATGGGTCAGGAGCGCTTTCAAAAAGTTTTAGGTGTAACTGGCGCGTCCCGCCACCTGGCAACCTCCGGGAGATTGGCCGGTTTGCCCCTGGCAGATGCCGCCGTCAGGCTGGTAATTGCTCACTTGCGGCCCATGGCCTTAAAAAAGGTATAACAAAAAGTCCCGCCAGCCTCGGCGGTGCGGTAAAGATCTCTAATGCCCTGGTCGAAGGTCGCGGCCTCAATCAGTTTTTCCTGCAACGCCCGCTCTCTCACCCCTTCGATCATGGCCGTAAAGGTTTTCCTGATAAAACCATCAACGAACTCCGGTTTGCTGGCATCCACATAGACCATGCGCGGTGACACCCGCACGGCGGTAAAGCCCGATTTCACCAGCAGAGGGTAGAGCTCTCTGCCGATCAAGGCATTGCCACCGGCAGCGGCTTGCAGCTGAATCTGGCAGTGAATGGCCTGATGGGCCTCTTCACTGTCCGGGTAAAAATAGGCGGAGCCGTGGTCGCCTTCGATTACGGTAATCGTCCCCCCGGATTTCAACACCCTTTTCAGGCAAACCAATACTTTCTCAGGGTCCCGTAGATGCTCCAACACGAAACAGACGAAGATATGGTCGAAAGAGTCTGGGGGAAAAGGAAGGTTAAAGATGTCGGCCTGTTGAAATTGGACATTTTGGCAACCTGCGGCCTGCAATCTTTCCCGGGCCTGCTCGATGGACGATACTGAGATGTCTATGGAGGTAAAAAAGGCACGGGGATTTTTCTGGGCCAGGGTCAGCGTTTGCGAGCCCACGCCGCAGCCGGCTTCCAAGATATGGCTGCCAGGGGGAAAAATCGAATCTGCATGCAGCAGATCGGTAAGCGTCGAGGCTTGATCCTGGAGACGCTGGTTCTCTCTTTCTGAATAACCGTGGACATATGCTCTGTTCATGCCATACCTTTAACAGCGCCTACAGAGACCTGTGACTGGCTCTCTCTCAGAATGACGTCCCCGAAAAACGGCTTGGGGAGCAGTTGGGAGAAAGTTGATTTATTTTTTCCCTAAAGCTGGGCGCAACCATAGCCCCTTTTATTATTGGCAGAAACTGACAACGAAAAACCCTATTACAGCGTAGGGGCGATGAATACCAGCAGCCGCACCCGGGTCAGGGCCCGGAAACCGTGGGGTTCGGTCACCGGCATGACCTGCAAAGAGCCGGTGGTCGCCGGAATTTCCTGATGGCCGCCCATGAAGACTCCTTCCCCTTCCAGGATGAGCAGGCTTACGTCCGAATCAGCGTTATGGGAGTGAACCGGCATCTCCTGGCCCGGCTCGAAATTGAAAGAAAGTATCCGCACGTTGGGAGAATCGAAAAGTAATTGCCGATAAGGCTTATCACTAGAAAATTTGGGGGCTTCGGATAAATTAAAAAATTTCATGGCGCCTCCTGCACCCTGGGGCTAGATCCGGAAACCTCTGGCAGTCGGTTTGGGGAACCCGGTTCCGTTGGGGAAGATCATAAGTTTCCTGAGAAATTTTGTCAATTACGCATCTATCTGGCCGGTGAAATAGCTTCTTGCCAAATCGTGGAAATCCGGGGAAAATGTCAGTAATCACTTCAAGAAAGGTCTGGATATGCCCCCTGCCATAGTCATCGCCGGCGAAGAAGGAAGCGCGGTGCGGGAGTTGACCGCGGTCCTTACCGGGGACGGTTATGAAGTGCAGCGCCGCTCTCTGGAGGACTTGTTGGGGGAAGATCTGGGCCGCCCCGCGCTGATTATTGTTATGAATGAATCGCCGGAGGGTTTGGAGGCGGTGCGCCACTTCAAGTCCCAGGAGACCGGCCGGGAGGTACCCTTGATCGTCACTCTGGAGCAGTTCGAGGCCGCGGCCGCGGCCCGGGCCCTGGAGTACGGGGCCGACGAGTTCCTGGCGCAACCCTTCCGGGCTCCGGAGGTGTTGGCCCGGGTGGCGGTGCTCCTGCGCCTCCAGGATGACCGCCGGCTCCTGATGACCTCCCAGGAGGAATTTAACCGCATCTTTCACCAGACGCCCCAGCCTCTTTTTCTCTGTGACCGCCAGGGCGGGTCTTATACCCTCAACCCTATGTTGGCCCGGGTTTTGGGATACTCTCCCCAGGGAGACCGGAAGCTGCCCCTGAAGGCCACTGACCTGCTTTACGGTCCGGAAGACCGGGAACGCCTCCACCAGGTTCTCTCCCAAGAGGGAGAAGTGAGACATATCAAGGTTAATTTGCGGAGCCGGGACGGACACCCGGTGCCGGTATTGCTCACGGATGTGGCTCCCTCTTCTCCGGGATCGGAGGTGCACGGCTTCCAGGTGGCGCCGGTGGGTTCTTCTTCGCCCCTGAAAAAGGCCCTGAAGGTGTTGGTGGAGAATCTGTTGCCCGGCGCCCGGGATTACCTGGCTCTCTTGCAGCTGACCCCTTTGTTGGGTGGCCGCTATGAAAAAATAAAAAAATTGGGACAGGGGAATTTCGGGGAAGTGTGGCTGGTTTTGGATACGGAGGAAATCGGCCCCCGGCGGCAGTACGTGGCCAAAATCCCCTTCGACAAAGCCGCGAATCGCAAGTTCCGCAAAGAGGCCGCCATCTGCCAGCAACTCTCACCCCATCCGGGAGTGGTGAACCTGGTGGGCACCCTGGAAGATGACGGCAAGCTGGCGCTGATCCAGGAATACGTGGAAGGAAAAACCCTGGGGGACATGCTGGGGGAGGAGGTGCCCCGGCCCCTGGTGGAGCGCATTGTCCTGCAATTGATTGAGGTGGTGGCACACGCTCACCGGCACCGGATCATGCACCGGGACATCAAACCCAACAATATCATTATCCAGCCGGACGGCGTCTTGAAACTGCTGGATTTCGGCGCGGCCAAGATCTTGAAGGACAAGGATATCAGCGCCACGGTGGTAGGCTCCCGGCCCTTCATGGCCCCGGAGCAGATCATGGGGGAGAGCGAGCGCCGCAGCGACATCTGGGCCATCGGCGTGCTCATGTACCTCCTCTATACCGGGGAGTTGCCGTTCTACAGCGAAGTGGAAAAGCTGTTGATCGATATGATCCTGGAGCAGGAACCCCTGCCGCCCCGGGAAGAAAACCCGGAAATTCCTCCCGCCCTGGAGGAGATTATTCTAAAATGCCTGAAGAAAAAGGTGGAGGAGCGCTACCCCGACGCCCTGGCCCTCCGGGATGACCTCCTGCGCCAGTTTCCCCACTACGGCACCCAGACGGGGAGGTGGCCGTGGATCCAGTAACCCACGTAGCCTCCGGCCTGCTGCTGTCGCAACTCATCAGCGCGCCCTCCCGGGGCTGGGCCGCGTTGGCCGGGGTGATCCTGGCGGTCTTGCCGGATAGCGATTTTTTTTGGGGCATGAACGATAGCTTCGCCCATATCCGTTATCATCGGGCCTTTACCCACTCCCTGCTGGCCGTGCCCCTGTGGAGCCTGTTGGTGGCCGGAATCGGCCGATTGCTGGGCGGGCCCCGGTGGTTTTACCCCCTGCTGTTTTTGGGGCTGGCGGTGCTCACCACCCACCTAGTGCTGGACCTGGCCACGTCTTACGGCACTCAGATTTTCAGCCCCTTTTCCCGGCGCAAATTCACCCTGGACTGGATCTTCATCATCGATCCCTACTTCACTTTTCTCCTGCTGGCCGGATCCCTAACGGCTCTCATCTCTCCCCACTGGGGCCGCCGGGTGGGAGCCGTCTGCCTGGCGGGGGCCGCATTTTATCTATTACTTTGCGGTTTTTACCATCATCAGGCCCTATCTTTGGCCCGGCAGGTGTTCCAAAAAGAAGCCCAAGAAGGGGCCACGGTGGCGGCCCTGCCCCAGCCCTTATCCTGCCGGCGCTGGCAACTCATTGCCGCCCGGCCCGGGGAGATCAAACAGGCCCTGGTGCAGTTGCCTTATGAAGCTTGGTCCGGGGTCCAGGGAGAAATCAAGGAGGTCCGGCCCACCGTGGCTGCCGCTTCCTGCCCCCGGCCCCCGGCAGAGGACTACCGGCCGCCGGCCAGCCTCATCGTCCAGGACTGGCGGGCCGCGTCCGCGGCTATACCGGCATATTCCACCGAGGCCCGGCATCTTTTGGATATTTATCTGGATTTCGCCCGCTTTCCCCTGCTGGCCCGGGTTGCACCCCAGAAAGACGGGTTCCTCCTGGAATGGGTGGACCTGCGTTTCAGCGTGCCGGGACGGGCTTTTCCCTTTGTGCTGCAACTGTACCTGGACCGGGATGGGGGCCTGCTGCAAGGAAAGATAGGGCGGTGTGTTGATAATAAGGATGCGCCCCGGGGTAAGAGTTGACAGCAAATCGCAGTCAAAGAAGTTCAAGGTTCAAGGTTCAAAGTTGGTGAGCCAGCGCTAACTTTTTCGGATTTAGGGATGGGCTACAACCCCTGGGAAACTGTTCCCAAGTTCAGAATCCAGGCGTCCTTTTTGTCATCCTGAGTGAAGCGAAGGATCTCGTATTTTCGAGGTGGTGAGATCCTTCACTGCGTTCAGGATGACAGAAAAACAGGTTTTGAAATAACCTTGAATTTCTTCAAGGAGCGTTTAAGTGCCCCGGCCGCCGCTAAACAACCTTTTCGCCGGTATTCCCGGGGAACTCCCCCAGGAGATCATAGAAGTCCTCTTAAAGACCCCGGATTTTTATCTGGAGCGCATCATCTCCGGAGGCCAGGCCACGCCACCGGGGGAGTGGTACGACCAGGAGACCCACGAATGGGTGGTGCTGCTCTCCGGGGCCGCAGGGCTGCTATTTGAGGGCGAAGACCAGGTTTTGGTACTGCGGCCCGGAGACTATGTCCTCATTCCCGCCCATTGCCGCCACCGGGTAGAATGGACCGACCCTGCGCGGCAGACCGTCTGGCTGGCCCTGCACTTCCGGGAGGGGACCGGGAAAACCGCATCAGCCAAGTGATGGAAGTAATATGACTTACCCTGGCCTTACCGTGACCAGCAAAATCCCCCTAAATCCCCTTTTAGAAAAGGGGGACTTTTGAACCACTCATTTTCCAAAGCTGTGCTCTGCTCACAAGTCAGGGTTAGGCGGTTATGGCCCCTGGTGGCACAGGCTTTCCAGCCTGTGCAGGTCTTTCGGCACAACCTGGAAAGGCTGTGCCACCGCTCAGCAAAATTTATGGCTAACGATAAGTTTCCAAAGGGCCGTGGGAGATTTTTTAGCCATGGGGGTGAGACAGACTTTTGGTTTGGGGACGTTTAGCCACTCGCTTCTTCTGGTTCATCATCGGCTTACTGCTTATTTCATTTTCGACTCCGGGGGCTGCTGCAACTATGAACCGTGAGGAAATCCGGGCCCGTTTAGAGGCGCATCTGACGTATCTCAGCGTTACCCTGGGGGACCGTTCCATCTTCCGGCCCGAAAACCTGAAGAAAGCGGAAGACTATGTTTTTCGGAATTTTGAAGAAATGGGCTACGCGCCCCGGCGCCAGAGCTTCATCTACCAACGCCGGGAAGTGAGCAACGTCATCGCCGGGGAGCAGGCCGCCAGCGGCTACTACATCCTGGGGGCCCATTTCGACACCGTGGCCGGCACCCCCGGCGCGGACGACAACGCCAGCGGGGTGGCTGTTCTTCTAGAGGTAGCCCGCCTGGCCCGGCCCCAAAAAAACTGGACCTTCATCGGCTTCACCACCGAAGAGCCCCCGGCGTTCTTCACTCCCTACATGGGCAGCCGGGTTTATGCCAAAAGCGCCCGGAAAAACCGGGAAAAAATCCTGGGTATGCTCTGCCTGGAGATGGTGGGCTACTATACCCAGGAACCCCGGAGCCAGGAACTCCCCTTTCCTCTGCAATTTATGGGTTATCCCACCACCGGCAATTTCCTCGGTTTGGTGAGCGACCGGCGCTCCAAACCCCTCTTGGAGAGGCTGGATAAGGCCATCAAGCAGGGTTGCCATCTGCCCACCGTCACCCTGGCCGTGCCCCTGGGAGGCCATATCTTGCCGGACGTACGCTTGAGCGACCACGCCAATTTCTGGGACGAAGGCTACCCCGCCATCATGCTCACGGACACCGCCTACATGCGCAACCCCCATTACCACGGCCCCGGGGACGTCATGGAGAACCTGGACCTGGAGGCCATGACGGAATTGGTGCTGGGGCTGGCTAATTTTGTGGGGAAGGAAGGGAACTAAAAGTGGCTACCTTATGTAATAATATGAAAAAGACTTAAATTGCAGGAACCCCGATGGCAAGAGTCAAACAATCAAGAACTGAATTAGAGAACCAGCTTAAAGAGCAAATTGGATTTCTTATTACGTCATGTAGATTATATGATGAAGGTCGCCACGCTGAGGCAAAACGGCTGGCATGCACCCTTAGAATTTTATTTCACGAAACAAAAAATTCAAAATCGCTACTCAGGCAACTCCACTTGCGTGAAATCTTTTGGGTGGATACTGCCTCCCCCTATGACCCAGAAAATTTGGTCAGCCATGCTGGCTTGATTTCTATCCAGTTTAAACCTGGACATATTCCTTGGCTCATTCCCAAAGGATCACCTGCTGGGAATTTAAAGAAGAGTGAATTCAATAAATGGTGGTCAAACCCTGTAATCGTGTCTGTCGCCAGTGCAGAAAAACGATTTTTCTGCCGGCAGAATCTGGTCCTAAATGTAGCTAACACAGATGGTGGAGCACATGTTGATCCAGAACTTGAAGAGGTCTATGCAGAGCTTTCAAGAAAGAACATTATTGGTTTTATGGTAATAAATAATGGAGAAAAATTTCCTATGCTTTACCCCGAGATGCCCTCTTTGAGGCAGATTGCCCATGAGGTTCTTTTAACTTTGAACGAAATAGCGACTTTTTACTTCATTGAGCCCTACAATCCTGACATTAAGGTAGAGCCATACGGGATAAGCATAGAATCTGGCAAAGGGCCATCTTCGGTCGAGATGTATGTCAGAAAAAATGATGCTTAAAAAGTTGTTATTCTATTATTCATATATCAGCTTAAAGAAAAGATCTAAAGTCATTCATTTTTTAGCTAAAAGCTGAAAGCTGATAGCTCTTAGCTCCCCCCAGGCAGCCCGACAGTCGGGGGAAGGCGGCCAGCAGGGAAAGAGGCAGATTAAAGGCGCGCCCCAGCAGCATATGGCTCATCTCCAGGCCGTTGGCGATGGCCTGGCCCGCGGGGTGGTTGTTGAAGATGACATAGACTTCCGGAGCTTTTTCCATCAGCTCCCGGGTACGCGCGGCCAAATCCTCCAGTTCCTCCGGGCCGTAATAATAATCATACCTGGCCTGGCGGTCCTTTTCGAACTCGAACCACACATCTTTACGCCGCCCGTGGCATCTTAAATACCCCAAAGAGCCGGTAACCCAACGGGTGGCGCCCATAGGGTAGGAAACCAGGGGCTGGTCCAGGTTGCAGAATTCCCAGCCCGTCTGCCGCAAAAATTCCCGCACTTCCTTGCTCTGCCAGGAGCGGTGGCGCACTTCCAGGGCCAGGGGGAATTCCGGGAAGGCCCCCTTGATCTCGCCGAGATAAGCTCGATTTTCTGCCGTATTATGAAAGGAATAAGGGAATTGAGCCAGAAGCGCCCCCAGGCGCCCTGCGGCCAGCAAAGGCAGAAGGCCCTGCCGGAACTGCTCCACCTCTCCGGGAATTAACTGCCGCTCGTGGGTAAAGCGGCCCCATAATTTGGCGGTGAAACGGAAATTTTCCGCCTGGGCCACCGCCTCCAGCCACCGGGGGGCCAGTTGCGGCCCCAAGGGCCGGTAAAAAGTGACGTTGATCTCCACCGCGGCGAACCAGGAGGCGAGATAAGCGAGACGGTCCGTACCCTTCATCCCCGGTGGATAAACCACTCCCTGCCAGTCTTGGTAATCCCAGCCTGCGGGGCCGATGCGGAGCATTTTGGAGTAGTCAGTAGCCAGTGGCCAGTAGTCAGTGGCCAGTTTTCAGTTGTTAGTGGTTGATTTTGGTATTTTCTCTGGCAACTGGCTACTGCAAAGCCGCCTTGGCCTCTGCCTCCCGGGCCAGGACTGCTTTCAGGGCTTCCAGGGCCACTTCCAGTTGGCTGTCGTCCGGTTCCTGGGTGGTGATACGTTGGGTGGCCAACCCCGGCCAGAGCAGGACCCGGGCCAGGGGGTGGTTGGGCTCCCGGCCGCCCCAACGGATGATTTCGTAAGCGATGGCGGCGATGGGGAACATCAGGGCCACCTTGATGAGCACCTGGATGAGGTTATTGACCAGGCCGGTACGGGTCAGGGGCGGAAAGAGGGGAAAGAAGATGGTGAAAACCAGGAGGCTCACCAACAGGACCACCAGGATGAAGGAAGTGCCGCAGCGGGGATGGCAGGTGCCGTGGCGCCGGGCATTCTCCACGGTGAGGGGTTCTCCGGCTTCGTAGGCGCAGATGGATTTATGCTCTGCGCCGTGGTATTCGAAGACCCGGTGGATTTCCCGGAAACGGGAAATGCCCCAGATATAAACCAGGATAAAGAAAGCTTTAATAATGCCGTCGATGACGTGGAAGAGAAAGTCGGCCGGAGTCAAGGGGCGGCCCAACAGGTAGCCGGCCAGGCCGCTGAGGTAATGGGGCAGGAAGCCGAAAAGGACAAAGGCCAGGAGGAAGGCAAAGACCATGGTCAGGGCGATGCTCTTCCAGCCCAGGGGTGATTCTTCTTCATCTTCCTCTTGGGCAACCACCTGGGCGGAGAAGCTCAGGGCGCGGATGCCGGTGATCAGGGCTTCCAGGAGCACCACCGGGCCCCGGACGAAAGGGCGTTTTAGCAGAGAATAGCGGGCGGCCAGGGAGGTATAGGGCTCGTCCTTTAAGACTACGGTGCCGTCGGGCCGCCGCACGGCGACGGCCAGGGCCTGGGGGGAGCGCATCATCACTCCCTCCAGCACTGCCTGGCCGCCCACCGGCAAGGAGGGTTCGGGAGAATGCATGCAGATTATTCGGCGGCCTGGTTCTTATTCTCCAGGTGGGCGTATTTGCGGCGGAACCGCTCCACCCGCCCGGCGGTGTCGATGAGCTTCTGTTTGCCGGTGAAGAAAGGATGGCACTTGGAGCAGATTTCCACCCGGATGGACTCCTGGGTGGAACCGGTCAAAAACTCGCTGCCACAGGCGCAACGCACCTTGGCCTGGATGTAAGCGGGATGGATGTCTTTTTTCATCTTGCCGTTTATCTCCTGCTAAGCCCAAAGCTGACTTTCAGAAAGTAGCGGGCCAATATTTAGCTGATATTTAGTATCAAAATATTAAATTTAACCGAAATTTCTAAAAAAGCCACTAATATTTAACGGCCTAACATCAGCAGGCCGCAGCAGGAGCTGCGGCGGACGATGCCGTTGTCCAGCAGGAGTTTGGGAACGAGAAGGTATATTTTGCATCTTGCTTTGCGCCTTTGCGTCTTGGCGTGAGGCTTAGCCTTTCGGGAGAAGGGAAGCCAAAAAACCAAAAACTGCATCACTTTTCCTGCTGACATTTAGGACAAAAAAAGGTGCTGCGGCCGCCCTGGGCCATGCGAGCCACCGTCTGGCCGCAACAACGGCAGGGCTCTTGGTCACGGCCGTAAACCAGCAGCTCCAACTGGAAGAGCCCGGTTTCTCCCTGACTATTCAGATAATCGGACACAGTGGTACCGCCCTTGGCGATGGCCGCCTTGAGGATGCGCCGGGTCTCTTTGAGGACCCGGGTCCAGTCGGCCAGAGTGAGGCGGCCCACAGGCGTGCCGGGATGGAGGCGGGCGGCAAAGAGAATTTCACTGGCGTAAATGTTGCCGATACCGGCCAGGACCCGGCCGTCCATGAGAAAGTTTTTTATGGGCCGGGAGCGGCCCCGGGCCTGTTGGGCCAGCCACTTAGGGGTCACCTGCCGGGAGAAGGGCTCCCGGCCCACCTGGGCTAAAGGGGCCGGCTCCACCCCCGGGGGGAAGACCAGGACCTGGCCGAAGCGGCGCACGTCCTGGAAGGCCAGGTCCAGGCCGCCCTCCAAATGAAAGATGAGGTGCACGTGGAGCAGGGCCGGGGCGGGCTCAGGCAGCAGCAACAGCCGCCCGGTCATCCCCAGGTGGATGAGCAGGCTCACTCCGCCTTCCAGGTGGAACAGGAGATACTTCCCCCGGCGCTCTATTTCGAGGATGGCCCGGCCCGGGAGCCATTTTTGCAGTGCCATGGTTTCGGACTGCTGGCGCAGGCGTTTTTCGCCCACGGTGACCCCCAGCAGGCGGCGGCCCTGCACCCGGGGAACCAATCCTAAGCGGATGACTTCCACTTCCGGTAGTTCAGGCATGGGTTTAATCTAGCTATTGGCTTATAGCTTATAGCTTTTAGTTAAAAGAGTAAGGTTTCTTCTCGTTGTTTTTGGGGTAATGAAGGGTGCGTTAAAGGCATGCCGGGGAAATCTTGGGCCCCCGCAACCCCATGTTATATCTGGAAATATGGGAGAAGGTTGCATTAATGCCTTAAGAAATAGCTGTTTTTGTTCGATATCAATAATTGGAAACATATTTACCGGCCGCAGCCGCCGGCGGGGGTGGCCCCCGCTTCAAGACGGGCAGGCGGCTGGCGTGTTACCGGTCCTTTCAGGTAATTGGGCGGGAATGAGGCAGTTGGCGAAAAAAATAGTTCTTCTCCTCGTTTTCGGGGTCCTGGCGGCAGCCTTCGGCCCCCGGGGGTTAGAGGCTCGGGAAGTCCAGCTGCTCATGGCCCTGGATATCTCCGGGTCCATGAAGACCACCGATCCGCTGCGCCTCCTGCCCAAATCGGCCCACATCATGGTGGAACTCCTGGACGCGCAGGATAGCCTGGGGGTTCTAACCTTCGAGGATGTAACCCTCACCCGCCTCTCTTGCGCCCCCTTAAGCCCCTCCCAACGGCGCCAAGGCTTCCGGGAACTGAACCGTCTCCAACCCCGGGGCTTGTATACGGACCTTTATCAGGTTCTGGCCGCCGGCTTGAAGTGTTTCGGACCCCCGGGGCAGGCCAAGCGTGCCCTCCTGCTCATCTCTGACGGGCAGATGGACATCAATCCCGCTAAAGGTAACTCTAAGGCATTTGTGGAGCGGGTGCACCAGGAAATTATCCCGGCCTATAAAAAAGCCGGCATTCCCATATATACCGTGGCTTTTACCTCCGCCAGCGACCAGGCTCTTTTGAAAACCCTGGCCGACCAGACCGGCGGGCGTTTTCTGTTGATCCCCTCGGCCAAAGACATACATCAGGCTTTCACCCGTGTTTATGAAGACCTCAAGGGGCCGCAAGTGGCCCCCCTGGTAGGCAACCATTTCGTCATCGATCCCCAGGTCCAGGAGGCGATCCTGGTGGCCACCCGTTCCCAGCAGGGGAAACCCATAGGTTTGGAAACCCCCAAGGGAGGAAAATTGGGTCCGGCTAGCAAAGGGATCCGTTGGTTTTCCGCCCCCACCTTTGACATGGTGACCCTGCCCAAACCCGAGCCCGGCAAGTGGACCGCGTCCGGTCACAAAGAGGGGCAGGGGAAGATTATCTTGATGACGGACCTGAAACTGGAGTGTCCCCATGCACCCGTGGAGGTGGGCGCGGATGAGGCCCTGATCGCCGGGGCCTTGCTGAAAAATAAAAACCAGCCGGTGACCAGCCCGGAAGTCCTGAATCAAACGATTTTTACGGCGGAACTGCAGAAAGAAGGGGGCAAGCCGGTGACCCTACCCTTGGGGGCTCCAGCGGCGGGACAGAAAGACCACTGGCCTCCGGGCGTCCGGGTGGCGCAGTTTCCCCCGTTCAGCTCGCCCGGTGTCTGGAATCTGAGGATCCGGGCTTTGGGCAAGACCTTCCAGCGGGAAAGGAATATTTCCCTGAAAGTCTCTCGTCCCTGGTATGAGGCCCAGGTACTGAACACCGGTGGACCCGTCCAGGTGGAATTCGTGCCCGGCCCGGGCCGGAAAGCTGCCCGATTAGCGGGCTGGATCAGCCTCAGCTCTCCGGTGGGGGGGGTTGCCGGCAAATTCGTGGACCCCGGGCCGGGAAAGAGCTTCCGCTTTGCTCTGCCCCCTGGCCTTTCCGGGTCCTACCTGGTCAGCCTGGAATTTAGAGGGCTGACGGCCTCCGGCCGGCCCCTGGTGCTGCAGCCGCCGCCGTTGCGGCTGAATTTGACTCCCGGCGGACCGGCCTCGCTCATGGGACCGAAGAGTGCGGTGGCGGCCCCGGGAAAGGGGGGGAAAGACAGCGCGGCAACTCCGGTTAAAGACCCGAAAGACCCAGCCCTGACCCCCGAAAAAGGGGCAAAAACCAGAGCCGCGGTCTTATCCCCCGAGGCGGCAGCGGCTGCGGCCAAACGGCGCAAATGGCTGTGGATTGCAGGTCTGGCCCTGGCGGGCCTGGTAATTTTACTGGGCACCGCGGTCTATCTCTTCCGGCCCCAGGTCCTACGCCTGGTTTTTTTAAGGACTTTCAAGAAGAACGCCGCGGTCCTTTCCACTGAAGATATGGACCCGGAAAAGCTCAACCTGCTGCTTAAGGCTCAGGTGGAAACATTGCAAAAAGAGAAGGGCAAGTTATTGGCCGATATGGGAGAAATGCGCCAGCAGCTAGAAAAACTCGTGTCGGCCAAAGAGGAATTAGAAGCCAGGCTGGGGGAGCCTTCCAAGGAATATCAGCAAAAGTCCAAGGTCATCAAGGAACTGGAGCAAAGGCTGGAGGAGGCGGAAAAAGAAGCCAAATCCGTCCAGGAAGAATACATGGCCCTATATGCCCGTAGCCAGAAAGAAAAACAGGTCATCAAAAAGGGCTGAGAAGTAAAGGCAAAAACCTCATCAGCCAATCTCTATCTCCAAGGTTAATATTATTTAACCTCGCTTTTCTTATAAGCCTTACCCTGCGCCTCCCCATCAGAACCACATTTCCATA
>ENA-OSEO01001575-OSEO01001575.1-sediment-metagenome-genome-assembly--contig:-NODE-1575-length-39888-cov-15.342091_pt1 | contig 39888 bp, 37 predicted proteins | sample MGYA00237883_ERZ534232 | MGnify/ENA metagenome assembly ERZ534232 | reverse complement strand
AGAAAACGTGGCAGGACACCGACCTTTTCAAGATCATCAAGGAAAAAAAGGCGTTCCTGCTCCTGGCCAACCTCATCTTGAGCGCCTTTCAAAAGCGGGTCGGCCGGAAGCTCGGCATCCAACCCGGTGAGGAGATGCGCAGGGCCATCGCGTGCGCCGAGGAGACGGGCGCTCGGATCCATCTTGCCGACCGGGATATCCGCATCACCCTCGCCAGGGTCTGGCGCCTGATGGGATTCTGGAGCAAGATGAAACTCCTCTTTCAGATGCTCGTCTCCTTCGGCGATGTCGACGATATCGAAGAGGAGGACATCGAACGGATGAAAAGGGAAGACGTCCTCGAGAGCCTTCTCTCCGAGATGGGAACTCACCTTCCAGAGATGCGCCGCATCCTGATCGATGAAAGGGACCTTTACCTCACCCATCGCATCCGCCAGGCACCCGGCGGCAAAGTGGTCGCCGTCGTCGGCGCCGGACACGTCCCCGGCATCAAACGGGCCTGGGACCAGACCATCCGGCTCGAGGATCTCGAAATCGTTCCGCCTCGCAGTCCGCTGGCAGGGATTCTGAAATGGGGCATCCCGGCATTGGTCCTGCTTTTGATGGTTCTTGGATTCTTTTACTCAGGGAAAACCGGCGGCACCGACATGATCAAGACATGGGTACTGGCCAATGCGGGGCTGTCCGGCCTGGGCGCCGCCCTGGCCCTCGCCCACCCCCTGACGATCCTGACGGCGGTCATCGCCGCACCTTTCACGTCCCTCAACCCTATGATTGCCGCCGGATGGGTTGCCGGGCTGGTCCAGATCTTCTTGAACAAGCCGAAGGTGAGCGACTTTGAACGGCTTTCAGAAGATATCGTGACCATTAGAGGCTTCTGGACCAATAAGATCACCCGTATCCTGTTGATCGTCGTCATGACGAACCTTGGCAGCTCCCTCGGCACCTTCGTGGCCATTCCGCTTATGGCCCGCTTCATGGCCTGATGACCTGCGGCCCGAGAACCGCCTCTGGCCGGAGATTTGTGACCCCGCGCCGTGAGGCTCGATGGATCAGGAGAGGCAGCACCGCCGCCGCCCAAAGGCCGCGGCATCCTGGTCTATTCGACCATCGCCTGGACGTGATGGCTCCTTGCCCGGCGCGCCGCATGGAGAAACACAATATACAGGAATTTCAGGTGATCAATCCACAAGATACGGCTTGATTGTCGGCTCCCTATCTGCTATAGAGTTCGCTGTGAACATCGGGAGATGCGGCTGATACCGCCTTCCGAAGGCAGGCGGACCAAACCATTTTTTTCATCATCCACAAGGAGGGCTCATGCATTTTTACTGGAAAATGATCGAAGAATTGAAACTCATCGGCGAAACCTGGATCATGAAAGATCCCGGACTGTCCCGATGCTATCACATCTGGATCAAGCGGAATCAATCCGCTATCTGGCCTGAGACAATCCGAGGAATAGATCCCAAAGGACCTTCCTTCAACTACCGGGGAATGCCCCATTCCCTGAATTGACCGCCCTCAGGAGTGCTGCCGGTAATATCGGGGTTGACCTTTGAACCGTTTTTCGTTAGAAATAAGTTTTTGTGCTTGAAAAACAAACGCCTATCCCAAGAAGAGGCCGCACACCAGTCGGCTTCGATCCACCCGTCATCGTTGCGATGGACGACCAGCCGCCCTTTTCCCAGGGCCAGTGTACAGGCCGGTCCATGGACGGATGATCTGCCGCGCTGGTCCTCGGGGCCAGGCAGCCGATAGAGGGTGTTGCCCCTTGATCACACGTCGAGATGCAGACCGGAAGCAGGGGATTCGCGAATCCCGTCCGGGGCGTTGATGTTCAACCAAACAATGGAGGTGCAGCCTATGAAAGCCGGATTCTGGCTGTTTTTGCCGGGTATGTTGCTCCTGTCTTGCCTGTTGATCCTGCCTACGGCCGCCAGGGCCGATGAAAAAACCCCATGCGTCGACAAGGAGCAGTGCGAACGAATGCTGCGATTCGGCCAGGAAGCGTATGCGCGCGGTAAGTATCTCGACGCCAAAGAATTCTTCCGCAAGGCGGTGCAGGCCGATCCATCCTCTCTGAAGGCCTGGCGCTATTATGACCAGGCGGTCCTCTTCGGCCTGGCCGAAAAGGTGGAGCAGAACGCCGACCTGACGTTCCCATCGGCCTCCCAGCGTACAGAGGGTCCGCCGGACACCGGCGGGGAAGCCTCGCCGCCGCCCCCGCCCCCCAAGCCGGCGATGCCTGCTCCTCCGAAACCGGGGGAGTTTCGGATCATGCACGATGAAGGCTGCTAGCGTCAGGGGGAAAAGACCATGAGCGAGGAGAGAGGAAACCCGGTTCTTGTCGGCATTTTGAGGCGAGGCTACCATGCCGTTTTTTACGAAAACTGGCCTATCTGGCTGGGCGGAGTGCTTATCGGGCTCATGAGCGTCATCACCTTTGCCTGGGCCAGGCCCTGGGGGGTGGCAGGCGGACTCCGCAACTGGGGCGACTGGTTTTTCAGTGCCGTAGGCATCTATCCCTTCCCCACTGCCTCCCCCGTCACCTCCACCAACTCCATCCTGACCGTAGGGCTTTTATGGGGTGCCTTCGCATCGGCGCTCCTCTCGAAACAGTTCGCCCTGCGGATGGCCCCCCCGCTCGAACTGGCCAAAGGCGTCGTCGGAGGCATCCTCATGGGCGTGGGGGCCGCCATGGCAGGCGGGTGCAATGTAGGCGGCTTTTACACCGCCCTGAGCGCGCTGTCGCTGAGCGGCCTTGCCATGATGATCGGGCTCTTCATCGGCGCCTACCTGGGGATACGATACCTTTACTGGGAGTTGGAGCACCTGCCCTCGGGCTCGAGCGGACACGCGCCGGCCGGCGAGGGGGATAAAGGCGGACTCCATCTGCGCGATCTCTCCCCCTACCTGGGGGTCCTGGTGCTCATCGGAGCGGTTGCTGCATCCATCGCTTACAGCCGTGAGGCTCTTACCCGCGAGGGGGGCCTGCTCCTGTGCGGGCTGGCTTTTGGAATCATCATTCAACGCTGCCGTTTCTGCTTCGTGCGCGGCTTCAGAGACCCCTTCATGACGGGCGAAGGAGAGGTGGCGCGTGCCATCGCCCTGAGCCTCATGATCAGCGTCATCGGCTTTGCGGCCCTCAAGTGGACCGGCCTGCGGGAGGAATCGGTCTACGTGCCTCAGGCCTTCTGGTTCGGGGGCCTCGTGGGCGGCATCATCTTCGGCGTCGGCATGGTGGTGGCGGGCGGCTGCGGCAGCGGCTCGGTCTGGCGCGCCGGTGAAGGCCAGATCAAGCTCATGATCGCCGTGGTCTTCTTTGCGCTCTCGACCTCGCTTTTCAAGCTTTGGATGATGACATCGGAGGGCCTGAACAAACTCATGGGCCACCGCGTTTTCCTGCCTGATTTCCTGACGTACCGGTGGACCGTCATCCTGTTGCTGGTGTTTCTCTTCGTCTATTTCGTAGTCGCTACCTGGAACGAGGAAACGGACACCTTCACCGTCGACTTGTAGACCATTGCAGGGTGAGAAATCTTCGAGTCTGGTTCCGGGAAGGCTGCAAGCGTGCCTTTTCCGATGAAAAACGACAACCCGTTTCACTATTATTATATCCGAAGGAGGAACACATCATGGTAGATAACGTAACCCCCGACCAAACCCTCGATTGCCGCGGCCTAAGCTGCCCCATGCCGATCCTCAAGACCAAGAAGCTGATCGGCACGATGAAATCCGGCCAAATCCTAGAGATCCTCGGCACCGATCCCGGCACCCGCAATGATCTTCCCGCCTTCTCGAAGCGGTCCGGACATGAATATCTGGGCGAAAAGCAGGATGAGGGATTCAGCCGTTTTTACATCAAAGTGAAGTAGTCTCCATCCGGAAAAGGAGTCACTGATGGGCAAGCATCTAGGAGTCTTCGTCACTTCCGACAAGCATCTGGACAAGCTGATCGACCTGTGCCTCGCCGCCCGCCGGAAAGACGTGGAGGTCTCGATCTTTTTCACCCACTTGGGCACCCTGCTCACGCAGGACCCCAGATTCAGCGAACTTGAAGGCCTCGCCAAGATGGCCCTGTGCAACGTCGGATTCGAGAGCCACCATCTGAAACCGCCGGTTCCGGGCATCGACGAAAAGGACTATGCCACCCAGGCCAGGCATGGCGAGTTGATCGAGGACTGCGACCGTTACATCGTCTTCTAGGAGGAGGATCGGACAACCATGGAAAACATCAAGCATGTGGCCTTCCTGATCCGAACCGAGAAGGATCTCTGGGAAGGCTCCCGCTCCACGCTGGGACTGGCTGTCGAGAATTTCTACTCGTATATGTTCGTCATCGACGTGGAAGTGGAGATGACCGAGGCCTACAAGGAAAACCTGGAATGGCTCGAGGACATGGAATGCCAGTACTTCTCGAACAACCAGGTCAACGTCGATCAACACGGGTTCACCTACATGAGCCTCGAGGACATCGGCCGAAAGCTCAGGGAAATGGACCTCATCGTGCCGTTTGGGAGGCTGTCATGAAGATTCTGCACATTCTCAAGACCCCTCCGGACGATACGACCCGCCTCCTGAAGGGGATCGTCTCGGAAGGCCAGGACAATACGGAGATCAGCCTCCATGAGGGGCAGCCCGATTACGAAAGGCTGATCGACCTGATCTTCGAAAACGAGCAGGTCATCTCCTGGTGGTAGGAAGAACTGTGCCGCCCTTCAGCAGGACGCACTGAAGACAAAGGCCGCAGAGCATCGCTCTGCGGCCTTTTCATCGCTTTCTTCCCTCCCCGCGTTTAAACGCGGAGGATTTTGCTGCGGACTGCATGGAAAAGCCCGCCGCTCGAGGGATCTAGTACATCTCCGCTTCGAGATCGATGCCGTCCCGCTCGAACTGCTCATCCCGCAGCGCCCGGGCCTGCTCGATCTCTTCTTCGCTCCACGGCTCCACGATCAGCGAATCGGCCACCAGCTCCCAAAGGTACTTGGTCTCGATCCCCAGATCGTATTCCTTGGTCAGGGACTTCATAATCTGATCCCGGCAGTTATGGCACGGCGCGATCACCAGCTCCGCCCCGGTGTCCCGGATCTGCTGCGCCTTGACGCGGCCGTAATAAATCCGCTCGTTCTCGTAGGGCATCGCCCAAGCGCCGCCGCCGGCTCCGCAGCAGAAGTTGTTCATCCGGTTCGGCTGCATCTCGACGAAGTTCTCGCAGCACTGCTGGGTGATCCAGCGGGGCTCCTCGAAATAGCCGTGCCCGAAGGCCTTCTGGCTCTTCCGGCCGTAGTTGCAGGGGTCGTGGATCGTCGTCAGCTCGTGGTGGATCGACTTGTCGAGTTTGATCCGCCCCGTTTCGATGTATTCCTTCAGAAGATCGTGGACGGAAACCACCTTGTACTTTTCAAAGACTTCAGGGTACCACGTTTGCAGACCAAGCCTGGTCGCATAGTAGGCGTGGCCTCATTCCGGCAACAGGAGCGTCTTGCACTCCAGGCGCTCCATGTGGTTGACGATCCGTCCCACCAACGCCTTCATGGATTCGTCGTCGCCTGAGAAAAGAGCCCAGTTGACCCCTTCCCACTCGGTCGAGGCGGTGGTCCAGTCCTCCTTGGCGGCATAGAAGATCCTCCACCAGAACTTCATGTCATCCGGTTCGCCGAAAGGCTCCTTCGAATTGATCGTCACGAAGACGTTGGCGCCCTTCTTGTCCACGGGGACATAGAACCCCGGGAAGCCCTCGTCCTCGTCCATTTCCCGCCCCAGATCCGCCAGCAGAAAGAGGAAATCCTCCTTCGGGATGCCCAGGTTGTTCCCCCTTTCCAGATCCATCACGACGCCCTTGTGGATCGGGCCGGGGACCTTGTCCCTCGCGCGCAGGGTCCGGGCGCGGCGCATCATCTTGAGGATCTCCACCCCTTGCGGACAGGCGTATTCGCAGCGGCCACAGAGCGTGCAGACCCAGGGAAACCGCGAGTCGATCAGCTCCTGATCCAGCCCGAGGGCGGCCATGCGCACGGCTTTCCTGGGGTCCATTCCGTCGACGCCGGTCACCGGGCAACCGCCGGCGCAGGTCCCACAGGTAAAGCAAACGTCCGCCCACTCGGGGGCGACCCTAAGTTTGCCCTCCTTACGGTTAATAGCAATCGGCTCCATTCATCACCCTCCTGTTATCGTTTATAAAAAAACACCCCCCGACGGTTTTTTCGATCGCCGGGGGATTTTGCTTCGAGTAACCGCTATTTATTAGTAAACACTTCGATGCTGAAAGTCAATTTTTAATACCTGGGTGCGGATCCCCTGTCCTCCTGCCCCAGACATCGAAAGCGATCAGTTTGAAGAGCAGAAGATCCCCCGTATGATCTCTTTGGCCTGTTCGTACTGGGCATCGCTCAGCACCAGCGACCCATCGCCCTTCCGGAACGGCGGCTCGGTGACGCCGTAGATGCGCTCCTCCAGCCGCGCCTGGGCCGCCATCCTCCCGGGCACGGCGGGCACGATGCCGATCGCCTTCTCGACGTCGTCCGGGAACTTGCCGGGGTCGGCGGTTTCGTAGATCACCGCCGGCCGGTCGTGCCGGCCCTCGAGGAAGGTGTCCAATGTCCGCCAGCCCACAGCCCCGTGGGGCTCGATGATGACCCCGAATCGTTCGTAGACCTCCCTGATGGCCTGGTAATGGTCCGGGTTGCTGACCGCAATGGAATAAAAGTCCCGCCGCATCGCCTCCAGGTCCGGCATACGGTCCATGACGCCTTCCTCGATGATCTTGCCCGCCTCGTCCCGCCGGTCAAAGACATGCCCGCCGTAAAAATCGACGAGCCGCGCAAAATTGCTCGGGTTGGACACGATCATGGCTGACGAAGGGGACTTGACCGACGGCCGCACGAGGTAACCGCCTGTCGCCAGAAACTCCGGAAACTCTCTGTTCTCGTTCACGCCGCAGAGGATCCTGCCGATCGGCAGGCCCATCTCCCTCGCCAGAACGGTCCCCATCATGTCCCCGAAATTGCCGGAGGGCACACTCGCGATCAGGGGCTCACCGTCTGCCGGGATGCGCGAAGAGGCGAAGAAGGGATAGACCGCCTGCGGCAGAAGCCGCCCCAGGCTGATGGAATTGGCGGAGGTGAACCGGTCCGCGTCCCCGAAGCAATCCCGGGCGAAGCGCCGGTCCCCCAGAAGACGTTTGGCCATGGCCTGACAGACGTCGAAATCCCCGTTGACCTCGAAGGCGTAGACATTCCCCATCAGCGTGGTCATCTGCCGCCGCTGCCGTTCCGTGATGGAGCCCTGCGGGAAAAAGACGACCGTGTCGACGCTCTCGAGCCCGTGCAGCGCATCGGCCACCGCCCCGCCGGTGTCCCCGCTGGTCGCGACCGCGACGACGCGCCGCTCCCCGGTCTCCTCGAGGAAGTGGTCGAGCATCCTCCCGAAGAAACGCGCCGCATAATCCTTGAAAGAGTACGTCGGTCCATGGGTCAACCACATGATGTAGGTCCGGCCGGTCAACCGCTGGATCTCGGTCGGGATGACCTCTTCCCGGTACGCGTCGTTCAAGATGGCGCGAAGCGACTTTTCCTCGATATCACCCTCCAGGAAGGGATACAACACCTCGAAGGCGATCTCCGCATACGACATCCCGGACATGCCTCGAACCACCTCCCGGGGGATCTTCGGCACATCGGCCCGCCCAAGCATATAGAGGCCGTAGTTGGATGCAAGCCCGCGCATCAGCGCCGTCTTGAAGTCCGCCTGTTCGCTCGCGTTGTTCGTACTGTAATAACGTATCTTTCCCATAGGATCCAAAACCCTTCCTACCCTGCCATCCTGTCGAAGCCATTCCGTTTTCATCCGGAAATGGCCTTGCGGTCCATCTGAGCTTCGATCTGCGCGTTTACTTGTGCAGCGATCCAGAGTCACATCGGCACAAGCGATTAATTTCATTCATATTGTCAAACTGGGACCCGCCGCGAAGCGGTGGGACTGAGCACCCGAAGGGTGTGAAGAAACCGGAACCCGCTGCGCAGTGGTAGGACTGAGCACCCGAAGAGAGTGTAAAGAAAAATCCCTCATTCGGAATCGATATCCGGCTACTACCGGGAAATCGCTTCCGCATGGAAGCCACTTACAAAACTCGAAATTTTTATTTCTAAACCTTTTGACAGAACTTGTCAAAAAAACAAAGAGCACGGCCCTTCATTCGGGTGTCCCGGCTCCGTTTTCGGATTGGAAAGCGGGTCGTATGGTGAAATCATTTCCGGATGGACTCGAAGTGTTCACGATCCGCTGCGCGACGGCGGCCTGGCGGGCGATCTGCAGGCCGCTGCAGCGCATGGGGTTCGCGCCGATAACGGCCGAAAAGCCCTTTCCGGATGCGCCTCTGGAAAATAGCTACAATGTAAATTTACCGGTTGCTATTCCAAATAGATTGTTCTATAGATAGCATTTTTTGAATACTGTTCAAAAAGCGGCCAATTTCCTGCCAGCCGTTGAATCAAAATCATGGGGCACAAACATCGGCGGATCGTTGACGCCGGCGCGTGGCCATGCGGGATTGCCCCAACTGGATAAAAAAGGAGGAGATGTTTATGGAATTTGAGTTAAGTGAAGAGCTACAGATGCTGCGTGACATGGCGCGCGACTTTGCCGCCGAAAAGATCGCCCCGTTTGCGGACGAATGGGATGAAAAGCATTATTTCCCTTACGAAGAAGCCGTCAGGCCCATGGGCGAGCTCGGATTCTTCGGCACCGTCATCCCCGAGGAGTACGGCGGCAATGAAATGGGCTGGCTGGCCGCCATGATCCTGACGGAGGAGATCGCCCGGGCCTCGAGTTCCCTCAGGGTTCAGATCAACATGCAGACCCTCGGGTGCGCCTTCACGATCTTCCGCTACGGTACGGAAGACCTGAAGAAGAAGTACATCCCGAAGCTCGTCAGCGCCGAACACATGGGCGGCTTCGGTATCACCGAACCAAACGCCGGCTCCGATGTCATGAACATGAAGTCCACGGCTGCCGACAAGGGCGACCACTGGCTCATCAATGGATCCAAGACCTGGATCTCCAATACCTCGGTCGCCGATGCCCTGATCTTTTATGCCTACACGGATAAAGAAGCCCGGGGCCGAGGCCTTTCGGCCTTTGTCATCGAGCCCAAGAACTTCAACGGGATCCACACGACGAACCTCGACAAGATGGGATCGCGCTCTTCACCGACCGGAGAGATCTACCTGGAAGACACGAAGGTTCCGAAGGAAAACATCCTCGGCAAGCCCGGGGACGGCGCCAAGATCGTCTTCGGCTCCCTGAATCAGACTCGCCTCTCGGCGGCCGCCGGCGGCATCGGCGTCGCGCAGGCCTGCCTGGACGCGGCCACCGCCTACTGCGCGGAGCGCGAGCAGTTCGGGAAGCCCATCGGTCAGTTTCAGATGAACCAGGACCTCATCGCCCAGATCACCTGCGAGATCGAAGCCGCAAGGCTCGTGGTCTACAAGGCCGCGTGGCAGAAGGATCAGGGAAACCTGAACAACACCCTCGAGGTCGCCCAGGCCAAGTACCTCGCCGGTGAAGTGGCTGTAAAGGCCTCCCAGGTGGCCATGAAGATCCTCGGGGCCTACGGCTACTCCACGGAATACCCCGTGGCCCGTTACTACCGCGATGCCCCGACCTACCAGATCGTAGAAGGGTCCACCAACATCTGCAAGTGGATCGTGGCCCTGGATCAACTCGGCATCCGGAAGGCGAACCGGTAGATCGGAAACGGAGGAAGACCATGCGACCGTATTTTGAGAAGATGGAATCCTTCGGTAAAGAGCTTACCGAAGGACAGAAGAAATCCGGGGAACAGAACGTCAAAGAGATCCGCGAGGTCGAGAAGACGGTGGCCGAGGCCATCGAGGCTGTGAAAAACGCGGGCATCCCGGCTGAAAAGATCAAGAAACGCGGGCAGATGACCGTCTGGGAACGGATCGAGTATTTGATCGATCCCGGCACCTGGTGCCCGCTGCACACCCTGTACGACCCCCTGTTCAACGAGGAGGGAACCACCGGTGTCATCGACGGACTCGCCAAGATCAACGGCAAGTGGGCCGTCGTGATCGGGTTCGACAACAAGGTCATGGCCGGGGCATGGATCGCCGGGCAGGCCGACAACCAGCTCCGGGTCACCGACATGGCCAAACGCCTGCATGTGCCCCTGGTGTGGCTGGTCAACTGCAGCGGCGTCAAACTTCCCGAGCAGGAAGAGGTCTACGCCAATCGCCGCGGTAACGGCACGACCTTTTTCCGCCATGCCGAACTCGAAAAGGTGGGCGTGCCCATCCTGGCCGGGATCTACGGAACCAACCCGGCGGGCGGCGGCTACCAAGGGATCAGCCCGACGCTGTTGATCGCCCACAAGGACGCCAACATCGCTGTCGGCGGAGGCGGCATCGTCAGCGGCATGAGTCCGAAGGGCTACTTCGACATGGAAGGGGCCGAGCAGCTGATCGAGGCCACCCGGCACTTCAAGGAAGTACCCCCGGGCAGCGTGCCTATCCATCACAACGAAACAGGCTTTTTCAAGGAAGTGTACGAGACCGAACAGGGGGTCTTGGACGCCCTCAAGAAGTACATGGACATGATGCCGGCCTACGATCCGTCCTTCTTCCGGGTCGCCGAACCGAAGGAACCCCGTTTCCCCGGAGAGGACCTCGATTACCTCGTCGCCTTCAACCAGAAGCGAAGCTACAATTTCGACGAAGTCCTCTCACGCATCTTCGACAACAGCGAGCACATGGAGTTCCGCCCGGGCTACGGGCCGGAGGTCTACACGGGGCTTGCCAAAATCGACGGGTTCCTCGTGGGCTTCATCGGCAACCGCCAGGGGTTCCTGGGCGCCAAGTATCCGGAATACGCGGATTACATGGGCATCGGCGGCAAGCTCTACCGTCAGGGTCTCATCAAGATGAACGAGTTCGTGACCCTGTGCGGGCGTGACCGCGTTCCAATCGTCTGGTTCCAGGACACCTCCGGTATCGACGTGGGCGATATCGCTGAAAAGGCCGAACTGCTGGGCCTGGGGCAGTCGCTCATCTACTCCATCGAGCAGACGGACGTTCCCATGATCTGCGTTGTCCTGCGCAAAGGCACAGCGGCGGCGCACTACATCATGGGCGGCCCCACGGCCAACAACCACAACGCCTTCACCCTGGGCACCCCCATGACGGAGATCTACGTCATGCACGGTGAGACGGCCGCAGCCGCGTCGTTCGCACGGCGCCTCGTCAAGGAAAAGGACGGCGGTCGGCCCCTCGAGCCGGTCATCGAAAAGATGAACGCCCTGGTGAAGGAGTATTACGACAAATCCCGCCCGGTCTACTGCGCCAAACGCGGCTTCGTCGACGAGATCGTATCCCTGCCGCTGCTGCGCAAATACATCGCGGCCTTCGCCGGATGCTGTTACCAGAACCCGACCTCCATCTGCCCCCAGAACCACATGATGATCCCGAGGATTGTCAAGGGCTGATGAACCTCCGCGCATCTGCGGGTTGAAACCACGGCTTTTGCGGCTGTCTTCGGGCGGACGCAAAAGCCGTTTTACTTCACCGACCGCCCTCAGAGGCCTCCCCCGTACTCCACCCGCGCCATCTCGGCCAGTTTATATTTCTGCACCTTTCCGCTGCGCGTCGTCGGGAATCGATCCACGATCTTGAAAAAATGAGGGAGGCACTCGTCCTGCACGTTGTCCTTGGCATGGGCGGCCAAGGTCAACGTGGAAAGAACCGCCCCTTCTTTGAGGCGCACCCAGGCGGCCACCTCGTCACCCTTTTCCGGGTGCACAAACCCGAAGACCTGCGCTTCGAGAACCTCAGGACGCTTGTAGAGCACCTCTTCCACCTCGACCGGGTGGATCTCGACGCCGTTGCGAAAGATGGTGTCCTTGACCCGGCCGGAGATCGTCACGTAGCCCTTCGCATCCATCCGGGCAATGTCACCCGTGTGGAGCCAACCATCCTGATCGACGGCAGCGGCGGTGGCGGCCGGCATCTTATAATACTCCTTCATGAGAAATCCGCGGGTGCAAAGCTCACCGCGGTCCCCAGGCGGCACTTCTTCGCCGCTCGCAGAATCTACGATCTTGACTTCATTGCAAGGCAGAGGGCGACCGATGGTGCCCACCCGCAGGTCGAGCGGATCGTCCGGATCGGTCATGGTGATCCATGAAGAGGCCTCAGTGATGCCGTATGCGACCGTAATGCGCGCGACGCCGATCTCCTCCACCAACCGCTGCATGAGTTCCATGGGGCATGGCGCCCCCCCGACGATCCCTTTCAGGACGGTCCCCCAGAGCTTCGTCTGATTTTCCGGGTGCTCTACCAGCCCCATGAACATGCTGGGTGACCCATAAACCGCCGTGCATTGCTCCTCTTTCAATGCCTTCAGGATCGCTGAGGCATCGAAGCTCAGACAGGGCATCACGATGCAGGCCCCTCTGATCAATCCGGCAAGCGCCACGCAGGTGTTCCCGAACATGTGAAACAAGGGGAAATAGAGACAAAGACGGTCCTCTGCCGTAATCCCCTGACGAGCGGTGCTGTGAAAGGACTTGTTGATCAAACCCGCATGATCCAAAACCACTCCTTTCGGAGACCCGGTCGTCCCGGAGGTGTACATGACGGCCACCGGATCGCTCGGCTGCTGACCAAACGATATATCCAAAAGGACCTCCGGCGGGACATCCTCGCCTCCCGCGAGGACCTCCGTCCACAGCTCGGTCTCGGGAAAGGATTCGTCTGCGATCAGGATGATATGTTCCAGAGAAGGCACGCTGTCGCGCATCTCCAGCATCGTATCGATGTAATCCTCCAGGTCGGCTTCCTTGCAGGCAATGAGGGCGCGCGCCTCGGATTGACTCAGGATGTATTGCACATCGGCCGGCTCGGCCTCGGGATCGATCGGCACCATCAGCGCGCCCATCCGCGCCAGCGCCAGCATGGCTACTATCCACTCGGCCACATTGGGGGCCCAGAGCGCAACCCGGTCTCCCGGCTGTATGCCCAGCCGGATCAACCCCTTCGCAGCACGATCCGCTTCCCAGTCCAACAGCCCATAGTTGTAGCGAAGGCCGGAAGAGACATGGATCAAGGCCTCTCTCGAGGAATATGCGGATGCGACTTCCCTGAAAAGACTTCCGATCGTCTTCTCCACCCTTTGCATTGCAACACTCCTTTCCCCAAAAAGATTGCCTATTGAAGGATCCCATTATACTGGACCCTTGCATTCCGACATCTGCCGGTAAAGAGGGTCGACACTGTTTAATCTATTGAAATCACAAGATACTAGCAGATCATGTTTATAAATACTAACCTGTTTCACCGGTTGCCCGCAACCCATTTCCCACGTTCCCACCTCTCCTTCCTTCTTCGCCCGCTCCAGCAGCTTAACCGTCGTGAATCGCGGGCATCCGCCGAAGCGCCCCAGGCGGAAGCCTAACAGGCTGGGAAACTTTTTTCCCTCCTCAGTCCCCCGACGCTAACCTCGTTTCCATCCGGAAATGGTCTTTTTGGCCAATCTCGGCGTCAATCTGCACGTTTGCTTGTGCGGCGACCTGCAGGTCGCCTCCGCGCAAACGCTTGATTTCCTTGATATTGGCCAAAAATCCTCATTTCCGGATTGGAAACTTAGTCCTACCGCGAAATCATTTCCGGATGGACGCTAACCTCAGACGTCCCGTTCTATCGAGAGGACCGACCAGGAGCGTTACAAGACCAGCTATGTAACGTTACAGAGACATATGTAACGTTACATAGCTGGTCGGAAATCCATTCCATGCCCATTTTTTCTTGATACTGTTGACGGGAAGACAAGCCTTCTTACATGCCATTATTCACCCCACGGCGGGAATATTTCGCCTAAATTTCAAAAATAACTATTGAAAAAGCATCTCGGAATGAAAGCAGCCACCTGACGGCATCGGGTAGGAATTGGGCATCGGAAGCGATTCCTGATTTCCAGCGGCCTCTTTTCCACCTCTACGGCACGAAACTTGATAGTCTGGTAAGAGCTCAAGCGCATCGATCCTCGAACGATGGGAAAGGCAATCCTCTCATTCAGAAGCTGAGGATTACAGTGAATTCCAAGGGGATGCGGAACAGAGGCGGCGATGGTTCGTTGCCCGTGCAAGCAGACGGCCATCGATCAGACATCATCAACCTTTTATAGCGTTTATTCGCAGGGACAGGGAGCGTTTGAAAATTGGACCAAACAGATGTGTTGATCATTGGAGGCAGTGCGGCCGGTATTGTTGCAGCGACAACAGCCAAATCATTTCATCCGGAGAAAAAAGTAACCTTGGTCAGAAAAGAGGAAAATGTGTTGGTTCCTTGCGGGATGCCATACATTTTCGGAACGCTGGAGTCCAGTGATCAGGATCAGATACCCGACTCCATCCTTCTCAATGCGGGAATCGCGTTGAAAATAGTAGAGGTCGATTCCATCGACACGGAGGAAAAGGTCTGCAAGATCAAAGGAAATGCGGACATCAGGTTCGAAAAGCTCATTCTGGCTACGGGATCCACCCCTATAAGGCCTAAATGGCTGAAAGGAGCGGAATTGGAAAACGTTTCCACGATTCCGAAGGACAAAATCTACCTGGATCACTTTAAAGCCAGCCTGAGCGAGGTTGAAAACGTAATCATTGTCGGCGGCGGTTTCATCGGCATCGAAATGGCTGATGAACTCAACAAATCGGGCAAGAAGGTCACTGTCGTCGAAATGATGCCCCACGTGCTGAGCATGGCATTTGATGATGAACTGGCTTTAGAGCTCGAGAAAGAGCTCCGAAGCAGAGGCATCCGTCTGAAAACGGGGGTCAGCGTTCGGGAAATCAACGGAGAAAAGAACAAAGCAGTCGGAGTAACCCTCGAAAACGGCGAAAAGCTGCCGGCCGAAGCGGTCATCCTGTCGGTCGGATATCGTCCCAATTCCGCGCTTGCGGAAAAGGCGGGGCTCCCCACGAATAAGATGGGGTTCATTCAGGTCAACGAGTACATGAAGACAGAGCATCCGGATATCTTCGCAGTCGGAGACTGTGCCGCAAAAAGCAGCTTTATCACACGGTCCCCCAAACCCACGATGCTCGCCTCCACTTCCTGCGCCGAAGCGCGTATTGCTGCCATGAGTCTATACAAGCTCTCGACGGTCAGGCTGTTCGGTGGGACCATCTCCATCTTCTGCACCGCCATCGGAGACCTGGCATTCGGCGCGGCCGGCGTCACTGAAAACCTGGCGACCGAACGCGAGTTCGACATCCTGACCGGCACCTTTCAGGGAACGGATCAGCACCCGGGAACTTTGCCTGGCACGCAGAAGCAAACCGTAAAGCTGATCGTGGCAAAGGAATCGGGAATCGTTCTGGGCGGAGAGGTGATCGGCGGAAAATCTACGGGCGAACTGACCAATCTGATCGGCTTTATCATTCAAAACAGGATGAGTGTGGACGCACTCCTGACGGCGCAAATCGGAACACATCCGCTTTTGACCGGCCCCCCCATAGCCTATCCATTGATCAAAGCGGCTGAATTGGTCGCCCGGCAGCAGCGCCTCTCATAGGGTGGAATGTGCACGAACGGTCCGCCCCGGCAAGCGGGGCGGACTACAACCCCTTTTCCTCGAACGCGCTTCACCCATCGTACAGGGGCAAAGGACCCGACAATCCTTCCCAGAGATCGGATGGACCTCTGAGAAGCTGATCGCTAAGGTCTGTATTCACAGGCGCGCGCACCTGCATCCAGAAAAGGGATTGACATCCGCCAGCAACAGCGTTAGAAGTGGTGGAAGGCGGGCACGAAGCCCGCGGCGGTTTTTCAGGAAGTCTGAAGATCAAGCAGGTCACGAAGGCCTAAAGCGGCACCCTATGGCTAACGTGGCTTTTTTTGTGCGGCATGGCGGCCGGAGCCCTTCCGGTTGCGCCGCTTTTTCCGAGGATAGCCTATGCATATCTCGGAAGGGGTCCTTTCGGCTCCTGTCCTCATTTCGGGCATGGTCCTGGCCGCAGTCGGCACAGGCATCGGTTTCAAGAAGATGGACTTCAACCGCATTCCACAGACCGGGATGCTCGCTGCCGCCTTTTTCGTAGGATCGCTGATTCATGTCCCCATAGGCCCTTCGAGCGTCCATCTGGTTCTGAACGGGATCGTTGGACTGTTGCTCGGCTGGGCAGCCTTCCCCGCCATTCTGGTCGCCCTGGTCCTGCAGGCGTTGTTTTTCCAGTACGGCGGGATCACGACCCTGGGCGTCAACACCGTGATCATGGCCGCCCCGGCGGTGGTCTGCTACCTTCTTTTTGCACGCCTCATCCACGGCAGGCAGACCGTGAGTCTCACGGCGTCTTTTGCCTGCGGATTCCTCGCCGTCTTCCTGAGCGCCATTCTTGTCGGGTTGGCCTTGATCTCCACTGAGGAGAATTTCTTCAAGGTCTCCTCCCTCATCGTGGCCGCCAATCTGCCGGTGATGATTATCGAAGGAATCCTGACCCTGTTCTGCGTGTCCTTCCTGAAAAAGGTCCAGCCGCATATGTTACCGGGGAACCAGCCCCTCGAGGCCGCCGCATTTACCAACTCTCCCGCCGGGCCCCCGCAACAGTGATCCAAGAGCCTTTTGCTATAGGCGGTTCGCCGCTCCACCAGACGGACCCGAGGCTCAAGATCATCCTCGCGACGGCCTATTCTTTCCTCGTGGCCGTTCTTCAAGGGTTCCCGGCGCTCCTGACCGCCCTCGTCCTTTCGATCGCACTGGTTGCTATTGCCAGGCTGGATAGCCGGGCGCTGTTTCGGCGACTCGGGCTCGCCAACGGTTTGATCCTGTTCCTGTGGCTTCTTTTGCCTTTCACCTTTCCCGGGAAACCGCTGGCATCGATCGGCCCGTTCGCTCTGAGCCTCGAAGGCGTGCGCTTTTGCGCCCAGATCACCCTGAAATCCAACGCCATCATCCTGGCCCTGATCGCTTTGGTCGCCACCAGTCCGATCGCCACCCTGGGTTATGCCTTGCATCGCCTTCACGTTCCTGCCAAGATGGTGCTGCTGCTCCTGCTCACATATCGATATCTTTTCGTCCTCGAGCAGGAATACGAGCGTCTGGCAAGGGCGATGCGCATGCGCGGCTTCCGGCCGCAGACCAGCCTGCACACCTACCGGACCTATGCCTATCTGGTCGGGATGCTCTTCGTCAGGGCGAGCGCCCGTGCGGAACGGGTGCATCAGGCCATGCTCTGCAGGGGGTTCACCGGACGCTTCAGGACGCTCAAGACCTTCACTCTGGCGCGGCGTGACTGGATCTGGCCGTTTGCAGCGGGATGCGCGATGAGTGGATTGATCATGCTGGAGTGGACGACGGGATGGCACTGATCCGGCTCGATGGTATCAGCTTCGCTTATCCGGGGCGGGCAACGGTCCTGGAACGCGCGGATCTGACCCTTCGGGAGGGGGAGCGGATCGGCCTCATGGGCCCCAACGGCGCAGGAAAAACGACCCTTTTCCACCTTATCATGGGGCTGTTGAAGCCCGATTCGGGCAGGATCGAAATCTTCGGACGGGAAGTCCGCGAGGAAAAGGACTTCGAGTCCGTCCGGCGGCAGATCGGCTTCCTGTTTCAGGATGCGGACGATCAACTGTTCCACCCTACGGTCCTCGAAGATGTCGCCTTCGGCCCTCTCAATTTGGGGAAAAGCCGCGAAGAAGCGCAGTCGATCGCCCTGAAAACATTAGAGAAACTTGGACTCGAACACTTCGAGGAACGGATTACGCACCGCCTCTCCGGCGGAGAAAAACGACTCGTGGCCCTCGCCACGGTGTTGGCTATGGAGCCCAAGGTCCTGCTCCTGGATGAACCGACCGCGGGCCTCGATGAGCGGACCAAGGAAAGGCTCACTCAATTGCTCAAAGGCCTCGATCTCACCTACATCATCATTTCGCACGAACTCGATTTTCTGATGGAAACGACCACGGCCGTCTACGCCATGGCCGACGGCCGCATTCAATGGGACGAAGAAGTCAAACTGCATCGCCACATCCACGGACATCGACACGGGGCCTATCCCCATGCCCATGAGTAAGAACCAGCCGACCGGCGAAGCGCCCTCCGCCTCCCCTGGGCCAACCGGGGAGCCGGGGGCCGGCGAAGCCCCTGCCTGTTCCGGGGGGCTCTCGCACCGCTGGGATGTGGGCATCCCCGAGGCCCGGGCCATCCAGGAGTCCCTCGCGCGCCTTGTGGTCACGGAAGACCGCCTCGGCGACGTGCATTTCGTGGCGGGCATGGATGTCGGTTTAGACGCCCGGCGCTCCGTCGCACGGGCATCGGCGGTGGTTTTGAGCTTTCCGGAACTGCAGCTTTGCGATTGGGCCGTTGCCGAGCGACCCCTGACCTTCCCCTACGTCCCCGGGCTGCTGAGTTTCCGCGAGATCCCGGTGATGCTGGAGGCCTTGGGAAACCTCAGGCAAATCCCGGACCTCGTGCTCTGCGACGGCCAGGGGCTGGCCCACCCCCGCCGCTTCGGGATCGCCTGCCACTTCGGCCTCCTGACCGGCATCCCTACCATTGGGGCCGCCAAGAGCCGACTGATCGGGACGCATCGTCCGGTGGGGCTCCTTAAAGGGCAATACGCCCTCCTCAAGGACGGAACGGAGTGCATCGGGGTTGTCCTGCGCACCCGGACGGAAGTAAAACCCCTCTATGTCTCCATCGGTCACCGCGTCGGTTTGATGACCGCACGCCGGTTCGTGCTGGCCTGCACCACACGGTACAGGCTGCCCGAAACCACCCGCTACGCTCACCGGCTCGCATCGTCAGGAGGGCTCCATGGTTTTCGATAGAAACACCGGGAATCTGGACGCCGCGGTTGCCGTGTCCATCGATCAGGCGAATGCCCTGTACGACCGGCATGCCGGGGAGCTGGCCCGTGAAAAAACGCTCACCGATCTGCTCGATGCTTACAGCGAGGCAATTTCCCGAACCCAGGAGAGGATGCGCACGCTAGGCGTCGTGGCCGCCTGCGCCCGCTGCGACAGCCAGCCCTCCGGCAGCTGCTGCTTCAAAGGGGTTGAGGGCTGGTACGAACCGGAGATCCTGCTGATCAACAGGCTGATGAACGTCTCCATTCCCCGCCGGCCCGAAGCCGAGGGGCAATGCCTTTTTCTGGGTGAAAGGGGTTGCCGGCTCAAGGCGAGGCATTCTTTCTGCGTGAACTTCCTTTGCCCAACCCTGCGCGAGGCGTTGGGGCCATCCGGGACGGCGGACCTGCTGGCCGTCGCCGGGCGTGAACTGCTTTTGGGCCTCGAGACCGAAACCTTCATGCGGCGGTGGCTCCGCCAGCGCAAAGAAAGGGAATGATCGCGGCGGGTTCCGGTTTCTTCACACCATGGCGCGAAGGCGGTCTGCAGATCGCCGCAAAAGCGAACCACAAATCGATGCCGAAATGGATAGGAAGTCCATTCCCAGGCGGAGACGACACAGAAGGGCCGGGTGGAGAAATCGCCGTTCAAGCGGCTGAATTCACGATGGCAGGCCGGCGTTCGGTCGAACGGGGGAAGATCTCATCCGTCCGTTTTCAATACCATGGCCCCCAGTAAGGATAACGCCACCAGGGTGGATACCCCCACCAGCCGCCCGGGGGGTAAGGATAGTCCCGATCCTCTGTCCTGAGCGCCCAAAGATGGATCTCCTGAGCGCGCACGAGGGGGTAGGTGTAAGTGATTTCATCCAGCGGCTGCTCCCTCAGGCCGATGAACGGGCCCGCTACCGTCACGTCGCGGCCTTCAGCGTATATGGCCGGGTCGAGATATCCGTCGTGCAGCGCCAGGAAGCGGCCGAACGTCGTATCCCCGCTGATCGGGCGCTTCTCGAAATCGAGCGGCTTCTGTACGATTTCGATCAGGGTGCCCGCCGGCTGATTCTTGGTTGAAACGATCATTCCGCCCAGCAGGACGACCTTCCCTTCGTGCAGACCGGGTTGTTCCCGCAGGTCCTGAAACCGGATGGTCCGATCGGCCCGCTGCAGGAGATCCTGTGAAATGACCGAGGCGCAACCCGCCCCGCCGATAACGATGCAGACGACGATCATCGCCGCCAACGAACCGCTGCCCCTTCGCATCGCAGCCTCCGAAAACCTACCCGTTTCCATCCGGAAATGGTCTTTTTGGCCAATCGCGGCGTCAATCTGCACGTTTGCTTGTGCGGCGATCTGCAGGTCGCCTCCGCGCAAACGCTTGATTTCCTTGATATTGGCCAAACCGGGATCCGCCCCGCAGGGGTGGAACTGAGCACCCGAAGGGTGTAAAGACACCGGGACCCGCCCCGCAGGGGTGGGACCGCGCACGCGCAGCGTGTGAAGAAAAATCCACATTTCCGGATTGGAAACCGGGTTCTGCCGGGAAATCATTTCCGGCTGGATACCAACTCATGATTCCGGTCGAAAAAAGCCCCAATCCGCTTGAGAACCGGTTATCATGGTAATATCCTGTTTCGAGGCGTGTCAAGCTTTGAAAATGTACGGGAACAGGAAACCCCGGGGTCCTGCCGCTCAAACACAGGGGAAGCAGGATGGGAAACGCTCTGAAAAGGAAGATTCAGGACCGACATGAAAGCATTCGAACACGCCATGGGCGTTGATCCGAAAACCGGCCCGCAGGGGCTCTCGTCCTCCAAGCCTCACGAGGCTCTGAACGGCAGCCTCGGAAAGGGAAAAGACACCGCGTCGACGGGTATTCCAGGGATGCCGAAGAGCTTGTCGAGTGTTATAAAAGGAATCGGTCTACTGATGCTCCTCTTGCTCGCTCAGACGGCGGCAGCGTCGCCGCCGACCGAACCTGCCGAACCGCCGCTTCCTTTCCAGGCCGGCGAACGACTGGTTTTTCAAGCCCGGTGGGAATTCATACCTGCCGGGGAAGCGGTGCTCGAGGTCCTGACTTCCGACAGCGTGGGCCAAACCCCCGCGCTGCATTTCGCCGCCACCGCCTGGAGCTACCCCGTCATCGACTTGTTCTACAAAGTCCGCAACCGCATCGACGCCTATACCGACCGAAGCGTTTCGCGCACCCTCCTCTACAGAGAAAGATCCGAAGGGCGGCGCCCCAAGGACGTCACGGTCACCTTCGACTGGGAGCGGCGGAAAGCGCAGTACACCAATATGGATGAACGGCGGGACCCATTGCCCATCCAGCCGGGATCCCTCGACCCGCTTTCGATCTTCTACGCCTTCCGCCTCGAAGACCTTCATGTGGGCGCCGTCCTCTCGGGGCCGGTGACGGATGGGAAGAAATGCATTACGGGGACCGCAACGGTCATCCGCCGTGAGAAACTGCAGTGCGCCATGGGGGAGATCGACACCTTCCTGGTCGAACCTTCCCTCGAACACGTGGGAGGGGTCTTTGAAAAGGCCAAGGACGCCAAAATCCAGGTCTGGGTCTCGGCGGACCGATACAGGATCCCTGTGCGTCTGAAAAGCAAGGTGATCATCGGAAGCTTCATTGCAGAGCTCATCGACGTCTCCGGCACCGACTGGCCTCACCGGCCAAAGCCGCAGAATTGACAGCGTCACGCAAGCGGTCACAGCCGCTGCTGACTTACGGTCCGGGTCTCTTCCTGCCGCAAAACGATTCCAGAACTGAACCGGCTCGGCACAAGGAAAGACAGCGCCTCCCGCACCGCATCAACGAACGGATTTTTGCCACTCTTTGGCGAAGATGCCCCCGATGCGGTCCACCTGCGAGGGGTCGATGTTCAACGCCTTGGCCACCTCCTGATAAAGACGTCGACGGTCGGCGTTCTCGGCAGAGACCAGGGTATTCAGATCCCGTTTTTCCTTCAGGCTCACCTCCCCGGAACCGGTCTGCACCAGAAATCCGTCGTCCCCCTCCCGAATGGCGCCTTTCTGATAGAATGGACGGAGCAGCGGATAGCGGCTCTTCATGCTCTGCTTCAGGGCCCTGATCGCCGGATTCGACACGACCGTCACATCTTCGGCCCAGGCGGCGCCCACGAACGGGAAGAGCGCGAACCAGCGTTCCTGCAGAGATGATTCGGGCTCACTCTTCGGAACGGCCTCGGACCCTTTGGGCTCCTGGCCCCGGATGTCTTTGACGATCTCGCCCGCCACCGACTCGACCTTTTCGGCAGGAAAATAGATGTTGATCGTCACGCAGGCGAACACGCCGGCCAGGAACACAGCCATGACGCCCAGCTTCTTCTGTCTCGAAACCATGCGACCCTCCCTCGAAAACATCTAATCGATCACCGGACCGGAGCCGGACCGGATGCGCTGAATGCGCTTTACCATGTCCTTGAAGCCGATCGCGCTCCCCGGACTCTGGTTCACCACATTGACCCCCGCGAATCCCCTCCTTTTGACCAGATACTCCTTGCCGTCTTCCCGAATGGTTCCGTCGATCCGGAAGAGATCGTTCGCCAGTGTGGCATGGATCCCCAATTTGCTGTAAGGGAACTCCTGGAAAAGCGATGCGAAACTGCCGGCCAGCCCCAAAAACGGGCTCTGCCCTCCTCCGATGCGGGCGATGCTGTCGACCGCCTCGACACTGATCCGTTGCGGGACCCCTTCTCGAGGCACCGTCTCCAGCAGGAGGTCGAAGGCCTGCGGCTGCCCCGCCGCAATCTCGAGGCCGTTGACGTGTCCTTCGAGCAATCCCTCCATCTTCCCAAAGGGCGTTCCGGCCGTCAGCAGTCCGAGTTGGACATCCCGCCAGCGCGCATCCAGTCGGAAGACCGGCGCCGATGTAAAGAGCGCCCGCGCACCCGGGTCCTTTACGACCCACCTGCCGCCGAAAAGATCCATTCGGAATTCCCCGGTCGTCTGAATGGCCTGCTGCGTCATTATAACGGGATCCAGCCGTCCGTTCAACGCCCCTTGCACCGGACGCGGCCAGAAATCGGCCAGGAATCGGCCCACATCCAGATCCACCATTTCGACCGACGTCTTCAGCGAGGCCCCTTCCCCGTAAAGATCGTTCATGTGCAGGCCCTTCAGACGCACGGTGCCGTCCGCTACCGAAAAATCGATCGTGGCATCCGCGTGCAGGGCATTCGGCTCCGCCTCCAGTCTCCAAGCGGCGTCCTCGAGGGCCCCGAACGGAAAGACGGCTTTGCGCACAGACATGCGCCCCTCGAGCCGCCCCGGCCCGCCGGCCCCCTTCCAACCCCCTCCAGCGGCCCATACCGGAAGTCGAAGATCGAGACCTTGGAGCTCGACGTCCATCTCCTCCAACCGCAGCGCGCCGTCGCGCCAGTCCCAGAACCCTTTGGCCCGCCAATCCCTTCCCGCCCAATCCAGGGTCATGGACACTTCGGAAGGTCCGGCGGCATCGAGGCCGCGCAGCACCGGCAGCACATCCTGGAACGGCTCTTTGAGGATAGCGGTCACCAGCGGGGCAAGATCGGGGGCTTCGACCTCGACGGCCAGGCGGCCCGCCGGCGCATCGGTAAACCGTTCGACAGTGCCCGAAAGAGAGGCCTCGAAGAGCCCCGCCGCACTGAGCGAAGCCTCTTTCACCTCCAGCAGAGCCGAAGCGGGGAGGACTGCCGCCTCGACCGCCGCCGCAACGCTGCGTCGGGCAAGATCCGCGTACCAGCGGTCATAAAGGACCTCCCCCTTCTTGCAGCCGGCCTGGATGTCGGCCTGGATACGCCGGCCCTGCCGGTCCGAGGAGGCCCTCAACCGGACATCGAGCCCGATGCCTTCCCCCATGAAGACTCCGTCGGGGCTCTCGAATCGAAGCGCCTTCAACGCCCAGTCGAAGTCCCCCCGAAATCCGGCCTTCGGCGAATAGGCCAGCCGCCCGGTCAAGGCGTCCCGTCCTTCGACCGTCCAGCTCTCGGGCAGCACACCCAAACCGGATCCCCCCAGGAGCGCCAGCAGATCCTTCGCTCCGACCTCACCCGAGCCCCCCGAAGGCGATACGTTCAGCGATCCCCGCAGACCCTCCCGGCCCGAAATGCGAACGACAAAATCAGGCAGATCTGCGGTCCGATCGAGGACATTCAGCCTCAAAGCAGGTGCATCCACATCGATCGGCTGAATGGGAACGGAACCTTTCGGAGTGCGCACCTGGAACCGGGGGACCCGACATTCGACCCCCCGAACGTGAAAGACAGGATAGACCCCCTCTACCGTCAAACTGGCCGCCGCACCGGAAAACGACACGGCGGGGCCTTCCAACTCTATCCCACTGGCGGTGAATTCCGCGCCGATCCCCGGCCTGGGGAATGCGCCTTTGACCGCGGCGCCGCAGCGGAAATCCGCCCGCAACCTGTCCTCCCCCAGGCGGCAGGACAGGCCGCCGTCATCGACCCTCAGCTGGAGATCGGGCATCAGGCGCCAGCCCGCTTCATCGAGGCGGGCGGCCAGGCTGCCACGGAGCCTCAGGGTGCCGCTCAAACCGGTCACACAAGCGCTCCGTTCAGACGGAGGCAAAAAGCCGAGCAGCGCATCGAGATCGGCGGCGCCGCTCAAATCGTTCAGCCGCCATTCACGGACATCCCCGAGGGCCGCTGCAGCCGACCCGGAGAGGTCGAGCCCCTCTCCCGTCCGGACTGCAAAGCGCGGGACTGCGGCCCGCATCCCGTCGAGTCGCACCTCTGCACCCTGCGGCAGCTCGAAGGAAAGCGGGAAGACAAACCGGGCATCGAGGATGACGATCGAAACGGCCTTTGCGCGGCCTTCAGCGGACTGGATGGTGAGCCGACCGCTCTCGGCCCGATAGAGGGCCGTCCATCGCAGTGCGAAGGATCCGGCCGACACTGAAGGGCCTTCCAAGTCCCCCCTCTCGATGTGCATCTCGAACGGAACATCTTGCCCGCCTAAAGACAACCCCTGCGGCAGCGAAAGGCCTGCGGAGGGAATAGACAGCCGCGTCCGTCCGTCCGAAGAGACCGCCTCGACCCTGGACGAAGCCGTGCCGCCGCTCTCCGGCCGCAAGTTTGCGCGGACCTCGTCGAGCCGCAGGCTCGCGTCCGGATGCTGCCAGGACAGGCGGCCTTCCGAGAGATCCAGCGTGTCGAATCGCACTTCTTTGAAAAGGAGCCAAGAAAGGATATGCTTGGCCAGACCCGAAGATGGAGATGCAGCCGGCGGGGCGGACAGACGGCCCAGGATGGACGGCTCGCCCGAAAGCTCCGCGATGGGTCCATCGATCTGCAAGGCTCGAATCACCAGGCGGCGGCGACCGAAAGGCCCCTCGAAGTCTGCACCGGCCCGGGCGCGGTGAATGGAGAGGATCAGGCTGTCCGGGGCCTCTCCTGCGCAGACCCGGACATCGAGGACCTCGATCTCGAACGGGGCGATCCCGTACCGCAGCGCCCCTATTTCGACCTGGGCCCCGCTGAGGCTGCTCAGGGCGTTTTCCAGGAGCCGTTTAACGGCATCAGGCCTGTGATAGAGAAAGACCGCCGCGGCCCCCGAGACGGCCGCAAACACCACCACGGTCCATACGGCGATCCAGAGAAATTTTCTTCCAGTGCGCATGGGCTCGCCTCGGAAGCATTCCCGCTCCGGCCCGCTCTAGAGAAGCGTCAGGATGCCTCCAGCTTTCGGATCGGCAATGAGCGTCTTTCCGATGCCGCTTCCCGCTGGAGAGATCCGGCTACCCGGCTTGCCGCACCGCTACACGCCGCGCCGGTCCGCACCCCAGACGATCTTGTGGAGTTGCAGGTGCAGCCGCGCCTCCGGCCGATCGGCGAGCATCCACGCAGCCAATAGAGCAGGCTCCAGAACGCCGAAGACCGGTGAAAAATGAACGGTCCGGCACGGGCTCGACGCGATGATGCGCGGCAGGATGCGGAGGGCGTAATCATAGTCGCCGCGGTTCGACATCACGAACTTGACTTCGTCTCCGGCCCTCAGCCGATGCAGATTTTCGAGATCCATCCGCGCCGCCTCCCCGCTGGATGGGCACTTGATATCCACGATCCGGATGCACGCCTCCGGGAGGACGTCGATGTCGAAGCTGCCATTGGTTTCGACGAGAACGCGGCACCCCCAGCCCGCCAGGGCGGCCGCCAGGGCTGGGGTACCCGGCTGAAGAAGAGGCTCCCCGCCGGTTATCTCGACCAGCCCGACCCCATAGCCCAGCAGGGCATCCACGATCTCCCCCGCCCTCATCGGACGGCCCTGATCGTAGGCATAGCGCGTATCGCAATACGAGCAGCGAAGGTTGCAGCCTGTGAGCCTTACAAAGGCGCACGGCAGCCCGGCCCAGGACGACTCGCCCTGGATGCTGTAGAAGATCTCGTTGACGAGCAGTTCGTCCACCATGCACCCCGCCTATCTGCGCCGTCCCCGTCCTGCGCGACGACCGCCGCCTCCGGCACGCCTGCAACCCCGGCCGGCCCCGGCTCCCCCTGCAAGGCCCCCGGCCCCTCTTCCACCTGCCGGTCGGCTGCCCGGGCCATCTGCGCCGCCGCTCTCGAGCCAACTCCTGACCGCCCTCGACAGACGCGAATACGCCGACAGGACCAGGCCGGTGCCCGTTTCGACCAGACGCTCCAGCTGGGTTTCCGTCTCCGGCTGCCGCCTCCCGCGTTCCGGTTCGTCCCGTTCCTCGGACCGGGAAGGATCCCCCCCTTGCCCATCGTCTGGACGGCTCTTCCAGGAAGCGGACAGGGTTTCATAGGCCACATTGATCTCTTTGATCTTTTCGGCCGCCTTTCCGCTCAGCCTTTCATTGCCGGCAAAACGGTCCGGATGCCAGACGCTGGCCAGGTCCCTGTAGGCCTTTCGAATCTCATCCGGATCAGCGTCCGGGCCGACCTCCAGGACTTCATAGCACCGCTTCAGATCCATCGATCGCCCCTATCCCTTCGCTCCCTCATCCTCTCGGGCCACCGGAAGCGCAATCCGCCGTTTTTCCGGCTGGCTCTGCCGGCGATAGAGGATCACCGTATGCCCGATGGCGCCCACGGACTGGCACTCCATCTTCTGCTCGATCTCGAGGGCGATCGCTTCCTTCAGACCCTTTTCCTTGAGATCGATGAATTTCACCTTGACCAGCTCATGGGCTTCCAAGGCCTGATCGATCGATTGGGCGACACCCCCGGTCAGGCCCTTCTGTCCGATTAGAACGACCGGCTTCAAACGATGTGCCAAACCGCGCAAATATTTTCGCTGTGAACTGTCGAGTCGATGCATCGAATTCATATACTCCATGGATCGTGTCCGGCTCAAGCGGCCTCAAACACCACGGGAAACCCTGTCCCGGCGCGGCGCTTCGCGGGTCGAACCCTTCATAACGCCCCGACTCATCCCGCTGGGGTCGAATCCGACATGCGCAAAGAAACCTGCTGACGACAAGGCCGTCAAACGGCTGTTTGAGATCGGACCCGGTGCGCCAGGAAGACTGAGAAGGAAAAACATGTCTTCAGACCGACTCCAACCTATCACAGTCCACTCCCTTTTTGTTGTCAAAAGATGCCATTCGCTTTAGATTGGGCGCTGATCACGGCGCGGCGTCCGGGACGAAGCCCCGCCCTGGGCCCTGCCGATGCCGGAGATCATTCCTACCACGATATTCGATGCACATGCATTCGGCCGCCGGAAGCGCGGGACCCGGAAAACGCCGATCCCCGGGCATTCCGAGCGGGCTTCTCGAGGTCCCGCCGTCGGGCAGGGACTGGACCGGGCCGCATGGGGGCCGCCGGTCGGAAAGGATCAGCGATGGACTTCGATCTCACCAAAGAACAGAAAGATATAGCCCGCGCCGCAGGCGAATTCGCCGAAGGCGAATTCCCCGACCTCGCCAGGGAATGCGACCGGGAGGAACGGTATCCGATGGAGTTGGTCCGCAAGGCCGCGGGGCTGGGTTTCATCGGCGTCAACCTGCCCGAGGCCTATGGAGGCACCGGGTACGGCTATCTTGAAAAATGCCTGGTCTGTGAGGCCTTCTGGCGGGTCGATCCGGGCCTTGGCTCTGTCTTGATCTCAGCGACTTTCGGTGCCGATATGATCCTGCTTTTCGGGAACGAAGCCCAGAAGAAGACCTGGCTCCAGCCCCTCACCTGCGGCCAGGCGGTCATGGGTTCGGCCATTACGGAACCCGACGCCGGCAGCGACGTCGCCTCCACACGGACCGAGGCGCGTGCCGCAGAGGACGGCTACATCATCGACGGATCGAAGATGTTCATCACCAACGGCACGGTGGGCAGCTATTTCGTCGTCCTGTGCCTGACCGACCCCGACAACCCTTCGAGGCACCGGCGGCACAGCGTCATTCTGGTCGAGCGGGACCGCCCAGGCTTCGAGGCCAACAAACTCCGCCACAAACTAGGGATACGGGCCTCGGACACCGCCGAATTGGTGTTCAAGACCGTCCGCGTTCCCAAAGATCACCTGATCGGGGAGGAAGGGCAGGGGTTTTATCAGTTCATGCATTTTTTCAATCTCACCCGCATCCATGTCGGCGCCGAAGGGGTGGGCATCGCCCAGGGGGCCCTGGACCGCGCCATCCGGCATCTCAAGACACGGCATCAATTCGGGCATCCCCTCGGAGCCTACCAGGCGAACCAGTTCAAGGTCGCCGAGATGGCCACGCGCATCCACGCCGCCCGCAACATGGTCTACGAAGCCGCCTTCAGGGCGGACCAGGGGAGGCCCGATCACACCCTCACCGCCATGGCCAAATGGTATGCCGGAGAGACCTGCACCTACACCGCCCAGGAGGCGCTTCAAATCCACGGGGGCTACGGGTACTTCGCAGAATATGACATCGAGCGTTTTTATCGCGATGCCAAGATCATCGAGATCTATGAAGGGACCAAAGAAATCGAAAAGATTATCATCGCCCGATCCCTGCTCTGAGGCAAGCACGACCGGAGAGGAAAACGCCGGCTGGATTCAAATCAAGACATTGGAATCATTGGTAATCAATACACAAAAGGAAACACGGAGTTGTTCCCTGTTCTATTTTTCTCTGGGGCATGTCGAAATTCATTGACAGAAAAAACGGACTACCATATCATCGCTTGTTTTTATCGATATGACCAGCGCTTCCGGCCTGCCGTCCAACGGCTTCGGGAGAACCATCAAGAGGCCCCTTCCCACCGAGGGGGCGCTTGAGCGGTAGAGGGGGCAGACACTCTGCCTTCCTCACCCTCCGCTCCCGCAGCCGCAAGGCAGAGCGCCAGGTTCTACAACAAGGCCGGATATCGTCATATCTGAAAGGAGGGATTAAAACATGATTCAGAACAATCTTGCCCGTGCAACCAAGGAGCCCTGGGGTCTATTGACGAGCCTGGACATTTATGACTGTAACCCCGATACCATTAGGGACGCCGAAGCGATCAAACGCTTCGTAGTGGAACTGTGTGATCTGATCGAGATGCGCCGGTTTGGAGAGTGCCAGGTCGTGCACTTCGGCGAGGATGAACGCGTCGCCGGATACTCGATGCTGCAGCTCATCGAAACGTCGCTGATTTCGGGCCACTTTGCGAATCTGACCAATGCCGTATACCTGGACATCTTCAGCTGCAAATTGTATGACCCCGATAAGGTGACCGAATTTTCGAAACGCTTCTTCGGCGGCAAATCCGTCAACGTGCACATCACCGAACGGATGTAGGCCGCCTCCGCAACAAAACTCCATCGAAGGGGAGCACCCACAAAAGGGGCTCCCCTTCGCCTTTCATGGGCCTGCGCCCCCGTTGTTTCCGGGGTCCGCCGCAGCCGCCATTCCAAAAACCCGCCCCTGTCGGCCGATCAAACATCCCGTCCCGTCTTCCGGTTTTTTGAGCCCTCGATCGAATCTTTTTTCACTCCTCTCCTTTGTTCCTGAAAGACAAGAACCCGAAAGAAAAAAACCGGTTTCATCGCCGCTCGGGATGGGGAGCATAAAGGCCGGACAAATACTGTTTGACTTCGGAGCAAGGAAGCAATAAGGTTTTCCAGATTCATTTTTCGTTTGCAAACCACGTACGCTGCCAGATTGCCGGGTTGCTCATTCCAGCATCAATGTCCATTTTTTCTGCTCACGGACAAGGTCCCGTCGCGAGGTTGTCGTAATACGAATCGAGCCTCGATCGTTTTTCACGGCACCAACCCCGCACCCAACCTGTTATAGCTTGAGGCGGTTCAAACCGGTGGATCGGATGGAAACGGTGGAGAACGGATTTTCGGGCACCGGACAATGATTGTTTAATCCGGGACCTCAATTCACCCCCCATAGTCAGGAAAGGAGGCATTATGCAGACCAGGAAAATCGTGTTGCCGGAATCGGAGATACCAAGGCAGTGGTACAACGTGATGCCCGACATGCCCACCCCCATGGAACCCCCTCTGCACCCGGGCACCGGTCAGCCCGTAGGGCCGGAGGACCTTCTGCCGATCTTCCCCATGCCCCTGATCGAGCAGGAAGTCAGTCAGGATTCGTACATCGACATCCCTGACGAGGTGCTGGAAAAATATCTCATCTGGCGCCCTACCCCCCTTTACCGCGCCTATGCCCTCGAAAAGTTCCTCCAGACGCCGGCAAGGATCTATTACAAGAATGAAGGGGTGAGCCCGGCCGGGAGCCACAAACCGAACACCGCCATCGCCCAGGTCTACTACAACAAGATCTCCGGGACAAAGCGCATCACGACCGAGACGGGGGCCGGGCAGTGGGGCAGCGCGCTCTGCTTCTGCTGCTCGCTCTTCGGGATCGAAGCCAAGGTGTACATGGTCAAGGTGAGCTTCCATCAGAAGCCTTATCGGCGGATCATGATGGAAACCTGGGGCGGCCAGTGCGTCGCCAGCCCGAGCACCGAGACACAGGCCGGGCGCAGCATCCTCGCGCAGAACCCCGAATCGCCAGGCAGCCTCGGAATCGCCATCAGCGAAGCGGTGGAAGCCGCCGTCCAGGATGAAGACACGAAATACTCCCTCGGAAGCGTCCTGAACCACGTGATGATGCACCAGACGATCAACGGCCTGGAGTGCCAGAAGCAGATGGCCATGGCCGGCGATTATCCGGACGTGATCATCGGCTGCGCCGGGGGCGGAAGCAACTTCGCCGGGATCTGCCTCCCCTTCGTGCGTGACAAGATCAACGGCAAGGATATCGACATCATCGGCGTCGAGCCGACCTCCTGCCCGACCATGACCCGCGGCCCCTTCGCCTATGATTTCGGTGACACGGTCCAAATGACCCCGCTCCTTCCGATGTACACCCTCGGGCACAACTTCGTCCCGGAAGGCATCCACGCCGGCGGCCTCCGCTACCACGGGATGGCCCCCATCATCAGCCAGCTCGCCATGAGCAACCTGATCCGGGCGGAGGCCGTGCCTCAGCTCGAGACCTTCAAGGCCGGGATCACCTTCGCCCGTACGGAAGGCTTCATCAGCGCGCCCGAGACGGATCACGCCATAGCGATGGCCATCCGCGAGGCCCTCAAGGCCAAGGAGGAAGGGAAGGAAAAGGTCATCCTCTTCAACTGGAGCGGCCACGGGCTGGTGGACATGGCGGCCTACGAGGCCTATCTGTCCGGAAAACTCGAGGATCACGCCCTGGCCGAGGAGGAGATCCAGCGCGCGCTCAGAGACATCGCCTCCCTTCCCAAACCGAAGCAGTATCGCGGTTAACCCACTTCATCCCTGCCCGAGGCCCCGTACGGGGCCTCGGGCTGTCCGGTAAATCATGGAAAATCCGATCGTCCCCCCCGGCGATGACTTCGAGATCCGATGCCCTCGGCTGGGGCACCAGATCAGCTTCGCCTATTGCCGCCGCGAAAACCACGGGCTGCCCTGCTCGAGAACCCTGATCTGCTGGCATCCCTACTTCCCTGTAGAGGCCTTCCTGCGCACGGAATTGACGCAGGAAGAGTGGGATGCCGTGTTCGAGGCGCCTCCCAGGCCGAAACTGCTTTCCCTGGTCGAATTGATTGAAAAGGCCAAAGAAAGGAACGTGAAAAAGTGACGACGCGCTCTGAATTTCTGTTGGGAAACGGGGCCATTGCGCTGGGCCTGCTGGAGGCGGGCTGCCAGGTCCTGACCTCCTACCCCGGGACCCCGAGCTCTGAAATCCTGCCCGAAACGGTGCGGCTGATGCAGTCCGAGGGCATCCATGCCTACACCGAGTGGTCCACGAACGAAAAGGTCGCACTGGACACCGCCTACGCCGCCGCCGTGGCCGGGAAACGGGCGGCCTGCTGCATGAAGCAGGTCGGGCTCAACGTCGCCGCGGATTCCCTGATGAGTTCAGCCTACCTCGGCGTTACGGGCGCGCTGGTCATCATCTCGTGCGACGATCCGGGGCCGCACTCCTCCCAGACCGAACAGGACACGCGCTTCATGGCGCGCCTTGCCAAGGTGCCGGTCTTCGATCCCTCCTCGCCCGAGGAGGCCCGGCAAATGGTGAAGGCCGCGATGGACCTTTCGGCGGAATTCCGCCTTCCGGTCATCCTTCGGCCTGCGATCCGGGTCTGCCATGCGAGGCAGAACATGACCTGGGGCCCCATTGCATCCGACACCGGGAAGGCTGCCTTCGAAAGGAACCCCCTGCGTTGGGCCGCCACACCAAAATTCAGGTTGAAGCTCCACGGCGAACTGAACCAGAAGCTCGAAGCCATCCAGGAGCGCTTCGAGGCCTTCGCACCGTTCAATGCGGGAGCCGCCGCCCCGCCCGCCCGAGTCCCCCTGGGCATCGTGGCCGGTGGGGTGCCGAGCGCCGCCGTGGCCGACCTGCTGGCAGAGGAGGGCCTCTCCGATATCCCGATCCTCAAACTCGGGGCTCCTTTTCCTTTCCCCTACAAATCGGCCGACGTCTTCATGGACCGATGCGACCGGGTCCTGGTCCTGGAGGAAACCGACACCTTCATCGAATACCTCCTGGGTGACCGTAAAAAGGTCCTGGGCCGTCTGTCCGGACATGTCCCGGCCGAAGGCGAACTCGTTCCCGAGCGGATCGCCGCGATCCTGGACAAGACCCTGAACGAGGCCGGTCTGCAGCCGCTTTCCTCCGGCCCCGACCTCGGGGTGCGGGCCCTGGTGGAAGGCCTCGGCCTGCCGATGCGCCGGCCCACGCTGTGCCCCGGGTGCCCTCACCGGGCCTCTTTCTTCGCCATACGCAAGGCCCAGCCCAAGGCCATCTTCACTTCGGACATCGGCTGCTACACCCTCGGGCTCAACCTCGGGGCCGTCGACACGTGCCTCGACATGGGCGCCGGCATCACCATGGCCGCTGGATTCTACCACGCCTTCGCAGCCGACGGCGAGACACAGCCCGTCGTCGCCACCATCGGCGATTCGACCTTCTTCCATTCCGGAACGGCCGGGTTGATCAACGCCGTCTACAACAACGCACGCTTTGTCCTGGTGATCCTCGACAACGAAATCACCGCCATGACCGGGATGCAGCCCACCCCTGGGCTCGGCCTGCGCGCCGATGGAACCCGGGGGAAGGCCGTCTCGATCGAAAGGGTGGTGGAAGGCTGCGGGATCGAGTTTCTGCGAGTGGTGGACCCCTATGACTTGGCCGAAATGACCCGCGCCGTCAAGGAGGCGGCCAGCTACACCCTTGAACCCGACGGCGGGATCGCCGTGATCATCGCGCGCCACCCCTGTGTCATCGCCTACCGCAAAGAGGCCATTCCGGTGCGCAGGACGGTGACCGTCACGGATGACTGTGTGGAATGCCGCCTGTGCCTCGAGCGCTTCGAGTGCCCCGCTCTCTATCATGACGAGGCCCTGGGGAAAACGGCCGTCAACCAGGCCCTTTGCACGGGCTGCGGGGTATGCATCCAGGTCTGCCCCAAGGGCGCCATAAAGGAGGTATAGCGAGGTGGAAACAGCAGTCAATCCGGTCAACATCGTTCTGAGCGGCCTCGGTGGACAGGGAATCCTGTTCATGACGAAACTGCTCGCGCAGGCGGCGCTTGCGAAGGGCTTCGAGGTGATGGGCGCGGAGACCCACGGCATGGCCCAGCGGGGAGGTTCGGTCGTCTCGCATTTGAGGCTAGGGCCAGTCCAAAGCAGCCTCGTGCCCGAAGGGAAGGCCCATTTTCTGCTGGCCCTGGACGAGAGCGAAGGGTATCGCACCCTGCCCTTCCTGCGGGCCGAGGGCCGTCTTTATCTCGATGCCCCCGGCAGCAGTATACGGCCCGAGGTCCAGGCCTATCTCGACCGTCTCGGGGCTGTGTGCAGGGCATTCCCCGCCCAGAGGACCGCCATGGACCTCGGCTCGCCCCTGTCCACCAACCTGGCGCTTCTCGGCTTCTTCTCCGCCTTCGAGAGCGCGCCCATCGGCCATGCCGAGTTGCGTGCCGCCGTCGAAGTCGCCAGTCCGGAGCGGCTGAAAGACGCCAATCTCACCGTCTTCGATGCCGGCTATCTGAAAGGGCTCGAATCCTATGCATGAGGCGCACAGGCCCCGCCCATCCCGGGCCGTAGCCGGAATCGTCCTCGCCGCCGGGGCCTCCAGGCGCATGGGAACGCCCAAGCAGCTGCTGGACATCCAAGGAAGGCCCCTCCTCTCCAGGGTTCTGACAGAGGTGCTCGCTTCGGACCTCGAAAGGATCGTCCTTGTTCTGGGCTATGAGGCCGGGAGTGTGCGAAAGAGCCTCGGCGCCCTTCTGGCGCACCCGAAGCTCGAGGTAGTGGAGAATCCGAGGTTTCAGGAAGGGATGAGCACGTCGCTCATTTTGGGGCTCGAGACGGTCGAAAGGCGCTTCGACCACATCATGATCCTCCTTGGAGACATGCCCTACACCGACCGCACTGTCATCAACCGGCTGATCCGGGTGGTCCCGGCGTCGGGATGCCCTTTGGGCGCGGCCGCTATAGGCGGCAAAAAAACTCACCCGGTCATGGTCAGCCGCCCGTTGTTCGGCGAACTCCATGCAGTGAGCGGGGACAGAGGCGCCAAGGCTCTCTTTGTGAAGCACCCGGAAGAAATCCACCTGGTGGAGGTCGAAGGGCCCTACGATGACCGTGACCTCGACACGCCTGAGGACTACTCCCGTTTGACGGGACGAAGCTTAGAACCGCCAGCTGACGCCTAGCCCCACGGCACCCCCGGCCCCCGTAAAGAGCCTCAGGTCTAGGCGTTCATCGAGCCCTTTGCGGAAATCGTCCCGCACCTTGCGATTGAATTTGTGTGCTGCATTGACGGCGCTGTAGATATTGCCGGAATACCACCCGGCCTCCAAAAAGGCCAGGATCCCCCCCAGGACATCCTGGTCGCTGTCGAAGGCCTCCACGGCCGCCCAGATGAAGACGCCGTTCAGGAGCAGCGCCACGAGACCGTCTTTCCAGCGGCCCACATAGGCATGACCTGCCCCCGGCAGGACCGCCGCGAGCATCCCGGCCGTAGAGGGCTCCTTCCAGGGGAGTTCCGGCCCCTTGAGGCTCTCCCCGGCGAGCGGCCCGGCCCTTCCGTAAAGAGGACTCTCCGGGCTCACGCCTTCGAACGCGGCCGAGGCCTTTTCCCACTGGTCCCGGCGCAGGTCGACCCAGCCCAGCCGATACAGGGCGGCGTTCTTGATCTCGAGCCCCGGATAGCGCCGGACGACCTCTTCGAAAACGGCCGAGGCCTCTTCCATCCGCCCCTCTTCATAGTAAGACTCGCCCGCCAGGAACATGGCCCTGGCGGCAAGGGATGGATCCGCGGCTTCATTCACCAGGCGCCCGAACAGGGTCCGCGCCTCATCATGCCGGCCTTCGCGCAGCCGGCAGAAGCCGATCAGGTACAGCGCCTCGTCCCCGCGCGGGTCATCGGGGAAAAAATAGCGGAAGCGCTCGAACTCAGCGGCTGCAGCCGGGTAATCTCCACGGTCGAGAAACTGCCTGGCGAACGCGAACTGCTGGTCGCTTCGGATCACCACCTCCGATGAAAAGACGTCTCCCGGAGCGCCGCCGCACATCAAAAGAAGGATGAGGCCCAACAGAACCCGGCTGATCCAGCGCGGCGTCATTTCGGTCGGTACCACCAGAAATCGTTGTTGTGAACCGGATCGTTGATCAACAGGCGGTCTCCTACTTTCACCGTACCTGAAACGGCCTCTTCCTCGGAGCCTTCGTGGATCAGACGGTCGACCGTCATCAGCCAACCCATCACGAATCCATGCTTCTCGAAGGCACGCACGCTGTATTCCGAACAAGACGGATAGCTCGGACACCGGTCGCTGTCCACCGCCGAGATGTGGTCGCGAAAGAGCCGGACCAGCCACGCGCCCGCATTCACACCACCAGCCTGCTCATCCGATGCCGCTTCCCCGGCGGCGCATCCCGCGCAAACCCCTGGGGCATCGGCAAGCGCTGCGGATGAGCAGGCAAGCCACAAGGCGAGCCCGAGGCAAACACCCGTGGCCATCGATGAACGGCGTTTCATGTTCCCCTCGTCATAAACCCTCCAAAAACCCGGGCCGCCATCGGCTGCTCATCAAAGATAGACCGCTTGGACCGATAACGGCATCGATCGGGGCTTTTGCTTTAAGGGCCGCTTCCAGCCCTTGCCGGTCGCGAACAAGAAACACCCTCGATCGCGGCCTGACTGACCCTCCATAGAAAGGAACGACCCGAAACAGGTCGAGCTGCGAACAGGACAGTAGTCGTCCTATCCGTTCAGAGCGCTCCGGTGCGCCTCGGTCAACCGCTCCCGCAGATAATCCAGCAGGCCGTCATCGGCCTCGGTCATGTCGAAGCAATAGCCGTCCTCGCCCAGAAGACCACCGGGGATCAGGTCGCCCTGCTCATCGGGATCCGTGATCATGTCGCCGTAGAAACAAACCGACAGCCACCGGTTGGCGGGGTCATCGTCCACCACATCCACCATGGCGAAGAGCGGCTTGTCGTAGCCCGTTTCAGCGACCGGCACGGCCCTGAGCGAATAGCTGACGCCCGGTCTCGCCTTGAAGACCAGTTCGGTCGACTCCTTGGCATCGAGGTGCTGCTTGAGCTTCAAAAAAGCCGCCTTCATTGGATCCTCCGCCCAGTCATCCACCCATGCCTGAAAGGCCTCCTGCTCCTGTTTATCCTTGAACATCTCGATCCCTTTCCCGCATCTGAACAGCCTGGATCCGTCCGGATTCCGCGTCTGTCTTCAGCATGCGTGTCCGAAGAAAAAATCGGCATTTCGGCTGCCGTTTCCCCAATCAACCAGGAGTCCGCCAAAGATCGGCCCGGATCGATCAGAAGTCAAGCGAAGATCGATCCGCATGGCGCGCAGCCGTCGATCCATCCACCTCCCGACCAGCGGCTCCCGTCCACTGACGGCCTTGTCGGCCCGTGTCGCCGTCATTCTTAACGTTTGCCCCGGCAGCGACAGGATAGATGCCTTTGCGCAAGCGCTTGAAACCAAGAAGCCTGTCGCCGCCTTCGAATCCGCCCCCGTTTACCTATTTGGAGAAGACCTTGGCGAAAGGGTTGTTGAATTGCCTGGGCTGAGCGGACTCGCGAGGGGGATTGGACCTCTTGTCGGAATGGCCGCCGCGGCCGCCGGGTCCGGGACGGGCCTCACGGCCTGCATCGGCGCCACCGCCCGTGCGCATGCTGAGCGCAATGCGCTGACGGGCCGTATCGACATCGAGCACCCTCACCAGGACCTTTTGCTGAACCTTGACGATTTCCCCTGGTTCTTTCACAAAGCGGTCAGCCATCTCGCTGATGTGCACCAGCCCGTCCTGATGAACCCCTATGTCGACAAACGCGCCGAACGCGGTGATGTTCGTCACGATCCCGGGAAGACGCATCCCGGGGCGAAGATCGCCGATCGTCTGGATGCCCTCATCGAACTGGACCGCCTCGAAACGTTCTCTCGGATCACGACCGGGCTTCGCCAACTCATCGAGGATGTCCCGCAGGGTCGGCAGACCAACCTTTTCGTTCACATACCGCTCAGGCCGGATCCGCTGTCGGACGGCCTCCTTCTGGATCAGGTCGACCACCTCACAGCCGAGATCCGTCGCCATAGTCTGCACGATCGGGTAGCTCTCCGGGTGCACCGCACTGGCGTCGAGCGGATTCAAACCGTCCCTGATGCGCAGAAACCCGGCCGACTGTTCGAACGCCTTGCTGCCCAAACGCGGGACATCCATCAGCTCCTCCCGCGATCGAAAAGGGCCGTTCCGATCCCTGAAGGCCACGACATTCCCCGCCAACTGCGGGCCCAGCCCGGAAACATACGTCAGCAGCTGACGGCTGGCCGTGTTGACATCCACCCCCACCGCATTGACGCAGCTCATGACGACATCGTCCAGCCCGGCCTTGAGACCCCGCTGATCCACATCGTGCTGGTACTGTCCGACCCCGATCGATTTCGGATCGATCTTCACGAGTTCCGCCAGCGGATCCATCAGCCGCCTGCCGATCGAGACGGCCCCGCGGACCGTCAGGTCGTGGTCGGGGAACTCCTCCCGCGCGACCTCCGAAGCGGAATAAACCGAAGCGCCGCTCTCGTTCACCATCACGATCTGGACCGATGCGGACAGTTTCAAGTCCCTCAGAAACGTCTCCGTCTCCCGGCCGCCGGTGCCATTGCCCAATGCGATCGCCTGGATGGCGAATCGATCGCACAGCGCACGGACCCGCTCCCCGGCCTCCGCCCGCGCCTTCGCCGACAGGAGCGGATAGATGGTCTCGTTATGCTCGAGCCTCCCCTGCGCATTCAGGCAGACCACTTTACAGCCCGTCCGGAATCCCGGATCGATGCCCATCACCCGCTTTTCCCCGAGCGGGGGCGCCAGCAGGAGCTGTCTCAGATTCTCGGCAAAGATCCGGATCGCCTCTTCGTCCGCCCGCTTCTTGGTCTGGAGGCGGATCTCCGTCTCGAGCCCATGGGAAAGGAGGCGGCGATACCCATCCTGCACCGCCTGCCGCACCTGTTCGGACAGGGGCGACGCGCCCTTGACAAAAACCGACTCGAGAATCTCCAGCGCCGATTCCTCCGGCGGGGCGATGCGCAGGCTCAGGAGGCCCTCCTTTTCACCGCGGCGCATCGCCAGGACACGATGCGACGGCGCAGTGAGGACCGGCTCCTCCCAATCGAAGTAGTCGCGGTACTTCGACGCCTCGTCCTCCTTGCCGCTGACGACCTTGCACTGAAAAGTCCCCTTCTGCTCGAAAAGCGACCGCAGAAGCGCCCGGGCCTCCTGATGCTCGTTGACCCACTCGGCGATGATATCCCGCGCCCCCTGAAGCGCCTCCGCCGCACTTCCGACCCCTTTTTCGGGGTCGACAAAGGCCTCGGCCGCCGCATCGGGATCGCCCCCTGCGCCCTGCTCGAAAACCCGGGCGGCCAGCGGCTCCAGCCCCTTTTCTTTCGCCATGGTCCCACGCGTCCGGCGCTTGGGACGGTAAGGCAGATAGAGATCCTCCAGCACGGCCAGGGATTCGGCCCGCATAATGCGCAGCGTAAGATCGGGGGTCAGCTTTCCCTGCTCGGCGATCGTGGCTAAAATCGACTCACGACGCTTGTCCAGCTCTTCGAGCTGCTCCAGACGGTCACGGATGCGGGCCACCGCCACCTCGTCCAGTGAACCCGTCCGCTCCTTGCGATAGCGGGAGATGAAAGGGATGGTTGCGCCCTCGGCAAGCAATTCAGCGGTTCCTTCCACCTGCCAGGGCTCCAGGCCCATTTCTTCGGTCAATATCGAGAGGTGCTTCTCAAGCATACGCGGCAAACGCCTCCACGGCGCGTTCAAAAAAAACAATAATATTCATCGCTTATACGGCAACATCTACAGGCCGCCGCACAGGCAAACGTACAGATGGACACCGGGATGGACCAAAAAGACCCTTTCCGGTAAAACCTGGTTTCCAACCCAGAAATGAGGATTTTTCTTTACACGCTGCGCGTGCTCAGGCCCACCCCTGCGGGGCGGGTCCCGGTTTGGCCAATATCAAGGAAATCAAGCGTTTGCGCGGAGGCGACCTGGTGGTCGCCGCAC
>ENA-OSEO01001572-OSEO01001572.1-sediment-metagenome-genome-assembly--contig:-NODE-1572-length-39912-cov-5.496222_pt1 | contig 39912 bp, 38 predicted proteins | sample MGYA00237883_ERZ534232 | MGnify/ENA metagenome assembly ERZ534232 | reverse complement strand
GATATCCTGACAAAGGCAAACCTTCCGAAAGGTGGGGACGCAAAGCCTCCGGTCTTATTCCCAAAGGGGAAAGATAGCGGGGCTGCCAGGCGACCTCTTTAGGAGACCGCAATGGGACCCGTCTTCCACCCTGGAAGGCGGGTTTTTTTGTTGAGCGGCAGTGGGCTCGTACTTTCACTTGCCAAACCGCAAAGAGCACAAGGAACGCTAAGGTTCGCAAAGGTTGTATCCTTTAGAGAGGACTTTTTGCGTGTCTTTGAGTCCTTCGCGTCTTTGTGGTGAACGATTACGATCGAGCTAATCTACGACGATAGTGGCACTGTCGGAATTATCGGAGGTGGGATGCAGGGGCCAGCTTGCGATGACGGTGGTGCCGCGGCCGGCAGGCGATTCGATCAAAAATGAGCCGCCGGTTAACTCGGCCCTTTCCTTCATGCTCAATATTCCAAAGCCGTTGCGATAAAGCTCGGTTGATTTCTGGTCGAAACCGGCGCCGTCATCTTCTATTTTCAGCTGCAGGCTGTGTTCCATAGCAACAAGGGCGATTTTAAGATGCTTGGCGCGGCTATGCCTGGCAGCGTTATGGAGAGCTTCCTGGGCGATTCTAAACAGTGTGCTTTTGAGACTCTGCGGCACCTCATCTTCCTGCACCTCGCCCTCAAAGTCTACCTGCATATCTTTGTAGCTTCTTCGCAATTGTCTGCAAAGCCATTTGATGGTGGCGATAATGCCGAAATCGTCAAGCACCGAAGGCCGCAAATTCGTCATCATCCTCTGGCTGGCTTCCATCGTATCTTGAATGATATCAATCAAGCGCTTGAATTGTGCGCGTCGGGCGCTGTCCTTTGCGGCCGGATCGGTTTGGTCGAAAAGATTCTCGGCATAGTATTTGATGGCACTCAAAGGAGTACTCACCTCATCGTGCAATTCCTTAGCCAGTGTCTGCCGCTCTTTCTCCTGGATGCTCAAAAGTTGGGCGGAAAGGTATCGCAGCTGCTCTTCGGACTTCTGCAGAGCCTGTTCCTTGCGGAGGCGCTCGCTGATATCTCGGATCACCGAAGTTGCGACCCGGCGTTCGCCTCGGGTAACATAGCTTACTGAGATCTCTACCGGAAAAACCACTCCGTTCTTTTTCTTGTGATAGCGGACGGGAATCCGGGTAACCTCGGCTGCCGCGGCCAGCCGAGTCTCAGCCTGCTCGGCCGACAGGTCGAAAACCTTCAATCCCGACATTTCATCCTGTGAGTATCCATAGAGCTCGCAGGCATGATCGTTCACGTCCAATATCCGGCCGTCCCCGGTATCGGTGATAATGATTGCGTCTGTGGCCGCTGCAAAAACGCTTCGATATTTTTCCTCACTTTGCTGCAGCGCCTGTTCCGCTTTTTTGCGCTTTGAGATATCAGAAAAAACGATTCGCCAGCCGTCAAATCGATCGTCTTTGTAGACTGAAGAGTTGATCGTCATTTCGACATGAAACGGCACAGCACCGCCTTTGAGCATTCTAAGCTCAGCCGAATGCTGGGTAGTTTTGCTCTTAATGAGCTGGTTTATGAGATTGAAGTACTTGGGGTGGTCTGCGTCTACGATGAGTTGGGAAAACCCCCGGCCCTCCATATGCTCGGGGGGGACATCGAGCATGCGGCTGGCAGCCTGATTTGCCTGAATGATGATTCCCCTGTTATTCAGGGTTACGTATCCGAGCGGAGCGGAATGGTAGAGCTCGGCGTAGCGGGCCTGAGATTCTTCCAGGTTTTTGCTCGACTCGCGCAGTTCTTCGTTTTGCAGCTGCAGCGCTATTTGAAGGACCTGCAGTTCCTCAACGAATTTCTCCATTTCGTCACGGACCGGATGGTCCGGAAAATCATTGCGAGCCTTTACTATTCTTTCCGCCTTTTGACGCAATTTTTCAACTTTCCCGCGATAATCCAGTTGATCAGGCACTTGGATAAATACCTTCTATCGACCTGCTGAATGTATTCAAATCAACCCCGTCGGGGCTCTGCCCTACTATTTCCTGCGAAGTGTATATCATCATAAGCCGGTTACGCTCCGGATGTCAAAGCCGGCCGTCAAAAATCGTTCCAATTCTTTAGAAGCAAGAGAAGCAAGCTTCATGCCCGAGGCTCAGCTACAAAACCTCGCCACGGCGTGCAGGATTTTTTCCTCTCCGGACTCCTCGTAGCTAAGGCTCGGCAGGTATTTGGCAACCTTCATGACCGAGGCAGCGGCCATGCGCGTCTGCTTCGTTCGGAAACTTCCGTACGGAAAACAGGAATTTCTCCTCTCCACGACTGCTTTTAGTTGAGACCGGATGGCTTCTTGCCACCCTTTATGCTCAAGGAAGCCGGTCGTGTCCGCTGTTCTTTCAATCGATAACTTCCCGTACGGAAAACAGGATTCTTTCCTCACCCGACTCTTTTTGTTTGACCCTGCGGGCGCTCAACAATATCTTCTTGTGCCCGATATGCGGAAAATCGGACTCGTACTCTTTTTCCCCGTTGCCGCTAACGGATCGCGGGGTTGGCTTTGGCGATTTGGGATCTTTTTTGCCGGGCATGGCGGCATCTCCGTGTTGTTTATCGGTTGCACTCGGCCTATTTCAAAGTAACTGCCTTCGGCAGGAGATTCAATGAAATAAGGCTATTTTTCTCCCGGTCGGACGACTCAATTGCAGGACTCAAAGGGTATGGACGCCGAAAAATCCCCGTGCTCAAAAGCACCTCATTATTCCAGCTGATTTCGTTTGACTTTTAACAAGTGCTCGATTAACCTCAGTTTACACGAATCTACGAATCTCTCGAGCCTTTTTACACTCTCTTCTTGAACAGCAAAAAAGATTCGATGAAGATGGGTTCCCTAATGTTTTTTCCTGAATGAGCTTGAGTTACTGGATATTCCAAAGAGCGGGAGGTGCGATCGATTCCTTTCCTGTCCCGTTTTCCGATTTGCAGTTTTGATGGAGGTGCCGTCCTAAGCACTCGTGTTTCGTGAAAATGTGGGGAGCACTCCCTCGGACGCACCTTCCTCGGCTCGTACGGGAAATGAGCCCTACAATTTTCCATGCTTCGTTGTACCCCCCGGTCATGGCATTAGTAACTTTTCTACAGACCAGGTATCGGCAACGAAAGATTGATGCCTCGACGATGGCATAACCCCCGGCGGCCGGCCAGCCGTGAATGTCCTAACGAGCGCTGCAATTTCGGCTATCTAAGGGTGAAACCCGGTACTTCGACAAGTGAAACGTTGCGCGCGCTGAAAGGAAAAGTCCTTCGGACCGGTCAATCCGACTTTAACGAAGACCAGGAGACTATGCCGGTGGAACTGTTAAAATTGCAGCATGAGCTGGAACTTCATCGCGTTGAGCTGAGCGTTCAAAATGAAGAGCTTCGAAGAGCCAATGCGGAATTGCAGGAGTCACTCAGCAGGTATGCAGAGCTCTACCCCAGGGCGCCCATCGGCTATGTGAGCACGGATAGACATCACATTATCGTGCGAGCGGATACGACCGCCGCCGAAATCCTTCAAGTGCCCGTACCCTCTTTGGCAGGCCGGCATCTATTGGGCTATATAGTCAAAAACGATCACCAAGCCTATTTGTCAGCCATCCGAAGCTGCCGCGAGCCGGGGACGAAAGCTTATCGCGATCTTAACCTGATCAGAGCCGACGGGTCGCGATGCCGGGTGCAGGCCTGGATGGTTCCTCTCCATGACCGGAAGGATAATTTCATAGGCTGGCTGTTGACCTTTTCCGACGTCTCCGCGCAATGGAGTAGCAGCAACGAGGACCGGAACCAGATCGACCGGTTGAACGCTCTGCTCGCTGCGTCCCGAGATATTCTCGCGGAGACGACCGTAGAAGGGTTGCTGCAACGGGTGGTGGAAGCCTCCAGAGAAATCACGGGCGCAAAAACGGGAGTTTCCGGACACGGTTACCAGCAGGGCGAGTTTTTTTTAGGCGCGTCGTCCACAGGGGACTCGGCTGCATTTTGTGGCCCCGTTGAAGTCTTCAAAATGCAGAGAGGCGGAGTCTACCTCGAAGTCATCGAGAAGGGGCACACCATTCGCTTGACGGATCAGGAATTGCGACGACACCCGGACTGGTGGGGATTGCCCGATGGACATATCGACCTGCGCGGGCTGCTGGCTGCGCCGTTGACAGAGGCAGAAGGGCGAATTGCGGGTCTGATCATGGTCACGGACAAGGCCGAAGGGGATTTTAACAAGGAAGACGAAGCGCTGCTGAGTCAACTTGCGACCATCACTTCACTTGCGTTGCAGCATATCCAGGCAAGAAATATAGCGCAAAATCGGGCAAAGGAGGCCGAAGAGGCCAAAAACACCCTGGATGCCATTATGGAGCATATCCCGGAGGGCCTGACCATTGCGGATGCTCCCGGTGTGTCCATTCGCATGGTGAGCAAACACGGACTCACTTTGGTGGGCCGCGCCAAAGAAGAGTTGATCAATCGTCCGCTCGGCGAGCAGGCAAAAAAGTGGGGACTTTTTAAACCGGATGGAAACAAATTGGAGTCAGACCAGGAGCTTCCACTTGCTCGTGCAATCATTTACGGCGAAGTCACATCGGATGAAGAAGTGCTCCTGCAAAGTCCGGAGGGGAAAAAGTACCTGCTGTCATGCAATGCCGGTCCCATCCTCGATAAGGACGGGGTCATAACCGGCGGGATCGTTGCCTGGAGAGACATCAGCGTCCGAAAAAGAGGGGAGGAAGCGCTTCGCCAATCGGAGATTAAATTTCGAACCTTGTATGAGAGTATGGTGCAGGGAGTACTCTACCAAAATTCCAAGGGCGAAATCGTTGACGCCAACCCGGCGGCGGAAAAGATCCTCGGTATGAGCCTCGATCGACTGAGGGGAATGACCCTCTCCGATCCCGTCTGGCGGGCCGTCCAGCAGGATGGGTCGAAGTTCGGCAGGAATGAGTGGCCGCTTGACTATGCTCTTCACAGCGGAAAGCCCGTTTGGAATGTGATCGCGGGTATCTGTGTGCCGGCGGATCAGGCTTACAGGTGGCTCAGGATTTCCTGCATTCCCGTGCCTCGATCGACCCCGGAGCAGCCTTATGCCGTCTTTACGACCCTCAGCGATATCACCCGCATGAGGCGCGGCGAAGAACAGCTCAAAAGAGCCCGGGATGAACTGGAAATGAAAGTCTTGGAGCGCACTTCAGAGCTCATCAAGGCCAATGAGCAGCTGAAAAATGAAATCGGGCAGCGCATCCAGGCAGAGCGAGCTTCGCAAAAAGGGGAAAAGCTGCTCCGAAGCGTTTTGGAAACATTGCCGGTGGGAGTAATTATTCTTGACGATCGAGGCCAAATCATATCCATCAATCCAGCCGGCCGAAACATATGGGGGGGAGCCCGTTTGGTGGGGATTGATCGATTTGGTGAATACAAAGGTTGGTGGCTGGACAGCGGCAAGCTCATCGAACCAGAAGAATGGGCTGCCGCCCGGGCCATTCGGAAGGGCGAGACTTCTCTTGAGGAGCTTATCGAAATCGAGTGTTTTGACGGCACACATAAGATCATATTGAATTGGGCCGCCCCAATTCTCGATCTGGGAGGAAAACCGATGGGTGCCATCATCTTCAATCAGGATGTATCTGAGCGCGTGAAGGCGGAACAAGCCATTCGGAAGTCCGAAAACGAGCTGCGGACACTGACTCTGAAGCTGTTAACGGCGCAGGAGGAAGAAAGAAAAAGGATTGCCCGCGAACTGCATGACAGCACCAGTTCGTCTCTTGCCGGCATCAAATACAGCCTGGAAGGCTTCGCGTGTGATTCGGAAGTAACTCCCCAGAGTCGAGAGAGGATAAAGCGGCTTGTTTCCATCACCGCGTTGGCCATGCAGGAGATTCGCAGGATCATGATGGACCTGCGTCCCTCAATGCTGGATGATCTGGGCCTGATTGCAACCATTGAATGGTTTTGCAGGCGACTCGGTTCGGTTTATGAATCCATTCAAATAGAAAAAGAAATCTTCATTCATGAGGATGAGGTACCCGAGCCCCTTAAGATCGTCGTTTTCAGGATTCTCCAGGAGGCCGTCAATAACGCGGCCAAGTACAGCCACGCGGATTGCGTAAAGATCTCCCTCACCAAAGCCGGCGACGCCTTGGAGCTGAGCATTGCAGATGAAGGAGTAGGATTCGATTTCAATGAGATCGACTCAGCTCCCCGGCATGCCGGTGGATGGGGGATAGTCGGTATGAAAGAACGCACTGAGCTCACTGGCGGCGCTTTTTCAATCGAATCCCGGCCCGGAAGAGGCACCCGGGTACGGGCATGCTGGGTGTTGCAACAAACAACCGCTGCATTGGCATAGCCCTTCCTTTTGCTCCTGCTCGATCACCAAGTCACGATATCGCAAGCAAATCATACAATACCGCGGATGCGGAATTCAAAGCCTGCTCGGACCTCCATTAGCGATTGATGGCTGCCCGAAAACAGAAGCATTAATCCTGCCAATGGTGGGGTCTTCGCCCGCCTGCGTCTTCGTCCATATCTTTGCGGTCCAGGAGCAAATGAGAAAGCACCGACACCCGGGTTTACCTCTTGCATCTCTTGGGTGCCAGTGCCGCTCTTTGAGGTGAGTAGAATAGGATATGGGAACGTCATCTATGGTTATTCTCTGCATCGACTTGCGGCTTCTCAATCGGGTGAAGTCTGTATTTTCCTTGGCTTCTATCCAACAGCGGGAGTGGCTCCGGAGTGCATCAGTCCATTCTTTATTGGCGCTTGGGAATTGTAGGACTGGAAATTGGAAGTAGCACTGCTTAGCTTATTGCCAGTGTCGAAAAGCGCAAACAAGATTGACTATGCAGGTGCAATCAAAGGTTGATCCAAGTGGTGCGGCTTTTCGAGGAAGCGCCGCAGTTGTTCCTGAGTCGAGCGGAGTATTATGGATCAAGGTCTTATCTAATCAATAGGGATGCCTCTGGAGTATGACCAGAAAAAGAATTCTCATCGCTGACGATCATAAGATCGTCAGAGACGGATTATGTATGATCGTCAAATCGGTGCCCGAGTATGAAATCGTCGGAGTTGCCAGTGATGGTATCGAAACGGTTGCCGCTGTCCAAAACCTGAAACCCGACCTGGTTGTAATGGATTTATCGATGCCCAAAATGCACGGCCTGGAAGCTGCCCGACAGATCAAGCAGCTGCCATTCCCTGTGAAGATCTTGATACTAACGGTGCACCTGGATGAAGAATATGTATCAGAAGCTATGCGGATCGGAGCAGATGGCTACATACCCAAACACGCCGCCAAAGACGAGCTGCTGAGTGCCCTGGAAGAAATCTTTGCAGGGGAGTTCTTCATCAGTTCGATGATCGACTATAAGAAGCCCGAAGATGCAGATGCCCGGCAGAATTCTCATAAAACAACCCTGTGGCAATCCACCACCCCGCGAGAACGACAAATACTGAAGCTCATTGCGGAAGGCCACACCAATAACAACATCGCTGAAATGCTCTGTATCAGTGTGAAAACGGTAGAGACTCACCGCTCCAATCTGATGAAAAAACTTGGTCTTCACAAGGCCTCGGAGCTCACCGCATACGCCATGCGAAAAGGTCTCGTAGCATGAGGCCAAGGAAGGAGAAGCAATTCGGATGGAGGGTTTTATGGAACCCCCGGTAACGGGGCGGGAGTGTTGAGGATGCCAGGACTTGGCAGAAGCAGAACGCCTCTCAGGGATCTGGCATTGCGTAATAATGTTGCAGAAGAAAGGAGTGGAAGAAATGGCTGAAGAAAAATTTACATGTGTCGCATGCGGCAAGGAATACGATCGTGAAATGGCTGTGCAGGAATGCAAGATGTGCCATCGCACCCATTGTTCGGAATGCATCAGTGAAGAGGGAATTTGTGTTCCCTGCGAAGAAGAACAAAAGAAATAATCCGCTCCGCATGGCGTGAAGCCCAAGTGTTTATCGATGGTTATTGTGACCGGCGATTCGCACCTGCGCTCTCACGCCTTGCGCTCTCACGATCTTGTCATGAACGTCCGATGTTGAAACTTGAGTCGTCGTCTGCAATCCAGGACTGCCCCAATGTGCATTTCTTCGAGCTGTAGTTATAATAGTGGAGAGATTCATTGGAAGCCCGGAAATTCGGGAGGCGAGACTTGAGTGTGTTTGCATGCAAGCTCGCGAAAGGAGGTAGCAGCATGTACTTTAAGGATAAATTCGATTGCAGATCATGCGGCTACGATTTCGAACGGGAGAGCGAAGTGAGCGACTGCCGGAAGTGTCATGATAGCTACTGCGACCGGTGCGTCGACAACGAAGGCAACTGCGTATCCTGTTCGGATTGAAATATCTGCATAGCTGCAAAGTTTCAAAATATAGGCCAAACCCGGACTGATTTCCGATCCGGGTTTGGCTTTTTGGTAGCAGCCGGATAAGGACTGGTCGACCAGACGCCAGGAAACCCGGTGAACTAGGGAGGGGAGACTGCTTGTTTGAACGTCAAGACTTGGCTATGTAAACAGCTCCACCGAAAAACTATCATGAATGCAGGTTACGCCTTGAGCGACAAACTGCTGCATGCCCCGGTCGGCACATTCGACCTGTCCGCCGGGGTCCATTTCCGGCTGATAACCGAAGGTTAATCCGACCGGCTATTTTGCCATATAAAACTTTTCGTTCTCGGCGATAATCCTTTTTGCCGTCTCTTCGTCAACCGTTTGACCGGATGTCAGGTTGAGCTCCTTCATGATGTCGGGATAAACGGCAATTTTAAGGTCATCACCAAACTGTACGGTTTCGAGTTTAGTTGGTTCTATTCCATACGGCATTATTCACCCCCTTGCTGTAAGAATACTTGTTTTTGGTCCTAACCCCGTTCTGTGAATGAATATAGCACATTGCCTCAGGTCACAGCCAGCAGAAATGCCTGCAAGTTGCTGAAACCGGACTGGAGTCTTCCAGACTCAATAACATATTGTAACATCGGATCGTGGAGAATTGTCCAAGATACTTCCAGGCGGCGACATTTCTGCCTTTTGCGCAATAGCCAATGGGTCGTTTCTCCATAATTCAACAGCACTGTGCAAAAATGTCTCACCCCGGGTAAAAATTTGCTCACTTCTTCTTAGACTCGGCACCCAAAAAACTTTGCTTAAATCCTGCAGCCTCTGGCAATTAAGCTCGCTCCTGCACAAAATTTACAGGATTTCTCAGAAGTAGAATCGAACGGCTCTCGAACCCTTGCTGAAAAATTTCCGTCGGGAGCGAAGCTCAGCGAAATCAGGCCATAGCTTGACTGTGCTGCGTGAATGGCAGGGAAAACTTCTTCAATGTTTGGCATCCAACTTGCTTTAAGTTGGATGTCACCTGGAAGCACATGTACGGGAGATTGAAGCCGCGGTTTGATTTAGTTGCCGGCGAGATTCACCCGCTGGTTCGGGATTCATTTTCTGAAATGAAGGACGAAGGTAGCTAATGGCAGGTAGAGCAATGGATGCAGGGATCAAAACAAAAACCGGATTCACCGTGGGGCGGCGATGCGATAGTTGCGGGTCGCGAGTGAATACCATAATCTTTGATGACGGCAACAGGTGCACGCTGAAATGCATGCAATGCGATAAAGAATACAATTATTTTTTCAGGAGAGCTACTAACGATGAGGCTTATGCCTGGATCGGCCTGGTTGAAAGTCTACCATCCCTGAGTTGAATTTACCCCTGCAATGCCCGACAGAGCATCCTCGTGGAATGCAAAAACGGCCGGTTCCTGCAGGTAGTGCCGGTGCAAGTCGATCGATGTCGGAAGCCATGACACAGGCTGCTCCAGCTTTCGCGGCAGCGATGCCTTCGATGCCGCAACCCGCGCCAAAGGCAAAAACCGCTTACCTGCAACCAACTCAGCTTGATCCAGAATATAGCGGGCGAGACCTTGTCCGCCGCCCGGCAAAAACCCCGGTAAGGGCTCGCAATGGGCAGGGCGGCAAGGTCTTGTTCGGTTGCCGACCAGAGCGGACACTCCGGCGTAATCAGCCGTAATTTGACTTCAGGGCAGAGCAACGGCTCAACCACCCGCGTGTTTTCCAGAATGAACGCCTTTTTCAGAGTCCCAGTATGAAGCACGATCCCTTTCGATTCTTGACACATCAAAGACGCAGATTCCCTTGGTGAATTCTTTTTAGTGTTCGCCACGGCTATTTCATGGCGCGTATCCGCACTTCGATTGCGCTGTTTTTTAACAAATCAACGACTTCAAGCGTGTCCGTGTCTCCATAGTGATACGGATAGAGTATATCGGGCATGAAGCTTTTGGCGGCATCGGCAGCCATTCGGGGTGTCATCGTGTAGGGAAGATTCATCGGCAGAAAAGCGATGTCGATCTTTTCGAGTTGCTTCATTTCCGGAATGTTTTCCGTGTCACCGGCCACATAGACTCGCCTGTCGGCAAAGGCGATCACATAACCGTTGCCGTTCCCCTGCGGATGATAAGGTACGCCCTTGCTGCGCATGTTGACTATGTTGTAGGCGGGGACAGCGTCAATTTTTAGACCTTCAATGGTCTTCGCGTCGCCGTTCTTCATCACAACGGCGTCCTTCATCTGTTTCGCTGCTGCCCGGTTCGTGACCAAGATCGTCTTGTCTTTCCGCAACATCTCGATCGCTGCTGGATCCAGGTGGTCTTTGTGCTCGTGAGTCACCAGAATAATATCGGCTTTTGGCAGCTTGCTGTAATCGGCCTCGCGACTTACGGGGTCAACGTGGATGATTTTGCCTTCAAAAGAAAACATGAGAGAGCCATGCCCGATGAAGGTGATTTCGAGGTCGCCGCCGGAGGTTGCAATGGTATCCGTTTCGAGCCCCTGCGTGGACGCGGCGAACGCTCCTCCGGCAAACAAAATCAAACTAAGGAACGCAAAAAGCAATGTCCTGATCATGAATTTCCTCCTCTCTTGAAATTTTGTTGGTCTGCCAGTTCTCACAATGCGAAATCAATCTAGAGCTCCGTGTCGCAGTGACAGTATCAGGCAACGCAAACGGTGGTTTGATGGAGTAAGCCAAATTACCACCGATGTTGACAAAATATAAGACTTGGGGATAATCCCAGCCACCGGAGCAGTATTGTAATATTTGTTTCGAATAGCGTAATCCGTGTCAATGGGTGTTTGCGGCGTAGAATTTCTGCAACGCCCCTGGCTTAGACAAAACCTTTTTTTTTAACGCGGTTGCGAAGGTAATCGGTCGGATCGGATAAATTCAGTGAGGAGGGTGAATGGAAAAACAACTTCTACTTACCATTAGCGACGAAACGACCTGCCTCTTTGGGGTGCGCTTTCTAAGCTCCTTTTTTCAGAACAAATCCTTGATCAATATCACTCTCTTTTATGTGGCTGCTCATACGGATGCCTCCGCTGGAAGTGCAGGTTCGATTCAGAACCATCCCTGTGAAAAGAGCTCGGACAAAAATGACTTCAGTAAAGGAAATATGGCGCTTGAGGCAGGCAGAAGAATTCTCAGCACCTGGGGATTTTCGCCGGAAAAAATCGCTTTGAAGATGCAGCCTCAGGAATTCGGGGTAGTCAAAGACATTATAAGAGAGGGCAGAGCAGGCCTCTATGACAGCGTTGTGCTGGGAAAGAGAGGCTACAATGCGTTCGAGGATCTCTTCTCGACCAGTGTGACCAAAAGGATACTGGAGGACGACATCGACTTTCCCATTTGGATCAGCCGCCTTCCAGAGCATGGTCGCCGCGATGTCCTGCTCTGTGCGGACGGTTCGGATGCCAGCCTACGAGTGGCAGACCATGCGGGCTTCATACTCAAGGACGAAGACCACATGATAACCATCCTGCACGTTGATACAGGTCATAGCGAGAACGCTGAGGCTATCCTGGATGGAGCCCGCGAAAAACTGACTGACAACGGAGTGTCCGGTGAACGGATTCAGATGTCGGTGATAAGATCGCACCGGGTTGTGCAGACTATTTTAGGCGAGATGGAGCGGAAGGCCTATGCCGTGGTAGCGGTCGGACGGGTAGGGGAGCGGAAAAGCAAAATGGCCGATTGGCTGATTGGCTCCAGAAGCATGAAGCTGCTCGAAAACATAGAGAAGGCGGTGCTCTGGGTGAGTAAATAAGGTGGCATTAGAATGGAGGATTTGCCATGTTTCCGATGGATTTCGACTACCAGATTCTAAGCGGTTTGCCTCTGCCGACCGACGAGCGGATAGAAGATCTCAGCGGCCTGTTTAGAGCCATCATAGAGCGACGCGTTGTGCCGTATTTCAAATCTAAACGGGGAACCGATCCGCTCAAACTTGGCAAAGTAGCCGAGCATCTCAGCATTGCCCGTCTGGAAGACGAACAGGGGCAAGTGCGAGCTGTGAGTCTGCTCAGCCGGGCTGAGGATATCTGGAAAATCCATATTCACGAGCGCATTTTCGATTTTCTGGCGTTCGTTTTTCCCAGAGACACGGAAGCGGGATTCGGGGACGGGACGGTTGAGGAACAAAAAATGCTCGCTTTCAGCGAGCTCCTGCTGCGCCATGAAGTGGATCATATTCTCTATCCCGAGAGAACGGAACGAGATGTCATCGCATCCGATGTGGAATTCGCTCTGGACTGCCGCACCAGCGATCCGACTTTCTACCGCATGCTGCGCAAATCGCTGGCGGATGAAATGAACGGTATCAAGGGCAATTCGTATCTTACCCTGTTTGACCGGGCCGAGCAGGAGTTGCCGCAACTGGATATAATCAGTGCAATTATCAGCTCACTTGTTCAGACATTAAGCGATATGCCGGAGGGTCTCCTGCAGCAGGCCTTCCTCACACTGGATGAAGAACTGAAGGCAAAAGTGCTGGGGGAGAATTATCGCAGGAGTCGTGACAACACTTTAGCGATCAGGCAAAGAGCTTCGTCGTTGCGCAGCGTTTTACGGCTTTTTTCTATGCTTGCGGGAAGAAGTGAGAAAGACGCAAAAGAGGTATTCTTTTCTTTCAAGGATCGCTGGGGACTTGTGGAGCTTTTCCGCGAGCTGGGGTTGCCTGAATCGAGTGTTAATGGCAGGGCGCCGGGGGATCTTTTTCAGCTTTTTAGGACAGCACTGGAAAAATATATCGAACAGGATCGAGGAGCCATGTCTGCTGTCCCGGCTCCCACCGTTGAACCTCAACCATCCAGAATTCCCGAACGACCGCAAAAAAGTCTGACCGATCGGATTGAACAGGCGCGCAACGATGCGGCGGTTCCCCGCCGCGTTCTTGAGGTGATCGACAAGAACAAGCTAAACGCGGTTGGCCACAGCGGCTCCAAGTATAGCGAGCTGATCGAGACCTTGCTGGCGATCCCCTGGGGCAAGATAGAAAAAATTGACATATCACCCAAAGCTTTCGAGGAGGGGCTCGACAAATCCCACTACGGATTGCAACGGCCGAAGGAGGTCATTTGTGATTTTTTCACCAATCTCATATGGCGTTATCAGCATTTCAGCGAGATCCAGGTCGCTTCCTGGCATCGAACCGGCAGCGCGTTCCTGTTTGTGGGGCCTCCGGGTGTCGGCAAGACCTCCCTCGCCATTTCCATAGCAAGGAACCTGGGTATTCCCTATCACAAGATTTCCCTTGGCGGCATGCGCGATGAGGCGGATATGCGCGGCCACGGATTCACCTATGAAGGGTCGAGGCCGGGGGCCATCGTGCAGGGACTGATCAAGATGGAAGTCATGAACGGGATGTTCATTCTGGATGAGGCGGATAAAACGGAGAAGTTTGCCATCGCAACGCTGCTGGAAATACTTGATCCGGAACAGAACCATCTGTTCCATGACAAGTACACCGAAACGACTGTGGACATAGATCTGTCCAACTGCCACTTCCTGCTGACGGCCAACACCCTGGACGGCGTTCCGCCGGTGGTGGTGAATCGTTGCGAAGTCATTTTCCTGGATCGATACAGCATTGAGGAAAAAATCGTTATTGCCAGGAAACATCTGATCAATCGTTTGCGCAGCAGATATCAGATCGACGAGCGGCAGATTTTCTTTGATCCGGACACCGAGGTGGATTTGCTCAGGTATTTGATTCGCAATTATACCTATGAGGCAGGGGTGAGAGAGTTGGAGAGGATCATCCGCACTCTTTTTCTGCGCATCCAGCGAAAGGAAATTCTGAGCAAAGGTGAGCCGTTTGTTCGGATAACTCGTGAAAGAATCAAAGAATTTCTTGATGCGCCGGCGAGGCCGAGACAAATCATTGAGGAAGATCAGGTCGGTGAGATGCTGGGGCTCGGTGTCGATCCGGACAGAGGTGTCGGCTCCATAATTCCCATACAAGCCACTCGCATCAGTATGGGAACGGCTGCAGAAGGGGTGCACCGAGCATTCCTCAGCATTACCCATGCTACTGGAAACATAGAGAAAATCATGGACGAAAGCCGCAAGGTGGCGACCACCGGAATTTTTCATCGTGCCAGAGCACTGAATATAGACCTGCAACGGGAAGAACCCGTTCATCTGCATTTCATGGGAGGCTCTACCCGCAAGGATGGTCCGTCTGCCGGGGGTGCCATTGCGCTCGCGCTCGCTTCGTTGCTGTCGGGGCGAAAGATTCGAAGAGATGCGGCCATGACCGGGGAAATCGACACTAAGGGCAGGATCTCCGGTGTGGGTGCGCTGGCTTTGAAGATTGAGACCGCCTACAACGCCGGCTGCCGCACAGTCATTATTCCGCGGGAAAATCTGTATGGGGAGGAAGGCATTGAGAGACTCCCGCAAGCCTTGAAAGATGAACTGCAGATTCTTACCTTCGACGACTGGTCTGGGAAACATGAACCGTTTGATTATTTAAAGCACATTCTGGAAGTGGTTGCAGTGGACGATATCGTTCAGGCGGCGAAAGTTGCCTGCATTGACGATACCGAGCTCGAGACTTTAAGGACCCATTTCTTGCCTTATGCCCGCATTGCGGCCGAAAAGCCGACAAGTGCGGCACCTGAGCTCGGTCGGACCCTTTCCGTGGTGCAGGTCAAGAGTCCGGAAGAGCTCGACGACAAGTTGTTCGAGTGCCCTTGGCAGACCGGCAAAGAATTAGCTCTGCTCATTCCGCCTGAAATCCATGCGAATATCCTCCACCGATTGGGCGAAAAGAAGGAGCGAGTGAAGATTTATGATTTCGACCCGAAGTCGCAGAACCTGTCTGCCACGGTGCGTCAAATCCTGACATCCGTACAGGAAGAATCCACGCAGACCATGCGTTCCAGCCTGATTGCACCCTATTATTTTCTGAAGCGGGACGGGATCTTTGCGGAAGCTTGTGAGAACGATCCATCTCTTGCGGGGATTCGGCTTTTTGCCAATAACTATACGCTGCAGGATGTGAAAATAAAGGGCTGCAAGGCAGTTCTTGATCGAGTCTTCTGTTTCCTCGGCTTGTTTGAGGAGAGCGATTTGCGAGATTGCCCGTTTATCGCCGTCAAAGACGGTGTCTATGTGATTGATATGACATTCATTCCTGAAAGGTACCGGCTGGATGTGAAGAGGGCGGAGAGGATCATAAACGAGAGCCTGGTCACCTGGCTGGATTCGGTCGAGGGATTCCGCCAGGAACGCATGAGCAGCAACTCCGGCTAGTCGGCCTTGAGCCAAAAACCAGCAAGACCGGGCATTAATCGCCGGAGCGAATTTTTACTTTACAAGCACCCGCACCTGAGATATTGTCGACAATCGACGTTCGACTTTGGGCAGGATCATGGCCAAGATACAAAAAAACACCTATAAAGATCAGGTGATCGCCTTTATCTATGAGACGGTCTTAAAGGGAAAGCTGAGTCCGGGCGATCGCATCTCGGAGACCTGGCTGTCCGAGCGGCTCAAAATAAGCCGGGCGCCTATTCGTGAAGCTCTTCGGCAGCTGGCCCAAAACGGTTTGGTGGATTACCGGCCGCAAGTCGGAAACTTCATCGCCTCGCTCTCTTCAAGACAGATCTATGACACCTACGTCACCCGCGGCTTGTTGGAAGGTTTTGCGGCGAGCTACGCAGTGCAGGCCTTCAGCCAGAGTGACTTCGCCAAACTGGACAAGCTGGTGGGCAAGATGTATGACGCCGCTCGACAAAAGCAGCACTACCAGTTGGCCAATATCGACAATCAGTTCCACGAGATCATTTTCAGCAAGTGCCAAAACGGGCAGCTCATCTCTTTTGCCAAGAACCTGACCTTGCTCCTGCATCTCATTTTTTGCAAGCATTGGACAAAGGTCTACCAGCCCGAACAGGTACGAAAACGCCATCAGGTGATTGTGGATCAGTTGAGGAGCGGAGATCCAAAAAACATAGAAGACTGCATTCGCAGCCATTACCTGGAGACGGGAAAGATGATGACCATGTTCGGCTCGGATGTTTTCCCCGGGACTCCAGTGAGCAGTGAGCAGTGAGCAGATTTTCCTCGTTCCCACGCTCCCGCTTTCCTCGTTCCCACGCTCCCGCGTGGGAACGCATGCTCAAGCTCGTGTGCTCATTCCCTTCTTCGCCCTTCGTTGTGATTCACCATGGTGGACTCATGGGGCGTTCCTGTGACAAAGTCTCAGGTCTCGGGTGCATGCCGTCAGGCAACCCTGAAGATCGATCACGGAAAGAGTTCTTCATCCGTCGTTATGGCTGAGAGCTCATGAGAGCGCCTAAGCCAATACGATTCGTTCCGATTGAGGAGAAATGCTGATGGAAGAATGGATTGACCAGCTGCAAAACAGCATCAACACGTTGGACAAACTGCAAACAGTCATCAATGTCACGGAACAGGAAAAAATGGCGATTACCAGCCTCCATACCAAATGGGGCACCACGCCTTATTTTGCGTCGCTGATGGACCCCGACGATCCCGCCTGCCCGATCCGAAGGCAGGTGATCCCCTCGCTCAGAGAAAAAGAAAACCGGTATGGCATCAAGGATTATCTCATCTTCAAAGAAAACCGTGCCACCGAAGAAAGCAGGCCGGACAGCATTGCCAGGCAATACGACGACCGCGTTGCATTTACGGTGACCGATATTTGCGCCAACTACTGCCGCCACTGCTTCCGCAAGGAATTGGTGGTGGACCGGGAGCTCACCCTGCGTTTCGACGTCGATGAGGGTTTGCAGTGGATTCGCGAACACACTGAAATCAGAGATGTCCTCGTCACCGGAGGAGATCCTTTCATCCTCTCGGACGATAAAATTGATTACCTGATTCGGAAGCTGCGCGAGATTCCACAGCTTGAAATGATACGATTCGGCACCAGGACGCCGATTGTGCTGCCGCAGCGTATCACCCCGGGTTTGATGAGGGTATTGGACGGCTTTCACAAGGTCCCCATCTGGGTGAATACCCAGTGCAACCATGCCAAAGAGATTACCGAACAAACGGCGCAAGCCGTCTACGATCTGCTTCGTTGCGGGGTGAATGTCGGCAACCAGGCCGTTCTTCTGAAGGGGATCAATGATGATGTCGAATCCTTCAGATCCTTGCATAAAAAGCTCTTGTCGGTCAGAATTCGTCCCTATTATGTTTTTTACTGTGAGCCGGCTCCCGGCATCGATCATTTCCGCACTCCGGTGGAAAAGGGAGCCGAGCTGATCCGGGATGGCCTCAGAGGCCATACCACCGGTTTGGCGCAGCCCATGTATGTGATTGCCACAAACATCGGCAAGATTCCTCTGATGCCCGACTATTACATCGTTGAAAAAAACGAAAAAGAATACATTTTGAGAAATTACAAAGGGCAACTTACCACGCTTCCCAATATTCCCGAATAAGTGCAGGGAGGGGAGCGTGGATCTTGTGGTCGGGATCCAGGCGTTAACCAAAAACTGTAGGAGGGTAACATGAAGAAGTTGACCGGATTGATTGTGGGCGTGTTCTTGATTACGCTATGTGTGGTTGCCGGTGTTCACGCCAAAACCCTGGTGGTTGGCTGCGACACCAATTTTATGCCGTTCGAGTTCAAACAAGGCGACAAATATGTCGGCTTCGATATCGACCTGTGGGATGCCATCGCCAAAGACCTCGGCCTTGAGTACAAACTGCAGCCGATGGACTTCAACGGGCTGATCCCGGCGCTGCAGACGGGAAACATCGATGCTGCCATCGCAGGCATGACCATAAAGTCCAAACGCGAAGAGGTTGTTGATTTCGCCTATCCCTACTACGATGCGGGTCTCCTTCTGATGGTCAAGGCCGACAATAAAAACATCAGCGGCGTCGATGATCTTGCAGACAAGGTAGTTGCCACCAAGCTCGGAACGACCAGCGCCGATTTTGCAAAGGGTCTCAAAACCAAAGAAGTGAAGCTTTTCCCCAACATCGATGGCGCTTACATGGAGCTGGGTGGCGGAGGCGCTGACGCAGTCATCTTCGACTCGCCCGCAATCCTCTATTACATAAAGACCGAAGGCAAAGGCGCAGTCAAGACAGTCGGCCCGCTCTATCAAGGACAATCGTATGGAATTGCTTTTCCTCAGGGAAGCGAGCTGAGAGAAAAAGTAACCATCAGCATCCTCAAGTTCATGGAAGACGGAACGTACAACAAGATTTACAAGGAGTGGTTCGGGACGGAACCCAAGTAAGAAAGACGCGGAGAGGCGGTGAAGGGGAGACGCGGTGACGCGGTGGTGTGGAGCGCGCGGGTTGGGGAAGCGGTAGGCAAAGGTGATCCACGAGAATGAACCGTGGAGTTGACAGAAGAACGCTTCCCCCGCCTTTTCGGTGCCTCGTTCTCAACCTTCCCCCCCCCGGTTCCCAAACACCCTCCTGGTTCCCAATCTCTGTTTGGGAACGTACTTGGGGTGCAAGCTCAGTTTGCTGCTTCGTTCGTGCCGCGGGTACGGGTTGGAAACGGAGTTTCCACAGCAATCGCGTTCCCAAACAGAGTTTGGGAACGAGGAAGCAAGACTTTGGGAACGAGGAAATCATGCATGAAGAGGCAAGAATGACGAGCATGCGTTGCCGATCGGGGGCATGACTGCTCTGCAGTTTTGCTCCGCCACGTCACTGCAGCACCGTTCTCCTGCGTGCGGCGGACTGTAATTAAAGGTTTCAGCAATGGAGCTCTATGGCCGGCCACTTTAATTTCAAAGCAAGCGTTATCTGGGAATCCATCCCGATCCTGCTGGTTGGTATCAAGTTCACCATATTCATTACCGTTTTCGGTTTGGTGATCGGCTTTTGCCTGGGAGCCGTCGCAGGGCTTGGCAGGACGTCGAGGAATCCCTTATTTTATCGTGCGGCCGGCTTCTACATTGAGAGCATTCGCGGCACTCCGTTGATGGTACAGGTCATGTTCATCTATTTCGGTCTGCCGTTGGCGCTCAATATGCGGGTCCCGCCGCTGGCTGCCGGCATAGGCGCCATCGCCATTAATTCCGGTGCTTATATCGCTGAAATCGTGCGCGGCTCCATCCAATCCATCGACATAGGCCAGATGGAGGCCGGCCGTTCCATCGGTTTGACTCATTTCAAGACGATGATGTACATTATTTGGCCGCAGGCGTTCAGACGAATGATACCCCCGCTGGGCAATCAGTTCATCATCAGTCTCAAGGACACGTCCCTGCTGGTGGTTATCGGGGTCGGGGAATTGACCCGCACGGGACAGGAAATCATAGCCGTCAATTTCCGAGCCTTTGAAGTGTGGTTGACGGTTGCTGTCATGTACCTCGCGCTCACCATGACCATTGCCAAAATTTTGCGCATTCTGGAGCGAAGGCTGGAAATCAGATAATGATAAAGATCAGAAACCTGCACAAGAGCTTCGAAGCGCTGGAGGTCCTGAAGGGCATCGATCTTCATGTGCGAACCGGCGAAGTGGTGGTGATCATCGGCCCCAGCGGCTCTGGCAAAAGCACTCTGCTGCGCTGCATCAACCGGTTGGAGAAGCTGACCTCAGGTGAGATCATCGTTGATGAGTATGATATCAACGACAAGAATACCGATATCAATCTGATCCGCACCGAAGCGGGGATGGTGTTCCAGCAGTTCAATCTGTTCCCGCATATGACGGCCCTCAAGAATGTGACGCTCGGGCCGATGAAGGTCAGAGGAATCTCACGCAGGGAAGCGGAACAGTTGGGCATGGAGCTCCTGGAAAAAGTCGGCTTGAAGGACAAGGCCCATTGCCACCCCAACCAGCTCAGTGGCGGCCAGAAGCAGCGGGTCGCTATAGCCCGTTCGTTGGCACTCAAGCCGAAGGTTATGCTGTTTGACGAACCGACCAGTGCACTGGACCCGGAGTTGGTCGGGGAAGTGCTCGAAGTCATGAAAACCCTGGCCAGGGAAGGCATGACTATGATAGTTGTGAGTCACGAAATGGGCTTCGCAAGAGAAGTCGCCGACCGGGTCATTTTTATGGACGAAGGAATGATTGTGGAACAAAACACTCCGAGAGAGCTCTTCACCAATCCCCGCAATGAACGCACCATCAGTTTCCTCAGCAAGGTTCGCTCTCCGATCGAATGAAAAAATCATAACATTGATGGAAGAATGGGTAGAACAGCTGCAACACCGAATAGACTCTCTGGACAGACTGCGGAAGCTCATTAATGTCACCCCGGCAGAACGGGAAGCGATTGAAACCCTGCCTACCAGATGGGGCACCACACCCTATTTCGCATCGCTGATGGACCCGGACGACCCCAACTGTCCGGTTCGCAGGCAAATAATCCCGTCCCTCAAGGAAAAAGAGAATCGGTTCGGCATCAAGGATTACCTTATTTTCAAAGAAAACCGCGCCACCGAAGAGAGCCGCCCGGACAGCATAGCCCGGCAATACGGCGATCGCGTTGCATTCGTAATAACCGACCTTTGTGCGAGCTACTGCCGCCATTGCTTTCGCAAGGAGCTGGTGCTGGACCGAAACCTGAAACTGCGTTTCGATGTCGAGGAAGGTCTGCAGTGGATAGGCGAGCATGCAGAGATAAGGGATGTCCTGATCACAGGGGGAGACCCTTTCATTCTTACGGACGATAAAATCGACTATATGATTCGCAGACTGCGCGAGATTCCACACCTCGAAATGATAAGGTTCGGCACCCGAACACCCATTGTCTTGCCCCAGCGTATCACCCCCGGCCTGAAGAAGGTGTTGAGCGGACTCCATAAGGTCCCCGTCTGGGTGAATACTCAATGCAATCATGCCAAAGAGATTACGGAAAAGACGGCTACCGCCGTGTACGATCTGCTCCGTTGCGGGGTGAATGTCGGCAACCAGGCCGTTCTTCTGAAAGGGGTCAACGACGATGTCGAATCCTTCAGGGCGTTGCATCAAAAACTGCTGTCCGTTAGAATTCGGCCCTATTATGTGTTCCATTGCGAGCCGGCCCCCGGGCTCGACCATTTCCGCACCACCGTGGAAAAGGGAGCGGAGCTGATCAGGGATGCTCTCAGAGGGCAGATAACGGGTTTGGCGCATCCCGTCTATGCGATCGACAGCAGTATCGGCAAGATTCCACTGGTCCTTGACCCGACTTTGATACGGAAGTGAGCAGTGAGCAGTGAACAGCAACAAGTAACAAGTAACAAGTAACAAGTAACAAGTAACAAGTAACAAGTAACCAGTGAGCAGTGAGCAGTAACCAGTGAGCAGTGAACAGTAACCAGTGAGCAGTGAACAGTAACCGGTGGGCAGTGGGCAGTGGGCAGTGAACAGTGAACGGTAGCTCCTCGTTCCCGCGCTCCATCTTCCTCGTTCCCGCGCTCCTGCGTGGGAACGCATATAACAACTCGATGGCCGCGAGAAGTTCAGCAAGGCAATACGAAAACTTGGAAGCATATCCATGAGAGAATGGTTCAAACCACGGATGGATTGGTTGTTGATGTTCGTTCCGGTCGGGGGAGCGCTGAAAATTCTTGCTCCTGAAAGCCACGTCCTGATTTTTTGTACAGCCAGTGTGGCCATTATCCCGCTGGCCGGCTGGATGGGGAAAGCCACGGAGCATCTTGCAGCGCACCTGGGGGAAGGCATTGGAGGGCTTCTCAACGCCACTTTCGGCAACGCCGCGGAACTGATCATCGGCCTCATGGCTCTGCGGGCAGGACTCTATGACGTGGTGAAGGCTTCGCTCACGGGATCCATCATCGGCAACATTCTATTGGTGCTTGGTGCTGCATTCTTTTTGGGTGGACTCAAGCACAAAGTGCAGCGCTTCCACCCGGGCGGGGCACGCATCCAGGCGACGATGATGACTCTGGCCACAATTGCGCTGGTGCTGCCTGCTGCTTTCCATCATTTGGGGGGCGCTGAGGCTCGACGTCGCGAGATGGATCTTAGCTTTGAGATCGGCATAGTGCTGCTGATCACTTACGCACTGGGGCTCATCTTCACGCTGAAGACCCATAAGCATTTCTTTTCCGGCCACACGGGTGAGGCAGGCGGACTGGAACAAAACAACCGCACTTCCTGGTCCATGGGCAAAAGCCTTGCGGTGCTGTCAATTTCAACCGGATTGGTGGCATGGATGAGTGAAATTCTGGTCGGTTCGGTGGAGATGGCGGCGCATTCTCTGGGGCTGTCTGAAATCTTTGTTGGTGTCATTGTGGTGGCGATCATCGGCAATGCCGCCGAGCACTCGACGGCCGTGCTGGTGGCTCTTAAGAACCGCATGGATCTGAGCATCGGCATCGCATTGGGGAGCAGCATTCAGATCGCTCTGTTTGTTGCGCCGGTACTATTGTTCGCCAGTCACTTTTTGGGCCCGCAGCCAATGGATCTGGTTTTTACCCCCATGGAGATCCTCGCCGTCTTTTTGGCCGTTATCATTGCCAATGAAATCTCTCGCGACGGCGAATCCAACTGGCTGGAGGGTGCACAATTGCTGATGGTCTATCTCCTGCTGGGGATTGTATTCTATTTTCTGCCGCAGGCCGCTATGCATTGATTTGGTTGACCGCGATCAGAGGGCTCGGCTTAGTGAGCAACAGGGCAAAATCGTTTGGCCGGAAAGGCGGTTGACACCTACGGTTGTTTGGACTAGAGTTAGTCTAGTTCGAAAAATTTCTCCAAGCATTAAGGTGATGCGATGCGCCAGGTAAATATTCACGAGGCGAAAACTCAGTTCTCCCGTCTGATTGCCGCTGTAGAGCAAGGGGAGGAAATTGTGATCGCACGCTATGGAGAACCGATAGCTCGGCTTGTGCCGATTCGGCCGAATGTGCCCGCTCGAACGCCCGGGTCGGCGAAGGGCAAGTTCAAAGTCCCGCCGACTTTCTTTGAGCCGCTCCCTGATGAAATCCTCGACAGTTTCGAGCGATGAACCTACTGTTGGATACGCATACTTTTCTTTGGTGGATTACGGATGCGTCCGAGCTCTCGACCAAAGCTCGTGAGCTCATCAGCAACGGTTCGAACAAGCTCTTTTGGAGTGCAGCAAGCTCATGGGAAGTTGCTATCAAATATTCGCTCGGGCGGCTGCCGCTCCCGGAAGCTCCTGAAAAGCTCTTGTTGGAAGAGCTCGCAAAGAATCGCATCGAGTCCTTGCCCATTAGCGATCTTCATGCTCTGCGCGCCGGCCAGCTTCCGCGTCATCACCGCGATCCATTCGATCGGATGCTGGTCGCACAGGCCCAAATGGAATCCTTGGTGTTGCTTTCAAACGATTCACTGTGCAGCCTTTACACTGTTGAGGTGATCTGGTGAGAAGCGCTCTGTGCTTGACGGTTTTGCGCCTTTGCTCACTAGCGGCCTACATTGCTAGTCGCCTGACATGTAATTTCGAGGGAAAAGCCTTTGGATTCAAGATAAGCTGAATTGAGGAGCGACACCCGGCAAAACAGGTGTCGGGTTTTCGCGCTGCTCAATCCAAGCTACGGCTATGTCAATTGCGCCATCTTAGACGTATATCTTACGAGTCTTGATGAGCATGATCGATCAAACAACATGAAATGTATGTTTCTTTGTGGTAAGCATGGTTGGCAAGGCAGTCGGCGGGTATCGCCAAGAGCGGTTGTTGGACATTCAGGCTAGGACTGCACGGCAATGGGATCTACGGCCTGTTTCCGGGATCGACAAAAGGAGGATCGAAAATGAGCACTTTGGTGGTTATCGGTTATGAAGATCAGTACAAAGCGGAAGAAGTTCGTCTCATGTTGAAGAGAATGCAAAAGGATTATCTCCTCGATCTGGAAGATGCGGTGGTTGCGGTCAAAGACGAGAAGGGCAAAGTCAAACTGCACCAGGCTTACAATCTGACCGCAGCGGGCGCTGTCAGCGGAGGCTTCTGGGGAGCTCTGATCGGCTTGATCTTTTTGAGCCCTCTTTTGGGGATGGCGGTGGGGGCCACCGCTGGTGCCGTCTCGGGGGCCCTTGCCGATGTGGGGATCGACGACGATTTCATGAAAGAGCTCGCCGCCAGCATGAATCCGGGCAGTTCCGTGCTGTTCGTCCTGGTCAGGAAAGCAACGCCCGACAAAGTTTTGGAGGAGCTCAAAGGGAGCGGCGGCAAAGTCCTCAAAACTTCCCTGTCCCACGACAACGAAGCCAAACTGCAGGCAGCTTTGAGCACTGCCAAGCAGTAGACGGCTTGTCCTGAGTCTGCCGAAGGAGCCGCTATTCGTCAAAGCTTGAATGAAGCAATCTGCCTTGTGAAGGCTGTCGGCAACGTTACTGGAATAGGCAATCGCTTTGCCGCCCTTCAACTGAGAGGTTCTACCGTTTCCAGAAAACCCTGATGAACTCTTCATCCTCAGGGGTTTCAAAATAGAGGTTCCCTTCGTACGACCGGGACAGTGCTTCACCGATCCTGCGGGCGATACCAACTCCGGTTGTAGTGATCAGCATATCGTCGCCGTCATTAACGGTTTCCATGATCCTCTCAAGGGGTTGTTCTTTTCTAGTCTGTAGTTCTACCTCACGCACGAGGTTTAATATTTCATCACGTTGTTTTCTAAAAAATGGGCCTTTGACCTCAATGTAGCCCGCCGGGTATCGATTGGCGATACGCCTGCATGCCGGGCATACCATTTCATCTAGTTCTTTCGGCACTGCATCCCGGGTCCGGCGTAGATCGGCAAATGCTGTCCCGCATTGTGAGCATATGGCCGATTCCCGGCATTGGCAGGCCGCCGAGTTAGTCTCTTGACGGCCTTCCACAATCCCTTTATCTTCGCTTTCATCCCCTTCCGACCTCATGCTTCTCTCCTCGATCAGATCAGTCACTCTCACAGCTTCTCAGTTCGGTCAAGAAATTCAGCAATCGGGAAATCACCTGTTTTTTTTACAGCTTGTAAAAGAACCTGACACATCAGGGTGCTAAAAGCTCGGGCACCAAGCTGCGTTGAGGCTGTGTTCCGACCATCTGTCAGACTATCCGCCAGTGGTGGAGATCGATCTGTGTTGGCTCGTTTATTGCCTTGATGGCTCGATACAGCACTTAGTTTTTGTAAAGTCGATTTGACTCAATGCAAACCCCGGGCCGCCGAAGACTGCAGCAAAGATCCCTCGCCCGGAGAGCCAAAAGGAGGTGCCAACATGATCGTAAGCCGGATCTGCAGCAAAAACGTGGTAACGATTCAAAAGGATAGCACACTTGTTGAAGCAGCTCGTCGAATGCGCGAATCCCATGTGAGGGACCTGGTTCTATTCTCGTCGGCGATGTGATGAGCTTCGAGTTGGTCACGGCCCGCGAGGATGAAAGCTTGATCGATGTTCTGGAGCGCATGGGCGCTTCAGGCATCAGGCATATTCCCGTGGTCGGCGGCAATGGCGAGCTCGCAGGCTTGCTGTCGTTCAATGACGCTATTTGCCTGATTGCCTCACTGATGAGGGATCTTGCCGCGCTGACCTGCACTGCGCGCGAGCGGGAGCGGGAAGAAAGGGCCTGATATCGGCTGCTTCAGAGGCCCTCAGACCGCAATTCAATTGCGCCCCATCTCCGCCGGTGCAAAGAATTTTTTTACTTTGCAGCGATTTCTTGTATAAAGTCATATCTGTGTCAATCTCGATTGTAACAGAATCCGAAAAGTTCAAAAGCCAGGTCACGCCAATGGCCCACCGCCTTTGACTCCATTTGAAGGAGACCGGTATGAGCTCCCGCCTGGAAGAAAACCTTAAACGAGACATCGATCAAATTCGCTCAAAGCTCATAAAAATGGCCGCTTTGGTGGAGGGCGCGTTGAGGGCGAGCCTGCATGCCATGACCGAGGCTGATCGCCAATTGGCATACTCGATCATTATGCGTGATCGGTACATCGACGAGCTGGAAAAGGAGCTGGATCGCCTTTGTCAGGAGTTTATCATACGACAGCATCCTGCGGCAGGGCACTTGCGCTTCGTTTATGCCGTGATCAAGATCAACAATGAACTGGAGCGCATCGGCGACTATGCGGAAAGTATTGCTCGGCACTTCCTGACCCTCAGTTCCATCGATCCACCCCCCTCGTACGCAGGCATTGTGGATATTGCCAACCAGTCCATTCCGATGTTGCGCAACGCGGTTCAGGCTTTTTCCGATGGAAATCCGGAGCTGGCAAGGGCGACCATGGCTATGGAGGACAAAGTCGATGGCCTGCGTTGGAGCATTACGCGCGAATTCAGGCTGCTTCTCGAGGAAAATAAGCTGCCGTTGAAAGCCCTCCCGTCGCTGATGAACATTGCCAATCGCTTTGAGCGTGTGGCGGACCGGGCCTGCAACATTTGCGAAGAGGTCCTGTACATGTGCACCGGCGAAGATGTCAAGCACAAAGGAAAAGAAATCTTCCGGGTGCTTTTTGTGGATGAGCGTGACGCCTGTCGGGGACAAATGGCAAAAGGCATCGGCAACTCCTTGAGCTTGGAGAGATTCAAGTTCTACAGTGCCGGAATTGCTCCCCGCACCGTAGATCCAAGAACCGTGAGGTTCATGGCGGAAAAAGGCATCGATATTTCCCACCAGACTTCAAAATATCTCAACCAAATTCTGGACCTTGAAGATTATCAAATCTTCGTCTCCTTGTGCAGAGAAGCGGAGGAGGCGTTCCCACCCCCGCCAACAAAGATGATAAGCATCGACTGGGAGATAGAAGACCCTTCTCGAGTGGAAGGGGCGGAGGAAGACATCGATGCCGCCTACGAAAAGACTTATGATATTTTGAATGCGCATATCCGTGACCTGGTTGAGGCAATTCTCGGCAGTGACATCAACGCTGAGGAGGAGCACTGATGACGGTCCTGAGGGAATCCAGCGGACGGAGCTTGCACATGGCCTGCATCGCATTGGCGATGCTTGTTGCCGTAACGGCTTGTTCGAGGGAAGGGGAACCGACGGACCTCCCTGCAACCGGGAAGGTTGTTGTTCAGAATACGGGTTCGGATACGATGGTCAATCTGGCGCAATGGTGGGCTGAACAATACGCGGAGCTGGTTCCCGCAGTGTCGGTGGAAGTATCGGGAGGCGGCTCCGGGACCGGCATTGCAGCTCTGATCAACGGCACTGCGGACATTGCCAATTGCAGCCGGCAAATGGAGCCCGAAGAGATCCGAAAAGCGCAGCAAAACACCGGCCAAGATCCACAAGAATTCGTTGTCGGCTACGATGCCCTAGCCGTGTACGTTCATAGAGACAACCCGCTCAACGAAATCAACCTCGAACAGCTTGCAGAAATCTACGGCGAGGATGGCAGGATTGACAAATGGTCGCAGTTGGGCATCGAAAACACGGCGTGCAAGAGCGATGAGCTCATCAGGGTGAGCAGGCAGTCCAATTCGGGAACGTACTACTATTTTCGCGCGGCGCTGCTCGGCAAAGAACGGGACTTCAGGCTGGGCTCCAGAGATCTGCACGGCTCTAAAGATGTGGTGGAGCTGGTGGGGAGAACACCCTGTGCCATCGGCTATAGCGGAATGGGATACACCAACGATCGGGTCAAGATGCTCAAGATTGCCCGCAAGACAGGTGAGCCCGCGTACGGGCCTGCTATCGAGACGGCCCTCGACGGCTCCTATCCCATTGCCAGACCGCTCTACATGTATACTCTCGGCCGGCCGAGCAAAGAGACCAGAAAATACCTGCAGTGGATCTACTCCGATGCCGGCCAGGCGATTGTTGAAGAAACCGGCTTCGTACCACTTCCCGAAAAGGAGTCGAAAAAGGCGTCGGCTCGACTGGAGAAAGTGGAATAAATGGAAGACCGAAGGCGTTTCGGGTTTATCAGCGAGCTCCTCATCGAGTGGATCATCCGCTTGTGCGGAATCAGTGCGATTGTTTTCGTGTTCGGAATCTTCTTTTTTGTCTTCCGGGAAGGGTCGGGGTTTCTATTTCACAAGCTGAACATCGTTGAGTTTTTCACCAGCCCGGAATGGTACCCCTCGTCTGTCAGTCACAAGAGATACGGGGTTCTTGCCTTGATCGCCGGCACCTGCAGCGTCACTGCGCTGGCGATGCTCATTGCGGTACCTTTCGGCTTGGGGGCGGCAATCTTTGTTTCCGAATTCTGCGGGCCGAAGCTCAAAGAAACGTTCAAGATCGTCATCGAACTGCTGGCCGCCATTCCCTCCGTTGTTTGGGGCTTTATCGGGCTGACCCTGATGAACGAGCTGATTATCGAGCTGTTCGACGCACCCATCGGACTTACGGTGTTGAACGGTGGAGTCATTCTTGCCCTCATGAGCGTTCCGGTCATTGTCTCCATAGGCGAGGATGCCTTGAAGGCCGTTCCCGATTCCTATCGCGAGGCTGCCGAAGCTCTCGGTGCAACGCACTGGCAAATGACTTACAAGGTCTTGCTGCCGGCGGCAAAAAATGGCCTGTTGGCCGCTGTCTTGCTGGGCGTTGCTCGAGCCGTCGGGGAAACTATGGCGGTGCTCATGGCAACCGGCCATGCTGTCACAATCCCGCACAGCCTGCTGGATTCCGTCAGAACACTCACTGCAACGATAGCGGCCGAACTGGGTGAGGCACCGGTCCACTCGGACCATTACCAGGTGCTGTTCCTCATTGGAGTATTGCTCTTTACCATCACTTTCGTGGTGAACATCACGGCCGATTTGATCGTCAAAGGCATTAGAAGAGAATAACATGGACTACCCTTCTAAAACCATGAAGCAAGAACCAGTGCGCGGCAGCGAAAATCTGTTCGCGCAGACGCCATTTGTCCGTCGGAAGAAGCGAACCGAATGGGTTGCCAGAAGCGTTTTTCTCCTGATGGCGCTGTTGATGGTTTGCCCACTCATATTCATTGTGTGCTATCTCTTCTATAAGGCGCTGCCCATTCTATCCCTTGACTTCCTGCTGGCGAATCCCGCTCGCGGTATGCGCGCAGGCGGTATCTGGGCTCCGTTCGTAGGTACGATCTACCTGATCGTCATTTCTCTTCTGGTGTCCGCCCCCATCGGTGTGCTTGCCGCAATCTACCTCAATGAATATGCGCGAGATAACTGGCTGACTCGTTTCATCAATCTTGCCGTGGTGAATCTCGCCGGGGTTCCGAGCATTGTTCATGCCCTGTTCGGGCTCGGCGCCTTCGTTCTGTTTGCGCAAATGGGCCGCTCCGTTCTTGCTGCATCCCTCACCCTGGCCATCATGACCCTTCCGGTCATTATAGCGTCCACCAGAGAATCATTGGGTTCGGTCCCCATGGCTTTTCGAGAGGCCTGCTGGAATGTCGGTGCAACCCGGTGGCAGACCATCCGGCAGATCGTTCTGCCGAACTCCGTCAGCGGCATTTTGACCGGCATCATTCTGCAAGTTTCGCGAGCGGCCGGGGAGACGGCTCCTATCATGTTCACCGGGGCGGTCTTTTACAAAGCCATACCCGAAGGCGCCATTTTTGCCTACGGCCTGTTTGATCAGTGTATGGCCCTTTCCATGCACCTTTTCACCATTACCACGCAGGTTCCCGGGGTGCCCGAGGCATTGCCCTATGGTATCGCAATTGTCCTGGTGGGCACCGTGCTGCTCGTCAATGCAGTTTCCATCGTTTTTCGGGTAGCTTTCCGCTCTCGAAAGAAGTGGTAGATCCGAGCATCGCAAGCCTGCGGCAGCACTTTTCGCTAATAGTCCGTTTGAAGCGTACAACAGCGAGTCATGCGCATGCAAGGTGTCGCCAAAAAGATACAAATCTCCGCCCTTAGAGTCTGGTATGGGAAGAAGGAGGCCATCCGGGGCATCTCCCTGGATGTCCATGAACACGAAATCCTGGCTGTTATCGGACCGGCCCAATCAGGCAAGACGACCCTCCTGAAAGTCATCAACCGCACCATAGAATTCATCCCCCGGGCTCGAGTGGAAGGCACGGTCAAGGTGGACGACGTCAATGTGAAGGATGTGAAGAATGTCTACCAGCTGCGCCGCAAAATAGGGATGGTCTTCCCTATGCCGGTCGGATTACCCCTTTCCGTCTATGACAATGTGGCCTTCGCGCCCCGCGCCGCCGGTCTTCGCAATCGCTCGGAGCTGGATGGAATTGTGGAGCGTTCTCTTCGCCAGGCAGCGTTGTGGGATGAAGTCAAAGACCGTCTCAAGAGTCTCGGCACGAAGCTGTCGGGGGGGCAGCAGCAACGGCTGACGATTGCCCGCGCGCTTTCTCATGAACCGGAGATCCTCTGTCTGGACGAATTCTCTATTGCGATAGATCCGGTGACCACCATGCGCATCGAAGATGTGCTCAAAGAATTACGTTCGCAAATGACCATTATCCTGGTCACCAATTTGGTGCATCAGGCCCGTCGCCTGGCCAATCGCACCGCTTTCCTGTACAATGGAGAGCTTATCGAAATCGATTCTAACGCGGTTATTTTTTCCGATTCACCGGCCAGCAGGATGACCTACGACTACGTGACGGGAAGTTTTGGATGAGAGAGCCCCGCAAATACAGCATCGAAACGGACCATCTCAATCTGTGGTATGGCGATTTTCAGGCTCTCATCGATGTGAGCCTGAAAATCGAACATGGCCTCATCACCGGACTCATCGGCCCGTCCGGTTGTGGTAAGACCACCCTGCTGCGCTGCTTCAACCGGGTAAACGAGCGCTACGGAAACGTCACCACCACGGGACGAATCAAGATTTTGGGAAAGAATATCTATGATGCGGATGTCTCCCTGACGGAGCTGCGAAAAGCGGTGGGGATGGTCTTTCAGCGCCCCAATCCATTGCCCGTTTCTGTTTATGAAAATCTTCTGTTCGGCCTGCGGATTCACTCACGACGAGGCTCGTTTAAAAGGTCGGAGCATGAGGAGATTGTAGAAGAGGCGCTGAGGGAGGTCTTCCTCTGGGAAGATCTAAAAGATAAGCTGAAAACAAAGGCCACGTCACTGCAGTTGGAACAACAGCAAAAACTGTGTATTGCCAGACTGTTGCCTCTAAAACCCGAGGTGATTCTCATGGATGAGCCGTGCTCGGCGCTCGATGCCGAATCCACCAGGGCTGTGGAGGAGCTCATGCTCAGTCTGGCAGGGAGCTACACGATCGTTATTGTTACCCATAACATGGCGCAGGCGCGTCGCATCAGCGACCAGTGCATCTTCATGCTGCTTGGCGAAATCATTGAGCACACGCGCACCGCAGACCTGTTTCTGACCCCCAAAGACCGTCGTACCGCCGATTACATCGAGGGCCGGTACGGATAAGAGCAGATCCCAATAGAGAGCGATCTGGAACAGTTTAAGAGAAAGCTCCTCATTTATGTGTCGGGCCGGCAATTTCTTTTAAAGATTAGTCCTTGACCAACCCGGCCCCGCGCAAGGTTTGCGCGACATCGGCCAGGCCGAGCCGCTCCAGTGTTTCCCGTGTTTGCAGGCCCGACTCGGCGTCCCAGCCCCTTAACTCATAGAATTCCTTTCGCATGCGCTCAAACACGTCCCGCTCCAGGATTTTACCCTTCCTGCTCACTACTTCCTCTCCCGGGCCGGGTACGATCACTTCGGGGTTCATGAAGACCGTTTCAACCGGATCGACAAAATTGAACTCTTTTGGCATGTCATCTGCTTTAGGCCGCCATCCTTCCCGCAGCAGAATGCTTCTTTGCAGGTTGAATATCCGTTCGCCGCACTCATGGAGTCTCGTTTCATCCATTTCGATGCCGGTTACCGCGGCCAGGATGCGACTCTCAAGGGTGGGATCTCCAACCTTGTCGGGGGTGCTCCAGGAAACCATGATCGGCCATGCGGAATCGCACAGCAGCAGGCTGTCCTTGGCATAAGTTCGATCGATGATTCTGGTTGCCGCCATCGCCTTTCCTGCCTCGGTATTCAGATCCCATGCCCGTTCATGTCCCCAGAACCTGACGGCGGCAGCCCGAAACACATCGGAAGAGACCGGCGAGGACTTCGGATTATTCCGATGCATGACCCATTGGCCGATCAGCCAGCTTATTTCATGCAGCATGGCAATGGGCTGCCTCGGCTCCAACGCGTACAGCAAACCGTTGGTCAGATACTCGCGTGCGGAATAAGTGGCGCCGGCCCCGACACCCGATACCTCGTTTGAAAAAAAAGCCTTGGCCCGTTCGCCAAGCTTTTCACCGGCTCTAAGGAGACCCTCGGCCAGCAGATCGCCAAATCCCTGCCGGCGTGCGATCATATCGGCAAGCTGTTGGAAAAATTCCAGCGTGCCCAGTTTTGAAATCTCCAGCCCGGTCTCCTTATCGGTGAGGTAACCGGCTTTGTAACAACTCTCCAGCCAATCGATGACATTAGCCATTTCCATGGTACAGATGGATAAATCGTTGCAGATCCCGGTCGCATCAACGGCGGTCTCAACGGACTCTCCAGGTTTTCCCATAACCCACGGAAAATAAACGAACATGGATTGACATTTGCGCACAACCTCTTTGCCGGACGCGGTTCGATAAAAATTTCTGTACTTGCAGTCGAGTCCGCATTGGTGACAAGACGACTGTCCAATTCGACGGACTTGCTCCGCCGGAAAGGGAGGCACGAGCGGGTCGCGCTTGTTTAGCCGAATGGCAAGCTTGTTAAGCTCTTTCAATTCTTCCGGATGTGCCGTTGACGGGCCTCCTGTGCCCACCACGGCAATGGCCTTGAGCTTCTTGGATCCCATCACCGCACCAAACCCGCCGGTTGCGCTTCCCTCATTGTCGGTCACCAGGTTGGCGCTGCGGCACATGTTCTCACCCGCCGGGCCGGTGGTTACGAACCGGACATTCCGGCCGTGCTGTTCCTTCAGGATGTCGCGTACCTTATAGGTACCCTTTCCCCAGAGCGAGGAGGCGTCCACAACCTGTGCTTCTCCGTCCCGGACAAAGAGATACACCGGTTTTTCAGATCGCCCCGTTACCACCACTCCGTCGTAGCCGGCCCGTTTGAGATAAGGCCCGAAAAATCCCCCCAGGTTCCCGTAGCAAAACCCTTCCGGCATCAGCATGGGAGACTTGCCCACCACTTCGAACCTGGAACCGCCTTGCGCACCGGTGGCCCCCAGGGGGCCGGTCATGAAAATGAGGCAATTGTCCGGATCAAAGGCACTCACCTGCGGTTCGACCAGCTCCCAATAAATTTGAGTGGCGATCCCGCGCCCGCCAAGAAAACGGTCTGCATAGTCCATGGTGTTGAGCTCTCTGATCTTTGGCTGAGAAAGCTCCACCATGAGTATTTTTCCACACCATCCATAAATGCTTGGCACCATTTACTCCTCCTGTGGATTCGAGCTCACGCAGGTCAACGCAAAACGATGCAGGAAATGTCTGATAACATACACCAGACATTTCTCTCCGTCCATTTTCAATAGACTGCGGCCGAGCCTGCTGCAGTTGCAGCAAAGTTTCGATGAAAAGCCCTGCTTCATGTCGTCTTCCAGCTTGTTTAGCTTCTCCAATTTGGAGATCTTTCTGAGCTGTAGGGTGGGTGGAGCGATAGCGCAACCCACCGCCAACGAAGCTCCCGGTGGGTTGCGGCGCAAAAAGACGCGCCTCCACCCACCCTACGGGAACGGATCGGCATATGAAAAGAGGATTACTGGTGTTTACCAGACCGGCAGCTCGCCTCTGGCCAGCCGGGCGGTGAACCGATCGATCGCGGCGAGCTCCTCGGCGACGCTCCGGGTGACGGCTTCTTCCACATCCGACAGCTCCACTCCCTGCTGTAAAATCAGGTGTGCCGAAGCCATCAAAGGCTGATCGATCGGTTTTCCGATCTGGCGGCAAAGCCATACATATACCTCGCGCAATCCGGCGACTTTCACATAGATTTGCGAAGCCATCGGATGCGTCAACATCAATCTGGTACCTCTTGTGCAATTCCGGGTCGACGAAACGAAGATGGCTGCGGAGCCATTCTGTTGTGCTCTGCTCGGCGACGGCGCAAATGTCTGTCTTCTTCCCGCCATATTCTGCAGTTGCACGATCGCCGAACACCAGACGCATCGGCTCGAGTACTCTATCTCCGCCCGGACGGGGCTCGGTCCGGCCGGCAACGAGCAACCCCTTGTCGATGTTGTGGTGCAGAATGCGGCCGAAAGTCGACAGGTACTCTCGACAAAGCGCCAGGGAAACCTGCTCCATGACGCCGTCGCAAATCGAGTCGGGATGCCCCCCGCCCTTGCGCTCTACAATCTCGATCCGTTGATCTTCCAAAGGCGTTTGACTGAAGGCTTCGATAACGATTTCTGCCACGTCGTTCTCCACTAAAACGCAATTCGGCCATCGTTTCGTTCAATTTTACCGGACTTGCAATGGACACTCCCCAACAAGTTGCTGCTCGTTTTTCTACTTCGACCACGTCTGCAGCTCTATGATATTTCCCTCCGGATCGGTTGCATAAACAATTGTAACGATGCCGGCTCCAGGGATCTCCAAGGAAGCGATCTCGCCAACGGCGCCGCCGCCAGCGGCCTTCACGGCATCGAGAGCTGCCGCGACATCTTCCACCGCAAAGGCGATGTGGGCGAAGCCGGGGCGATTGACGGCAGCTGCCGCTCTTTCCTCCTCCAGGTTGTACTGGAAAATCTCAAGTGTCGGACCTTCGGGGCCATGGCCCGGAAGCCTCAGGTGCATACCCCGAATTTGAGCAGTAGAGATTCCAGTGGCTCTTTCAAGCCATTTCCCGGACAGATCCCTCTCGGGAGGAACCGGAGTGCAGCCGAAAACTTCCTGGTAGAATTGGGCGAGCTTTTTCCAATCCTTGGCCACAATGTTGGTGTGGGTGAATTTTGCATTGAGGGACATCTTTTCATCCTTTCACAGTCGTCCTCACAAGACCTCTGCCGCTGCAGTGTGTCGAAAGCGCTGCAGCGCCACTCACTCAATCACTTGGTGATTGACAATTCTCTCAACGGAAAACATACCGTACATGTGGCGGGAAATCACTGACAGAATAGTGGAGGATACCAACTTTTGGAGGCTGGGCATGTGAACCAGGAGTATCATGATACTCCTTTTAGCGGGCGAGGAGGCTTCAGCGATCCTCGCCATCCCGGACGACTATACAGGAGAACCCGGCATCATCGGGGCTAACGGGACTGGTAACGACATGACCCACCCCGTGTTGTCATTCCTTGCCGAAGGGTTGGCCGGCGCAGGCCGCCTTACATTGCGCTCCGACTTTCTCCTTATTGTCCCTAAACACGGAAAATTTACGCAGGAAATTGCGAATAAAAAGCAAGGGACTCCGCTTGAAAGGTGTGAAGTCCTCTTGAGACATTTTCTGCTGTTTGTAAAAATCTTGCCATCATCGCCCTACCATCCACGCCAATATGGCCTGTATGGCGGGGGTGGTGGACGCATATAATACACCGGCGGTGGAGCATAATATACCTGTGGTGGAGCGTAATATGCTGGAGGTCGTTGATAATAGACCGGAGGACGCGGTGGAGGTGGAGCAGCACAGGCGTAGCCATAACCTGGACCATAACCTGGACCGGGCAAACTGCTGAGTGCTCCCGCAGTTGCACCGGCAGCAGCTCCAATAGCTGCTCCTGCTGCCGGATTTCCAGCGACCGCGCCAATTGCAGCTCCTCCAGCGGCACCGATAGCAGCACCGCCCAGAGTATTCGCCACAGCCGGTTCCATATACACCCGACCATACTGGTCGGTCATGCATCCGGCAGCAACTAAAACAACAAACGACAGGACAAAACCCAAAACTCCTCTTCTCACATTCATCATGAGTCTCCTTTGCCTTTATATTTTTTCGCTGTGCACTTATCGAAGCGCTTTTTCGCTCTCCATTCGAGTGTCACTTTCCCCTCCAGAATGGACGTAAGACCAGCCCTTATGATTTCTCCTAATTGATGAAATTCGTGATGCCCAGAAATTTCAGCATGTCCAAATCACGTTTTGAAAATCACGAATTCATCCCCTTGGCAAGGGAGGCAGAGCCCTCAAAGCTCTGCCTTTTTTGCTGCTATACTTTGTACAGTTCCTCTCATCATGATGGGAGATTTTTACCCACCCCGTCTCCCAGCTCAAACCTTACCCTGTTCCTCAGGGCTTTCCTGGCCTCTTCTCCAACACCGGTAACGTTACCCGGATGTTGGATATTTCCAAATGGGCCCTGCTCGCTTCGAAGCTCGACTATCTTTTGGGCCAACTCTCCAATCTCCGGGATCTTCGAGAGCATCCTCTACCATCATAGCGTATTTCCGGCATATCATCATTTACTTATCTAGAGTGAATTCCAAGGGTGTAGGAAAGCTGGCCGGCTTCTGACACGGAAGCTTCCCGCCCCTTTGACTACATGAGGGAAGCAACCAGTATGCCACTCCATCTTGGAGAGTGCAGATGCACTCTGGTGCTCCGTCTAACCCACCAAAAGCGGCTTTGCTGGCTCAGCAGACGGGAAAAATTTTGCCTCAGTTGAGGTCAGGTGTGCAAAAAATAGCCTTGCACTCACCAGCTGTGCCACACTTATGGCTGAGGACACCGCATTTTTCTCTCCTTGATCGCGATATGCGTCCTGCCTCGTGAGTTGTAAAGATATTATTTTGCTACCTTGAGCCCGGTGAGGCGCACGTGAGCCACGCACAGCATCACCGATTTGGTTATGCTGCTCTGAGTCTCTGGAGGTCGGCGAAGCTGAAACACATATGGACTCTGTGCCGGAGGATTTGCAGTACGGATATCGTTTGTATATCCGTTACGCAAAACCCTTCATCTCGGGGTTGCGATACTGGTGGGCAGCGTTGAAAATTCGCGCAGTCAACACATAGCATAGCATAGGGAGCTCTCTGGAATCAGGATATTCTTCCGTTTGACATGATATACAGAGGATCGATCAGATCGCTAGAAAAAGACTTGTCAGGATTTTTCGCTCATAATAGATTGAGAAAACATTACCGATGCGGGAAGTCACCACACCCCCACTCGACTCCAGGATAAAGCACAGATAGCTCCAGTCACAACGGCAGATCCTTCCCATATCCAGGAGATATTCGGAGCTTTTTCAGTACCCTTGGCCTTCTGGTTATCATCGGGAATGGTGAGATAAACAGAACCACACAATTACTTGTTAGAGATCGGGAGGGAATCCTGTGCCAAAGAATTACACCATTGCTGTTTGCGACATCCTCGGATTTACCCGCTTGGTCCAACGGAATCCATTAGAGCAAGTAGTAGGGAAATCCCTTGGCTGGTTGCGAAGAGCCCTGCATCATTCGATCCATAAAGTTGACTTCCCTTCTGAGGCACCATCACTCAAGCAGCTTCAGGAGCATCCTAACGTTGGGCTTGCATGGTTCTCAGATACGATTTTGCTATACACGCGAGAAGACACAGAGGAGTGTCTTCGATCATTGATATCTGGAGTCGGCTGGCTGCTTTTCGAGACGATGTTTACCCCAGATGTTCGCCTACGGTGTGGCATATCTCATGGTGAGTCATACATTGACTCAGAGCAATCAGTGTACGTTGGGCAACCGATTATTGATGCCTATCTGCTGCAAGAAGAACAGGCCTGGGCTGGCGGTGCCCTGACCAATACAGCTGTGGAACGGCTACCAATTTCTGCTCGCTCTGGGTATTTTCCAGAATGGTTTCTTGTACCTTACCTTGTGCCACTTAAGAACCAACAGACAATAGACACACTGGCAATAAATTGGACCTTCGGAATACATCCGCGAGGTTCTGACATCCAATGGTCAAGAAGTAGCAGCACACCATCAACTTCAGACTGGGAATCAAATCCTCGTGTCTGTGAGAAATGGCAAAATACCAGAGATTTTCACAATTCTGTATGCAGGTTTTGCGGATCCCCCCGTGGATGATTCGCAAAATGTCGCTTCAATACTGGGCTGGCATTGGCATCTACCGGACCAGCCTCAAAAAGGGGCGCTTTTTGTGGCTTAGGCTATAAGCCAGTCAACTGCGTGGCCCCAAGCCGATGCATGGCGGAAGGCTTCTTCGAACACGACAGGCGGCGTTGTGCCGCGTTTCTCCAGGGCCGGTGACAGAATAGTAGGCGGATCGCTGCAATGTGAAATCAACTCGAGGGGATATGTGATGACAGCAATTATTACTGCGGTTCTCAGCGGACTTCTGGGTGGTATAGTCGGGGCCTACATTCAACGCAGCACGCAGCATAGAATGTGGCTTCTCCAACAAAGAGCGCAAGCCTTTGCTGATTTCCTGCGAGCATTTGAGGAATCGCGGAGCAGAGTAACAGATATTATTTCCAATACTGACGATTATCAATGGCAAAACTATGACCACAGAGCTAAGATAAATGAAGCCTATAAACCTACTCTAATGAATGAAAAAATTGTGAGGCTCTTCCTGTCAATCAACAATAGAGAGACTTTTTCCCTCCTACTGGATCTTGCTCCCGTCATGCAAGGGAAGCCAATTCGAAATGATACCGACCTGAGTGAATTCAACAGAGTTATAAACACAATTCAAGAAATATTGGAGAGTGAACTAGTGAATCCAAAGTGGGTGCATATCTCTCTTATTGATCATATCGCAGAAAAGATAATAGGCTATATTCGCGGCTTAACAGGCTGATCGTATGTATTCCGGGCAATGCACTCGTCCATCAGTCGCGGTTTCTAACTCGGCACTGAAGCGGACCCAGAACCACGCGGTGGGTATTTGGGAGTATTGCTTGGAGGTTCATTGACCGAATGGTTCTGGGCCGCTTAGTTCTTTGTTCGGTGTGGCAAAGAGAGCAAACATCCATCTATCGATTCAGGAGATACACAATTGGCTAGACTGCAACGAGTAATCCTCAACGGGTTCAAATCCATCAAGGAAATGGACCTTGAGCTGCGGCCATTGAATGTCTTGATCGGAGCGAATGGGGCAGGCAAGAGCAACCTTGTCTCATTCTTCAAGATGCTCAACGAAATGATGGCGATGCGGCTCCAACAATATATCGGAACGGCCGGGCGTGCGCAGTCCATTCTCCATTTCGGTCCCAAGATGACGCCACAGATGGAGGCACGGTTGGAGTTCGAACTGGAGAACGCCATCGACACCTACGCCATGCGTTTGTTCCATGCTGCAGGAGATACACTGGTCTTCGCTGATGAAAATTTGAGCTTCCTGCAAACGGGCTATACGAGACCGAAATTAGTTCCACTTGGATCGGGACATGAAGAAACGCGAATCGGTCAGAAGGCCGATGAGGGAGAGCCAACGGCCAGAGTGTTCAAGCACTTGCTTGATCATTGCCGAGTATACCACTTCCATGATACATCACCGACGGCCCGAGTCCGCCAGTATTGCTACGTCGGCGACAACCGTTGGTTGATGCCCGACGCTGGGAACTTGGCCGCTTTCCTACTGCGCCTGCGCGAAGAGCGCGAGGGGGTGATCTATCAGCGCATCGTTCGAACCGTGCGGCTTGTTGCTCCGTTTTTCGCTGACTTTGATCTTGAGCCGTCTGGTCCGAACAAAAGGGATATTCTTCTGAACTGGAAAGACAAAGGCTCGGATCAGGTATTCGGCCCACACCAGCTTTCGGATGGCACACTGCGAGCCATGTGCCTTATCACTTTGCTCATGCAGGCAGAAGACGAACTGCCGGATCTCATCATCGT
>ENA-OSEO01001569-OSEO01001569.1-sediment-metagenome-genome-assembly--contig:-NODE-1569-length-39948-cov-14.750420_pt1 | contig 39948 bp, 43 predicted proteins | sample MGYA00237883_ERZ534232 | MGnify/ENA metagenome assembly ERZ534232 | reverse complement strand
CGGGGAAACGGGGTGCCTGCTTTCAGACTCTGTGGCCTTCATAATGGCACGGGGGGCGAGTCCGGTTAGAGGTTCAAATTATGTGGTCCATCCGGTCGGTTGATGATCGACCATGCAAATCCGCTGCGGCGTTGACTCGATGAGGTCGCCTGGTATGGGTTCGAGGACTCCGGTGTGCCTGCTCGGCAGTAGGAGTGATTGGAATAGCCGGGGCTGAAAACACCTGCCCGCGATTTGCGGTCTGTATTCTCCAGGTCCTAGCGATCCAGAGAATTTTTAAGCATGGACCCAATCAAGATATGTGCCGGAATGGCGAAAAGGGCGTGGATAATGTCACTGTTTGTCGGGTATGATGTGTAAATATATAATATTATATGGAATTACAGAAAGAAAATCCTTGCTTCAGAGGCGGAACAATGTCCTTTTATAGTTTGCAGCGGCCGGGAAACAGCCGTGATGTGCATCGATATCGCCCAACAACCAAGAGATCGGCGCCTCTTTTTCAGGGCATGCCTTGGAGTGAGGGAGCGTTGGATCGACCGCCGTTTTTCGAAGGCAGGGTCTCCAATGATGTCGGCCGCAGTTGGGATTATGATCCGGTAAAGAAGATGAAAACAGACAGGATACCGGCCGAGGTGATGGCACGCGCTTCATTCTTTTCGGAGTGGCGCGGTCGATACATTTTGGAACGGTGAGGGGTATCTGTATACAGGCAAGATATATAGCCAAGGTATGGAAAAGGCGATCATGGTTGCAAAGTTTTTTTGCTGTTGAAATAACCGTTTGGAAAGAAATGTAGGGGGCGCCTTGACACCCCCGCCAGCCATGTTATGATTTTATAAAATTAGGAAATTCATAAATTATGAAATACTGAAAAACGAACAAAACCGTCAAGATCAAGGAGCAAAATATGGCGCTGATGAAGATCAGGAAGAATTTCCAGTTGACCATTCCCAGGGGCCTTCGCAGAAAGTTCAACCTGGAAGAAGGGGATTACGTTGAAATGGGCATTAAGGATGAATGCATTGTCCTCCGGCCGGTGAAGGTGATCCAGCCCGACCAGGAGTATTTTTACTCCAGGGAGTGGCAGGAGAAGGAAGCCGAGGTTGACGAGGATGTCCGCAAGGGCGACATCGCCGGGCCCTTCGAGAACGCCGCTGAGGCCATTGAAGCCCTGAAGACCGCCAAGATATGAAAATGAAGCTGGCCTTTTCGAAAAGGTTCATCGAGGATTACCGCCGGCTTCCAGCCCCTGTCCAGAAAGCCGCCGACAAACAGTTGGAGCAGCTGCTCTCCGATTTCCATCACCCGTCCTTGAATGCTAAAAAAATGCAGGATCCCCGGGATATCTGGGAGGGGAGAGTCAACAAAGGTTACCGCTTCACCTTCCAGATCCATGAGGACGTCTATTTTCTCCGGCGCATCGGCACCCACGATTTACTGAGAAGGCCTTGAGCTAGGGCAATCTTTTTACGGCGGCGAAAGCTGGGTGGTGTGGTGGCTTCGCCGTCGTCCGTCGAGGGTTCTTGTCTCTCCTCGATGACGATCTGGAGGGTCCCCTCTCCGCTGCGGAGGGAAAAAGGGGGTGACGAAGCGCTGGTGCGTCATTATACTGACGGCCATGGGGATACAGGTCAAAGGAATGGGTGGGGTCCTGTGCCGGAGGGTCGGCGCTGGACTGAGCGCCTGGCGGGGCGGCATCCGGAATGGGCGGGCGGCTTCCATGGGCCCGGGTGCCGGGGGCCGCACGCTCGCTGCCGCCCTTTTGCTGCTCGCTGCGGTCTTGCTCGCGGCCCCCGCTGCGGCCGAGAGGCCTTTCCCGCGGCCTGATGGCCCGGTGAACGATTTTGCCGGGGTCCTTTCCCCGGAGGAGCGGCAGCGTCTGGATGCCCTCACCCGGGAGGTGTTCGAGAAGACCGGTGTGGCGGTGGTGGTCGCGACTTTTCCCGACATCGGCGGGGCCGAGTACAACGATTACGTCAACCGCCTCTATGCGGCGTGGGGCATCGGGAAAAAGGGCGAGGACAAGGGCGTCCTGATCTTCGTGACGATCCAGGAGCGGAAGATGCGGATCGAAACCGGCTACGGCGTCGAGGGCGTCCTCCCCGACGGGCTGGTGGGCGAGATCCGCGACCGCTACATGCTTCCCTATTTCAGGGAGGACCGATTCGGTGAGGGGCTCCTGAACGGCACGCTCGCCGTGGCGAAGGTGCTTGCCGACGACGCGGGCGTAGCCCTTACCGGCACCCCCGAGCCCAAGGCGTCCGCCCGCCGCGAAGAGGGTGTGCCCTTCTGGCCTTTCCTGATCTTTATCCTGATTTTTTGGACGATCGTGCGAAGCGGTTCCCGCTCGAGGGGTGCCGCGCTGCCTTGGATTGCGGGCGCCCCCCGCGGCGGCGGGATCGGCTCCGGCGGTTTCGGCGGCTTCAGTGGGGGCTTCGGAGGTTTCGGCGGGGGCATGAGCGGTGGAGGCGGCGCGGGGGGCGGATTCTGACGCATGGAAGGGAGGCGGTGATGGCTCGAAGCGCGAAAGATCCGAAGGCGCTGCTGCCGGAGATCATCCAGGATTTCCGGGAGGTATTCGGCAACGATTTGATCTCCCTCATCCTCTATGGCAGTGCGGCCGGGCCGGAGTATGACCCGGCCCGCTCGGACATCAATCTGATGGCGGTGCTGCGGCCGGAGGCCATGGGCCGGCTCGACGAGGCCTTCAGCCTCGTCCGGAAGTGGCGCCGGAAGGGTTGCGCGGTGCCTCTTTTCCTGACCGAACGCTATATCGCCGGCTCCTTGGATGTCTTCCCGATCGAGTACCTGAATTTCAGGTCCCGCTATGCCATGGTTTACGGCAAGGATGTGCTGAGGGGGCTGGAATTGAAGCCCTCGCTGCTGAGGCTGCAGTGCGAACGCGAGATCAAGGGCAAGCTGCTGCTGCTCCGCGAAGGGTTCGTCGAAAGCGAGGGGAAGCGGGGTACCCTCGCAGCGCTGATCGCCGATTCGACCGGCGCCCTGACGGCCATCTTCAGGGCCCTCGCGGCCTTGAAAGGCTTGGAGACGCCCGGCTCCAGGCGGGCGCTCTTCGCGGAAGTCTCGAGGGCTTTCGACTTGGACGGGGGTGTTTTCGAACGGTTGCTGGATGTTCGCGACAAGAAGATCAAAAGGGCGCAGGTGGATATGCCGGCGCTTTTCAAAAGATATCTGGCGGAGATGGAAAAACTGTCCGACGCTGTGGATGCTATGGGAGGCTGATATGGGCAAGACCGGAAAGACCCTTTTGGTCGTCATCGGGATCATCGTCGTGCTGGGGCTGCTGTCTTTTTCATGGATCAAGGGGACTTACAACGACCTCGTCGCCATGGACGAATCCGTCAAAGGCGCCTGGGCCCAGGTGGAAAACCAGCTCCAGCGGCGCTATGACCTCATCCCCAATTACGTCGAAACGGTCAAGGGCTATGCGGCGCATGAAAGGGAGGTCTTCGTGGAGGTGACCGAGGCCCGGTCACGGGTCGCCGGCGCTGAATCGATCCCCGAAAAGATCGAGGCGAACAACGCCCTCTCATCGGCCCTGTCGCGGCTGCTCCTGGTGGTGGAGCGCTACCCCGATCTGAAGGCGAACACGAATTTCATCCGTCTCCAGGACGAACTGGCGGGGACGGAAAACCGCATTGCCGTGGAGCGGCGGCGCTTCAACGAGATGGTCAGGGAATACAACACGAAGATCCGCAGCTTCCCGACCAATGTGCTGGCCGGTCTTTTCGGTTTCGAGAAGGCGGCCTTCTTCGAGGTGCCCCCGGAGCGGCAGGAGGCTCCGAGGATTCGGTTCTAGGGGGGAGCATCCCCGCTACGCATTTTTCCGCTCTTCATGGAAGGCCTTGAAGACGCGGCATGATCGGCAGATCTGCATCTTTTCTGCCCAGCTGCCATGGGCGGCGCCTTCGCAGAAGGTTCCGTTCACGAACCAGCAGAGGTCGCCCGAACCCCATTCCCATGCGGGGCATCGGGATCTGACCTCCTCGGGGCAGTGCCGTTCTTCCCAGCAGGAGCGGGGCTTTTCGCCGGCCGCCTCCGCCCTCGATAGCAGGAAATAGATCTGCCGTTGGGCATGCGGGGGGATGGTGCGCCATCCCTGTTCATAGCTGTGGACCGTCTTGAGCGAGGTCGCGAGCAGCTCCGCCATCTCCTTCTGGGTCTTCCCGAGCCTTCTGCGGATGACGGCGAATTCATGGGCCTCCATCGATGGCCTCCTATGGAATGGGGAAAATGGATACGGTGCCCTTAGGGTGCGCGAACAAGGTTCCTGGTGAAGGATTCTCCCGGTGCGTAGCGGGTGTGTCAAGACTTCCGAAGTGGAAACGAGCACGGGGCGGGTAAAGCGTTTCCAATGGGACACCAGTAGACCACATTGTGGTAGTGATGTCAAGTTCGAACCAGCCGGTGCGGCCGGCTCACCGCAGGGGGCGATGCATGGAGAACGATCCTGTCAACATCCCGGTGGACGGGTGCCTCGACCTGCACACCTTCGCCCCGTCAGAGGCCGGAGACCTGGTGGAGGACTATATCGAGGCCTGTCTGGTGGAGGGCATCTTCGAGGTGCGGTTCATCCATGGGAAAGGAAAGGGGGTCCTCCGCGAGACGGTTCACGCGCGGCTGAGACGCAGTCCGCATGTCCTGCGCTTCGCGCTCGATGCGGGCCCGTCCGGTTGGGGGGCGACGGTGGTCTGGTTGAAGGAGAGGCGTTTGGAGGCGTCGAAAGGGAAGGAGGGTGCAGACGATGAATGACGAGCGGTACAGCAACCCTTATGTGATCGGGATCCTGCTCGGCCTGGTCCTGCTTTTCACGTTCTATACCATGGGGCGGGGCCTCGGGTCCTCGGCGTCCTTTGCGCGCATCGGGACGGCCGGGGTGCACTGGGTGGCCCCGGAGCATGCGCAGGCCAATCCCTATCTTTCGAAATACCTGGCCTGGGGGCGCTCCCCGCTGATGGACTGGCTCGTGTTCCTGACGCTTGGCGCCGGGCTGGGGGGGCTTTTCTCGGCCTTCATCGCCCGCCGGGTCCGCGGGGAGGTGGCGAGAGGCCCATCGATCGGGGTTTCGGCCCGGCTCTGGCTGGCCCTCGGGGGCGGAATCCTGTCCGGGTTCGCCGCGCGGCTCGGCCGCGGATGCACGAGCGGGCAGGCGCTGACCGGGGCGGCTGAGCTGGCCTTCGGGAGCTGGGTGTTCATGTTTTGCATCTTCGCGGGCGCATACGCCGCCGCCTGGTTTTTCAGAAAGGAGTGGTTGTGATGGGACCTCTCTACAAGTTCGGATGGTTCGATTACGCCTACGCCCTGCAGCTGGCGGTCCTGATCGGCTTCCTCTTCGGGTTCGTGCTGGAGCGGGCGGGCTTCGGCAACGCCCGCAAACTGACGGCGATCTTCTACCTGCGGGATTTCGCGGTCCTGAAGGTGATGTTCACCGCCATCGTCGTCTGCATGCTCGGACTTCTCTATTTCTCCGTCTTCGGCTGGATCGATCTCGGCAGGGTCTATCTGCTCCAGACGAACATCTGGCCGCAGATCGTGGCGGGTTTGCTTCTGGGGGTCGGCTTCGTGATGGGCGGGTACTGCCCGACCACGTCCGTGGTGGCGACGGTCTCGGGGAAGCTCGACGGCCTGGTCTTCCTGGGGGGGATGGTCATCGGTTCGGTGATCTTCGCGGAGCTTTTCCCGCTGCTGGCCGGTTTCTATGAGGCCGGGGCCATGGGCGCCGTGACCCTCTCCGACGTGCTTGGCATCCACTCGGGGATCGTTGCGCTCGGTGCCTGCCTGATGGCCGTCGGCGCCTTTTGGCTCGGGGAGAGTCTCGAGGGACGCTTCGGCGACCCGGCGCGCCTCCCGGGCGGATCGCGGCGGATGAAGCTGGGGGGAGCGGCCCTCCTGGTGGGGCTGGGCCTGATCCTCGCCGTCGTGAATCCGGACCGTTTCGTCTCGTCCCGTCCGGAGGCCCAGCCCGAGGCGGAAAGCGTCGAGGCGACGCCTCGGCCGGAAAGCGCTCCGGCCGCCGGGTCCGATGCGGCTGCCCCGGTTCCGCGGCCGGCCGAACCGCCAGCACCGGCGCCGGGGGGCTTCCGGATCCTCCACGATGAAGGCTGTTAGCGGACGACCACCGCGCCGTCTCGGCTTAGGCGCCCGGTCCCTCGATACCGGCCAGGCCGGGAGACGCGGCGAAGCGGTTGACCAAGCGCCGAAGCCGGTGCAGAGCATCCTCGTTTCAGCATGGATCTAGCCGGCGGCGGCTCCTTGCTCCCGGCTGTCTTCGAGCGGCGGGGCGGCGGCGATGAGGCGCTCGCGGTCGAGCGGCTGGATGTGTTCGACGATCCACTCCCGCATGCGCGCACCGGCGGGAAGGGACTGCTTGTAGCTCATGAAATCGAGCTCGATGCCGAGGGCGTCCGCTGCGTCCAGGGCGATCAGGGGCCAGATCTCCCCGATGTCCCCGACGATCGGGATGCTTCCCGGGATCCGGGCGAACCCCGACATCTCCATCCGGAAGGGCACGGCAAAGGTCTTGGTCTTGGGGAGCCCCTGGTCCACCGCGTCGGTGACGGTGTGCGCCGCCTGCTCACGCTGCCAGACGACCTCGAGGTTGGGATCGAGGTCGATGCGGACGATGGTCTTCTGTTCGAGCGAATAGGTCCACCCGCCTTCCCAGTCGACCCAGAAACCGTGTCCGGTGTAGCGCTCGAACGGCCCGTCGTGGATCTCCTGCGAAAGCGCCAGGGCCGATTCGATGATGACGTCGGCGCCGGCGAGCATCTCGGCGACGCGCCGGGCGCGCTCTGAAAGCGGCAGCGAATCCCCCACCGCCAGACCGACCTCCCCGCCCCCCACGAGCTGCGGGATCGTCACCAGGACGGGCAGATGGAGCGCGGCCCCGGCCCCGATCATGGTCAGAGGGTCGGCGCCGTAGCCCGCCATCTGTTCGAACGGGATCTTGTGCTGCCGGGCGAGGGGCAGGATCTCGCGCGCGATCCGCTCCGTGCGCCATCCGGTGGGATAGGCGAGATTCCCGGCCACTTTGATGATCGTGTGACCAGGCAGCGCCAGCATGCGCTGGTAGAGGTCCGGATCGAAGGTGATCTCCCGGGCGATCCGGGCGATCTGCGCGTCGTCCAGGAGGGTCGCTTCGACCTTCCCGTCGGAAGGCAGTCGTTCGGGCGCGATGCCGAGCGCGGCCCCTTCGATGCGCTTGACGCGCTCGAGGGTGCCCCCCATTTCGTGGTTGATGACGGCCGAACTGGTGGTAACGCCGTCGATCAGCCCCTTGTGCATGAGTTCGGCGACCAGCGTGGTGACCCCTTCATGAAGGTTCGGCCCGCTTCCGAGGACGGCCACGACCTTGCCGCCTTTCTGTTTGGCGGCGACGATCCGGGAGACGGCCTGATTCAGCCGCTCCAGGACCTCGGGGCGAAGGGAACGGCGGATGTCGGCCAGGGTGCTGCGATCGATTTCCATGGTGCGTCTCTTTCCAAGATTCATAGGGTGAAAGGTCCGGTGAGTTTCACGATCTCCAGGGCGTGGCGCTCGGCCGCCGCCAGGTTCTGGAGTACGGCCTGGCGGCCTTTGGCGGCCCGCTCCCCGCTCGCTTCCGGGTGTGCCAGGTGCCAGATGATCCGCTCGGCCAGTTCGTCGCCGTCGTGCACCGTTTCGCCGGCGCCGGCCGCTTCGAGCAGGGCGCGCGCGTCCGAGAAATCGTCCATCGACGGCCCGTAGAGGACCATCTTGCCCCAGGCCGCCGGTTCGAGCGGGTTCTGTCCGCCGAGCGGCACCAGGCTCGCCCCGCAGAAGGCCAGGTTCGCGACGCTGTACAGGCCGAAAAGCTCCCCGAAGGTGTCGAGGATGACGACCGGGGCGGTGCGCCGCCGGCCGGGTCCCTCGAGCCCGGTCCGCAGTTCGCAGGAAAAACCGGAGCGCTTGACGAGCGCCTCGATCTCCCGCACCCGCTCGAGGTGGCGCGGTGCGATGACGAGCACGGCCTCAGGGAAGATCTCCCGGACGCGCCGGAAGGCCTTCAAAAGCGTTTCCTCTTCGCCTGTGCGGGTGCTGCCGGCCACGACGACCGGCTGGCCTTCGTCCACCGAGAGCAGCCGGCGGAAACGCTCCGCGTCTTCCGGGCGGATAGATTTGCCGAGCAGGTCGTATTTGGCGTTCCCGTTCACGACCACCCGCTCCCGGGGTGCGCCCATCGCAAGGATGCGGTCACGGTCGGCCGCGGTGATCATGCTGAAAAGGCTGATACGCTCGAGCACCGGCCGGAAGAACGCACGGAGCTTTACGTAGCGTTTGATAGAGCGGGCGGAGATGCGGCCGTTGACGATCGCCGTTCGAATGTGCATGCGGTCGGCCGCGGCGACCCAGAGCGGCCAGATCTCGGTCTCCAGCAGGACGAGGACGTCGGGCCGGACGGCCTTCAGCGCCCGCTTAACACAGGGCGCCGCATCCAGCGGGGAGTGGACGACCAGCGCCTGCTCCCTGAAAACCTCCTCGGCCAGACGGCGTCCATGGGGGGTGATCGTCGAAACGACGAAGACTGCATCCGGCACATGCCTTCGGATCGCCTGAGCGAACGCCTCGGCGACCTTGACCTCGCCGAGCGAGACGGCATGGATCCAGAAGCGCGGGCCGCCTCCCAAAGCCTTCAGGCGCCGCAGGGGCAGCAGCCCGAGCCGCTCCCTGAAATGGACCCGGTACCGGGGGTTCGAGAGCGGAATCCAGAGCAGGAGCGGGGCGAGGCAATAGAACAGGACCCAGCCCAGAATGGCGTAGCATTGGATCAGCATGACAAAATCCGGCAGTCCTTCCTTTCAGTCAGCATCGGCCGTTTTCTCCACCCGGATTTGCACGTCCCGGCCGACCGGGGCCTCGTCGACAACCTTGCCGCCGTTGTGATCGATGACCTTGTTGACCCGCTCGAGCTTGTCGCGCTCGACGATGAAGGCGAAGCTCTCCCCGGGGTGGATGATGCGAAGACATAAACTTATGTCCAGATAGGCCCTTCAGCAGTCCCCTCGGTAATCGATGACCTTTTCGTTCGGGTTCATGGTTGGTTCTCAGGCTCCTTGGGATGGGATCGCAGGAAATCCAGCAGGGCCATGCACAGCGGCGAGGCGGTGCGCCTGCGGTCCCGGATGAGGTAGAAGCGGCGCTGCATCGAGACGCCTTGGATCCTCAGGGCCTTCAGGGCCCCGGCGGCGAGCTCCGTCTGGACGGCCCGCCACGAAAGGACCGACACGCCGAGTCCGGCCTTGACCGCTTCCTTGACCGCGGTCGAGGTGCCGAAGCGCGCCACGACATGGAGAGGGAGCGATCCGCCTTTCTCAGCGCCCTGCAAAGCATCTTCCAAAATCTTGAGGGTCCCGGACCCGATCTCCCTCTGGACGAACGGCTCCTTGAAAAGCGCTTCGAGCGTCAGTTCGTTCTGACCGGCCAGGTGGTGGTCCGCGGGGACGATCACGAGGAGTTCGTCGTCCCAGAGCGGGGTGTAGATCAGGGCCTGATGCCCGCCCTTCGATCCGACGACGCCCAGTTCCAGCCCGCCTTCCAGGACACGGTTCTCGATCTCGCTGCTGTCGCCGATCAGGATGTTGACCGTGAGGAGCGGATAACGCCTCCGAAAGGCGCCGATGACCCTCGGGAGAATGTACTCGCCGGGGATGGTGCTGCCGCCCATGCGGATCTCACCGTGCTGGACGCCCAGAAACTCCTGCATCTCGAGGAGCGCGTTGCGCTTCATCTCGAGGAGCAGTGCGGCATGCTTGTAAAGGAGTTCGCCGGCCCTGGTGGGGATCACCTGGCGGCCCAGCCGGTCGAGCAGCCGAGTTCCCACGTGGCTTTCCAAGGTCGCGATCCGCTCGCTGACCGATGCCTGGGAGAGGAAGACGGCCTTGGCCGCCTTCGAGAAGCTCTTCAGGTCGACGACTTGGCGGAAGATCTCCAACTGGCGAAGGTCGAAGTCGATGTCCGGGGGCGGCTGTGCGATTGTTTTTTTCATCCCGACCCCTACAGGTAACCGAACCAGAACGTTTCGATCTCCCGGAAATTGTCCGCCACGGCCTCGCGGCCTCTGATCATGTCGCCGTGCCCCGGCAGGAGCAGTTCCACATCGAGTTGGGCGAGCCGCTGGATGCTCTGCTTGAGCTGGGCGCCATCGCCTGCCGGGAGGTCGGTCCTGCCGATCCCTCCTTGAAAGACGACATCGCCGGTGAAAAGCGCCTTCTTCTGCGGCCAGTAGAGGGCGATGGAACCTGGGGAGTGACCGGGCGCATGGATCACCTCGAAGGACAAATCGCCGATCTCGAGCCCGCCTTCCGTCAGGAGGATCTGAGGCGCGAAATCCGCAACCCCCAGGGCCTGGCCATAGCGCGGCGCCATGCGCCGGATGAAGTCGAGTTCGACCGTGTGCATGGCGACCAGGGCCGGGCCGCCCGCAAAACGCCGGACGGCCTCGATGTGGTCGGGGTGCCCGTGGGTGATGAGGACGACATCGATGTCTGCCGGGCTGATCCCGAGCCGTTCGAGTTCCGTCTCGACATGCCCGAAAAGATGGTCATGCCCCGGGTCGATCAGGATCCTGCGACTGCCGTCGATGAAATAGGTGTTGGCGTTGTTTGCCGTCGGGTTGAACCAGAAAAAACCGTGCAGGTCATTTTCTATTTGCATGGGGGCCTCAAAAAGTTAAAAATATAGCTCATCGGCGGGCTTGACCTGGTTCTAGAAGTATCCATTCGAAAATAAGCATTTCCGGCCGGTGTCGAGAAGATCGAGCCCTTGTTTCCGGGGTTCCGAAGCGCCGCCTCACAGGCGGATATCCAGATCGATGCCGGGATCGGTCAAACCGGGAACCCACCTGGCAGGCGTGGGGCTGAGCACGCGCAGCGTGTCGAGGAAATTTATCGTTTCCGGCCTGAGGCCCCGGTTGCAGATGCTGAATACCGGCTCCCAACGCCTTGGGCTGGGACTGAGCACGGCCAGCCTGTGAAGAACCCGGGACCCGCCGCGAAGGGCCGAGACTGAGCGAGACGGATCCGGTGAAGACACCGGGAACCATCCCGACGGGGTGGCGCTGAACAGACGCAGCCGGCGAAGAAAGCCGTTTTAGTATGGAAACCCGGATCGTTCCGAGTAATCGTCATTCCGGAAGCATACTAAAAAAGGCCTGTCGGGGATGTCAAGCGCTAAAGAGATAGGCCGACGGTCGACTCCGGGGGGGCTGCCCCGACCGGAGCCGCCGATTCGGCAATTGAAAAAACATCTTGTGGTGGAGCTGCATGATGGCAGGCGGTGAGGAGAAAGAAAGCTGTGGATGTCAGGTCTGTCCTGGGCAGATAGAGGTTCCCACGGAGAGGGAAAGAGCCGCGCTCGCAGAAATGAGGGCGATCAAGGAGCGTGTGCGGATGCTCAAAGGCAGCCTCGATTCCATCCAGGAGAAGGGCGGCGACCGGTCGCACATGGCGAAGGAAATCGAAACGACGCTCGACTCTCTCAAGGCCGAATGGGTGCGTTGGGAGGAAGAGCGCAATGCGGCCGCGCAGGAGCGCATGCGCCTGCTGGGCCATGATGAAACGGTTTGAGGGATTTGGTTCATGACACAAGAGGCAATGGCCTGGTTTGAGGAAGAGGAAGAGATCGGCACCATACGGTGCGCGATCTGTGGCATGGCGGTGGATTCGGTGGAGGAGGCCCTGGACTGCGACTGGGCGCCTTTTTTCTATGAGGGGAATGATCAGCACGGACCCGCGTGCGCCAGCTGCTCCAGCGCCCTGATGAGGGTGGATGAATTCGGGGAAATGGAGATCAAGGAGGAATACCGCGGCAAGATCCGCTACTTGGACGAGCCGCTCGAAGACGACGGCGACTTTGTATTCATGGGCGCGATCTACAACTGAACGGCCGGGAAGCGCCCTCGAGAAAGGTTGAAAAGCCCGCGGCACCGGCCGGAAAGTTGCCCGATGTGCGCAGTCGACTCTGTGAACCACCCCACGATTTCGGGCTGTGAGGGCGGATTCGACTCCGCCTCGGGCGCTACGGGGCCCGGCACTCGAGATGCCGGTAAATGCCGACTCGCGATAGGAGTTTCATCCGGGCGCGGGTCCGTGCACCAAAAGATAGATGGTGGGACCCGCCGCCTTTCAGAGACGAGACCTCAGTGCCCGCAGCAATGGTCCTCGCAGCGGGCGGTATCGGCCATTGCGCGGATGATCTCGCGCTGGTCGCTTTCTTGAATGTTCAACACCTCGACCTCGAAGCACCCCCCCTCCTCAATGGCCGCATCGGCGGGCAGCAGCGTCCAGAGATGGCCGAAGAAGTCTGGCCACTGCTCCTCACCGGGCTCGACCCTGAAGGTCTCACCGAGTTTCTTCCCTGCCAGTTCGAACTCGAAGGATGTCAGACCCTGGGGCGCGATGCCGAAGACAAACGTCAAGGTGCCCTGTGCTTCGGCGCTGGAAATGGCGGAGCCGGGGATTTTCCGGAGCCCGGCGGTTACCTTGGCAAGATGTTCTACTGTTTTGACGGAATGCTCCATGCGTGGTTTCCTCCCTGAAAAATGAGTGTCCATTAATATACAATAAGACATTTTCTTCCGTGCGCAAACCATCTCGGAACCGGTCACCGGGATTTCCCTGGTGGCCGGTTTGCCCTGTGTGGTATAGTGTTTCCACTTGGGAAGGGTTTTTTGGGCAGTCTCCGGCTCCAGAAGAAAAAACCCTCATTCTTCTCCCGCCTGCCGGTGATCGCCTGCAGGCCGGTCGACCGCAGATCAACCGGGGGGATGGCGCATGGCGGCGCCGCTGGTATGGCTTGATCTCGAGATGACGGGGCTCGACCCTGAACGGCATGTGATCCTGGAGATCGCCTCCCTCTTGACGGACGGCGACCTGCGTACCTTGGAGGCCGGGCCGCACCGGGTGATTCACCATACGGAAGACGTTCTCTCGCGGATGGACAGCTGGAGCGCCGAACAGCACGGCGCCTCCGGCCTGCTCGAAAAGGTGCGCCGATCCGCGTGGACTTGCGAGGTTGCCGAAGCGGAGACCCTGGCTTTTCTAGCACGTCACTGCGCGACCGGCGTGGCGCCCCTTTGCGGGAACTCCGTCTGGCAGGACCGGCGCTTCCTGATCCGCCACATGCCGCGCTTGGCCGAATTTTTCCACTACCGGAACATCGACGTGAGTTCGATCAAGGAACTGGTGCGGCGCTGGTATCCGGAGCTCCCGCCCTTCCGCAAAGAGAAACGCCACCTCGCCTTGTCGGATATAGAGGAATCGATCCGGGAACTCGCCTATTACCGGCGCAGCGTCTTCAAACCGTCCGAAGATCCGCAGGCCCCTGGTGGATCGATGTGAGGGGCTTCCCGGGTCCTCGGGAGCAGTCGTTTCCTGAGCAGGGGGTCGGGGCGGCCCCCGAGACGCCTGGAGAAGGAGAGGGCTGCGCAAGGCGGATTCCAAACGACAGAAGGGGGTGAGCAGCCGGAGCGATGGCACTGAATCCAAAGACTGAAAAGATCCTGATCGGCATGCTTTGTTTGGGGGGTGTCGCGATGGCGGCCTGTGGTCTGATCCTGGATAGCGACACCCTGTTTGTGCTGGGCCTGGTCGGAGTGGTCGCCGGTTATTCGCTGCTGCGGAAGAAATTGAAGGCGATGCTGCGTGATCAGGAGTCCCGCTACAGGGGTGTTTGACAAGGGGCTGGAATTCATTTAGTGTCGATTCGGAAAAGATTTCCGACTCGTGCGGCGGTGAACGGGGGTGTGTTGTGCCGATGGAAAACGTGAAACCGAAGGTTTGTCATTACGAGGATGTCCCGGCCAGGGATTTCGGGGCCGAGGCCCCCGGTGTGTCCATCCGCTGGGTGATCGGGGAGGCCGACGGGGCGCCGACGTATGCCCTTCGCATGATCGAGGTGGCTCCGGGCTGTCGGACGCCCGACCACAGCCATCCGTTCGAGCACGAGAATTACGTGGTCGCGGGGAGCGGCCAGGTGCGGCTCGGCCAGGATTGGCATGAGATCGGCGCGGGCAGCATCGTCTTCGTTCCGGGCGGCCTGCGCCACTGCTACCGCAACACGGGGAGCGAGGTGCTGAAGTTTCTCTGCGGGATACCGGTTTCGGCCGCCAAACCCTGAGTCGAGCGGCGGTGCGGCTGTCTTTCATGATCATGGCGGGCCTTTCCTCGGCCGCGGTCCGGCCGCCTCGCTCCGCGAGCCTCGAGGAGGTCCTGAATCCGAAAAGAATGGAGCGTGCATATGGACGTGAAGGCAAGAGACATCATGGTGAGGGAGTTTGACACGGTAGCGGCGGATGCGCCTCTGAAAGAGGCGGTCAAGAAGCTTCACGAGGCTCAGGTCCGGCCGACGGGATATAAGGCGTTCGGCATGCCGGTGGTCGATTCGATCGGGCACGTGACGGGGATGCTCTCCATGTTCGATGTCATCTATCATCTGCGTCCGCCCTTCATGAACTACGAACTCGAGAGTTTTTCCACCTGGGAGGGGGAACTCGGCCCCTACCTCGAGCGGTTCGAGGACCTGAGGGTGGAAGAGGTGATGAGCACCCCCGTCGCCACGGCCGAAGCGGACGATCACGTGATGGTCGTCATGGACCGCATGGTCAAGAGAAGGGCCCGGCGGCTGCCCGTGGTGGAAGGCAACCGGATGATAGGCATGATCTACCTCTCGGATGTTTTCCACTATCTCTGCAAGAGCTGGTTATAGCGGTTTTCACCTGAGAGAGGGGCGAACGAAGAAGCCGGACGGCCCTCGCGTGAACGGGTGGGGAGAAACTGCATCTCCGGATGGGGATGTGGCGCAAGCCGATGCCCGCCTCCGAATGGGTCTGTATCGAGGCTGCAGGCCCCCCGCAGAGCCGTCAATCCGGGGGGAAAAGGGTCTTCCGTAGAAAGGCGAGGCCCAGGTCGAGCAGGGCGGTGTCTTGTTCGGCGATGCACTCCCTGATGTTCACCGGGACCTCGAACCGATCCAGAAAGCCGGTCGAAAACACGAATTCACGAAAGATGTCCAGATTGTAGCATGCCACCAGAACCTTCTGGAGCTGACGTTCATCGAGCCCTTTCCCTGAAGCGCGGCGTGGGTGGAATATGAGCTCCAGCATCCTGTCGTTCATGGCGGAGTAAGGGTCGAGCCCTTGCCCCGTGTGCCAGGTGCCAACCGTCCATATCCTGTCTTCCTGCCTGCCGAGGCACTGGGGCGCATCAAGCATATAAAAGAAGGCTTCGAGCCGGCCGTTGCCGGAGGCATACCCCGATACGCGGCACAGCGGGTAGAGGCGGCAGGCGGTCGGTCGGTCGGCATAGACTTTGCATCCATCGACTCCGAGGAAGGGGCAGCGTCCATCGGCCCCATCGCTCATCCTGAGCAGAACGACGGGAAACCCGGATTGGGGGTCTGTGCGGTACAGGGTGTACCGATCGAGGAAGACGTCGGAGTGCAGGTTCAGATTCCTGCGAAGCCTGAGGACATCGTAAGGCGTCAGCGGGAGGTGCTTGTTCCGGCAGCACGTGTTGAAGCAGGGCAGCCCCTGATGACAGTCGAAGCGGAAGGTGCCCTGGATGGTCAGTCGTTTTTCGGGGGGTGGTGCGGTTTCGATGAACATGATTCCCCTGTGCTCGATGGTGAATTGCGGGAGGACCGAAGGCCGGATACGGTTCGAGGCGGCATTCTATCCTTGCCGGCCGGTCTCCGCAAGCGGCGAATGATGTTTGTCCATTGTTGACCTGGACTTTTTTGAAGGAGTATCCGCTGACATGAAGATACACGAATATCAGGCCAAGGAGATCTTCAGAGGGGCCGGCATTCCGGTGCCCGACGGAGTGGTGGCGAATTCCCCTGAAGAGGCCGTCGAAGCGGTGCGGCGCGTAAAGGGCCCGCCCTGGGTGGTCAAGGCCCAGGTACATGCCGGCGGGCGGGGACAGGGAGGGGGCGTCAAGGTGGTCCGGAGTCCGGAGGAGGCGGAGGCGGCCGCGGAAAAGATCCTTGGGGCGCCGCTCGTCACCAGGCAGACGGGTCCTCAGGGGGTGCGCGTGAACCAGGTTCTGGTGGAAGGGGGAGAGGACATCGACCGGGAGCTTTACCTCGGGATGGTGATCGATCGGGTGACTGCCCGCCCGACCATGATCTTCAGCCCATCGGGGGGGATGGACATCGAGGTGGTGGCGTCGGAGGCCCCGGAGTATATCTTCGAAGAGGCCGTCGATCCTGCGACGGGGTGGATGCCGTTTCAGGGCCGCAATCTGGCATACGCCCTGGATCCGCTGCCCGAGCCCGCGGTATTGAAGGGATTGATGCAGGTGATGCAGCATGTCTACGAGATCTTCCTGGCCCACGACTGTTCCCTGGTCGAGATCAATCCGCTGGTGATCACCCGCGACGGGAAGGTCGTGGCGCTCGACGCCAAGTTGACGATCGACGACAACGCCCTTTTCAGACAGAAAACCATGCTCGAGTTGGACGATCCGCGGGAGAAGGATCCGCTCGAGTTGATCGCCGAGAAGCACCGCCTCAACTACATCCGCCTCGACGGCAACGTGGGGGCGATGGTCAACGGCGCCGGGCTGGCGATGGCGACCATGGACGTGATCAAGATGGCCGGGGCCGAGCCGGCCAATTTTTTGGATGTGGGAGGCGGGGCCACGGAGGAGATGATCACCAGGGGGTTCGAGATCATCCTGTCGGATGACCGGGTCAAGGCGATCCTGATCAATATCTTCGGAGGGATCCTGCGCTGCGATGTCCTCGCCAGGGGCGTCGTCGCCGCGGCCCGCAAGACCAGCATCGGGGTCCCTCTGATCGTGCGCCTCGAAGGCACGAATGTGGAAGAGGGGCGGGCCATCCTGAGGGAGTCGGACCTGAAGTTCCTGGTGGCCCACAATCTGGCGGAGGCGGCTGAACTCGTATCCAAAAACCTTTCCTGAGCGGGTCGATTATGAGCATATGGGTGGATGAAACCAGTCGGGTGGTGGTCCAGGGGATCACAGGCAAAGAGGGCACCTTTCATACGGAGCGGATGATCGATTATGGCACGGTGGTGGCGGCGGGCGTGACCCCGGGCAAGGGGGGCGGCAAAGCGGTGCGCGGCGTGCCGGTTTTCCACTCCGTCGCCAAAGCGGTGGCGGAAGAGGGTGTCGATGTCTCCTGCATCTTCGTTCCGCCTCCCTTTGCGGCCGATGCGGTGATGGAGGCTGCGGCGGCGGAGGTGCGGGTGATCGTCTGCATCACCGAGGGGATTCCGGTGCTCGACATGGTGCGTGTCGCGCATTTTCTGCGCGGAAGGGACTGCGTCCTGATCGGGCCGAACTGCCCCGGCATTATTTCACCGGGCAAGACCAAAGTGGGAATCATGCCGGGGGATATCCACAGGCGCGGGCCGATAGCGGTCCTCTCCCGAAGCGGGACCCTGACCTACGAGGTGGTCGACCAACTCACGCGTGTGGGGTTGGGGCAGTCGACCTGCATCGGGATCGGCGGGGACCCTATCGTCGGGACCTGCTTCATCGACCACCTGGAACGGCTGAAGGACGATCCGGAGACGAAGGGGGTCGTTCTGATCGGGGAGATCGGCGGGACGGCCGAAGAGGAGGCCGCCCGCTATGTGGCTGCATGCTTCCCCAAACCGGTGATCGCCTTCATTGCCGGCCGGACGGCGCCGCCGGGGAGGCGGATGGGGCATGCCGGCGCCATCATCTCAGGCGGGCGGGGAAAGGCGCAGGACAAGATCGACGCGCTCGAACAGGCCGGTGTAACGGTGGCACACGACCTCGGCCGCCTGGGGCAGACCGCCCTGGAGGTGATGGGTGCCGCCGGAGTCCTGCCGAACCTTGCTTGACTCGCGCAAGGGCGAGTGATAGCATGAATGTATCCGGAGGAGGGGACAGGGTCCGCGTGGATCCGCCTCCCGGACGAGCATTGTACCAGGACTGAAAAAGCCGCCTTTCCGATGTCATCCTTGCATTTGCGGCTGAGGGGGGACGCATGAACAAGATCCTGGATATCGCTGGACGCCTGAAGGAAAAACAGCGCGAAGAGCAGATCGAGGCCAACCGCCGGAAGCTGGAAACGATCCAGAGGACGATCCATTGTTCTCTCTGCTCTTTCAAGTGCGGCATGTGCGGGCATCATTTCGACACCACCGATGCGTTTTGTCCTCCGGATACGTCCACGGACGAAATCAGCCTTTGCGACAGCTGCCGAGAGGAATTCGAGGACTTCATGGAACAGGTGTCGGGCAAGAAAGGCCGCCGGATGTTTTGGCACAATAAAGAATGGGTTCAGCTCTGGTCAGCCTGGCTCGACTATCGCGAAGCCATGGTCAATTTTAGAAAATCTTATGAATTCAGGCGCTTGATCCAGGAATTGGACACCTGATTCTTGAGGTTGGAGGTCGCTGTATGTTTGGCATCGGCATGCCCGAACTGATCATCATCCTGATCATCATCCTGATCATCTTCGGGGCGGGAAAACTCCCCGAGATCGGCAGCGGTATCGGCAAGGGGATCAAGAATTTCAAGAAGGCGACGCACGAACCGCAGGAAGAGATCGATGCCCCCGCGGATCAGGAGAAGGAAGACAAGGCCAAATCCTGAGACCCATGGAGGGTGGCGGCATTCCCCCGCACCCGCCGCCGCTGCGAAAGAGGAAGACGACGGCGAATCCCGATTCCAATAAGGGGTTTGCCTGGGGTTGGAGCAACGCCCATGCCCGGACACGCGTCCGGGCATGGGCGTTGCCTGGTTGTGGTCTAGAACGGGATGTCGTCTTCGGGCATGGAACCGGGCGCCTCATCCGGGAACGGCGGTCTGTCCGGGGCGCTCGGGCGGCCTCCGCCGGCGGGAGAGCCAAGCATCTGCATGGTTTGGGCGACGATTTCGGTGGTGTAACGCTTGTTGCCGTCGCGGTCTTCCCAGGACCGCGTCTGCAGCCTTCCCTCGATGTAGACCTGGCTGCCTTTTTTGAGGTATTCACCGCAGATTTCAGCGAGACGGCGCCACAAGATGACTCGATGCCACTCGGTCCTTTCCTGCCTTTCCCCGGTGTTCTTGTCTTTCCACTCGTCTGAGGTGGCCAGGTTCAAGGTGGCCACGGCATCACCGCCCGTCGTGTAGCGTATCTCGGGATCTCTCCCTAAATTGCCGACCAGAATGACTTTGTTGACTCCCGCCATACCACTCATCTCCTTGCGTCTAGGACTGCGGGTTGAGGTTGATGTCTGCACTGCTCCGGTTCGAGAGGCAATGCAAGACAGGGGGGCTTCCCGTGTTCGTGGACCGGCGGCTCGAGTTCCTTTCGGGTGTAAATGGTCAACGGCTTTTGGACATCTCCGCGATCAGCATCACGGTCAGCCGCCGGGGAGCCATCCGGTCAGGGACTTCTTATACCACGAGATGCCCTCTCGATCAATCCCTCCCCTGGATGCGCCGATCCGAGGGTGCTGGACCGGGGGCGCGTAGAGATGATTTGAGCGAACTGGCCCGAAACCTTATCTTTTACCCGCTCCATCGAGGTGCGCAGCCGGTTCTTTGCTTGACTCAGGGGGCGCAAAAGGGTAAGGTCCTGTTTATTTTATGAATAAAAGCATTTCCCTGCATGCTTTTTCCGCTGCCTGGAGGTCTGTTATGGTGAAGGTGATCCCTTTGGGGGGGTTGGGCGAGATCGGATTGAACATGATGCTCTTCGAGGCCGGCGAGACCATCCTGGTGGTGGACTGCGGCTTGATGTTCCCGGATGAGCATATGCCGGGGGTCGATCTGGTGATCCCCAGCTTCGCTTACCTCGAGGACAAGCGGGAACGGGTCAAGGCGGTGATCCTGACGCATGGCCATGAGGACCACATCGGCGCCATGCCCTTCTTCCTCCGCGACTTCGAGGTCCCCGTCTACGGAACGCGTTTCACCCTCGCCCTTCTGGAGGAAAAGCTGAAGGAACATCACCTTCCGGGGAAGGTGGATTTCAGGGAGGTCCGGGCCGGAGATCTGACCGAGGTGCCCCCCTTCAAGGTCGAATATATCTCTGTCAGCCACAGCATCGTCGACGGAGTGGGGCTCGCCATTCAGACCCCGGAGGGGTTGATCATCCACTCGGGCGATTTCAGGATCGATCCGACGCCCGTCGACAGCCAGTTCACCGACCTGGTCCGTTTTGCGCACCATGGTGAGAGCGGGGTACTCGCATTCTTCTCGGATTCCACCAATGCCGAGAAGGAAGGCTCCACGTTGAGCGAGCGGGAGGTGACCCGGACGATCGAGGAGATATTCCGTCAGGCGAAGGGAAGGATCATCGTTGCGGCCTTCGCATCGAACATCACCCGCATCCAGCAGGTGATCCTGCTCGCCATGAAATACGGCCGCCGCATTGTATTCAACGGCAAGAGCATGACGACCAATGTCATGATCGCTAGAAGGCTCGGTTTCATCGATATGCCGGATGACCTCGAGATCAGCGAGCGTCAGATCCCCCAATTCGCTGACGACAAGATTACGGTGCTCACGACCGGCACCCAGGGGGAGCCCATGTCGGCCCTGGCCCGGATGGCGCAGGGCGCCCACCGCACGATCCAGATCAAGCCGGGCGACACGGTAGTGCTCTCGTCGCGGTTCATCCCCGGAAATGAGCGGGCCATCACGAACATCATCAACCGCCTCTACCGCCTAGGGGCCGATGTCATCTACGAGAAGGTCTCCGAGATCCACACCTCCGGCCATGCCCGGCAGGAGGAACTGAAGACGATGTTGAGCCTCGTGAGGCCGCGCTATCTCGTGCCGGTCCATGGGGAATACCGCCACCTGATCAAACACGCGCGCCTGGCTGTGGAGATGGGGATGTCCCCCGAACAGACCCTGGTCGTCGAAGACGGCGCCGTGCTGGCCTGCGAGGGTGGACGGGTGATGGTTCAGGGGCAGGTGGAGACCGGCCGCATCATGGTGGACGGCAAGGGCGTTGGGGACGTGGCCGAGATGGTGTTGAGAGACCGGCGGCGGTTGAGCGGCCACGGCATGGTGATCGTTCTGCTCGCGATCGACGCGCAGACCGGCGAGCCGGTTTACGGACCGGATATCCTTTCGCGCGGCTTCGTCCTTCAGGATCAGGGGGGCTACATCCTTCAGGAGGCCAGGGAACTGGTGCGCGAGGTTACCGAGGAGTTGGCCGCATCCGCTCCGCCCGTCAACTGGAGCGATGTCGAAGAGGAGATCGAGAGGCGGCTCAGGCGCTTTTTCTATAAATCCATCGAACGTAATCCCCTGGTGCTGCCGCTGATCATCTCCGTTTGAGGGCTGGTCGGACCGGGTTCCGGCGGTTCGGAAATCAGTGGCCGTATCGTTCGGGCCATCGACCTTGCCAGGCGTGCGGATGCAGAGGAATTCACCACACGAACCACGGGCCGAGAGACCGGCAGAATCCCTGCAAACTGCCGCCCCGGCCTTTGAACAGGATCTGCTCTTACCGGCGCCACCTCACTTTGGCCGAGATCGTTGCCCCCGCCTTTGAACAGGATCTGCGGGCGCACCGGCAAGACGGCTTCCATGCCGCCGGTGTTTGGAGGGGAAAAAACAGGAGCGCCGGTCGGGGTTCTGAAAACCGATACGGAGCGAGAGGGGAAGCGGAACGTGAAGGCGAAAGATGCGACAGAGGCGAGGCCGGCTGGGCGAACCTATTCCATCAAGAGCGAGATCAAAGGTCTGCTGCTTTCCTGCCTGACGGTTTTTTTGGGCGGGAGTCTGTTGAGCTACCACCCGCAGGATCCCCTTTTCTGGAATGTGACGGGTTTTTCGTGGAAGGCCGGCAACCTTTTCGGTACGGCAGGGGCGCACCTGGCCGGTTTTTGTCTGACCCTGGCGGGTTTTGCGGCCCTGTGGCTGGTGCTGCTGTTGGGGGTCTTTTCCATCCTGGCCTTCAAGCGCCGCCCGATGCCCCCTGCATGGAAGACCACCGCGGCTGTCTTGGTGTTGATCGCCTCGACCGCCGTGCTGCTGCACCTGCACTTCCCCGGCGGCGTCCTGGTCCGCGGTGCGGCGGTCATGAGCGGGGGCTTGGCCGGCATGATGGGGGCGCGCCTGAGCATCCGGTTTTTCAATCCGACCGGCGCTTACATCTTGAGCCTGACGGTGTTCGTCGTCGCGTTCATGATCTCGACCCGTTTGTCGCTGGGCTGGCTGTGCGCCACCCTCTGGGCCGTCGTCATGCGGGCGGTCCGAAGGGTCTCGGAGGGGGTCCTCAAACGCCGTGAACGCAGGACCCGCATCCGCCGGACGAAAACCGCACACGAGCAGCTCAAGGCCCGGCGGAAGGTCACGATCGTGGACCCGCCGAAGCCCCCGAAAAAGGCCCCCGAGCAGGAGGTCTTCGCGTTCGTCCAGGCGGACGGCGGCTTCGCGCTTCCCCGCCTCGATCTGCTGAACGATCCGCCGGAGAGGCAGGATGCTCGGATTCAGAAAGAAAGCCTCGAAATGAACGCCCGGATGCTGGAAAAAAAGCTGGTGGATTTCGGGGTGGAGGGCGAGGTCGTGGAGATCCTGCCCGGGCCCGTGATTACGCTCTATGAGTACAAACCGGCGCCCGGCGTGAAGATCAGCAAGGTGGCCGGCCTTTCGGACGACCTGGCGCTCGCGCTGCGGGCCGCGAGCATCCGGATCGTGGCCCCGATCCCCGGCAAGGCCGCTATCGGGATCGAGATCCCCAATCATCAGCGCGAGTTGGTCTGCCTGAAGGAGATCCTGTGGAGCGAGACCTTCAAGGAGACCCCCTACAAGCTCCCCATCGCGCTCGGCAAAGACATCACCGGAGCGCCGGTGATCGCCGATCTCGCCAAGATGCCGCACCTGCTGGTCGCCGGGGCGACCGGCACGGGGAAGAGCGTGTCGATCAACACCATCGTCAACAGCCTGCTCTTCAAGATGATGCCGGAGACTGTCCGGTTTCTGATGATCGACCCTAAGCGGATCGAGCTGTCCGTCTACCAGGATATCCCGCACCTCCTCCACCCCGTCGTGACCCAGCCGAAGGAGGCGACGAAGGCTTTGCGGTGGGCGGTGCGGGAGATGGAGCGGCGGTACATGCTGCTTTCGGACCGGGGGGTCCGGAATATCCAGACCTACAACGCCAAGGTGCTGAAGGAAAAGGCCCCCCCGACGGAGGGCGAGGGGGCGGGCGAGGGCGCGTCGCAGGTGCTGCCCTACATCATCCTGGTCATCGACGAACTCGCCGACCTGATGATGGTCTCGTCGAAGGAGGTCGAGGACGCCATCGCCCGGCTGGCCCAGATGTCGCGGGCGGCCGGGATCCACCTGATCATCGCCACGCAGAGGCCGTCCGTGGATGTCCTGACCGGCGTCATCAAGGCCAACTTCCCGGCCCGGATCTCGTTCCAGGTCTCCTCCAAGGTAGACTCCCGGACGATCCTGGACCGCATGGGGGCCGAGACCCTCCTCGGGGACGGCGACATGCTGTTCCTGCCGCCCGGGGTGGGGCGTCTGACCCGCATCCACGGCGCCTACGTCTCGGAGGAAGAGGTTCAACGGGTCACGGATTTCCTGCGGGGGCAGCGCAAGCCTCAGTATGATGAATCCGTCCTGGCGGAGGTGGCCCAGGATGAGGAGGCCGCCGAAGAGGATGCCGAACTCGACCAAAAATACGATGAAGCGGTCGCTTTGGTCCTGCAGACCGGCCAGGCCTCGATTTCCATGGTGCAACGGAGGCTCCGGGTCGGTTATAATCGTGCTGCCCGGATGATCGAGGCCATGGAGAGGCAGGGGATCGTCGGCCCGTCGGACGGGGTTCGTCCGCGTGAGGTTTACGGCGACCGTTAGACCGTGGCACGGCCTCGGTACGGCCGGGGGAGAGGAGTCAACGGCTGCACGGAAGGCTCTGGAGGTCCTGCTTCGACGTACAATGAAGATAGATGCCGATGACGGCTGAAAGGACGGTTCCCGAAGGGGAACAAGGTGAGAAGGAGTTTGACGGAGATGGTGAAACGATGGTTGGCTGTATGTCTGATGGTGATGGTGGTCATGCCGGGGGTTTCGGCGCTGGCTGAGGACGAACCGGAGCTGGGGGCCCTTTTCGACGGTATCCGCGAACGCTACGGGTCTCTTTCCGGGTTGACGATGCCTTACACCAGAGAGGTCGTCACGCGGTCGATGAGCATGCTGGGCACCAAGGGCGGCGGCGACACCGCCTCGGGAAGGATCTTTTTCAAAGCGCCGCATTTTCTGCGGATGGAACAGGCGAGTCCAAGGGTGGAACTCCTCGTGACGGACGGCGGGACGATCTGGTGGTACGTCCCGGATGAGCGGGTGGTGCACCGGCACTCGGCCGATCGGTTCGGCCAGGAGCTGCGGCTGCTGAACGATATCTTCCAGGGGCTTCTCACGGTGGAGGAGCGGTTTGCCGTGTCCTACGGCGGTGAGGAGGGCGGATACGAGCAGATCGTCCTGCGGCCGGACCCGCCCTGGGAGGAGATCGATCATGTCCTGATCAGCGTTTCGCCCGATTACAGGATCCGCAAGGTGGCCATCCACAACATGCTCGGGAGCGTGACCACCTTCACCCTCGATGAACCCGAACCGAAGACGTCTTTCCCGGAGGGCTTTTTCCGCTTCACGCCGCCCGAAGGCGTCCGTACGGTGGAAAACGGGGATGAATGAGGAGCCTCGGCCCGGCGGATGTGAGCCGTTGCGCCGGCGGGGCCGGGTCGTCAGTGGACCATGACGCGTGAGAGCAGGTGCCCGACCTGGTTCAGATCCTGGAGGCTCGTGGCCGGCATGAAGTGGTGGATGTAAGGCAGCGCCGCCTGCATCCCCCGGCAGACGGGCTGGTAGCCGGGGTCTCCGGCCAGCGGATTGAGCCAGATGACGGTGTGGGCCTTCCGGTGAAGGATCTTCATCTCCTTTTCGAGGAGGGCCTTGCCGCCGAGATCCCAGCCGTCGCTCAGAATGAGGATGACCGTGCGCCGGTTCAGCATCCGCATGCCCTGCGTGGTGTTGAATTGGTGCAGGCTGTAGCCGATGCGGGTCCCCCCGGACCATTCAGGCATCTCTTCCGACATGCGCTGGATCGCCTTTTCGACGCTCAGGTGCTTGACAACGAAGGTGATCGACTGCAGCACCGTAGAAAAGACGAACACCTCGGCCTTGGAGCCGATCCCGCGCAGGCCGAGTAGAAAGGGCATGATGAAACGGGCGTATTTGTCCATGGACCCGCTTACGTCGGCCAGGATGACGAGCCGTTTGAGACGCTGCTTCTTGCGGCGGAAGAAGAGCTCGACCGGTATGCCTTCGTATTTGAGGCTTCGGCGCATGATCCGCCTGAAGTCCAGCCTGCCGTGTTTCGGGGCGGCTTTGGGCCTGCGGCTCCGCTCGATCCGGAAGGGCTCCATCAGCCGTTTGAGGGCCAGCCTCGCCACCGGGATCTCCGTCTGCTCGAAGCGCGACAGGTCCTTCTTGCCGATCTTGGAGATGGGACTGTAGGTCCGCCCTTCCATCCACTCCTGAGACGGCTCCGGTTTCCTCGATTTCACGACCTTTTCGGCCGGCAGGTCCTGCTCGGGTTGATCCGGGGGCGACGAGCCGTCTTCGCCCTCGTCCTGTGCGCCGTTCGCCGGCGCCGGCTCCGGCGGGGGTGCTTCGTCTGACTCGATGTCCAGCCAGAACCGGTCGAAGAGCTCTCCGAACTGGCTCCACTCGAGTTGATTGGTGCAGAGATTGGTTCGCAGGGCGGCCGCGAAAACGTCCCTGTCCAGGCTCAGGCAGTCGATGCTCCGCAGCGCATCGTGAACGCTGCTCTGAAACATGCGAAACCCCTGCCCCCGCAGAAAATCCGCGAAGTGGACGACCCTGCCGGCCAGGCCGGAGGGGACCCCGCATCCGGGATCAGAGGAATGCGGCCGCCTGCTCATGGTTCGTCCAGATCTCTTCCCGAAAGCGCTTGAGGTCTTCCTGGTACTTGAGGATGCAGCCCAGGGTCTCGAGGACGACCGCTTCGTCGAGATAGTCCTTGTGGAGGGTGAGGAGGGCCTGGGCCCAGTCGAGCGTCTCGGAGATCCCCGGTTTCTTCAGGAGATCGACCTGCCGGATCCGCTGCATGAAGCGGGTGATCTGCTCCGCGAAACGGGACTCGATGTCCGGCACCTTGGCCATGATGATGGCGTATTCCTTATCGAAGGAGGGGTAGTCGATCCAGTGGTAGAGGCAGCGCCTCTTGAGTGCGTCGTGGACGTCGCGGGTCCGGTTGGAGGTGACGATGACCATCGGGCGCTTGCGGGCCTTGATGGTCCCCATCTCCGGGATCGTGATCTGGAAGTCGGAGAGAATCTCCAGCAGAAAGGCCTCGAACTCTTCATCCGACCGGTCGATCTCGTCGATGAGGAGGACGGGCGGGTTTTCGTCCGAGCGCAGGATGGCCTCCAGCAGGGGGCGTTTAATCAGGAATTTAAGGCTGTAGATCGCCTGCTCGATCTCCTCGGGGTTGCGGCTGCCTTCCTGCTGAAGCCGGATGTGCATGAGCTGTTTGGGATAGTCCCACTCGTAGAGGGAGGTGGCGGCGTCCAGGCCTTCGTAGCACTGGAGGCGGATCAGATCGGTCTGAAAGAGGCGCGCCATGACGACGGCGACCTCCGTTTTCCCCACCCCCGGCTCCCCCTCGAGGAAGATGGGCTTTTCGAGGCGGTGCGCGAGATACAGGACGGTGGCAAGGGCGCGGTCTGCGATGTAGCGGGCTTTGCCGAGTTCTTGTACTACCTGGTCGATGTCCTCGAATCGGTCGATCAAGACGGGTTCCTCCTGACAGGCGATGCGTATGAAATGGCCTCTCTCAGAGGCGGTGCATGAAGCACAGGCTGCGGCCGGCCGGGTGTTGACCGGGCGAGTGCGCCGATGCAGAAATGGCCTATCAGGGAGGGGGGCAAAAGTCAACCCCCTTCGCCGTCGCGATTCGGGCCGGGGTTGCTGAGTGGGCATCCCTGTCCGCTGCATCCGCACGAGGCACAGGGATCTTTTCGCGAAAAACGGCGGTAGATGTGCCGCACGACGTACAGGGCCGCAAGACCCACCAGCACCCAGACAATGATGGTTTCCAGCATACCGAAATACCCCCCCTGTCGCGTTTCCGCCCCGGATCATCGGTGGACGAGCGGCCGGCCGAAAGCCATTTCTGACAGGGCCGGTTCCGAGATCGGGGAATCGATGATTTTGGCGTTGCCCCGGGCGTCATGCCCTTACAGGGAGCAACTCTCGCAGCCGCCGCACGAGCTCGTTTCCGGATTGGAAGCGGAGTTCTCACGGGAAATCATTTCCGGATGGTCACGAGCAAACCCGCCACGCGGGAGTGAGCCCGGCGGAGAGAACCACAACTCTATTAAATATAGTTTACGTCTTTCGCTCGTTTTTTCAAGGTCCGCAGCCATTTCATCACTTGACCAAAATGGATAAAAACCACAGAATACGCGCCGGGAGGTGTGTACGGATGGGAATGGGCAAGGATCATCGGCAGCGCCTGCGGCCTGCGGCCCGCGGCATCTGCATCTTGACGGCATGGTTCGGCCTTTGGGCGTTGGCGCCGGTTGCTCCGGCCTTGGCCGCAGGGATGGAAAGATGCCTGGATTCGCTCCAGGCGCGTGAGGCGGTGCTCGTGAGCGCGCCCTCCGGCCAAGCGGTTGCAGCCCGCAACGAGGCCTTGGGCTGCGTGCCGGCCTCGACCCTGAAGATCCTGACGGCCTTCGCGGCTATCCACGAAATGGGGCTGGATTACCGGTTCCCGACGGACGCGTTTCTCGACCGGTCCGGGAACCTGATCATCAAGGGCTATGGCGATCCGCTCCTGACCTCCGAGTCCCTGGCGCAGTTCGCCCGCCGACTGGCCGGGCAGGTGTCCGAATTCAACGATCTGGTGCTGGACGACACCTATTTCGACGAACACATCCGCATCTCCGGGCGCGGAGGATCGACGAACCCCTACGATGCGCCTGTCGGGGCGCTGTGCGCCAACTTCAATACGGTCTGCGTCCGTCGGGACGGGCAGGGCCGCCTGGTCTCGGCCGAGCCGGAAACGCCGCTCACCCCCTTCGCCCGTGAGAAGGTCCGTACCCTCGGCGTCCGCGAGGGGCGCGTGACCTTCACCCATGAGCGGTCGGAGGCGACCTATTACGCCGGGCACCTGCTCGAGTATTTTCTCGAGGCGGAGGGGTGCCGCATGCGCGGAACGGTCCGCAGGGGTCCTGTTCCAAAGGGCGCCGAACCGGTTTTGCGCTTCGATTCGCCTTTCACGCTCGAGACGGTCCTCCAGCGGATGCTCGAATTTTCCAACAACTTCGTCGCCAACCAGGTCTTCATCGCCATGGGGGCACGGCGATACGGGGCGCCCGGTACGGTCTCGAAAGGGGTGCGGGTCATGGAGGATGTCGCCTCGAAGGTGCTTCGCCTGGAAGGTCTGCAGGTTGCGGAAGGCTCCGGTCTTTCACGGGAAAACCGGGTGACGCCGCTGCAGATGATCCGGATCCTCGATGCCTTTGCCCCGTACCGCGGCCTGCTCAGAAAAAAGCCCGGCATGCTTTTCAAGACCGGGACCCTGAGCGGCGTCCGGAATCTGGCCGGCTATCTGCAGGGGCAGACCGGAGGCTATTACGCCTTCGCCGTATTTCTGGGACCGAGCGGGGCGCGGCTCGACGGGATCATGGATTGCATCCGGGAGGGGCTGCCATAAGCGCAGGGCTTCCGCCGGGAAAGGGCTTTGCCGGCGGCATGCTCGTTCGCCCAGGGGAGCACCGCCGCATTTGCAGCCATCATCAGATCTTTCCCGGATGATGTCCGGGCGGGGTTTTTCCGATGTCTTTCCTCTCTGCGGGGAAGGCTGAAGGGATCGACCGGACTCCCCCTTACATTCAAGACAGGAGCTGGGACATGCGACATTCGCTTTCATTCGTGGTCTGTATGATTCTGCTGTTGGCCGTCTTTCCCGTGTGCGGCCTCGCGCAGCCTGAATCCGCGGCGCAGCCGCAGTCTGCACCATCGTCCAATGCAATGGTCTGCGTCAAGGGAGCCGTTTTTTACCGGTTCCCGGTCGATGCGGGTCTTGCCCCGTACGCCGAAGTCACGGTCTCGGCCTGGCGGACCGGAACGGAGGAGGGGCTCGGCGAGGTGAAAACAGAGGCAGACGGCAGGTTCCGTATCGAACTGACGGTGCCCGAAGGGGGCCGGATAGATCTGCGTGTATGGGGCGCTCAGCGGATCGGTGGCACGGGGTATTACTGCCGGGGAGCGGCCGAGGGCCTGCTGGTCGGCGGTGCGTCCCCCGCCAGCGAAGACGGCTGCATCGAGGTGGAGATCGTGGCGGAGTGCCAGGACCGGGTGCCGCATCGCTTCCGCTGAAGGGGGTGACAGGACAAGTCATCGCCGCGGGAATCCGGAGGTGTTCCAGTGAGGCGTCGAACCGGCCGTGGGGAGAGGGCCCATGGTCCATTTCAAGGCTGCGAGGCCGGTGCGGGACCCCTGCGGGGTCCGGCCGGCGCTGTTTTTTATTGACAGATGGTTTGGGACGTTCCTATAGTCACACCTGGTTTTTTATTGACAGGTGATCGCGTTGGTATTTATGATAACACCTGTTTTCTCACACAATCATCCACACCATTTTCAAGCATAACTGTTTTAATCCATGCCTGTCCCCAAGGCGATTTGTGTGTGCCGGATGTTGCCGGCTGGAAGTTCCGAGGTCTTCGGGTAATTCGAGCACAAGCACAGTCCGCGCGGCGGCATGTCCTTCATTTCTAAGCATCCGCACGCGGCCTTCCATGTGGGTCTAAAACAGGGCCGTTCTCATGAGAGAACGGGACGGATCCTTCTCCACATAGAGCACAGCAAGCCCTTTTTCCAAGGGCGGTTGATTCTACAATTGATCTGAAACATTGACATCCTTCAACATTCTGAAACCGAACAACTCGTTCAGGGTTATATGCTGGTCCCGTTGAGAACCGGTGCAAGGTCAGACCCCGTCTTGTAGCGTGGTCTTTTGCTCACCTGGTAACTTCAAACGATGGAGGCACGGTATGAAGAAGAGTGGCTGGGGTGTTTGGATCGTCCTGGTGGCGGCTTTTTTGATGCTCGCCCCGAGCGGGCGCGCGGTGGCTGCGGAACCCATCGTCATCGGCTGTCCGCTGCCGACCGCCTTTCTCTATGGCTGGGATGCGGAGCGCGGCGTGCGACTGGCGGTGGATGAGATCAACGCCCAGGGTGGAGTCGATGTCGGCGGCGAAAAGCGGATGCTCAAGGTCGAGTTGATCGACACGCGGGATCTCGAGCCCGGCGTGCCGGTGAGCGAGGCCCTCCTCGCCGTCGAGAAGCTGATCCTCGAGAAGAAGGCCGACTTCATCGTCGGCGGTCCTGTCCGTTCGGAAGCGGCGCTGGCGGCCATGCCGCTTCTCTCCAAGCACAAGAAGGTCTCGATCGTCACCAGCGGGGTCCTCAGTCCCAAGTACCACGCCATGGTGGCGCAGGACTACGACAAGTACAAGTACTGTTTCAGGATCCATGGCGAGGCCAAGCAGCTCGTGACCGAGATCATGGACTGCCTCGAGCACATCAAGGCCACCTTCGGCCTGAACAATCTCTTCATCATGGTGCAGGACGTGGCCCATGCGCGGGCGGCGGGCAAGATCCTCGGCGACATCGCCCTGAAGAAGGGGTGGACGGTCTCCGGCACTGAGATCTTCCCGACCGGCACGGGGGACTTCTCCATGGGGCTCATCAAGGCCCAGAAGGCCGGCGCGCAGGTCCTGAGCCTGTGGATGGACATGCCCGAGAGCTCCATTCTCCTCAAGCAGTGGTATGACATGCAGCTCCCGGCCCTGCCGTTCGGGTCGACCCTGGCGGCGGCCGAGCAGCCCGGGTTCTGGAAGGCCACCGAAGGGAAGGGGGCCTACTGCCTCGCGAACGTGGTCAACGCCGGCAACGCCCCGAGCAACGCCACCCCCTGGACCATGAAATTCTATGACGCCTACACCGAGAAGTGGGGGATCGAACCCGAAGGGCTCGGGTCTTCCAGCAGCTACATGGCGATCTACACCCTGAAGGATGCGATCGAACGGGCGGGAACGCTCGAGAGCGACGCCGTCATCACGGCGCTCGAGCAGACCGACCTGATGGGGGTTTACGGCCGTCTGCGCTTCGATCCGAAGAGCCATCAGGTGATCCCGTCCTACGACCCGCAGGAAGGGGCGGTCGGGAGCATCTTCCAGTGGCAGGACGGCAAGCGCGTGGTGGTCTTCCCCGAGTCGATCGCCATGGGCAAGATCATCCTGCCTCCGTGGATGAAGATGAAGCAGTAGCGGTCCCTTCGACGGCTTTTCATGCCGGGTCGCCCGCCGCAACACGCGCCGGCCGGCCCGGCCCGAACCTATGGAGGGCATTCGGGCGGCGTCATGGATATCTTCATATACGGTATTTTCAACAGCATTTCTCTGGCCCTGATGGCACTCGGCTTCGCCCTGGTGTACGGGATCAGCCGGGTCCCCAATTTCGCCCACGGCGCCTTGTACGTCGTAACGGGTTTCCTCACCTGGGGTTTCCTCCGAACGCTCCACCTGAACTACTTCCTCAGCATCCTTCTGGCGATGTTCATCACGGGCATCGTCGGGGCCCTGATCTATCAGTTGATCCTGGTGCGCGTCAGGGGCATGGCGATCTCCGAGATCATCGCGTCCTACGCGATGGGGCTTGCCATCATCGAAGGGTTTCGCTGGTGGGGGTTCAAGGGTATGACCTACACGCTGCCGGTCTTCGTCGAGGGCAGTGTGACGATCGCGGGAATCCCGATCGACTGGCAAAGGATCCTGGTGGTGGCGGTCGGGGCGGCGGTGGTGGGCTTTCTCTGGCTTTTCACGCACTACACGAAGGTGGGGCTGGCCCTGCGGGGGATGGCCCAGGATGAACGGGCCTCCCTCATGCTCGGAATCGATTCGGACCGGATGGCGGTCGTGGCGATGAGCTTCGGGGCCATGCTGGCCGGGCTCGCCGCCATCATGCTGTTGCCGCTCGGCAACATCGTGGTCGAGAAGGGGTACGATGTCCTGATCCTGGCCATCGCGGTCTGCATCGTCGGCGGCCTGGGGAGCTGGATGGGGGCGGTCGTGGCCTCCTTCCTGATCGGCTTCGCCCAGATCCTCACGGTGGTATACCTGGGGGCCCATTTCCAGATGGTGGTCGCGCTCCTGGCGATCATCGTCACGCTGGTCCTGCGCCCCTCGGGTCTTTTCGGACGTCAGAAGGAACTGGAGGAAAGGGTTTAAACACTCATGACCGAACAGCGTCGCAAAGAACGGCTGGACCGGGGGATCAAGGTCCGCACCGACGGGCTCTACGCCCTCATGTCCTGGCGCGAGTTGTCCTATCTGACCCTGCCCCGGCTGGTCCTGATCGTGGGCATCATCATCCTGCCGCTCGTCCTGCCGAGCCTTTACTGGCAGCGGGTGGTCTCCATCGTCTGCATCTATGCGCTGCTGGCGCTCAGCTTCGACTTCCTGGCCCACTACGTCGGGCTCGTGTCGCTTGGAGGCGCCTTTTTCATCGGGGTCGGCGGCTACATCGCCGCCATCCTGAACACCTCCTTCGGGGTGCATCCCCTCCTGACCGTGCCGATCGCCACCGTGTGCGGGGCGGTCATCTGCACGGTGCTGCTCCTGCCGTGCCTGCCGCTGCGCGGGGTGTACTTCGCGATCGTGACGCTGATGTACCCCCTGCTGCTGGCGAGGGTCATCGAGGCCCTCGACATCCTGGGTGGAACCGACGGCATCATGGGCATCGAGAGCTTCCCTAGCCAGTGGGTGGAAGAGTATCTGGTCATCGCGCTGGTGCTCCTCTTTCTTTTCGGGATTCGGCGTCTGGTCAACCTGGACATCGGGCTGGTTTTCCGCGCAGTGAAAGACAACGACCAGGCGGTGCGGGCCTCGGGCATGAACGTGACCTACTACAAGGCCCTGGGGGTGTTCGTCGCCTCGGGCCTTGGCTGTCTTGGCGGGGCCTGCCTCGTGCACATCTACATGTGGTCCGGGATCTCCCTCTTCGCACTCGATTTTTCCATCCTGCCCATCGCCGCGACGGTGATCGGCGGCGGCGGTACGCTGGTGGGGCCGGTCCTCGGATGCTTCATTCTGGTGCCTGTCTCCGAGCTCCTGAGGGCCTTCGGGACCCTGCGCATCGTCTTCTACGCCCTGATCCTCATGGCCTTCGTGGTGTTTCGGAGCGAGGGGCTCATGGTGTACGGGACCCGGAAATATCAGCAGTTCGAAAGGTGGGTGAAGGTATGAGCGCGGAACCGATCCTCGAGATCCGGGAGGTCACCAAGACCTTCGGCGGGATCCTGGCCCTGAACCGTTTGAGTTTCAATGTAAACGAGGGGGACGTCCTCGGGATCATCGGCCCGAACGGCTCGGGCAAGACCACGATCGTCAACTGCATCACGGGCTTCGTCAAACCGAGCTCGGGCAGGATCTTCTTCCGCGGGAAGGAGATCAGCGGCAAGCCCCCGCACAAGATCGCCGACATGGGGGTGGCCCGCACCTTCCAGATCATGCGGCCCTATTACAGCCTGCCCGCCTACAAGAACCTGGTGATCCCCCTCTTCTCGCCGCGTTCGAAGCGGACCGGCGGCTGGCGGGGCGGCGGAAAGCTCGGCGACCGCAACACGGTCAGCATCGACATCCTGGAGGAGATCGGCTTCGAGCGCGATTCCTACGTGCCCTACAAGATGGCCTCGAGCCTCCCGACGGGCTACCTGAAGCGCCTGGAGCTGGCGCGCTGCCTGGCGCTCAAACCCGATGTGATCCTGTGCGACGAGGTGTTCTCCGGGCTCAGCATGAGCGAGATCGCCAGCATGGTGCCTTTGATCGAACGGCTGCAGATGGAGGGGATCACCCTCGTGATGATCGAGCACCGCCTGCGCGAATTGTTCAGGGTGGCCAACCGGGTGGTCGTCATGAATTTCGGCGAGAAATTGACCGAAGGGACGTCCGAGGAGGTCATGGCGGATCCGCGGGTGAAGGAGGCCTACTTCGGGTCCGAGGAGATTTCGGAGGTGATGACCTATGCTTGAGGCGTCCGGCTTGATGGTCTTTTACGAGAACATGCTCGCGCTGAACAACGTCAGCATCTCGTGCGCGGAGAAGCGGATCGTAGGGGTCTTCGGCGCCAACAGCGCCGGGAAGTCCACGCTCATGTACACCCTCTCCGGCATCATGGAGGACATCCGGAAAAAGGAGGTGATGGCCGGGGGCGAGCGGATCACGGTGCTCGGCAGCGTCACCTACCTCGGCGAGGACATCACCGGCCTCAAGCCGAGCCTGAGGGCCCGCAAGGGCCTCATCCTCTGCCCCGAGCGGCGCCGCATTTTCAGCGAGAGCACGGTCCTCGAGAACCTTCGCATCGGCGCCTATCTGGCGAAGCCCGCCGAGGCGCGGGAGACCGAAGAGTACTGCTTCAAACTCTTCCCGCCCCTGGTCAAGCTGCGCAGACGCATCGGCGGGTTTCTGAGCGGCGGCGAGCAGCAGATGCTGGCGATCGGGCGGGCGCTCATGGCGCAGCCGAAGCTCCTGCTCCTCGACGAGCCGCTGATGGGCCTGAGCCCCCTGATGCAGGCGATCCTCGTCAAGGCCACACGGGTCATCCGCGACGAGCGCCAGATATCGATCATCGTCACGGAGCAGTACGCGCGGCCGGTGATCCCCATCATCGACTACGCCTTCATCCTCGAGAACGGGGCGGCGGTGCTCGAAGGGGAGCGCCAGGAACTGCTCGACAACCCGGATGTGCGCTCCGCCTACTTCGGGGTCGAGTCGTAGGGCCAGACGATCACGCGAAACCTTTACTCAGTCTTTTTTCGGGAGTTTGGGGGATTATGAAAATCAGTCCGGAGGAGCTGGCGCGGGAGGTGACCTTCACGCGGTTCGACCGCATGTGCGAGCGCTACGGCGACCGGCCGGCGGTGCTCTATCTCGGGGAGGTCTTCTCCTTTTCCCGTCTGCGCAATCTCAGTGAGCGGTTTGCCGGGGCGCTGGAGGAGATGGGGGTCCGCAAGGGCGACCGGGTGATGATCTACATCAGCAACTGCGTGCAGTGGGTCATCGCCTACCTCGGGATCCAGAAGCTCGGGGCGGTCCTGGTGCCGGTCTCGCCGATCTACACCTCTTTCGAGATCGAGTACATGATCAAGGATGCCGAGGTCGAAACGGTGATCTGCCTCGACACGAACTTCTGCTATGTGCAGGAGGTCCTCGAAAAGACCGGCCTCAAGCGGGTGATCGTCACGAACCTGGCCGATCTTCTACCGCCCTGGAAGCGGGCCCTCGGGGTCCTGTTCGACAAGATTCCGCATGGGAAGTGGGAAAAAGGCGGCAAGGTTCACTCCTTCCGCTCCCTCCTCAAGCACACCCCTCTTCGGAAATCCCCCCAGATCGACCCGTGGAACGACCTCTCCTACATTTTGTACACGGGCGGTACGACCGGCTTCCCGAAGGGGGTCCCGGGCAACCACATAGGCATGACTTCCTATGTGAACGATGTCACCGAGGACGTGGCGGCGGGGCACCTCAAGGAAGGCGAGGATTGCTATATTGCCGTCAATCCGCTCTTCCACATCATGGCGCTCGGGCTCTTCATGGCGCTCGGCCTCAACAAGGGGAACTGCACGGCGCTCATGCCCGTTCCGCAGGTGGACGCGATCCTCGAGACCATCGAGCGGCACCGGGTCCGGTGGATGCTGGGGGTGCCGGCCCTTTACCGGATGATCCTCGAAAACGACCGTCTGGAACGCTATGACATCAGTTCGCTGGTCTACTGCTACTGCGGCGGCGACGTCCTGCCGCGGGAGGTCTTCAACCGCTGGAAGGAGCGTTTCGGCGTGCCCATCTACCAGGTCTACGGGTCGACCGAGGCGGGGCACGTGACCTACAGCCGCATCGACGGGAACCCGAAGCCGACCACCATCGGCCTGCCGCTCGAAAGCCGCGAATGCCTGGTGGCGGACCCCGAAACCCTCGAAGCCGTTCCGACGGGCGAGACAGGGGAACTCCTGGTGACTTCGCCTTACACGATCAAGGAATACTGGAAGAAGCCCGAAGAGACCCAGAATTCCTATGTCAAAATCGGCGACAAGATCTTCTACCGCATGGGGGACTTCGTCAAGCAGGATGAAGACGGTCAGTTGCTCTACGTGGAGCGCTCCGCCGATATCATCAAGCACAAGGCCTTCCGGGTCTCGGCCTCCGAGGTGGAGGCCGTGCTGCAGAACCATCCGACCGTGATCGGGGCCTGCGTCGTGGGGGTCCCCGACCCGAAGGTGGGCGAACGGATCAAGGCGATCGTCGTGCTGAAGGAGGACGCCCGCGGGGTCAGCGGCGCCGACCTCCTGAACTTCTGCCGGGAGCGGTTGGCCTCCTACAAGGTGCCGAGCTACATCGAGTTCCGCGACATGCTGCCGAAGTCGAAGGTCGGCAAGCTTCTGAGGCGCGAGATTCGGGATGAGGAGCGCCGGCGGCTCACCAAGGAAAAGAAGATGTGACGGGATTTGCGGATTGGAAGCTGGGTTCTACCGGAAAATCATTTCCGGATGGATACGAGTTAGAAGGAGGATCCTGCGATGCGGGAGAGTGTTCTGAACAACAAGCGTATTCTGGCGGTCGATGACGAGCCGGACGTGCTCGAGGCCCTGGAAGAGCAGCTCGAAGAATTCGAGGGGCTCGTCTTCGACAAGGCCACCGACTACAAGACCGCCTATGAACTGCTCCGGTCCTGGAGCTATGATCTGGTGATCCTGGACATCATGGGGGTGCGGGGCTTCGATCTCCTGAATGCGGCCGTGCATCTCGGATTCCCGGCGGTCATGCTGACCGCCCACGCGTTTTCGGTCGAGGCGCTCGAGAAGTCCGTCGAACTCGGCGCCCGGGCCTACCTCCCCAAGGAGAAGCTGGGCGAGATCGTCCCCTTTCTGGAGGACGTGCTCACCCTCAGCCATCAGGCCGGCTGGAAGCGTGTCTTCGACCGGCTGGGCGGGGTTTTCACGTCGAAGTTCGGCAAGGAATGGCAGAAGGATCGGGAGGCGTTCTGGAAGGAGGTGCAGGAGGGGAACTACCAGCCTGCCCCCGTCATTCTGAAGAAATAAGCCCGTCCCGTGCGGCCGGGGCTCCGTCGGGGGCTTTCGCCTCCAGCGCAGGCCGCAGGCGGCTCAGCCGCGATGGCCCCGCCGCCCCCGCTTCCGCCCCGCGGGCGTTCAGTTCGCCTGCGGACGTCAGGCGGTGCCGCTGCACCGGATGTTGGTTTTCTCGTTCCACTTTCGATGGTTCTCAGGGGATTCTTGCCCCTCGTCAAGGGGGCTGCAGCGAATCCCCGTTCCATCGCCCCACCCCGGCGGGGCATGATGCTCCCCCGGCAAGGGGTGCTTTCCGCGCCTCCGGCGCTCGCGTTTTTCGGTCCGCCCGTCGAGCTCTTTCGACAGAGCGGATTCCAACCTTCACACGAGGACTGCCGCCCTGCGGACAGGCCTCGCGACCCGGCAGCCGAAGACCGCTCCAGCGCTTCGCATGCGGCAGGAGCGTGGCTTTTTTTCTATTTCCATCCGGGACGGTCGTTTCAGCGAATCCAGCGCCGAGCCGCGTGTTTTTCCTGCGGCGACCCGGATGGCGTCCTGTTTCAACTGTCTGATACCCGTTCGTTTGAACCCCTGGAATGATGATGCACCCGGCTCCGCGGCAGGTCCGAAGGCCATGCCGGAATGAGGAAAGGAGCACGTTCGAATGCCTGAAAGCATCCTGAACAACAAGCATATCCTGATCGTCGATGATGAACCCGACGTCCTCGACGCGCTCGAAGAGCAGCTGGAAGGCTTCGAGGGGCTCCTGATCGACCGGGCCCTGGACTATGAGAGGGCTCAGCAGTTGCTGCACTCCTGGACCTACGATCTGGTGATCCTGGATATCATGGGGGTGCGCGGCTTCGAACTCCTCGACACCGCCGTCCACATGGGGTTCCCGGCGGTGATGCTGACCGCGCAGGCCTTCAACCGGGAGGCCCTCCAAAAATCGATCGAGCTCGGCGCCCGGGCCTATCTGCCGAAAGAAAAGCTCTCGCAGATCGTCCCCTTTCTGGAAGACGTGCTGACCCTGAGCCATCAGGCCGGATGGAAGCGGCTCTTCGAAAGGCTGGGCGGGGTTTTTGCATCGTCCTTCGGGAAGGGCTGGGAGAAGGACCGGAAGCAGTTCTGGCAAGATGTTCAGGAGGGGCGGTACGAGCCTTCACCGACCATTCTCAAGCGATAGCCCGCGGCCGGCCCTTTGCCCACTGGCGAGCGTGGCCGCAGATGATCAGCCGCGGCCCGGCCGGGCGTGCCTTTGTCCGCCATGGGATTTTTCATCCCTCCGATCGCCGCGGTATTCATGGGCGGAATGAGCGCCGCCCGGCGTGGACCTGTCGAGCTTGCGTTTCGTCGGCGCCCCTGCGGTCGATCGAAGAGGGGTGATCCCGATGTTACATTGGACCGTCAACCGTTTTTTCCAAGTGTTGTCCAAAAAAGGAGGCAGATATGAAGGTAGCGAGCTGTCTGGGGAAGGTCTTTCTGGTGCTGGTGTGCGCGGCCCTCTGGTCGGTTCCGGCCGGCCCTGATCCGGCTGCGGCCGCGGATCCCATCATCGTCGGCGCGCCGATTCCGAGGGCGAGCGGGTATGGACAGAACGGCGAGCGTGGGATGGTCCTCGCGACCGAGGAGATCAACGCCGCCGGGGGCGTCGATGTGGGCGGGGTGAAGCGCCCGATCAAACTCGAGATCATCGACAGCCGGGACGAGGAGCCGGGGGTGCCTGCCCGTGATGTGCTCCTGGCGATCGAGAAGCTGATCCTCGACACCAAGGCCCATTTCATCGCCGGCGGCCCCTGCATGTCAGAGTGCTCGATCGCCGCGATGGACCTTTACGCCCGGTATGGGATCGTGGACATCGTGGGGATCGGCTCCTACACCCCCACCTGGGACCAGAAGGTCGCCGAGAACCGGGAGAAATACAAACACTCCTTCCGCGCGAGCGGCAGCGTGAAGTGGTATGTCAAGGAGGCCCTGGACCTTCTGACCACCCTCAAGGAAAACCACGGCTTCAACAAGCTCTTCATCTCCATCGACGACAGCCTTATGTGCCGGAAGGCTGCGCAGATCGTGGAAGAGAAGGCGAAGGCCATGGGGTGGGAGATCACCGGATACGACAAGCATCCGATCGGCACCACGGACTACACGGTGCCCCTGACCGAGTGCAAGAAGTCGGGCGCCCAGGTGCTCTTCGTCTGGGCATATGCCCCCGAGACCTCCATCATGATTCGGCAATGGGCGGACCTCGAAGTGCCGGCGCTGCCGCTCGGCTTCATCGGGGCGGCTGAAGACCCCGGTTTCTGGGAGGCCACGGGCGGGAAGACCGCCTATGTGGTAGTGAACCTTTCGGAGGCCGGCGCGACGCCCTCCGATGTCACCCCGAAGTCCCGCGCCTATTACGAGGCCTATAAGAAGCGCTGGGGCGTGCCGCCGCGCAGCACCGGGTCCGTGAGCGGGTACGAGACCATGTACATCCTGGCGGACGCCATAGAACGGGCCGGGACCCTCGAAAAGGAGGCGGTGATCGACGCCCTCCTGAAGACCGACCTCCAACTGGTGCGCGGGACGGTCCGCTTCGACGAGAACCATCAGATCATCTACGGCTATGACCCCCAGACGAGCGTGCTCGGGAACTGGATCCAATGGCAGGACGGCCAGCGGGTGACCATCTTCCCGAAGGCCGCCGCCACCGGCGAACTGAAGCTCCCGCCCTGGATGAAGAAGTAGCCCCGTTTCCATCCGGAAATGGTCTTTTTGGCCAATCTCGGCGTCAATCTGCACGTTTGCTTGTGCGGCGACCTGCAG